>Ga0102587_1000014_pt1 | contig 321792 bp, 275 predicted proteins | sample AraplaF_Col_mTSA_FD_76853 | JGI IMG/M metagenome (GOLD analysis project Ga0102587, IMG submission 76853) | Arabidopsis root microbial communities from the University of North Carolina, USA - plate scrape MF_Col_mTSA (SPADES assembly) (version 2) | ecosystem: Host-associated > Plants > Roots >...
CCAGGCGCAGGTCGACGTGCGCCAATTCGAGAAGCTGAACGCGGAAGGACAGACGGCATGAAGGCGAACGACTGGCAGGTGATCTGCCGCGTGGAAGACATCCCGGTGGCCACCCTTTCCTCCTGAGGACTTCGTCATGACCGACTGGATCTCTGTCTGCGCTGTCACCGATATTCCCGTGCTGGGTTCGCGCCGCGTGGCGCGCGTGCGGGGCCCGCAGGTGGCGCTGTTCCGCACCGCAGACGACCGCGTCCATGCGCTGCTCGACCGCTGCCCCCACAAGGCCGGTCCGTTGAGCCAGGGCATCGTCTTCGGCAACGCGGTGGCGTGCCCGCTGCACAACTGGACCATCGCGCTGGACAACGGCTGCGCGCGCGAGCCCGACGAGGGCCGCACGCCGGTGTTCCGCGTGAAGGGGGAGGCGGGCAGGTCGATGCTGTCATCGCCAAGGCAGGCCGTCTGCGCGGCGCTGACGCCCGCTTCGGCCATCAACTGCTCGCAGGCCGTCTGCTTGTCCTTGACCCCGAACTGGCACAGCGTGATGCCCAGGTCGGCGACGCGCTTGCGCAAGGTCGCCGAGTCGCGCCCTGACAGCACCGCCACGCGCACGCCGTTCTCTTCCAGCAAGCGCATGCCCATGCCGTCGCGCACGTGGAAGCGCTTGATGCACTCGCCGTTGCCGTCGTAGAACAGGCCGCCATCGGTCAGCACGCCGTCGACGTCGGTGATCACCAGGCGCACGTCGGCCAGCGTCGGCAGGACCGGCGCTGGCTGGCCGCTCATCAGCGCACGCACCTGCTCCAGCCCTTCGGGCGTGTCGACGCCTGGGCCGGTCGGCTCGACGTGATACGCGCGGATGCTGTAGCCCGCGGCCAGCAGGCGCAACTGCTCGAGCTTTTCGGCGTGTTCGAGCATCGGTTGCGGCAGGGCGCTGTACTCGGCCAGGACCTGACGGCGATAACCGTACACCCCCACATGCTTGAGGTAGCGGGCAGCCTCCCCATCACGCGGATAGGGGATCGGCGAGCGGCTGAAGTACAGCGCGTTGCCGTTGTGGCCCAGCACCACCTTGACCGCCTCGGGGCGCTTGGCCTCGTGGCTGTCGATGGCGTGGCACAAGGTGCCGATGGCGACCGTGGGGTCGGCCAGCATGCCGGCAATCCTTGAACTTGGTGTTGGCGTCGTAGCCCAGCGTCTCGATGCCCTTCTTGTTGAGGAAGCCCAGGCCGTACAGGTACAGCAGGAACACCGGCTTGTCCGGTACCGCCGCATTGATTTCCTCCAGCGTCGGCAAACGCTTTTCCTCAAACTGGAATTCATTCCAGCCGCCCACCACTTTCACCCAGGCGCCGTCCGGCGTGCGCGCGGCCTGCTCCTTCAGCATCTGCAAGGCTTGCTTGAGCGAGGTCACGCCATCCCAGCGCAGCTCGGCGTTGTAATTCAGGCCTTCGCGGATGATGTGCAGGTGGGAGTCGTTCAAGCCGGGAATCACGGTCTTGCCGGCGGCATCGATGACTTGCGTGTTGGCGGTCTTGCGCTTGAGGATCTGGGCGTTGCTGCCCACGGCGTCGATCTTGCCGTCCGTGATGGCGAGGGCTTGCGCGAAAGCGCCCTCTTTGGTCATGGTGGCGACCTTGCCGTTGGTGATGATGAGGTCGGTGCCGTGCGCCGGGAGCGCGCAGGCGATAGCCGCCGCGAATGCGAGCTGCGTCAATTTCATAACTACTCCAGAAAAATAAAAAACCGGCGCGGCAGGGGCCGCGCCGGCGGCGTCAGAGAATTGAGGCGAGCTCAGTTCCCGAGAATTAGTCTTTCAGCGCTTCGATGGCGAAGGTCAGGGTCACGTCATCGCTCACGTGCGGCGCGTATTTGCCGGCGTTGAATTCGCTACGCTTGATGGTGGCGGTGGCGTTGGCGCCGCAAGCCAGTTTCTTCATCATTGGGTGATCCATGCACTGGAAGTGGGTGACGGTCAGGGTCACTGGCTTGGTCACGCCTTTGATGGTCAGATTGCCTTCAACGGTGGATGGCACATCGCCCTTGAAGTTGACCTTGGTCGACTTATAGGTGATGGTTGGGTACTTGGCGGTGTCGAGGAAATCTTCGCCCTGAATGTGGCCGTCGAACAGCTTGGAGCCGGTATCGACCGATTTGGCATCGATGGTCGCTTCCACGGAACCGGTCTTGGCGGCGCGGTCCAGCGTCACTTTGGCGGTGGTGTTGTTGAAGCGGCTTTGCTGGGTCGAGTAGCCGAAGTGGCTGTAGCTAAAGCTGGAGAAGGTGTGGTTGGCGTCCGACGAGAAGCTCTCAGGAGCGGCAAAGGCGGACAGGGAAACACCAGCGGCGATCAACAGGGCAACGATTTTTTTCATTTAGAAACTCCTAATGTAGGGAACAAGATTGTTCGAGTGAGGACGATTATGCTCGCGACATTGAAAGTTGTAAAACGAAAAATTTACCGCTTTACTATCGATAAAATCGATCATTACCGCATGGCGTTATGATAACGGAACGATAGCCCAGGGGTATCTGCCTTAAGGCGTGTGAAGGTATTACCCGGCCGGGGAAGCGGCCGGGGATTTCATCAGGCCGCGATGGCGGCGTCGGTGGCGGTAGTCCGGTTGAGGATGCGGCTCAGCAGGCGCTGCTCCAGCGCGGCGAAGGCGGCGTTGCCGCGCGCGCGAGGCCGTGGCAGATCGACTTTCAGGTCCAGCGTGATGCGGCCCTCTTCGATCAGCACCACGCGGTCGGCCAGCGCAATCGCTTCCTGCACATCGTGCGTCACCAGCACGGCGGTGAAGCCGCGCGACAGCCACAGGGATTCGATCAGCTGCTGCATCTCGATACGGGTCAGCGCATCGAGCGCGCCCAGCGGCTCATCCAGCAGCAGCAACTGCGGCTCATGCAGCAGCGCGCGCGCCAGCGCCACGCGCTGCCGCTGGCCGCCCGACAGCTCGGCAGGCCAGTCGTTCGCCCGCTCCGCCAGGCCGACAGTGGCCAGCGTGGCGGCCGCCGCGTTCAGGGAACGAGGCAAACCGATCGCCACATTTTCCAGCACCGTCTTCCACGGCAGCAGGCGCGCTTCCTGGAACATGATGCGGATGCTGGCTGCGATACTGCCCTTGCCGACCGCGATGCTGCCCTGCTCCGCCGTCTCCAGTCCCGCAATCGCACGCAGCAAAGTGCTCTTGCCGCAGCCGCTGCGACCAACGACCGCCACGAACTCGCCCGGCGCCAGCGCCAGCTGCACCTCCTTGAGCACCTGGCGCGAGCCGAACGACTTGCTCACCTGATCCAGTTCCAGCGACACGCCCTGACGGCGCGGCGGCTGTGCCGCAGTCCAGGTGGCGCCTTCGCGCGGCAACGCACCCGTATCGAATAAAGCGGTGGATATAAACATGGGTTCTCCTTAACGGTATGCGGGATTCCAGCGCAGGAAGTGCTTCTCCATCCCGCGCGACACCAGATCGGCCAGCTTGCCCAGCAAGGCGTAAAGCAGAATCCCGACCAGCACCACGTCGGTCTGCAGGAATTCGCGGGCGTTCATGGTCATGTAGCCGATGCCGGCTTGTGCCGAAATCGTCTCCGCCACAATCAACAGCACCCACACCAGGCCCAGCGAAAAACGCACGCCGACCAGAATCGACGGCAGCGCCGCCGGCAAAATCACATCGCGGTACAGCGGCCAGCCGGACAGGCCATAGCTGCGCGCCATCTCGATCAGGCCCTGATCGGCCGAGCGTATGCCGTGGAAGGTGTTCAGATACACCGGGAAGAACACGCCCACCGCCAGCAGAAACAGCTTGGCCGTTTCATCGATGCCGAACCACAGGATCACCAGCGGTATCAGCGCCAGCGCCGGAATATTGCGGATCATTTGCAGCGTGGTGTCGAGCAGCGTCTCGGCGCGGTGGAAGCTGCCGGTCAGCAGGCCAAGCGCCAGCCCGAGGCCCGCGCCGATGGCAAAACCGCTGGCCGCTCGCCACAAGCTGGTACGCAGATGCGTCCACAGCTCGCCCGATACCGCCAGCGTCCAGAAGGCCTTCGCCACCGCCCACGGCTCCGGCAAGACGCGGCTGGACAGCCAGCCCAGTTGCGACGACACCTGCCACAGCGCGATCAGCAGCACCGGCAGCACCCATGGCGCCCAAGCACTTTGCTTCTTCATCTTACGCCGCCTTCTTCGGAACAATATCGCTGGCCATGATCTCGCCGAACGGCCCGCTCAGCGATTGCTCGCCGTGGTCCTTGCCTTTGCCCAGCAGCGGGAACACCAGCTCCGCAAAGCGGTACGACTCTTCCAGATGCGGATAGCCCGAGAAAATAAAGGTCTCGATGCCCAGCGCCTGATACTCGCGGACGCGTGCCGCCACGGTTTCGGGGTCGCCCACCAGCGCGGTCCCGGCGCCACCACGCACCAGTCCCACGCCGGCCCAGAGGTTGGGCGATACTTCCAGCTTGTCGCGACGGCCACCGTGCAGGGCCGCCATGCGCTGCTGTCCAACGGAATCCATTTTCGAAAACGCCGCCTGCGCCCTGGCGATGGTGTCATCGTCCAGATGGCTGATCAGCTCATCGGCGGCGCGCCACGCTTCCTCATTCGTCTCGCGCACGATCACGTGCAGGCGGATGCCGAACTTCACGCTGCGGCCATGTCTGGCAGCGCGCGCGCGGATATCGTCCAACTTGGCCGCCACCGCCGGCGGCGGTTCGCCCCAGGTCAGGTACACGTCCATCTGCTCCGCAGCTAGTTCGTGCGCCGGTTCGGACGAACCGCCAAAGTACAAGGGTGGATAAGGCTTCTGTACCGGCGGATACAGCGTCTTCGCACCCTTGACCTGAATATGCTTGCCCTCGAAATCGTAACCCTTGTCACCGCCCTCGCCAGCCAGAGAGGCGCGCCACACGCGGATGAATTCATCCGAAATCTCGTAGCGCCTGGCATGGTCGGCGAACAGGCCATCCGCTTCCAGCTCGCCTTGATCGCCGCCGGTGACGACGTTGATCAGCAGCCGGCCATTGGACAAGCGGTCGAAGGTCGACGCCATGCGCACCGCCAGGCCCGGCGTGGTCAGGCCCGGACGGATCGCCACCAGGAACTTGAGCTTTTGCGTGACGTGAATCAGCGACGACGCCACCACCCAAGCATCCTCGCAGGAACGGCCGGTTGGCAGCAGCACGCCGTCGTAGCCCAGCGTGTCGGCGGCCACCGCCACCTGCTTCAGATAATTGGCGTCGATGGGACGCGAACCCTTGGAAGTGCCCAGGTAGCGGCTGTCGCCATGGGTTGGGATAAACCAGAAAACGTTGAGAGACATCGTTTGCTTCCTTATTGCGCATCCTTGACCGCGATCGGCTTCGGAATCAGTTTCAGGTTGGAGAAGGCATCGGCCAGCTTTTGCTGCTGCGCCAGCACTTCGCCGGAAATCGGCTTGACGCCGTAGGCATAGCGCGACGCCGCCAGCGCCACCACATCGACGTCGAGGCCCGTCTGCGCCGAAAGGATTTGCGCCACCTCTTTCGGATTCTTCACGCCCCACTCGTCCACCTTGGCGATTTCCTCCAGCAGGATGCGGATGATGTCGCCGTTCTTTTCCGCATACGGACGCGCAGCCAGATAGAACTGGTGATTCGCCACCAGCCCTTTGCCATCGGCCAGCACGCGTGCGCCCAGCTGCTTCTCGGCGGCAGCCAGGAACGGGTCCCAGATCACCCACGCATCGACGCTGCCACGTTCAAACGCCGCGCGCGCATCGGCCGGCGCCAGGTACAGCACATCGATATCCTTGTAGGCCAGGCCAGCATTTTCCAGCGCTTTGACCAGCAGGTAATGCACATTGGAGCCCTTGTTCAGCACCACCTTCTTACCCTTCAGCTCCGCCACGCTGCGCAGTTTCGAATCCTTGGGCACGACGATCGCCTCGCTGCCCGGCGACGGCGGCTCATTGCCGACATAAACCAGATTGGCGCCGGCCGCCTGCGCGAAGACAGGCGGCGCCTCGCCCACCGTGCCAAAGTCCACGCTGCCCACATTCAGGCCTTCCAACAGCTGCGGCCCGGCCGGGAACTCGGTCCACTTGACCGTGACATTGCGCGCGGCGAGACGCTGCTCCAGCGTGCCGCGGCCCTTGAGCAGCGTCAGCGTGCCGTACTTTTGATAGCCGATACGGACTTCCTGTTTCGCCTGTGCCTGCGCCTGGCCGGTGCTGGTGGCCGCCATTACCCCCGCCGCAAACAGCAGACCCAAAGTATGGCGCCGCGCCGCGCGTTTCTGATCGATACTCATCGTGACTCCTTAACGTGCCAGGCGCACTGGCTGTGCGCTGGCGATAAATACTTCTTCTGGCTGCCCGCGCTGCGCCTGCAGCGCTGCCGACAACGCATCGACGCCGGCCTGCACGCGCCACGCGATGGTAGGGTCCACCGTCAGGCCGCTGACGTCATTCCACGTCAGCTGCTGCGAGGTGGCATAAATGCTGGTGAAAACCTGACGTGCGTCGAGCGCGTGCAGCACGGGACGTAGCGCGTAATCCAGCGCCAGCATGTGGGATTGGCTGCCGCCGGTAGCCAGCGGCAGCACCAGCTTATCCTTCAACCCGTCCTGCGGCAGCAGATCGAGGAAGGCCTTCAGCACGCCGGTGTAGGAAGCCTTATAAACAGGCGTGGCGATCACAATGGCATCCGCTTCGGCCACGGCATCGATCGCGCGCTTGAGCGCCTGGTCGGCGAAGTCCGCGTGCAGCAGCGCCTTGGCCGGCAAGTCACGCACGTACAGCTTCGAGCTGCGGTGCCCGAGGGCGGCCAGTTTGTCGCCCACATGCTCCAGCAAACGGCCGGAGCTGGATGGCGCGGCCGGACTGCCGCCGAGTAGAAGAATGCTCATGGTCTGTCCCCCTGTCTTGAATGGTGACAGCCAGCATAAGTCCGCCCGATAGAAATCAAAACGAATCGTTTTAGCTTTTGATATGCAAAAAACGTGGCATGAACTTTCCGCATATCGAAAACCGGAATTCTTCGTGTACGGCGTTTGGCGCTGGATGCAATACTAAAAACACCGATACCAAAACGACGGACATACCATGTCTCAAGCCCTATTAAAAACGTCGCACAACCGTGCGCACGATCCGCGCCAGATCGCGACCGAACTGGCGCAGCGGCTGGCCGCCAGCGCCAATGCGCGCGACCAAGCCGGCGGCCATGCGGCGCAGGAACGCGAATGGATACGCGAATCCGGCCTGCTTACTTTGTCCATACCGACCGCCTACGGTGGCCAAGGCGCGGACTGGCCAACGGTGTATCAGACGATACGCATCCTGGCCCGCGCAGACAGCGCGCTGGCCCACATCTTCGGCTTCCACCATCTGCAACTGGCGGGAATACAGCTGTATGGCACGGCCCAGCAGCAGCGCCGCTTCCTGACGCAGACGGTGGAGCAGAATCTGTTCTGGGGCAACGCCCTCAATCCGCTGGACAAGCGCACCATCGCCACCGATGCGGACTACGGCTTCCAGCTCGATGGCGTGAAGAGTTTTTCTTCCGGCTCGGTGGGCTCGGATTGGCTCACCATCTCCGCCTGGCATGAAGCGACGCAATCGGCGCTGATCGGCGTAGTGCCCACGCGCCAGCATGGCGTCACCGTGCAGGCGGACTGGGATGCCTTCGGCCAGAAGCAGACCGACAGCGGCAATGTGCACTTCAATCAGGTGTCGCTGCCATCCACGCAGGTACTGCAGGCGCCGGGCGTAAAGCCGAGCGCGCAGGCGACGCTGCGCTCGCAGGTGGCACAGCTGATCATGGCGAATCTGTATCTGGGCATCGGCGAAGGCGCATTCGAGGCGGCGCGCGGCTACATCGCGCAGGAGGCGCGGCCATGGTTCGCGTCCGGCGTGGCCTCGGCCGGCGCCGACCCGCTGGTGCAGCATCGCTTCGGCCAGTTGTGGCTCAAGCTGCGTCCCGCTTCGGTGCTGGCCGACCACGCGGCGCAGGAGCTGGAGCGCCTGTTCCGCCTGGGCGCGGCAGTGACTGCGCAGCAGCGCGGCGAGCTGGCCGTGTCGGTGGCCGAGGCCAAGGTGCTGGCGCATCAGGCGGGCATGGACGTCAGTAACCAGATCTTCGAACTGACCGGCGCACGCTCGACTTCCGCCAAATTCGGCTACGACCGTTTCTGGCGCAATGTGCGCGTGCACACCCTGCACGATCCGGTCGACTACAAAATCCGCGACCTCGGACGCTATGCGCTCGACGGAACGCTGCCCGAACCTACTGCCTATTCCTGATGACTACTCCTCTGATTCGCATCGAGCATGCGAGCAAATCATTTGGCGAATTCCGCGCGGTGCGCGATGTGTCGCTGGAGATCGGCCAAGGCGACATCTTTGGCCTGATCGGCAAAAGCGGCGCCGGCAAGTCGACGCTGCTGCGTTTAATTAACCTGCTGGAGCAGCCAGACCAGGGCGCGGTCACGGTCGGTGGCCTTGAACTGACCTTGCTGGCCAAGCGCGAGCTGCGCGATGCACGCGCCAACATCGGCATGATCTTCCAGCAGTTTAACCTGCTGCAGAACGCCACGGTGTTCGACAACGTCGCCTTCCCCCTGCGCATCCACGGCGAACGCTCGGCACAGGAGATCGCATCGCGGGTGGCCGATTGCCTGGAACTGGTGGATCTGAGCGACAAGAGCACCAGTTATCCGGCTCAGCTGTCCGGCGGGCAGAAACAGCGCGTTGCCATCGCCCGCGCGCTGGCCAGCGGGCCGGCGGTGCTGCTGTGCGATGAACCGACTTCCGCACTGGACGCCGAAACCACACGCGCCCTGCTGGCGACACTCAAGGACATCAACCGCCGGCTGGACGTGACCATCGTGATCGTCAGCCATGAACTGGACGTGATCGGCGAAATCTGCAACCGCGTGGCCGTCATCGAAAATGGCGCCATTGCCGAACAATTCGCCCTCGACGACAGCGCCAGCCTCGCCGCTCCGCGCCTCACCACGCTGGGCTGCGAACTTGCCGCCGCTGTCGCCACCCGCACCGTCCCGCCAGCAGCCTTCGCGCACGCCGACGGCCAGCCCCCGGCCGGCCTGGCCTCGCTGTCCGCCTCCAGCGCCGCGAACGTACTGGCAGCTCTCGCCCCATTCCCGGAGACCGCCCATGTCTGAACTCATCTCCTCCCTGGCCGCATCGGCCAGCACCATCGTGGCCATGCTGCCCGAGATGTGGGAAGCGCTGGGTCAGACCTTGCTTATGCTCGGCATCGGCCTGTCGTCCGCAGTGCTGATCGGCGGCCCGCTGGGCGTCCTGCTGTTCCTGGTCGCCGACGGCCAATCGCTGCAAAACCGCCCGGCCGCGCTGGTACTGGGCTGGCTGGTGAACACCGTCCGCTCCTTCCCCTTCATCATCCTGCTGGTGGCGCTGGTGCCGTTCACGCGCATCATTGCCGGCACCTCCATCGGCCCACTGGCTGCAGCGGTGCCGCTGTCCTTCGCCGCCATCCCCTACTTCGCGCGACTGGTCGAACAAAACCTGCGCGAAGTGCCGAAAGGCGTGATCGAAGCCGCCCACGCCATGGGTGCATCGGAACTGCAAATCATTCTGCGCGTGCTGCTGGTCGAAGCCCGCTCCGGCCTCGTGCTCGCGCTGACCGTACTGTCAATCAGCTTCCTGTCCTACTCCGCCGTAGCCGGCGTGGTGGGTGGTGGGGGCATCGGCGACCTCGCCATCCGCTACGGCTACTACCGCTTCGAAACCGACATCATGGTTGCCACCGTGGCCATCCTCATCCTGATGGTGCAACTGATCCAGTACACCGGCAACCGCATCGCCAAACGCATCGACAAACGCTAAAAAGGAGAACCCATGCACACCCGCCGCAAACTGCTGCTGGCCGCCATCGCCGCCGCAATCAGCATCAACGCCTGCGCCAAAGACCCGAAAGAGCTGGTGATCGGCACCAGCTCCGGACCGTACGCCGACCAGGTCAAACTGGGCATCAAGCCCATTCTTGAAAAACAGGGCTACAAAGTCAAACTGGTGGAATTCAATGACTACATCCAGCCCAACTTCGCGCTGGCCGAAGGATCGCTGGACGCCAACATCTTCCAGCACATCATCTACCTGAACAAATTCTCGGCCGACCACAAACTGGCGCTGTCGGAACTGATCAAGATCCCGACCGCGCCGATCGCCATCTACAGCAAAAAGCACAAAACCCTCAACGATGTGAAAGAAGGCACCACCGTCGCCCTGCCCAACGACCCGACCAACCAGGCGCGCGCGCTGGTGCTGCTGGACCAACTGGGCTGGATCAAACTGCGTGAAAAGACCGATCCGATCAAAGCATCGGAAAGAGACGTCGTCGTCAACGTCAAGAAAATCAAACTGCTGCCATTGGAAGCCGCACAGCTGCCACGCTCCCTGCAGGACGCCGACTACTCCTTCGTCAACGGTAACTACGCGCTGGCCTCAGGCTTGAAACTGAGAAACGCGCTGATCACCGAGAAAATCTCGCCGGCCTACGCCAACCTGGTAGCCGTGCGCACCGCCGACAAAGACAAGCAGTTCGCCAGGGACATCGCCGCGGCATACCGCTCGCGTGAATTCCTTGAGGTCACCAACAAACACTTCGCCGACTACGCCAAAACCGACTACCAGCTCGCGCTGGAAAAGTAATGCCGAAACTCATACGCCTCAACGCCTTCCAGATGAACACCGTGAGCCACCAGTCGCCCGGGCTGTGGACACACCCGCGCGCGGAGGCGCACCGCTACACCGATCCGGACTACTGGACCGAACTGGCGCAGTTGTTGGAGCGCGGCCGCTTCGACGCCATCTTCCTGGCGGACGTGCTGGGCGCCTACGACGTCTATCAAGGCAGTGCCGACGCGGCCCTGCGCCACGCCGTGCAAGCGCCGCTCAACGACCCGCTGGCGCTGGTGCCGCTGATGTCGCAGGCGACCACACACCTCGGCTTCGGCGTGACCTGCGCGCTGACGTATGAGCATCCCTACACCTTCGCACGCCGCATGTCGACGCTGGACCACCTGACGCGGGGCCGCATCGGGTGGAACATCGTCACCGGATATCTGGACAGCGCGGCGCGCAATCTCGGCCTGGACCAGCAGCTAAGCCACGACGAGCGCTACGACCTCGCCGACGAATACATGGAGGTGGTCTACAAGCTGTGGGAACAAAGCTGGGACGACGACGCGGTGGTCAATGATAAGGAACGTGGCGTGTACGCCGAACCATCGCGCATCCATCCGATAGCGCATGAAGGCAAATACTTCAAGGTGCCGGGAATTCATCTATGCGAGCCGTCGCCGCAGCGGACGCCCTTGCTGTACCAGGCAGGCACTTCGCCGCGCGGGACCGCATTCGCAGCCAAGCATGCCGAATGCACCTTCGTCAGCGGTCCAAGCATCCGCGTTGTAAAAAAATACGTGGACGACCTGCGTGCCGCCGTGCGCGCCACAGGCCGCGATGGCGACGAACTGAAAATCTACGCCCAAGCGCTGATCATCACCGCGCCGACCGAGGCCGAAGCGCGCGCCAAACATGAAGACTACAAACGCCACATCGACATCGAAGCGGCGCTGGTGCTGTTGTCCGGCTGGACCGGCGTCGACTTCAGCCAGTTCCCGCTGGACGCGACCATCGAATACATCGACTCCGAAGCCGGCCGCTCCGCACTAGCCTCCTTCAGCGCCGCCGATCCAACGCGTAAATGGACCGTGCGCGAAGCGGCCGAATTCATCGGCCTGGGAGGCCGCGGCCCGGTATTGGTCGGCGATCCAGGCCAAGTGGCCGACCAACTCGAAATGTGGCAGGACGAAACCGGCATCGACGGCTTCAACCTCGCCTACGCCGTCGCCCACGACAGCATGCGCGACGTAGTCGACCTGATCGTCCCCGAACTCCAGCGACGCGGCCGCTACCGCACCGCATACAGCGCCGGGACCCTGCGTGAAAAAATCCGGGGTCAGGTCCGTCATTTCTACACGAGCTAAGCCGTATGTCGGCTGAGGCCGTGTAGAAATGACGGACCTGACCCCGGAGTTTGCAGATTAGTCGTTGCGCATCTGGGCTTGGGAGACGTTGCTGCCGGGCGGTACGCTTTGCGTCAGCCACACGTTGCCGCCGATGGTGGAGCCGGCGCCGATGGTGATGCGCCCCAGTACCGTGGCGCCGGCGTAGATCACCACGTCGTCTTCCACAATCGGATGGCGCGGCACGCCCTTGATCAACGCCCCCTGTTCGTCGGCCGGGAAGCGCTTGGCGCCCAGCGTCACGTGCTGGTACAGGCGCACCCGCTGGCCGATGATGGCGGTTTCGCCGATCACGACGCCGGTGCCATGGTCGATGAAGAAGCTGCCGCCGATCCGCGCCGCCGGATGGATGTCGATGCCGGTCAGCGAATGGGCGATGTCCGAAATCAGCCGCGCCAGGAATGGCGAGCCGAGACGATGCAGGCTATGCGCCAACCGGTAATACAAAATCGCGATGGTGCCCGGGTAGCACAGCATGATTTCCGCCACCGAGGTCGCCGCCGGGTCGCCGGAAAACGCCGCCTGCACGTCGGACACCAGCAAGGCCCGCACCTCCGGCAGGCCGGCAGCAAACTGGCGCGTGATGTCGTGCGCCTGGCGCGTCAGCGCTTCTTCGTCCGGCACCGCCTCCTCCGCGGAAAACTGCAGGCCGCGCCGCACCTGCTCCGACAGCCGGTTCAGGGTGGTGTTCAGGGTATCGCCGACGAAGAAGTCGATGCTTTCGTCAGTCAGGTTGGGACGCCCGTAATGGGTGGGGAACAGCACCGCCTGCAGGCCGTTGACGATGGTGGTCAGCGCTTCGCGCGAGGGTAGCTCGCGCACGCGGCCATGATGACGGATGTTGTGCGTGGCCTCGCGCGACACGCGCAGCTGCTCAATCACGCTGCCGAGGTTCCAGTGCGAAGGTTTGACGGAGGTGCCGTCAAAGGTATCTATGGTCATGATTTGTCGATTATCGCGTAAAATGCCGGGTCCAACGAAGAATACGCGATTCATGAATATTTTGCTGACGCTGCTGCTGGCAGGCCTTTCCATGGTTGGCCCGCTGGCCATTGACACCTACCTGCCCTCCTTCCCTGCCATCACCGTGGCTTTCGACGCCAGCCCGATGCTGGTGCAGCAGACGCTGTCGATGTTTCTGTTCTGCTTTGCCTTCATGATGCTGTTCTACGGGACGCTGTCCGATTCCTTCGGCCGCCGCCCGGTGATTATGGTGTCGCTGGTACTGTACATCGTCGCCTCGGTGGTGGCGGCCATGGCGCCATCCATCGGCGTGCTGCTAGCCTGCCGCATCGTGCAGGGACTGGCCGCCGGCGCCGGTTCGGTGGTCGGCCGCGCCATTGTGCAGGATCGCTTCTCGGGCGCCGCCGCGCAAAAGATCCTGTCGCATATCATGATGGTATTCGGCCTGGCGCCGGCCATCGCCCCGGTGCTGGGCGGCTGGCTGCAGGTCAGCTTCGGCTGGCGTTCGATCTTCTGGTTCCTCAGCGCCTTCGGCATCCTGATGCTGGTGGCGGTGCAGCGCGCCTTGCCGGAAAGCCTGGCCGTCAAGGATCGCCATCCGTTTCACCTCGGCGTCATCGCGCGCAATTACTGGAAGGTGCTGTGTCACCATCATTTCCTGCTGCTGTCGGTGGCCGTCGGCATGTGCTTTGCGGGCGTGGCGCTGTACATCGGCTCCGCCGCTTACTTCGTGATGAATATCCTGCACTTGCCGGAAACCGCGTTCGCATGGATGTTCGTGCCGCTGATTAGCGGCATGGTGATCGGCTCCGCACTGTCGGGCAAGTTCGCCCACAAGTTCTCGCGCAAGACGCAGGTGTGGCTGGGCTTTGTGGTGATGATTACCGCCGGCGTGATCAACGTCGCCTACAACGCTGCCTTCGTCGCGGCCGTGCCGTGGGCGGTGATGCCGTTGTTTATCTACTCCTTCGGCCTGGCGCTGGCCATGACGCCGCTGTCGCTGATCGCACTGGAGTACTTCCCGAATAACAGCGGGTTGGCGGCCTCGATGCAGTCCTTCATCCAGATGCTGCTGTTTGCGCTGGTCTCGGGCCTGGTGGCGCCGCTGCTGTTCGACAGCGCGCTGCATCTGGCGTGGGGCGTGCTGGCAAGCCTGATCGTCAGCGTGATCGCCTGGCTGCTGGCGCAAGCCGGCAAGCCGGTGATCCACGACTAGCTACGGCCAGGGCGCGGGATTCAGGTCGATATACTGCGCCCCGCCCTGCTCCGGCTCGCGCGCGGCCGGCTGCCCGGACGGTGCTGGCGCCGGATTGCGCAAGCCAAGTATCTCCTTGCGCGACTCGACAAAGTCGGCGCTCGACAGCGGGTGTTCCTTGTCCGGCCAATTCTCCACCGCCCAGGCCTGCAATTGCTCGAAGCGCTGCCATAGCTCGCTGATGAAGCGGCGGCGCTCATCTTCCTTGTCCATAGAAACCTCCCTCTGTATCCCGACAGTGTACGGCTGCGCGCCGCCGGCGTCGGTACGCAAGTTCACGCCCAAGCATGTAAAATAGCCAGATGCGCCTTACATCCTTTACCGATTACTCCCTGCGTACGCTGCTCTACCTGGCAGCCAACCGGGATCGGCTGGTCACCATCCAGGACATCGCCGACCTGCACGTTATATCGAAAAACCATCTGATGAAGGTGGTGTACCAGCTTGGCTTGTCCGGCCTTGTGGAGACGGTGCGCGGCCGAAACGGCGGCCTGCGGCTGGCCAGGGAGCCGAAAGAGATCAACATCGGCGCGCTGGTACGTTCGACCGAGACCGATTTCTTCATGGCCGAATGCTTCGACCGCGCTAGCGACACCTGCCCGCTGACGCCCAACTGCAAACTCAAACACACGCTGAACGACGCCACCAAGGCCTTCCTCGCTGTGCTGGATCAGCAAACGCTGGAAGATATGCTGCCCGCCACCGGGCCGGAAAGTAAACCGGTCCGCATCATGCGTGGCGCGGCCAGACAGTAGCCTCATTTCGGCGGCAAGGGCTGCCAATCCGAAAACTTCTGCTGGAACGAGACCCCATTCACACCGGGCAGCGGCAGCTTTTCCAGTCTTCCTCCGATTCTGATCGGGGCGCCGCTCCGCGCCACCCAGACTTTGGCAAGCACAGGGAAGTGCGCTACGGTAAGCGTCCACCCGCCCCACCTGTTCGGCGAGCTTAGACTGGGCTAGAGTTCGGGAATGGCAGCAACAGCCAGATCGATTCTTTGCTGCCATTTCCGAACTCTATCCCTGCCGAAGCTCACTGAACAGGTGGGAGCGCTGCACGCCTACCCCCTATCGTCGCGCGAAGCTGGATCTTCTTATGTCCATTCAGAAAAAAGTATCGGAACCAAAACCTACCGCTGACTGTAGTAGGCTAGCCCCCATGACTTGATTGCGGCCCATTACGCACGTTTCGCAATGAGCCGCCAAGTATTTTTTAAGTTGCGCGAGATTTAAATCGCAGCGCCACGAACCAAACGATGCCGACTTGAAACGCTCCTAGTGTTGTCAATATTGCTTGCAAAGCGACTGCATTATTTAAAGATGGTATGAGTAAGACAATACTCTCCATCAATTGGGACGAGGGGTAACCAACAAAGAAAAAAATAAACCCTGGCAACAGATTCTCTACAGCAGGATTCGTAAAGAGAACCACATACCATTCCCACAACGAAGTAACCAGGAACACTAGCGTATATATTGCCGCAATTATCTTCACGGTAAGAACCCCTCTAATATTCAGCCTTACTTAATTCGAATAACTCCGGGCACCGTACTTAAACCGTTTGCAAAAAAACCGGCATAAGAGTATCAGTCGTAAAGGTGTTAAGCGCTACGCAGCCCGCTCGCAAGGCCCTTGAAGCTGTAATTGAACACTGTGTAGTGCCTTTCGACGGGTTAGCGGTCCCCGCGTTCATGCGCAACTGACGCGTCAAAGGCCGCATCGTCTAAAACAGTTACTCGATATATCTCAGTGGCCGGCCTAAATTTTTCAGCAAGCATGTTTCATAGAAGGATTTGGTCTCGCTGTTTCCGATGGGGTATCCGTTTTCAGGGAATTGACTAAGCAAAACCTTCAATGGAACCCCCGCCCGAACAAAACTTAACACGCATGACTTATTAGAAAACTATCCAATTTTCACTAAGGAAAAATTTCCACTTGGCATCAAAATGGAAGTTTCAGGGTACGCGTTGTGACGAATTTGTAGTGTCTGCTCAGCAACGTCTTAAGCCTTTTGGCGATTTGATCGGTGTCTCACCTGCGGCGACACGGCGTGATCGCAAAACGACGCTCGCAAGTAGCAGGCATAGCGAGGGAGTGAGTACCAAGATAAGTCAGGACTTTCCGTAAAAGCCAGGTATCTGTCGTTACATTATTAATATGACAGCTACATGGTGAAATTGATCACCATTGATTTTCATCAGGACTGCGGTACTTGGGATTCGAACGGTATCTACTGGTTGTTCTATAACAGCAGAAACACATGCAGGCTGGTGCGCTACGCAGCGTCCTGCCGCAGCTGCGGCAAGGAGGCCATCAGGTCGGAGAAGCGCTGGCCCTGGATCATGACGTGTTCGCGCAGCAGTTGGGCGGCGCGGTCGCCGTCGCCTTCGAGGATGGCTTTCACCACGCCGTCATGCTCGTTGTAGGACGTGGCCAGGCGGTTGCGCACCCGCAGTTGCAGGCGGCGGTAGGGACGCAGGCGGCGGTACAGCGCGCGCGTCTGCTCGATCAGAAACTGATTGTGGCTGCCGGCGTAAATCGCTTCGTGGAAAATTTCGTTGCGATAGTAATAAACATCCGGCTCCTGCGCCTCCAGCGCTTCCTGGCAGGCCTGATGTGCCGCCAGCAAGACTTGCTGCTCTTCCGGGGTCATGCGGCGCGCGGCCAGACGGCCGCAGGTCGATTCCAGCTCCGACATCACTTCAAACATTTCCACCAGCTGCTGCGGTCCCAGCTCGGCAACAATCGCGCCCCGCCGGGGACGAATCACCACCAGCCCCATCGATGACAGCTGGATCAGGGTTTCCCGGATCGGCGTGCGCGAAACGCCAAAACGCGTGGCAAGTTCGGTCTCGTCCAGATGCTGGCCGGGTTTGAGCTCGCCGACAGCAATCATTTCTTCGATCTGCTCGCGGAGGGTGGCGGAATGTGTGGTCATGGTTTGCATTATATCGCTTGACAATGTATTCGCAATCGCTATTCTTGTATACACAAAACAAATTATTGCATATCGAATGCAAACTGGATAATATTTCCTGACATCAATCCTTGGAGGACGTATGACCGCTATCACCCGCAGGTCCGCATTGGCTGCCATCGGCGCTTTCGCTGCCAGCCCCTTGTTGTTGCAACCCGCCTGGGCGCAAACGGCGCTCAAGATCTCCCACCAGTTCCCCGGCGGCACCCTCACGGAAGGTGATTTCCGTGACCGTCTGACCCGCATGTTTGCCGCCGAAGTCGAGAAGCGTTCCAAGGGCGCGCTGAAATTCTCGATCTATCCCGGCTCCTCGCTGATGAAGACCAACGCCCAGTTCTCCGCCATGCGCAAGGGCGCGCTGGACCTGTCGCTGGTGCCCCTGTCCTACGCCGGCGGCGAAGTCCCGGAAGTGAACATCGGCCTGATGCCCGGCCTGGTCACCTCCTACGACCAGGCCTATGGCTGGAAAAATGCGGAAGTGGGCAAGGAACTGGCGCGCATCCTGTACGACAAAGGCATTGTGATGCTGAGCTGGATCTGGCAAGGCGGCGGCATGGCTTCGCGCGGCAAGCCGGTGGTCGATCCGGACGACGCCAAGGGCATGAAGATCCGCGGCGGCTCGCGCGAAATGGACCTGATGCTGAAAGCCGCCGGCGCCGCCGTGGTGACGCTGCCATCGAATGAAATCTACGCCGCCATGCAGACCGGCGCCATGGAAGCGGCACTGACCTCTTCCACCTCGCTGATCTCGTTCCGCCTTGAAGAAGTCTCGAAAGCGCTGACCACCGCGCGCGCCGGTTCCTACTGGTTCATGCTGGAACCGCTGATGATGTCGCGCTCCGTGTTTGACCGTCTGCCGAAAGACCAGCAGCAAATCCTGCTGACCGTAGGCGCCGAACTGGAAGCCTTCGCCCTCAAGTCGTCCAAGGAAGACGACCAGCAAGTGGCCAACGTCTACCAGAAAGCCGGCGCGAAAGTCGTCGACATGAATCCGGGCGCCCTGAAAAAATGGCAGGACATCGCCCGTGCCACCGCATGGAAGGACTACGGCGAGAAGAACGCCAGCTGCGCCAACCTGCTGAAACTGGCGGAGAAAACGCTGTGAGCCACGGCGTAGAACTGACGCCGTCGCGCGGTCCGGCGCCACCCGACAACGCCGTCATCGCGGCGCTGACGGCAGCGCTGGACAAGCTGAATCGCGGCCTCATGGCGCTGTCCATGATCGCCGTGGTGCTGACCGCGATCGTGCTGACTTACTCGGTGGTGTCGCGCTACTTCTTCCATGCGCCCACCGACTGGCAGGATGAGGCCTCGGTGTTCATGCTGGTCGGCGTGACCTTCTTCTGCACCGCTTACGTGCAGTACCATCGCGGCCATATCGGCATCGAAGCCATCGCCGGCCTGCTGCCGCGCCGTGTGAACGCCATCCGCCTGCTGTTCGTGGATCTGGTCTCGACCTTGTTCTGCGCTTTCTTCACGTGGAAATCGTGGATGCTGTTCCATGAAGCGTGGGTGGACGGCCAGACCACCTCCTCCACCTTCGCGCCGCCACTGTGGATACCTTATTCCATGATGGCCGCCGGCATGACGCTGCTGTCGCTGCAGCTGCTGCTGCAGACGCTGGCCCGCCTGACCAACAAACCGGAGCAAGCAGCATGAGTGACCTGACCCTGGGCGCGCTGTACGGCGCCGTAACGCTGGTGGTGATGTTCTCCGGCATGCCGATCGCCTTCGCGCTCGGCGTGGTGGCCACCTCCTTCATGTACTTCTTCATGCCGGCATCGTCGCTGGACACCATCACCCAGAACGTCTACGAAGAAATGGCGTCGATTACGCTGTTGTCGATTCCCCTGTTTATTCTGAAGGGCGCGGCCATCGGCAAATCGCCGGCGGGCCGGGATTTGTATTCAGCGATACACACCTGGATGCACAAAATCCCCGGCGGCCTGGGTATCGCCAACGTGTTTGCCTGCGCGCTGTTCGCCGCCATGGCCGGCTCCTCGCCCGCCACCTGCTCGGCCATCGGCTCGGCCGGCATTCCGGAAATGCGCAAGCGCGGCTACTCGCCAGGCTTCGCGGCCGGCATCATCGCCGCCGGCGGCACGCTAGGCATCCTGCTGCCGCCGTCGATCACCATGATTCTGTACGCGGTGGCGGCCGAACAGTCGCTGGGCCGCCTGTTCCTGGCAGGGATCGGCCCCGGCATCCTGCTAGTGGTACTGTTTGCCGGCTACGCCGTCTACCGCGCCCGCAAGGAATACCGCATGGCGCTGGACATCTACCAGAAAGGCGGCGAAAAGTCGGCCTATCTGGAGGACGAGCATTTCACCCTGCGCGAAAAAGTCGAGATGCTGCCGCGCGTGCTGCCCTTTATCGTGCTGCTGATCGGCGTGATGGTGGCGCTGTACGGCGGCTTCGCCACGCCGTCCGAAACGGCGGGCCTGGGCGCGCTGCTGGCCATGGCGCTGCTGGCCGTGATCTACGGCGTGTGGAAGCCGAAAGACCTGTCGCCGATACTGGGCTCGTCGATCAAGGAATCGACCATGCTGTTGCTGATCATCGGCATGTCGCTGCTGTATTCCTACGTGATGAGCTATCTGCACATCAGCCAGTCGGCAGCCGCTTGGGTGGTCAGCCTGCACCTGTCGAAGTGGGTGCTGCTGGCGGTGATCCTGTTGATGGTGATCGTGTTCGGCTTCTTCCTGCCGCCGGTGTCCATCATCCTGATGACCGCGCCCATCATCCTGCCGCCGTTGCGCGAAGCCGGCTTTGACCTGATCTGGTTCGGCATCGTCATGACGGTGGTGATGGAGATGGGCCTGATCCATCCGCCGGTGGGCCTGAATATTTTCGTCATCAAGAACATTGCGCCAGACATCCCGCTCAAGGATGTGATCTGGGGCGTGTTCCCCTTCCTGTTGCTGATGGTGGTGGCGGTACTGCTGCTGTGCGTCTTCCCATCGATTGCAACCGGCTTGCCTGACATGATTATGGGAGCAAAATAAAATGTCCTGGAACACCTTGCAGCAAAATCGCGCGGCGCGATTGCAGCGCGCCAGTGCGGCGCTGGGCGTTGAGCTGGATGGCAAAAGCCTGCCGGCCGCGCGCATCGCCGATCTGCTGCACGCGGTCCTTGAATGCGGTGACCGCGTCTGCCTCGAAGGGAACAACCAGAAGCAGGCCGATTTCCTCGGCCACGCGTTGGCCAATCTGAATCCGGAGCGCGTCAACAATCTGCACATGCTGCAGTCGGTGCTGGCGCTGCCGGAGCATCTGGATGTGTTCGAGCGCGGCGTCGCCTCGCGGCTGGACTTTTCGTTCTCCGGCCCGCAGGCGGCACGGGTGGCGCGGCTGGCTGCCGCTGGCAAGCTGAATATCGGCGCCATCCACACCTACCTTGAGCTGTTCAGTCGCTACTTCATCGACCTGCCGCCGCGCGTGTGCCTGATCGCGGCGGAAGCGGCGGACCGCCACGGCAATCTGTACACCGGACCGAATACCGAGGACACGCCGGCCATCGTCGAGGCCACGGCCTTCAAGCAGGGCATCGTCATCGTCCAGGTGAACAAACTGGTGGACAAGGTACCGCGCGTGGACGTGCCGGGCGACTGGGTGGATTTCGTGGTGCAGTCCCCGCGCCCTTACTACATCGAACCGCTGTTCACCCGCGACCCGGCGCAGATTTCGGAAATCCAGGTGCTGATGGCGATGATGGCGATCAAAGGCATCTACGCCGAGTACGAGGTGCAGCGCCTGAACCACGGCATTGGCTTCGACACGGCGGCCATCGAACTGCTGCTGCCGACCTACGCGGAGTCGCTGGGCTTGCGCGGCAAGATCGGCAAGCACTGGGCACTCAATCCGCATCCGGCGCTGATTCCTGCGATTGAAGCGGGCTTTGTCAGCTCGGTGCATTCGTTCGGCTCGGAGCTGGGCATGGAGGAATACATCCATGCGCGGCCGGACGTGTTCGCGATCGGCCCGGACGGCAGCATGCGCAGCAACCGCGCCATGTGCCAGGCGGCCGGCCACTACGCCTGCGATATGTTCATCGGCTCGACTTTGCAGATTGACCTGCAGGGTAACTCCTCCACCGCCACGGCGGGCCGCATCGCCGGTTTTGGCGGTGCCTCCAACATGGGGGCGGATGCGCGCGGACGCCGTCACGCCAGCCCGGCGTGGCTCAAGGCCGGCGAACAGGCACGCGCCGGCCGCAATACCATCCCGCGCGGCCAGAAGCTGGTGGTGCAGATGGTGGAAACCTTCCGCGAGCACATGCAGCCCGCCTTCGTCGAAAAGCTGGATGCGTGGGTACTGATGGAACAGGCCAAGATGGCCATCCCGCCGGTGATGATCTACGGTGACGACGTCACCCACATCCTGACCGAGGAAGGCATCGCCAATCTGCTGCTGTGCCGCACCGACGAGGAGCGCGAGCAGGCCATACGCGGCGTGGCCGGCTACACGCCGGTGGGACTGGGGCGCGACAAGCGCATGGTGGAAAACCTGCGCGACCGCGGCGTGATCACGCGCGCCGAAGACCTGGGCATCGACAAGCGGCTCGCCACACGCGACTTGCTGGCGGCCCGCAATATGAAAGACCTGGTGCGCGCATCGGGCGGTTTGTACAACCCGCCCAAGCGTTTCCGCAACTGGTAAAGGAGTCCGCACATGGAAACACTGAACTATCGATTTGAACAGGGCACGCGCCGCCTGACCGCCGCACCGGAAGTGGTGGGCGTGGTCGGCTCGGGCAATCTGGAAGTGCTGATCGAACCGGCCGCGCTGGATGGCGCTTGCACCATCGAGATCAGCACCGCCGCCGTCGGCTTCGGCAAAATCTGGGAAGCGGTGATGAACGACTTCCACGCGCGCTGGGCGCTGGCCGATACCCGCATCTCCATCAACGACATGGGCGCCACGCCGGCCGTGGTCAGCCTGCGCCTGGATCAAGCCGTGCAAACCATGCTGGGAGACGCAGCATGAGCCGCCCGGTCAGCTATCAGGAAGCCACTGCGCGCGAACGCTTGCAGCATTTGTTCGACGCCGGCAGTTTTGCAGAATTCATTCCACCATCGGCACGCGTCACCAGCCCCCACCTCGCGCAGTTGAACGCGCCGGTGGCGTTTGACGACGGCGTCGCCATCGGCCGCGCCCTGCTGGGCGGCGTGCCGGTCTACGTGGCGGCGCAGGAAGGTGCCTTCATGGGCGGTGCGGTCGGCGAAGTGCACGGCGCCAAGCTGGTTGGCCTGCTGCGCAAGGCGATTGCGGACAAAATGGCGGCCGTGGTGCTGCTGGTGGAATCGGGCGGCGTGCGCCTGCATGAAGCCAACGCTGGCCTGATCGCCGTGTCCGAGGTGATGCGCGCCCTGCTCGATGCGCGCGACGCCGGCGTGGCCGTGATCGCGCTGGTGGGCGGCGCCAACGGCGCGTTTGGCGGCATGGGCATCGTCACGCGCTGCGCCAATGTGGTCATCATGTCGGAAGAAGGACGGCTGGCGATGTCCGGCCCCGAGGTGATCGAAACCGCCAACGGCGTGGAGGAATTCGATTCGCGCGACCGCGCGCTGGTGTGGCGTACCTCGGGCGGCAAGCATCGCTACCTGATGGGCGATTGCCAGCGCATTGTAGCCGACGATATCGCCGCCTTCCGCGCCGCTGCGCAGGAAGCCGTGGCGGCACTGGCCGGCGGCGCCACCGCTCTGACACTGGAAGCATTGGAAGCCGAGCAGCGCATGCTGGAAGCGCGCCTGAACGATTATGGCGCGCTGCCCGATCCGGTCGATATCTGGAGCGCGATGCACATGCCGGATGCGGCCAACATTCCGATGCTCGATGTGGACAGCTTTGTCGCGGCGTCGGCCAACCGTCGCCAGGGAGTGTGAGATGGACTGGAAAAAACTGGCGGATACGCTGTTCCCCGAAGGCCATGCCATCGTCGAACAGAACGAGTTCTTGTGCGGCAGCGCGCAGGTAGATGGACAGAAGGTCGCGGTGATCGGCACCACCAATCACACGCCGATCGGCGTGGAGATCGCATTGGCGCAGGCGCAGGCGATTCTGCGCACGGTACGCGATTTTCCCGGCATGCCGATCCTGATGCTGATCGATACGCAAGGTCAGCGCTTGCGGCATCGCGATGAGATGTTGGGCATTAACAGCTACATGGCCCACCTGGGCAAGTGCGTGGATCTGGCGCGGCGCAAGGGCCACCGGATTATCGGTCTGGTGTACGACCAGGCTTTGTCCGGCGGGTTTATCACCAGTGGTTTGATGGCGGACGCCTGTCACGCCTTGCCGGATGCGACCATCCGCGTCATGGGCTTGCCGGCGATGGCGCGCATTACCAAGGTGCCTGAAGAACTGTTGACCGAGCTAGCGCAAAGTAACCCGGTGTTTGCGCCGGGGCCGGAGAATTATCTGCGCATGGGCGGATTGGAGTCGATCTGGCATGGCGATCTGGCGGCGCATTTGCGGGCGGCGCTGGCGCAGCAAAGCGACGGCGATCAGCGTAGCGCGCTGGGTTTGCAGCGCGGCGGACGTCGCCTGGCGCAGCCCGTGATCGATGCCGTGGTTTCGGGCGGCCATGTCCAACCTTGAACGTCACGCGCTGGTTTGGCTGACGGACGCCGGCTGGTCGGCGGCGATGGCGGCTGCGCGGCCGGAGCATCAGGCCGCACTGACGCAGTGGCGTCGCCAGGATTGGCCTGCGGTCGCGTGCCGTCTCGACGCCGATGCGGCGGGCGATGAGGTTTGCCTTGGCCTGCCCCTGCCGCCGGATGCGGCGGGCGTGAAGGTGCGCATCGCGCTGCGTGCTCGTGGCACGCACGTCGCCCGTACAAGCGATGCCATCGAATTGACGTCCGCCCTGCCCGCCGCCGGCGCGTGGCGCGAACGCGTGACGGCGCTGTGCGACGCGGCGCCCGGCCTGCGCGTATTCGGGTCGCTGGCCATGCAGGCCTTGACCGGCTTGCAGTATGTGTCGCCGACTTCGGATATTGACGTGCTGTTTCGTCCTGTCAGCAGGCGGCAACTGGACGATGGCATGGCACGGCTGGTACACCACGCCGCGCATCTGCCGCTGGACGGCGAAATCGTCTTCCCCGGCGGCTCGGCGGTATCGTGGAAAGAATGGCAGATGGCGATGAAGCATCCGGCCAAGGTGATGGTCAAGGAATTACGCGCAGTGCGGTTGGCCGATACCGCATCGCTGCTGGCAACGCTGGAGGAGCGATGATGCACGCTACCCTCGCCGCAGACACGCACACCGCAGGCCGCGGCCATCAGCTCGCCCCGGCCAGCGCCAGAGCCGCCCTGCCCCCGCGCGCTGGCAGCGCGGAGCGGCACGCATTCGCGGTCGAAGTGGCGCGGCTGGCGGTGCGCAGCCTGCATGCGGAACTATGCCTGTACCCCAAGCCGGGACTGGTGACGCCGGTGGACAGCGGCAGTCATGACGACATGGATGCTGGCACCTTCATGCGCAGCATGTTCTCGCTGCGTCACTACTTCCGGAAAATCTGTCTGGCAGGATGGGATGATGCACCGTTCGCGCGGCTCAAGCAGCTGGGTATGGCGGCGGAAAAGGCGATGCTCAAGGCGACGCACGGCGTCAACACCCATCGCGGCGCCATCTTCAGCCTCGGCCTGCTATGCGCAACCGCCGGCCGCGCCCATGCACAAGGCATCTCCATGACGCCAGCCGCCCTGCGTGCGGCCATGCTGATCCGCTGGGGCGAGGAGCTCGCCGCCCACGCTGCCGACGCCGCGCCGGCGCTACGGAAGACGCACGGAGACGCGGGCTTGAGCAACGGTCTGCGCGTGGCGGCTCGGTATGCTGTGAGCGGCGCGCGGGAGGAAGGTGCGCTTGGTCTGCCCTCCGTGTTCGAGATCGGCATCCCCGCCCTGCTGGCTTCGCGCGCGCGCGGCGCCACGGTCACCGAGGAACGCGTCGACACACTGTACACGCTGATGGCCCACATCAGCGACAGCAACGTCTACCATCGCGCCGGCCCGCAAGGCGCGCAGATCGTGCGCGATCATGCCGAACGCTTTCTCGCGCATGGCGGCACCGCCAACATCAACTGGCACGCGGAGGCGCTGCACAGTCATCACGTCTTCATGCAGCACCGCCTCTCCCCTGGCGGTGCGGCGGACCTGCTGGCCGCGTGCTGCCTGGTGCAAGCGCTGGCCGCGCTGGACGAGCAATGAGCCGCGCGCGCCTGCTGCTACTGTGCCCCGGACAGGGCGACCAGCATCCCGACATGTTCAAACTCGCCCGCACCAGCGCAACCGCCAGCGCGCTGGCCGACCGTCTGCTCAACGGCGCTGACCTCGACGGCGACATCTACGCCAACCGCATTGCCCAGCCCCTGATCGTAGCGGCGACGTTGAGCATGTGGGAAGCCATCCGCGACGTCGCCCCGCCGCCCGCGCTGGTGGCCGGCTACAGCATTGGCGAACTGTCGGCGCACGGCGTGGCCGGCGCCATCACGCCCGAGCAAGCCGTCGCGCTGGCGGCACGGCGCGCGCAGTTGATGGACGACTGCCAGCATGCCGCCCCTGGCCAGGCCCTGCTGACCATTACCGGCCTGCCGCTCGCCAGCGCCAGTACGCTGGCCGCCACACACGGCTACCACGTCAGCATCGAAACCGGAGAAGACACCTGCATCGCCGGCGGCCCCGCAGCGCAAGCGGCGCAGCTACAGCAGGCGATTGAAGCAGTTGGCGCGCGCAGCAAGCGGCTGCCGGTCGAAGTGGCGTCGCACACATCCTACATGCAGAGCGCGGTCGAGCCATTTGCGCAGGCGCTGAACGCAACGCCGTTCCAGCCACCGCAAGCGCCGGTGCTGGCCGGCATAGACGCCGCCGCCGTCAGCGACAAGGCGCGCGCGGTCGACACGCTGTCGCGGCAACTGTCAGAGAAAATCCGCTGGCTGTCCTGCATGGACGCCGCTGCCGAAGCCGGGGTCACCGTCGCGCTGGAACTCGGCCCCGGCGCTGCGCTCTCGCGCATGCTGCAGAATCGCCATCCGCACATCGCCACCCGCTCGGTGGCCGACTTCCGCACGCTGGACGGCATCCGCAAATGGCTGGAGCGGGCCTGCGAAAGCTGACCTGCGCCACCACCGGCAGGCCGCTCAGCGATTATTTTGCGTGGCCCAGGCAACGATATTTTGCGCATCCATCGCGCCCGGCTGGCGCGCCATCTCGCGTCCGCCCTTGAACAGCGCCAGCGTGGGAATGCTGCGAATCGAATAACGCGCCGCCAGATCCCGGGCCTGCTCGGTATCCACCTTCACCACGCGAAACTGCGGCTCCAACCGTTGCGCGGCTTGCGCATAGAACGGCGCCATGGTGCGGCATGGCCCGCACCATGGCGCCCAGAAGTCCACCAGCACCGGAATGTCGCTGCGCTCGATATGCTTCTGGAAGCGCGCGCTGCTCAAGTCCACCGGCGCGCCGGCAAACAGCGGCTTCCGGCACTTGCCACACACTGGCTCCGCCGACAACCTGGCAGCCGGCACCCGATTCACCGCATCGCAATGCGGACAAACAATATGCAGCGACTCTGGCTGCGCATTCGTGGAATTGCTCATCATCGACCTCCAGACATCAAGCTCAGCATGATAATCCAAGGCCGAAAAAAATGTTTTTGTCGTTCATCAATACGGCAAAGCGCGCCTGCGCCGTAGACTGTGTAAATGCCCGCCATCACTCCTCCCGCTCGCTACGACCTGCCGTGGAAAATCGCGATAAGCCATGCCTTGCGCGCTTTTACGGCGTTCTTTTTTGCGGACATTCACGCCAGGATCGACTGGTCGAGACGCCCGCGCTTCCGTGACAAGGAACTGGCAAAGACAGGTTTCGGCGATGCTCCCGACCATATGATTGCGGACAAACTGGCGGAGGTTAGTCTGCGCGACGGCGGATGGATACTGCTGCATATTGAAGTGCAGTCGCAACGCGATGCCTCGCTGGCACAACGCATGCTCGACTATAACTACCGGATTTCCGAGGAATACGGCAAGCCAGTGATCAGTCTCGTACTGTTGGGCGACAACGATCCCAACTGGCGGCCATCTGCCTTCCATCGCGAGCAGCTTGGATTGGTCCAACATTTGTCCTTCGGCATGGCCAAATTGCTCGATTATGCCGGTCGCACGGACGCTTTGATGGCATCCGACAATCCGATTGCCTTGTCGCACTAGTTCATCTGCGGACACTGGAGAGTTACCATAACGCGGACGAACGTTATGCGGCCAAATTACAGTTAACCGGGCTACTATTCACGCACCGTTGGAGCAGAAAGCGCATACTAATCTTATTCAACGTGATCAATTGGATGATGGTCCTGCCACCAACTTATCAGGAACTTTATTGGCAGGCCGTTTCTAAATTGGGCAAGGAGTGCGAGATGGAATTAATGAATCAATTGGAACAGATGTTCTTCGATAACGGCATGGAAAAAGGCCTGGAGCAAGGCCGCAAGGAAGGCGCGGTCGCGCTGCTGGAGCAACAACTCGCGCATCGCTTCGGCCAGTTGCCGCAAACGGTGCGCAACAAGCTGGCCAAGGCCAGCGTGGACCAACTGACCGCCTGGGCCGTTGCACTGCCAGCCGCGCAGTCGCTAAAACAACTCTTCAAATAAAACGCCGCGCCATGCGATATTGCTTCGCATGGCGCGGCAAACTACAACTTCAAACCTGGATCAAGTCTCTTTACGAGCGCCAGCCTGCTTGCCGCTCTGGCTGGCGGCTTGGGCGGCGGTCTGGGCCTGGGTGGCTTGGCCGCCCTGCATATGGCCGGCTTCCCGGCCTTCGGTGCCGTTCTGGCCGCTTTGCAGGGTCTGGCCGCCGCGCGATTCGTTACCGTGCGAACGCTGGGCGCCGTTCTTGTGCAGTGAGAACGGATCAGTGAAACGTTCCACCGCATCCTGATGGCTGCGCAGGGTTTTTTCCGTTTCTTCGGACGTGACACGCGCCACTTCATCGGCCAGCGCCTTGGCGGTGCGGCTGGTTTCCTGCACGTGTTCTTCCGCCACCTTGGACAGGTCGACATGGGTGTCGGCGGCAATGCGCGACAGGTGCTGCTGATAGGCGCGCAGCTTTTCAGCGGTCGGCTGGGCATGTGCGGCGGCGGCGGCCAGTGCCTCGGTCGGACGATGGGCGGTGATGATCTGCTGGCCGGCCTGGGTGGTTTCTTCCAGCAGAGTTTGGGCCAGTTGGATGTTCAGGTCGCTGTACTGCTGAACGGTGCGGAAAAGAGATTTGGACATGTCGTTGAAGAACGACAGTTGCGCTTCCATGTGGTTTTTTGCTGCGGGAGTGACAGTTTGGGAAAATGGGTACATAGATTGCCTCGAAAGTTAAGTGCCTGGGAGTTGTCGTCGCCGCGATTGCAGCGCGAACGTCAAGGCTACGTTAACCCTACCCGGCACGTTTGATCTGGATCAAACGTGCCGGTATCCCGGAATATTCCTACTTAAACAGCACGGCCGCCTTCTGCACCGTAATGGCAATGCCAATCGCCAGCGGAATGCCCACGGCCAGCCAGCCGAAAGCCACGGCCAGCGGACTGGTCACGCCATTCGACGCCACTGCCGTCCCGTTGGCCGCGGCCGCGTCGCGCTCGTGCGCCAGCTTTTTCTCGGCCGCCAGTTCGGCGTCGGTCATGAAGTGCTTGTCGGCCACCGGACGCACCAGCAGGTTGCAGATCAGGCCGATCACCAGCAGGCCGGCCAGCACGTACATGGTGATGTCGTAGGCTTGCGCCTTCGGCACGCCGGCGGCGATCTGATACTCGCGCACATAGTTGACCAGAATCGGACCGAACACGCCGGCCGCCGCCCACGCGGTCAGCAGGCGGCCGTGAATGGCGCCCACCATCTGCGTGCCGAACAGGTCGGCCAGATAGGCCGGCACGGTGGCAAAGCCGCCGCCGTACATCGACAAGATGATGCAGAAGAAGCCGACGAACAGGGCCAGGCGGCCGCCGTGCGCCATCGATGGAATCGACGCATACAGCGCCAGGCCCAGCACGAAGAAGATGCCATAGGTGGCTTTGCGGCCCAGGAAGTCCGAGCACGAAGCCCAGGCGAAGCGGCCGCCAATGTTGAACAGCGACAGCAAGCCGGTGAAGCCGGCCGCGATCGCGGCGATCTGCGCCTTTTGCGCTGTATCCAGCTCATTGAAGGTCTTGGCCACGCCCAGCAGCTGGCCGCCGAAGATTTCCTGCAGCAGCGGCGAGGCCATGCCCAGGATGCCGATGCCGGCCGTCACGTTCAGGCACAGCACCCACCACACCAGCCAGAACTGCGGAATGCCCCACACCTTGCTGGCGTGCACGTGTTTGGTGGTGATCATGGCGTTGGCATTGGTCGCCGGCGGCGTCCAGCCGGCCGGTTTCCAGCCGGTCGGCGGCACGCGGTACGACAGCGCTCCGGCCATCATGAACACGAAGTAGATGGCCGCCATCACCAGGAAGGTTTGCCATACGCCCACCGAGGCCGGCGTGGCGAAGACTTTCATCAGCTTGTCGGCCAGCGGCGCGCCGATCATGGCGCCGCCGCCAAAGCCCATGATGGCCATGCCGGTCGCCATGCCGCGGCGGTCGGGGAACCATTTGATCAGGGTCGATACCGGCGAGATGTAACCCAGGCCCAGGCCGATGCCGCCGATCACGCCCGAACCCAGCCACATCAGCCAGATCTGGTGCTGATACACGCCCAGCGCCGAAATCACCAGGCCGCCGCACCAGCACAAGGCCGATACCACGCCCGCCTTGCGCGGACCGGCATGCTCCAACCAGCCGCCAAACAGCCACGCGGACAAGCCGAGGAAGACGAAGAACATGGTGTACATCCAGCCCAGCATGGAAATCTGCCAGTCGCAGCTGGACGACAGAATGCGCTCCAGCACGCCGATATCGGCCGCGCACGCGATCGATTCCTTGATGCCCAGCGCCTTGGACAGCGGCAGCCAGAACACCGAAAAGCCATACGCCATGCCTATGCACAGGTGAATTGCCAGCGCCGCGGGCGGCACCAGCCAACGATTGAAACCGGCACCGGCGACGGTGCGCTCTTTTTCCAGGAAGTCCAGCAAAGCCATTCAGTTTTTCCCCATTCAATATTTCTTGTGAACAATATGGGGCGCGAGAATAGCACAAAAACAATTCCTATGGGATACGTTTCAAATCATCGAGTGTGAACCACAGCTCCTTGCGCTGCAGCGGCGTGGCCGGCGACAGCAGGGGATTGGGCAGATTGATCAGTACCCGCTTGTCCAGCCGGGCCTGGCGGATCAATGGGCCATAGTGCGCGTAGAACAGTTTTTCAAAACTGCCATCGGCCAGCGCTGCTTCCAGGCCGCGCCGGATTTCCTCCGCCAGTGCTGTGTTGGCACGATGGACAAAGAAATAGTCGGCGGTCGGATAGCGCAGCACCACATGCGGATCGACCGCCAGCGCCGGATGCCGCTCCGCCTCGCGCCAGATTTCATTGACCGAGCGCGGTGCCCAGTCGATGCGCTCGGCCTTCAACATGCCGAACAGCCGGCTATAGACCGGGAACGGCTGCACCGGCAAGCCGCTGTGCCGCAGGATTTGCAAATCCGGCCAGTCCTGCCCCTGCCCTGCGGTGTATTGTTTCAGGTCGTCCAGGCCGTGCACGGCTTGCAGCAAGTCCTGGCGATCGGCTCGCACCAGGCCGATGCGCCAGCCGATCAGGCCGCGCGTCATGGGGATACGCACCGGCAGCAGCCGCGTCTCGCGCTCGGCCGATGTCATGGTGCCCACCACGTCGACGCGGCCGCTGCGCGCTTCCAGCTCAATCAGGGCACGATTTTGCTGCATCTGCACCGACGACACCTCGGCGCAGTAGTTGCCGCCGGCTTTGGCCAGCGCCAGCTGCAGCAGCGCCAGACCGTATTCGCCCGGCTCGCCGTCGCCCTCCACGCGCGGGTAGTGCACCACCGTGGGCGCAGCTGCGGCCAGCGCCATGCCGCACCATAAGCAAAGAATCAACAACACACGCATGGCAATTAACTTTCAAGCATGAACCTGCTTTCATGCTACGCCGACCAAGGAAAACTGCAACAGCAGGCGCCTGTTTTTTCATCAGTGCGTGCATTCCGGCGGCCTCCGGTGTAAACTGGAACCTTCTTGCCGAAGGGAAATATCATGACGATAGCCGCGCTTAACTCAGGAGTCACCGGTCTCAATGCCGCCGAACGGGCCTTGGGCAACAGCGCGCACGCGGTTGCCAACCTGAACACGCAGGGTTTCCAGCCGGCGCAGGCGCAGTTCCAGGAGAATGCGCCGGCCGGCACCGGCGTATCGCTGTCCTTGCGCGGCCAGCAGCTGTCGCAAGCGGACGCTCCCGGCGCCACCGATCTGGCCACCGAGACCACCAATTCGCTGGTCTACAAGGCGCAGTTCGATTTGTCGGCCAAGGTGGTGCAGGCGGCTGACCAGAATCTCGGCACGCTGATCGACATCAAGGCTTGATCGCCGCCGGCCGTTTCGGCCACAATGCGCGGTCATGGATATCCTCAACACCCTCCCCGCCCGTATTTCCGACATTCCGCGCCGCTGGGCGCAGCACGCGCCGCAGGCGCACGCGCTGCACGACGGCCAGCGTCACTGGACCTATGCCGAACTGGCCGCCGCCGTGGATGCCGCGGCCGCGCTGCTGCGCCGCTGGCAGGTGCGGCCCGGCGACCGCTTGGCCATCGTCGGCGAAAACTGCGTGGCGCAGGTGGTGCTGAGCTTTGCCGCCGCCGCCATCGACGCCTGGATCGTGCATATCAATGGCCGCCTGTCGGGACGCGAGGTGGACGTGGTGCTGCGCCACAGCGGCGCGCGGCTGGCGATCTACCTGCCCTCGCCGGCCGGGCCGGAAACCGCCGCCCACGCGCAACGCCACGCGGCCACGCCGGTGCCGACGCCGCTGGGCGATTGGCTGCTCGGCGCCCTCAATCCGCATTGCGCGCCGGAGCCGGTGCACGCCGCCCCGGAGCGGCAGGTGGCGGCGCTGCTCTACACCACCGGCACCACCGGCAATCCCAAAGGCGTGATGCTCACGCATCGCAATCTGCTGTTCATCGCCGCCGTGTCGAGCAGGCTGCGCGGCCTCACGCCGGACGACCGCGCCTGGGGCGTGCTGCCGATCACCCACGTCTACGGCCTGACCTCGGTCATGCTGGGCACCCTGTACGCCGGCGCCTGCCTGTACCTGTGCCCCCGCTTCACGCCCGATGCTCTGCTCCAGGCCTTGCACGAGCACAGCCTGTCCATCGTGCAAGGCGTGCCTGCCATGTATGCGCGGCTGCTGGAAAAACTGGGCGGTGCGCCGCAACGGCTGGCAACGCAGCTGCGCTTTGCCTATGCGGGCGGCTCGCCGCTGTCGCCGGACCTGAAAGCGAAAGTGGAACAGCTGCTGGGCGTGCCGCTGCATAACGGCTACGGCCTGACCGAAGCCGCGCCCACCGTCAGCCAGACCCGTCTCGATGCGCCGCGCAGCGACAATTCGGTCGGCCACGCCATCCCCGGCGTAGAAGTGCGCGTGGAGGGCGGCGAACTGTGGGTGCGCGGCCCCAACGTCATGCGCGGCTATTATCGTGAGCCTGAACTGACCGCCGCCGTGCTGCGCGACGACGGTTGGCTCAACACCGGCGACATGGTGCGCCAGGACGCGGACGGGGCGCTCTTCATCGTCGGCCGCAGCAAGGAACTGATCATCCGCTCCGGCTTCAACGTGTATCCGCTGGAGGTGGAGACGGTGCTTAACGCCCATCCGGCAGTGACGCAATCGGCGGTGCTGGGCCGCGCCGGCGCCGACGGCGATGAAGACATCATCGCCTTCGTCGAGCCGGACCCGCGCCATCCGGTCACGCCAGCCGAACTGGCGGCCTGGCTTGCGGACCAGCTGGCGCCGTACAAGCGGCCGTCGCAAATCGTCATCATGCCCGCCCTGCCCGCCGCAGCTACCGGCAAAATCCTCAAGAGCCATTTGCGGCAAATGCTCTAATCCTCGCGCTGCTCGCCGCCCGCGCCACCGATCTGGACGTAAATCAGTTTTGCTGCAATACTCAGCACCACGCCGATGATACCTATCAGCTCCCACATGGCTGGCTCCGTAAATGATGAATCGACGCTTCACTTTAACGGCCGGTCCGGATTTGATCCAATAGCAAAAACGGCGGCCATCTATCTCGAAACGGCATAACGGTGATTTCGCTTAAACAGTTCAAGTATTTCGTAGAGATCGTGGAGGCCGGCAGTTATTCGCGCGCGGCCGAGAAGTTGTACATCGCGCAGTCGGCGCTGAGCCGGCAAATCAAGGAACTGGAAGACGAGCTGCAAACGCCGCTGCTGGTGCGCGACGCCCGCCAGTTCGAGCTGACGCCGGCCGGCCAGCTGTTCTTCGAACGCGGCAAGCGCATCCTCGAAGAGATCGACGACACGCTGGTGCAGGCGCGCCATGTCGGCAAGGGCGCGCAAGGCGTCATCCGCCTGCAGCACTCCAGTTCCGTGATCCTGACGCCGCGCATCGGCACCGCCTTGGCGCAGGCGCTGGACCAGCATCCCGGCGTGACGCTGGATGTGTCCATGCTGCCATCGGAAAATCAAACGCTGGAAATCGAAGAAGGCCGTGCAGACATTGGCTTGCTGCGTTTGCCGACCTTGCGCCGCCATCCGCACATCCAGGTGCGCGAGATCGGCAGCGAGCGCCTGATGGTGGCGGTGCCGCAGCACTCGCCGCTGGCCATGCTGGACAATATCGGCCTGGCCGACCTGAGCGAGCAAGCCTTCATCTCCATTCCGCACAAGGACCGGGGCGGGCTGAGCTACCTGGTGGCCAATCTGTGCCTGGAACAGGGCTTCTTTCCCAAACCGGCGCGCGCCTTGTCGCGCAAGTCCTCGCAACTGCATCTGATCGCGGCCGGATTGGGCATCGCCATCGTCCCCGAATGCATGCGCCTGACGGCGCCGGCCGGAGTGCGCTTCGTGTCGCTGGCGCACGGCAGCCTGCACACAACGGTCGGCCTCGCGACGCGCCGCGAAGCCGATCCGCTGGTCACCGCCTTTGCCGACACGCTGGCCGGCATGCTGGCGGTGTGACGCTATCTACCGACTGCGATCAGCGATCGTTCTTGTGGCTTTGACGGCCGGCTTCCGCATGCTGCTCCGGCGTGCCGCCGCGGGTGCCGCCGGACGAACCGGAGCCAGAGCCGCTTTGCCGGCTGCCGCTCTGCTGATTGCCGCTCTGCTGGCTGCCGCTTTGCTGGCTATCGCTTTGCTTGCTGCCGTCGTTCTTGTGGCTCATGCTGCCGGCACGGCGCGCCTCTTCGGAAGTGAATTCGTGCGCATTACCGGAAGCATGGGCGGCGCGGCCGCCTTCCGAAGCGATCTCGCGCTGACGCTCTGGATCCATCGAAGCGAAGCCGCGGTTGCTGGTATCGCTTTGCTGATTTTTACTGCCTTGGTTACCTTGATTACCTTGATTCGAGCTGGCCATGATATGGTCTCCTTAGAAAAGTGAACCCTGATGCCGATGCGCCAGGGGAACGGCCATCGTAAAGCCGGCACTACTGTGCGAGTAGAGCCACACACTTGTTCGGACGTAGGACATTCCTTGCTTGTTTGGACTCGCGGTCACACGCTGCTTAGCCTGTTGGTTGCTGTAGCGGGCGACTGCTGAATCCGAGCTATGGCACACTAGTTCCATTCGAGACAAACAGGAATCAGCATGAGTTCCGGCCCCACCGATCCCGATCCGCCGCAGCCCAACCCGCAGCGCCGCGCCACCGACCACGGCGAGCGCCGCAAGCAGGACCACAGCACGCCGCGCTACCTCGATCCCGGCGACACCGTGTTCAGCCTGTGGGGCCGCGTGCTGATGGCGCGCTACCGGCGCTTCGCGGCGGCAGCCACCCGCCATATCATCCAGCGCCCGCTGCACATCGGCGTTTCGGCCCGCATCTTCCATCCCGAGCCCGGCGCCACCGGCCTGCGCAGCAAAAACCTGCAATACCTGGAAGAGTCGATCGCGCAATGGGTGATGTCGCGCGACGTGCTGGTGTTCATGATCCCCACCGTCAACACCGAAGGCTTGCTGCACCCGTCCAACATCCGTCTGCGCGACTACGCCAAGCATCTGGACGGACTGGTGCTGCAGGGCGGCGCCGACGTGTCGCCGCAAAGCTATTCGGAAGTGCCGACCCGGCCCGAATGGTCGGGCGACCGCGCGCGCGATATGTACGAGCTGGAACTGCTGCATGAATTTGTCGAAGCCGGCAAGCCGGTGCTGGGCATTTGCCGCGGTTGCCAGCTGATCAACGTTGCCTTCGGCGGCACGCTGTACCAGGACATCGCCACCGACGTGCCGGAATCGCTGGCCCACGTCAACGACGAGTACGACCGCAACCGCCACGAAATCAGCTTCCCGGCCGGCTCCTCGCTGGCCCGCATGTTCAAGGGCCAGCAGACCGGGCTGGTCAACTCCATCCACCACCAGGCGGTGAAGACGCTGGGGCGCGATATGTCGGTCGAGGCGCTGTCGGTGCCGGACAATATGATCGAGGCCATCCGCTACCGCAAGGCGCCCTTCGTCATGGGCTTGCAATGGCACCCGGAATTCCACCGCGCCGGCGGCGTCGACCTGCTGGACTGCACCGGCATCCTCGACAACTTCCTGCGCGTGGCGCGCGAGACACGCTTCTAGCGGAGCCCATGCCAAGAATAAATGTATTTTGATTGAATGGCATCACGGGTGTAGACTGGCGGTCTCGCATACCTGGATGGCCCTCATGAGATGCTTCGCCGTTATCGCCGCCACCCTGCTGCTGGCCCCGCTGACCAGCCTGGCGGAAAACGTGATCCATGTCTCGTACAGCGAACGGCCACCCTACCTGATGCCGCTGCCGGACGGTTCGCCCACCGGCCTGACCGGCACGCCGGCGGCGGCGGCCTTCAAGACGGCCGGCATACCGGTCGACTGGGTCAAGCTGCCGACCAACCGCCAACTAGCCTTGGTGAAAGATCCGCATGGCCTGAATTGCACCATTGGCTGGTTCGACATGCCGGAACGCTCGATGTACGCCAAGTTCAGCAAGCCGATCTACCGCGACAAAAACTGGATGCTCCTGACCAACCCCGCCTTTGCCGCCCGGGGCATTACCACCATGGGCGAACTGGCCGCGCAGACCGACATCCGGGTGCTGATCAAGGATAATTTCTCGTATGCCGGGCTGGATAAATTCATCCTCAAATGGCAGCCGGTGGTGGCCGTGTCCACCGCCCCCACGGTCAAGATGATCCAGTCGGTGGCCAAGGGATCGGTGGACATGATGTTCGTCTCCGAAGAGGAAGGCAATTACATCCTCAAGCACGAGGCCGGCGAGCTCGCCGCCAACCTGCGCCTGCTGTCGCTGAAGGACATGCCGCGCGGTCCCGAGCGTCATATCATGTGCAGCAAGGCGGTGCCGGATGAAATCATCCGCCGCCTGAACAAGGCCATCACCTTCAAGTAATTATTGCCCGCGGAAGCGCTGGATGGCGGCGTCCACCACCCCTTCCACGCTGCCGCTGCGCTCGAATTGCTGGCGAAGATAATGGGCATCGCTGCCCTCGTGCGTGACCTGCACCAGATGATGCAGACCGGCACTGCTGCCCAGCGCGGCGCCGTGCGGCTCCATCTTGCGCAGCGTGGTCAGGATATCTTCGCGCAGCGACAGGCTCTCGTAGGTTTTCGGATGGACGATGGTGCCGTCCAGGCCGAAGCGGCAGGCCTGGAAGCGGTTGTAGTTGTAGACCAGGTAATCGTCTTCCACCGGCGGCTCCTCGCGCCGCTCCAGCAGGTAGCGGCACAGCGCCTGCAAATACACGGCCAGCGCCGCCGCCCGCTCCACCGTCAGCGGCGTATCGCACACGCGCAGCTCGATGGTGCCGTATTCCGGCTTGGGGCGGATGTCCCAGTAAAAGTCCTTCATGCTCTTGATCACGCCGGTGTGCTCCATCTTGGCGAAGTACTCGTGCTCGAAGGTATGCCAGCTTTGCGTGAACGGCGCCCGCCCGCTCATGGGGAAGGCAAACACCGAGTTCAGGCGCGCCGAGTTGAACAGCGTATCGTTGCCCTGCACGTAAGGTGACGAGGACGACAGCGCAATGAAGTGCGGCACGTAGCGGCTCAATGAGTGCAGCAGGAACAGCGCGTCGTCGCCCGAGGCGCAGCCGATGTGCACGTGCTGGCCGAAGATGGTGAACTGCTTGGCCAGATAGCCATACAGTTCCGACACTTCCTTGAAGCGCGGCTTGGAGAAGATGCGGCGCTCGGCCCACTTCTGGAACGGATGCGTGCCGCCGCCGCAGATGCCGATATTGAGCTGCTCGCCGGCCTGCACCAGCGTGTCGCGGATCACCTGCAACTGCTTCACCAGCTCGGTGTGATTGGTATGCACGTCGCTGTTAATCTCGATCATGCTTTCGGTGATTTCCGGCGTGACGTTGCCGGGGAAAGGCTTGCGGCTCAACAGGTGCAGCAAGTCCGGGCTGGACGCCGTCAGGTCGAAGTCCGACAGGCTGACCAGTTGCAGCTCCAGCTCCACGCCCATGGTGAGCGGTTGCGAATTCTTGAATTCTTCCAGTGCCATTACTTTGCCTCCCCAGGTGTTTCCTTCGCCCAGTGCAGCGCGCGCTGGGTGATGACGGGACCGAGCACTTCCAGCAGCAGCGTCATGGCCGCCAGCGCCGCCAGTTCATCGACCAGCACGATCCCCATGTATTTGGTCTGCTCCAGCAGCAGCGTGACGAACACCGACATCGGCGACAGCGCGATGCCGGTCAACAGACCCTTGCGCCACGAGATGCCGCCGACGTGCGCAAACGCAGCCACGCTCAGCGCCTTGACCACAAAGCGCGCCAGCAGCAGCACGGCGGCCAGCGCGGCGCCATCGACCACGCGCTCCCATTCCAGCGTGGACACGGCAAACACAAACAGCAGCACGGTCAGCAGTTCGCCGATGCCGCCGAAGTTACGCTCGGTGCGGCTGAACGCCACCCGCTTGTGGCGCGCGGTCAGGCCGAAGGTCAGCGTCGCCAGCACCGGCGACACATCGAAGGCGCGCGACGCCGCCACCAGCAGGATCACGCCCAGCGCAAACGCGATGGTGCCGTCCTGCGCCAGCGCGCCGAGACGGCGCAGCACCAGCGGCACGATAAAGCCCATCAGCGCGCCCATGGCGGCCGACACCAGCAGCTCGATGCCGCTGTGCGAGATCGCTTGCGTCAGGCTGCCGGAGGTCTGGAACACCCAGAAGCCCACCACCACCTTGAACACAAACAGCGCAATCACGCTGTTGATGGCGACCAGATGCAGCACGCGCTCGGTCACCTGGCCGGAACTGTCTTCTTCGTTAATCACGCGCAGCACGCCGGCCGGCGAAGTGGACATGGCCAGCGAAGCCAATAGCAAGGAGGTCAGCGGCGGCATGCCGGTGAGATGCGAGATCAGGTAGACCACGCCAAACGTCGCGGCCGATTCAGCGATGCCGCTGACCGCGATCCATGGATTAATCCGCAGCCAGTGCAGATTGATGCGGTAGCCGAACTCAAACAGAATCAGACCGAAGGCAAGGTTCGCCAATATGGTCACATTGCTGGCAGCGCCGCTGCTGAGCGCCTCCGGGAACGCCTGCGCCAGTAAAAAACCAATCAAACCGTAGACACTGATGCGCGGCAGCCGCGTCCACCGGTGCGCGAATTCACCCGACAGCCACGCCACGGCAATCGCCAGCGGCCAGCCCAGATCGGCCAAGATGCCTTGAATATCCGGCATGCACTTCTCCTTTGTAAAGATACTTGTACAATTCTGGACTATTGCCAGCTTTTTCACTGTGCGCTGGAAAACATAAGGAAACAAATATGCTGGAAATCGTTAGTGAACACGCCTGTTTCGGTGGCGTTCAACGCTTTTACCGACATGATTCGCGCGAGATCGGTTTGCCGATGCGCTTCTCGGTCTTCATTCCGCCGCAGGCCGAACATGGTCCGGTGCCTGCGCTGTTCTACCTCGCCGGCCTGACCTGCACCGAAGAGACCTTCATGATCAAGGCCGGCGCGCAGCGCGTGGCCGCTGAACTGGGCCTGATGCTGATCGCGCCGGACACCAGCCCGCGCGGCGCCGGTGTGGAAGGCGAAACCGCGCATTGGGACTTCGGCGCCGGCGCCGGCTTCTATCTGGACGCCACCCAGCCTGCATGGGCAAAGCACTACCGCATGTACAGCTACGTCCACGAGCTGCGCGAACTGGTGGCGCGGGAACTGCCGGTGGATGCGCAGCGCATCGGCATCTTCGGCCACTCGATGGGCGGCCACGGCGCGCTGACCATGGCGCTGAAACGGCCGGACGTGTTCCGCTCGGTGTCGGCGTTTGCGCCGATTGCCGCGCCGTCGCAATGCCCGTGGGGCGTGAAAGCGTTCAGCGGCTATCTCGGCGAGGACCGCGCGGCGTGGGCGCAGTACGACGCCAGCCTGCTGATGGCGCAGTTGAAGACGCCCTTCCCGGCCGGCATTCTGATCGACCAGGGCCTGGGCGACAAGTTCCTGCAAGAGCAGTTGTACCCGGAAGCGTTCGAGGCCGCCTGCGCGACCGCAGCGCAGCCGCTGACTTTGCGTCGGCATGCGCGCTACGATCACGGCTACTACTTCATCTCAACCTTCGTGGAAGACCACCTGCGCTTCCACGCGAAAAACCTTACAGCTTGATCTCGGTACCGAGCCGCGCCAGGAACTGCGCAATCCACGCCGGATGCGCAGGCCATGCCGGCGCGGTGACGAAGATGCCATCGGTGACGGCCTGATCGACCGGAATATCGGCATAATTGGCGCCCGCCAGCTTCACCTCCGGCGAGCAGGCTGGATAAGCCGAAATAGTCTTGCCGCGTATGACCTCGGCCGCCGCCAGCAGTTGCGCGCCGTGGCAGATCGCCGCGATCGGCTTGTTGGCGGCGGCGAACTGCTGCACCAGTTCGATCACGCGCGGATTCAGGCGCAGGTATTCCGGCGCGCGGCCGCCGGCGATGGCCAGCGCGTCGTACTTGCCGACATCGGCGTCGGCGAAATTGGCGTTGAGCGTGAAGCGGTGGCCAGGCTTTTCGGTGTAAGTCTGATCGCCTTCAAAATCGTGAATGGCGGTCTTGATCGTATCGCCGGCCTGCTTGTCCGGGCACACGGCATGCACCGTATGACCGACCGCCTGCAGCGCCTGGAACGGCACCATGGTCTCGTAATCTTCCGCAAAGTCGCCCGTCAAAAACAGTATCTTTTTCGCTGCCACGGTAGAATCCTTTCATGAAAGTGAATGGCGCCGCAACGTTGCCATTGCGCCCACACGATACTAACCGCTTTAAGCGCCTTGTGCTTGCCTGTTGATCGCGCTGCCGATGCGATAGTTTGGGTGGAAATTCGTGAACTTTGCCGACGAACAAACTGCTATTCTGAAAGCCATCGGCCAAGTTCGGCCAATAGCCACAGATAAACCACAACATGCCAATCATCCGCGCCGCACAAAAACAAATCGAAACCTTGGAAACATCGGATCCGCGCCTCACGAACCGCGAGGAATGGATCAGCGAGCCCGGCGGACTGACCCAGTTCGGCGCGTTCATCCACGTACTGGCGCCCGGCACAAGATCCTCGATCAAACACTGGCACGAAGCCGAAGATGAACTCGTTTATGTGCTCGAAGGCGAACTCACGGTTATCGAAGGGGAGGAAGAACACTTGTTAAAGCCGGGCGACGCCGCGGCCTTCCCGAAGGGCCGCCCTGTTGGCCACTATCTTTGGAACCGAAGCGTAGCCGTTGCCCGTTGCATGATCGTCGGTACGCGCGCAGAGGTTGACCGCATCACTTATCCGGACCATGATCGCCTGCTACATCGCGACCGGTCCCAGCCGGACGACGTGTGGTCCGATTCCGCTGGCAACGCGGCTGATAGCCCATACAAGCATTGGCTACCATAACCGTCGGCTGCCGCGCTGCTCGCGCGTGCCATCCCGGCGAACCAGGCTGCGATCGGCCATGAACATCGGCGAGGCTTTATGACACCCAGACATCAATCATGGGTTGCGAATTTCCTGATGGTTGTAGGAGGCATGTCATGGACCGCTATGATGGGATGGGTCGTCGCCATATTGTTATTAAACGTGCCTGGCAAGCCTCCACGAGTTTTTATGCTTGATCCCATTGGGATGGTTGGATTCATGATGACTGTGTATGTGTGCTCTCTGGTGCTAACTGGAACTGGCTTCGGCTGGTCTGTAGCCCTGACTCGGAAGTATCCTGAGTTGTGGTCAAGGATGGTTGTTGCGCCGAGGGGAATGGTTGGAGTGGCAATGGGATTGCCGTTGCCAGGTCTGGCCTTCAACTTCGTCATCAGGATGTCATGACTTGTTCCTGATCCGGTCATTCTCTAGACATATTATGCAAGAACGATTTCACGCCGACGTACTCACCAACTATAACAACCGCGCGATCCTTGACCGTTGGGATGCGTTGGCGCTTCCAGATGGCTGGTTAGTCGCCGGCTGCCTATTTCAGACGGTATGGAATGTACAAACTGGACGCGAGCCCGATGCTGATATCAAGGACTACGATATATTCTATTTCGACGACAGCGACCTGAGCGAAAAAGGTGAACGTAATGTACAAGCACGTGTCGATGAAGTGTTGGCCGACTTGACAGTTCCCATTGAAGTGAGCAACCAAGCCCGGGTGCATACATGGTATGAGTCATACTTCGGCCATCCGTACGAACCACTTCAGAGTGCTCGTGATGGAATAGACCGATTCCTGATCCCTGCCACCTGTGTAGGGATCAGGCCAGGTGCAGTATATGCACCGAATGGGCTGCAGATGCTTTATGACGGTATTCTGACTATGAACTCATTGACCCCGCACCCAGAGCTTTTCGAGGCGAAGGTGGCATCCTACCGTTCTCGCTGGCCGTGGCTTCGCACGGCCGCCGCAGGTACTGCCACTGAATGCTAGACAAGTTAGATGTTGAATCCCCCTAAATACTATGTATTGTCCAACATCGTGTCCACTAGCGACAGAACGTCTAATACTGGAGTATCCCACGCTCGATGCTAGCGGCGCCGTATTGGAATATCGCATACTGAATCGTGATCATTTAAGCACGTGGGAGCCACTTCGTTCAGACGAGTTTTATACGATCTTGAATGTCGAGTGCCAGATGCGCAATTTGGCAGAGCAAATCACCAACGGGACAGCTGTGCATTGGCTTATGAAGAAGCATGAGAGCTCCGAAATCATAGGTCAATGTAGTTTCACGAACATCGTTCACGGGCCTTTCCAGGCTTGCCACCTCGGTTTCTCCATTGCGCAGCAGCACCAAGGCAACGGATTAATGCTCGAAGCGTTGAAGGCGGCAATTCCGAACGTTTTTCAAACGCATGGCCTGCATCGAATAATGGCAAATTACCAGCCTGATAACCTCAGGAGCGAGATATTGCTGCGGCGATTAGGATTTGAAAGAGAAGGATTGGCGAAGAGCTACCTGAAAATCAATGGACGCTGGACCGATCACGTACTCACGTCCTTGATTAACCCGAGCGCCAACGTTGGCTGAATTCGCAGGCGTAAGCCGAAGTTCAGAATGCAGCTGATTAGACCCAACAATAAAAAAGGCCGCAACGTCACCGTTACGGCCTCGCCACGCAACGCTGGTGTTTAAGCGGCGGTTGCGGCCTTGCCCAGCACACTGCGAATGGTGCCAGCCAGATCCTCTGCCGAGAACTTGGCCACATACGCATCCGCGCCCACGCCTTTGACGTGGTCTTCGTTGGTCTTGCCCGACAGCGAAGAGTGAATCACAACCGGGATCTTGGCAAACCGCGGATCCTGCTTGATCAGGCGGGTCAGCGTAAAGCCATCCATCTCAGGCATTTCCAGGTCGGTCAGCACCATGGCCACGCGGTCGGTGATCGGCAGGCCTTCGGCCTTGGCGCCTTCCGCGATCGATTGCAGGCGGTCCCACGCTTCCTTGCCGGACTTGGTCATGATGAAGTGCACGCCCATCGCTTCCAGACCTTTTTCGATCAGGTTGCGCGCCACCACCGAGTCGTCGGCGGCCAGCACCACGGAACCCGGCTTGAGCAGCACTTTCGGGCCGATGGTTTCCGGATCGATGTCCTCGCGTTCCGGCGGCACCAGTTCGCGCAAGATGGTTTCCACGTCCAGCACCTGCGCCAGGCGGGTGTTCTGCACATCGCCGTCGACGCGGGCGATGCTGGTGACTTTGCCGCCGGCCGTGCCTTCGGCGGTCAGCACCTGGCTCCAGTCCAGACGCACAATTTCATCCACCGATTCGACCGCGAACGCTTGCGTGGTGCGCGCGAATTCAGTGACCAACATGATATTCAGACCGGTTTTTGGGGTCACACCGACGATGCCTGGCAAATCCAGCACCGTGATGATTTGTCCTCGCAGGTTCACTACACCCAGCATGTGTGGCGGGGATCCGGCCACAGCGGTGACTTCGGGCATGGCCACGATCTCGCGGATTTTGAAGACGTTAATACCGAACAGCTCGGAATGTTCGCCGTTGGCGTCGCCGCCCAGGCGGAACAGGAGGAGTTCGAATTTGTTGGAGTTGGTTAAGTTACTGCGTTCATCAACTTCCTGCTGAACTGATTTCATGGATTTCGTCTCCTTCGGTGGTCCTCGCCCAGTATAACGTTTGCAACGGCGAAGATGTTGTGCTGGAGAACGATAAAACAACAAAAAAGGAAGCCCGCAGGCTTCCTTTTGATGTGCTACTGAATTCTGGAGCGGGAGAAGAGTCTCGAACTCTCGACCTCAACCTTGGCAAGGTTGCGCTCTACCAACTGAGCTACTCCCGCAGAAGGCACATATTATGCCAGAAAGATTTCCATTCCACCAGAGCGAGCCGGTAACTTTTTACCGAACTTCCAATAGTGTAAGCTTAGCCTCGTTTTGCTATCAGGAAGGAAGGGAATGGATTCAATTGAAGTCGTGCTGATCATGCTGCTGTCCGTAGTGGCCAGCGCCTACCTCCGGCGTTTGCTGCCGCGCGCGATCCCGCTGCCGCTGGTGCAGATCGGCCTGGGCGCGCTGATCGCTGCCAAGTCCTCGCATGGCGTGGACCTGGAGCCTGATCTGTTCTTCATCGTCTTCCTGCCGCCGCTGCTGTTCCTCGACGGCTGGCGCATCCCCAAGAGCGGCCTGCTGCGCGACAAGGGCACCATTCTGGAGCTGGCGTTCGGGCTGGTGGTGTTCACCGTGATCGGCGCTGGCTTCCTGATCCACTGGATGATACCGGCCATGCCGCTGCCGGTGGCGTTTGCGTTGGCGGCCATCGTGTCGCCGACCGACCCGATCGCGGTCAGCTCGATCGCCTCCACCTCGCCGATTCCGAAACGGCTGATGCACATTCTGGAGGGCGAATCGCTGCTGAACGATGCTTCGGGTCTGGTGTGCTTCCGCTTTGCGGTGGCGGCGGCGATGACCGGCGCCTTCTCGCTGCAAACCGCCGCCCTCACCTTCGTCTGGCTGGTGGCGGCAGGGATTGCGGCCGGCGTCGGCCTGACGCTGGTGGTGACCTGGGTGCAGCGCTGGCTGGTGCGCCACTTCGGCGAACCGCCAGGCTCGCCGATTCTGGTCAATCTGCTGATCCCCTTCGGCGCCTATCTGGTGGCGGAACGCCTGCACGCATCGGGCATTCTGGCGGCGGTGGCGGCCGGCATCACCATGAGCTACGTCGAGTTGAGCGGCCACGCACACGCCAACACCCGCATCCAGCGCTCGGCGGTGTGGGACACGGTGCAGTTCGCGCTCAACGGCGTGATGTTCGTGCTGCTGGGCGAACAGCTGCCCGACATCTTCCGTCTCGCCGGCGCCTCGCTGGAGGAAAGCGGCCATGTGAATCGCTGGTGGCTGGTGGCTTACGCCTTCGCCATCACCGGCGGCCTGCTGGCGCTGCGCATGGTGTGGGTGTGGGCCTCGCTGCGGTTGACCGTCTTCAAACAGAAAGTGCGCCACCAGCCGCGCCACAAAATCAATCCACGCCTGCTGCTGGCGACCACGCTGGCCGGCGCGCGCGGGACCATCACGCTGGCTGGCGTGCTGACGCTGCCGCTGGTGCTGCCGGACGGCTCGCCCTTCCCCGCGCGCGCGCTGACCATTTTCCTGGCCTGCTCGGTGATTCTGATTTCGCTGCTGGTGGCCAGCATCGCCCTGCCACGCCTGCTGGCCGGCGTGACCTTCCCGGCCGAGCCGGAAGAACAGCAGGAGGAAGACCTGGCGCGGCGCGCGGCGGCCAACGCTGCCATCACCGCCATCGAGAAAACGCAGGTCGCGCTGATGGAGTCGGACGCCTGCATCGATCCCGAGGTTTATCCGCAAGCGGCGGCGCGGGTGATCGCTTTCTATGAGCATAAGCTGAAGGAAGTCGATCCCGAAAGCGAACAGGCGTGGCGCAAGACCGATTACGCTGAGAAGGAGCTGCGCCTCGCGGCACTGGAGGCCGAACGCCGCACCGTGTGGGATCTTGCCAGACATGATCACATCTCCGACGAAATCTCGCGCAAGCTGGTACGCGAGATCGATTTGATGGAAGCCCGCTACCGCTAAGCCATGCAAAGAACCCGCACCATCATCGCCATCGCCTGGGCCTTGTTCTGGATACTGATGGTCTCCACTTCAGTGCAGGAATACCTGCGCGACCATGATCACGGCATCTGGAAGCCGATGCTGTGGGAGACATCGTCCGCGCTGACCGGCACGGTGTTGCTGATCCTCCAGCGCCGCTACACCCGCAAGTACGATGTGCTGATCGCCAACGCGCCGCTGCGCTGGTTCGCGCGGCAGCTGGTCTGGCTGCCGGTGTACTGGGCGCTATTCGTACCGGCCGCCTTCAGCATGCGGCATGCGGTATACGCGCTGATGGGGGAAACCTATCCGCATGAAGGCTGGGCCAAGGTCTACCTGTACGAAGACATCAAGATGACGGTGTTCTTCAGCATCTTTGTGGCCATCACCTTTGGCGTGCTGTCCTTTCATGCCATGCTGGATGAGAAGGTTCGGGTGGAGCGCGCCAACGCCTCGCTGCGGGAAGCGCAGTTGCTGCGACTGAGCCAGCAGATGCAGCCGCACTTCCTGTTCAACGCCCTGAACACCATTTCATCGCTGATGTACAGCGACGTACAGCGCGCCGACGCCATGCTGGTGCAGCTATCCGACGTGCTGCGCGCCACGCTGGACGTGGGCGAACGCCATCTGGTGCCGCTGGAGACAGAACTGCGCATCCTGCGCGGCTACGCGGCGCTGATGAGCGAGCGTTTTGCGGACCGCGTCAGCATTGCGTGGGACATCGATGAATCGCTGCTCGGCTGCGAGGTGCCGGTGATGAGCATGCAGCCCTTGCTGGAGAACGTGTTCAAGCACACCGTCGAGAAGCGCCGCCAGCCAACCGCCATCAGCGTCAGCGCCCGCCGCGACGGCGACGAACTGCTGCTGCGCATCGAAGACGACAGCGGCAACTTCGGGGTCAGAGCCGACAATCGGACAAATGGCATCGGCGTACGCAATCTGCGCGAGCGGCTGGATGCGCTGTACGGTGGCCGCGCCGCCTTCGATTTGACGCAGCTGGCGCCGGCCGGCGTGCGCGCGGAAGTGAGGCTGCCATGCGCATCCTGATCGTCGACGACGAGCGCCCCGCGCGCGACAAGCTGCGGCGCATGCTGGCCTCCGAACCCGGCATCAGCGCCGTCGAGGAAGCGCGCGACGGCGTGGAAGCGCTGGAGATGCTTCCCACGATTGCCCCGGACGTACTACTACTCGACATCCAGATGCCCGAAATCACCGGCCTCGATGTCGCCGCCTCCCTGCCGGCGCCGGCGCCACTGGTGGTATTCGTCACCGCCTACGACGAATACGCCATCCGCGCCTTCGACGCCAACGCCATCGACTACCTGCTCAAGCCCTACGACCAGCCGCGCCTGCAACGCGCCCTGCAGCGCGTGCGCGACCGCCTTGCCCAGCAGCGCGCCGCACAAGCCGCCGCCGCGACACCACCGGCCGCCGATGCCGCCGCCCTGCCCGCCGTCACCCAGTTGCTGGTCCCGGAACGCAACGGCACCCGCATCGTCAAGGTCGAACAAATCCAGTGGATCGAAACGGCCGACAACTACGTCATTCTGCACACCGCCGAAGGCGAACCGCTGATGCGCCAGACGCTGGCCGGCCTGCTGGAAAAACTCGGCCCGCGCTTCGCCCGCTGCCACCGCCGCGCCGCAGTGCAACTGAGCTGGATAGCCAACATCGTCAACCTTGAAAAGGGCGACGGAGAACTCGTCCTCCATAACGGCACCCGCGTGCCGATGAGCCGCCAATACCGCGCCGACGTGGAAGCCCGGCTTGTATCGGATTGTAAAAAGTGACGAAGCGCGTATTTTGTACCACATCGATCTGCTTACAATCTCAGACACTCATCGCCAAGTCAGATCCCTCGCCCATGAAACTGAAGTTAATCGCCGCGCTGTGCGCCGCTCTCCTGTTTTCCAATCATGCACTGGCGGCCGACGACGGCACCGATCCATCCGCCACCATCCTGAAAAACCTGCAACACTTCGTCGTCCAGCGTGACGGCAGCTATGCGCTGACGGAAGAGCTGATGATACAGCTGAACGAACAAAACGCCGTTGGCAGCCACGCCGAACGCAGCTTCCACTTCAACCGCACGCTGGAAAGCGTCGACATTCTTGAAGCCTACACGGAAAAGCCGGACGGCCGCCGCATCCCGGTCGGGCCGGACCAGATCAAACTGCAGCAGGAACCAGCCTACAACGGCGCGCCCATGTTCCAGGACATGCAGGTCAAAGCCATCATCTATTCCGATGTCGCGGTGGGCGACAAGCTGTATTCGAAAATCCGCAAGGCACGCAATGTCGCGCTGTTTGGCGGCCAGTTCTACGACTCCACCTACCCGCCCTACCGGCCGCTCAAGCAACTGACGGTGATCTACGATCTGCCCGCGGACATGCCGCTGAAATCCGAGCAGCTGGGATTCGAGTCCCACACAACGGAGCGGCATGACGGCCGCGCCATCTATCGCTGGGACTATACGCCAGCCGCCAATCCGCGCCTGGAGTTCGACTCGGTCGCTTACTCCGATTTTGGCCGCCACCTGATCGTTTCCACCTTCGACAGCTATCGTGACATCGGCCTGGCCTACGATGTCGCGGCCAGACAAGCCGCCATGCCGACTGCGCGCATACAAGCCAAGGCACGCGAGCTGGTGCAAGGCTTGAGCGAACCGCGCGACAAGGCGGCCGCCATCGGCAACTGGGTGCGCGCCAACATCCGCTATGTCGCGGTCTACATCGGCAACGGCGGACGCGAGCCGCACAGCGCCGAATCGGTGCTGGACAACCGCTACGGCGACTGCAAGGATCACGTCGCGCTGACGGAGGCCATGCTGAGCGCCGTTGGCATCGATAGCACGCCGGCGCTGATCAGTGCCGGCAACGCCTACAAGCTATCGCCGGTCGCCAGCATGGAGCCTTTCAACCACGTGATCAACTACATTCCCGCGCTGGACTTGTATATCGACACCACGGCGGACAACCTGAGTGTCGGTTACCTGCCGTTCTGGGATCTGGACAAGCAAGTCATCCTGACCCGGAGCGGCAAGATGGGGCATACGCCCGCTTCGCAGCCCGGTAAAGTCAGGAACCACTACGCGGTGCGGATTGCCGCCGATGGCTCGGCCAGCTTCGACTTCACGCGTGACAATCTGGGCTCGTGGGATGAGGAGATCCGCACCGAGCAACGCAACTGGAATAAAACCGATCAGGAACGCTTCGTCGAAAGCCTGCTGAAGAATGTTGGCATCAAGGGCAGCGGCACCGTGGAACTGGGTGACCTGAATAGCAGCGCCGACGGCAAAGGCTATAGCTATAGCTTGCACGGCAAGGGCGAAAACTGGGTCTACCTGCCCGGCACCGTCGGCATACCCGCGTCGAGCAGTTTGTATGCAGGCCTGTCGGATCAGGTTTTCAGGCTGACCAATGAAGTCAAACGCACCCAACCCTTCGTCTGCGGCGACAACGATTACGAAGAGCAGGCGGTGTACAGCTTCCCCAGCACCGCCAAACTGCTGGCGGTGCCGCCGGATGTGCACATCGCCAGTCCATATTTCCAGTACCATGCCAAATTCACGCAAGCGGCGGGCAAGCTGGTGATAGACCGCAGCTTCAAGAGCGGCAAGGCGGGCACCAAGGTATGTACGCCGGAAGACCATCTGGCGATGCAGGCCGATATCAGGAGAATGGTGCGCGACCTGCGCAGCCAGTTCATCCTGCTGGTGCGGGACGTGTCGGGTGCGACCGCCGCCGCAAACTGACGGACCGCTTCCGGCTCGCCCCACGCCGCGCCCAACTCGCCCCATGACGATAGACCGGCGCCGCGCGCGCCGGTAATCTGGCTCCATTAACAAGGAGCCAACAATGAACAACAACCGACTCTATTTCCTCGACTGGATACGCATCTGCGCGTTCTTCGTGCTGATCTTCTACCACACCGGCATGTACTACGTGACGTGGGACTGGCACGTGAAAAGCCCCGACGCCAGCCACGCCATCGAGCCGCTGATGATCCTGTCCTCGCCATGGCGTCTTGGCCTGCTGTTCATGATTTCCGGCGTGGCCACCGCATTCATGCTGAAAAAAATCCGCGTCGGCGCGCTGCTCCGTCAGCGCAGCTGGCGGCTGCTGGTGCCGCTGGTGTTCGGCATGTTCGTGATCGTGCCGCCGCAAGCCTATTTTGAAATCGTCGAAAAGATCGCCTACCAGGGCAGCTACGGCGAATTCATGCGCCTGTACGTCGCCCGCTACCACGGCTTCTGCCGCGGCAACGATTGCCTGATCATGCCGACCTGGAATCACCTGTGGTTCGTGGCCTACCTGTGGGCCTACACCATGATCGGCGGTTTGATCGTGTGGCTGCTGGGCGCTCGTTTCAGCGCCGTCTCCGATGCACTGGGCCGTTTGCTGCGCGGCTGGCGCATCGTCGTGCTGCCGGTTGCCGTGCTGGCCCTGGCGCGCTTCACGCTGGCCGACCGCTTCGAAGCCACTCACGCCCTGGTCGACGACTGGTACAACCATGCACAGTACTTCTTCCTGTTCTCGCTGGGCGCGCTGCTGGCCATGCAAACGGAATTCTGGGCCAGAGTGGAAGCGCTGCGCTTCACCAGCCTTGGCCTGTGGCTCGCCAGCTGGGCGCTGATCGTCTGCTACTGGTCGATACCCGAAGCGCTGGCCAGCACGCCCGAAATCCAGCAATGGAAACCGGTATTCCGCACCATCTACTGCATCTGCCAGTGGGCGCCCATCCTGACCGTGTGCGGTTTCGGCCGACGTCACCTGAACTTCGACAGCGCCAAGCGCCGCTACCTGACCGAGGCCGTATTCCCGGTCTACATCCTGCACCAGACGCTGATCGTCTGCATGGCGCACTGGATGAAGCCCATCAAGCTGGCACCGGGCATCGAAGGCGTGTTCCTGATCGTGCTGACCTTCGCAATCAGCTTCGGCGGCTTTGAAGTGGTGCGCCGCATCGCCGTGCTGCGCCCACTGTTTGGACTGGGCCGGATTACTTCACAAACGTCAGCGTATGCTGCGCAGGTCCCGGCAGCAGCGGCGACGCCCGCCCGCTGATCCAGTCCGCGCGGCCGTCGAGGAAGTAAGGCGACAGCGGATGGCCGCTCTGCCCCGCCGGCATGTTGAAGATGCCCTGCTCTTCATGCCCCGGCGAGACGGCCAGCCGTTCGGACTGGCCGAAGGTGGGGCCGGAGACGCGCGGCATGTGCTGGTCGCCGGGCAGCATGTCCGGCGCCACTTTCAGATATTTGCCCAGCACCGGTATCGCCGACGCCATCGGATGCGCGCTGGCCGCCGTATTGCGCTGGCCCCAGGTGGCGGCCGACAGCGGCTGCCCATCCTTGGTCAGGTCCTTGATCACGCGGTCGAGCGCCACCACCTGCAACGCTTGCCAGTCGGCGTACTGCGGCGGCAGCCAGGCGGCCGGCTGCTGCTCCAGCAGGCGCGCCAGCACCACCGGCCAGCGCGAGCTCACCGACGCCATGGTCGACCTGGGATCGATCGCCGCCAGTTCCGCGTTGGCGCTCTCATAGACAATGTCGTACACCGCGTACATGAAGCCGCGCGCGATGCGGTAACCAACCGAGTCCACGCTGGCCTTGCCGCTCCAGCTGTCCTTCAACAGCTTCAAAGCTTCCGCGCGCTGGGCGTTGCCGGCGATGGCCTTGGCGTCCAGCGCGGCGATGGCACGCTCGCGCCACGCGGTCAGGAACACGGCGCGGTCATCGAGGCCGATGGCATAGACTTTTTTCACGTCCGTTTTCGGACCAAGTGCGGCCAGATCGTCGCGTACCTGATGCGTGCGCGCGCCGAGGTCGAAACCGCCGTCGCCGATCAGCTCCGAGCCGCTGCCCGCCAGCTGGCGGCTGTTGGCGGTGCCGAGGTGGCCGTGCGCCGGATTCACCACCTTCGGATACTCGTCCGGCGACAGCCAGCCTTGCCACACGCCGGCGATATCGTCCGCGCTCATCGGATAGGTGGACGCCACGCCGGCCGGCGCGCGGCGCGGCAGCGGCCCGGCGATAGTCCAGCCGATATTGCCCTTGTCGTCGCCGCCGACAAAATTCTGCGCCGGGATACCCAGCGTCGGCGCAACCGCCAGCGCCTGTTCCAGCGTGTCCACGGATTCCAGCTTGCTGGCGTTGAAGTTGACCGCTCCCGGCAGATGGGCGGTCCAGTGCAGTGCGTAGCTACGACCCTGCGCTTCGCGGATCGGGCCGAGCGAGGTTTCGCGCACGGTCAGTCTGGCGGCTGGCGCGCCTTTGATCAGAATGGTCTCCTCATGCGGCACCGGCGTCTCCCAGCCGGCCTGCGTGCGCACCTGGCCCGGCCTGGCGGCATCCGTTTCCAGCGCGATGAAGTCCATGTAATCGCCATAGCTGTTGGTGAAGCCCCATGCCACATGGCCGTTGCTACCCACCACCACGAACGGTGCGCCGGGCAGCGTGACGCCCACCATGCGGCGCTGGCCGCCCTTCCCGTCCGGGAATTGCAGCGCGGCGCGATACCAGGTGGTCGGCAGCTGGATGCCAAGGTGCATGTCGTCGGCGACGATGGCGGCGCCGGTGTCGCTGCGGCCACCGGCGACAGCCCAGTTGTTGCTGCCGACCGTGTTGAGGAATTCCGCCGCCGCGACCTTGACCGGCGCCGCCGCATCGGCCGCTTTCGGCTTGCCCCACCATGCTGGCGGAGCGGCCGGAATCGCCACCTCGGCGGCGGCGACGGCTGGCGCATCGAGCGGCGCATCCCATGGCGAGGATTCCGGCGCGAGGAAGGCGCGCTGCTCCTCGCTGGTATGCTCCTTGAACCAGCCGCGCGCCAGTTCGCGCGGCTCCTGGCCGCCCTGCAGATCGAAGTACATGGCCCAGATCACCAGCATGGTGTCGGCCGGCGACCAGGCGCGCGGCGGCAGGCCGACCAGCGCATACTCAAACGGCTTGGCGCCGAGCGCATTCAAGCCGTCATTGACGCCTGCAACATAGCGCTCCAGCAGCGCGCGGTCGTTGGCCGGCATGGACTTGATCACCAGTTCGGCACGGGCGCGGAAGCGGTGCAGGCGATGCGATTTATCGAGCGGCAGCGCGCGCTCGCCAAACAGTTCGGATAACTCGCCGGCCGCCACGCGGCGCAGCAAATCCATCTGGAAGAAGCGCTCCTGCGCGTGCACGAAGCCGGTGGCGTAGGCCACGTCGCCGCGGCTGCCGCCGCTGATGAGCGGCACGCCGTGCTCATCGCGCGCCACGCTGGCCGTGGTTTCCAGTCCCGCCGCCTGGCGCGCGCCCTCCAGCTGCGCCAGACTGCCGCGCAAATACAGCCACGCTGCGGCGATCGCCAGCAACAGCAGGACCACAGCGGCAATCAAAATCCGCTTCGACCATCGCATCACCCTGTTCGTCTGCATACCATCCCCGTGATAGAAAATCATCAAGTTGGCAATACTGCCAGAGAGACGGGGCGCGGGCAATCGGCTATTTACAGATTCAGCTCCCAGGTTTCGTTGACCATGTCCATGCCGAAGGCGTGCACCGGCTCTTCTGCTACCAGCACATAGCCCTTGTTCTGGTAGATGTGGCGCGCTTCCTTTTGCTGGTCGGTGGTCCACAGGCGCATCTTGCGGTAGCCGGCGGCGCGGGCAAAGCGGTGGCACTCGTCCACCAGCCGCGTGCCCAGCCCATAACCGCGTGCCTGTTCCTCAACCAGCAGCAGACGCAGTTTGCCCACGCCCGCCTCGCCGCTGCGCGCCAGCGCGATAGAGCCGACCGGCTCGCCGTTCATCTCGGCGATCCAGCAATGCTCCAGTGCCGGATCGAAATCGCGCTCGAAGTCGGCGCAGATCTGGCCGACCAGCGTTTCAAAGCTGCGGTCCCAGCCCTGCTGGGCGGCGTAGATATCGCCGTGGCGGCGCGTGATCCACGCCATATCTCCCGCACGGTGGGCGCGCAGCACGAACGGCTGGGCGTATTTCAGACCACTCTCCGTGTCCAGCAACTGGCGGATGGTGCGCATGGCGTCCAGCATGCGCAGCTGGTCCGCTTCGCCGAAACGCGACAGCATGTCGCCGACCTCCTCGCGCGAGCGGCGGTCCAGCGGTTCGTAGACGGCGCGGCCGTGCTCCGTCAGGTGCAACAGCTTGGAGCGGCCGTCGGTGGCGCAGGGCACTTTGCTGACCATTCCCGCGCTTTCGAACTTGGCGATGATGCGGCTCAGGTAACCGCGGTCCAGCCCCAGATCGCGGCACAGCGCGGCGGATGGCTGGTCGCCGTGATGCGCCAGTTCGTACAGCACGCGCATTTCGGTCAGCGTGAACTCGCTGTGCAGCAGACCTTCGCGCAGCACGCCAATCTGGCGGGTGAAGAATCGGTTGAACGACCGGACCGCCGCAACGCGGTCGTTGAAAACGGGGACGGGCATGGGGAGACTCCAGCTATCGTGTGCCGCAATTTTGCGACAGATTGCTGACTGAGTCAACATTATGACGCAGGACGCGCGCCGCCCACACAAAGAGAGGCAACGCACAGATGCCCCATGCCTGCCCGCCTAGCATAGACATTTTCCATGTACGGACACGAGGTCGAAAATGGATCAGATACCCGACATGCAGGACTGCATAGACGCCTGCACCAATTGTCATCAAGCCTGCCTGCAAACGGCATTGCGCCTATGCCTGCACATGGGCGGCAAGCACGTCGAGCCGGAACACTTCCGCCTGATGATAGACTGCGCCACCATCTGCGAAGTCTCCGCCAACCTGCAGCTCAGCGGCTCGCCATACAGCGCCAGGCTATGCGCGCTCTGCGCCGATATCTGCCACGCCTGCGCCCTCAGCTGCCGTGAGCTCGACGGCATGGAAGATTGCGTCCGCGCTTGCCAGGCATGCGAAAAAACCTGCCGCGAAATGGCGGCCTGAAACGGCCCGCCGCGTGCTTTAGTAGATTTCCCGCGCCACTTCGCGTACGGATTTGAGCAGCAGTTCGGCGCCCGGCGAGAGAATGTGGCCGTCCACGGTGATGATGCCGAAAGCATCCATGCGGCACGGCAGTTCGATCGGCAGAATGTTCAACACGCCCTGCGATTCGTAATACTTGGCCACCGCGACCGGCATCACGTTCAGCGCGTCGGTCTGCTGCAGCAGCGGTTTAATCAACAGTACCGCCGTGGTGTCGACCACGTTGACCGGCACTTCCAGCCCGGCGCGGCGGAACATCAGTTCGCAGCGCGCGCGCAGGATCGAGCCTTGCGGCGGCAGGACCCACGGCTGGTTGGCGATGTCGCGCAGTTGCAGGTTTTTGGACGCCATCAGCGGATGGCCGACGCGCACCACCGCGCACGCCGGCTCGTCGCCCAGCTCTTCGTAGCTCAGGCCCGCGGCACTTTCGCGCTCCGGAATGCGGCCGATCATGAAGTCCAGCCGGCCGCGCTGCAGCTGCTCCAGCAGGACATTGGACTGCTCCATCTCGACACCAATGCGCAGCCTGGGGGCGGCCTGCTTGGTGCGCGTGATCGCCTGCGGCAGCAGCGCGATCCCCGGCGTCATGATGGTGCCGATGTCCACCTGCCCGCTCAGCCCGGCCTTGATGGCGACGATGTCTTCATGCGCCAGCGACAGGCTGGTGAGCGCCATGCGCGCGTGGCGTATCATGGTTTCGCCGTAGATGGTCGGCTCCATGCCGCGCGGCAGCCGCTCGAACAACTGCACGCCCAGCATCTCCTCCAGATCCTTGAGCTGCTTGGACGCGGCAGGCTGCGTCATATGCAGCTCTTCGGATGCACGGTGGATGTTGCGTTGTTCGTCCAGCGCGATCAGCAGCAGCAGCTGGCGCGTTTTCAGGCGCGCGCGCAGGAACCAGTTCGGGTTAGTATCCATAATCTGATGATATCATGTTCGATATTAAATTTAGAAAATATCGCTTATTTCGATATCATTTGCAGGCAGCACCAGGATTGGCCGCCGGGCCTTCCTTGGTCTGCTTGATGAACGGGATGGTGCCGTCGGCGTTGTACTGGAACTCTTCCACCGCCACCGAACGGCGGAACTCGCCGCCGCCGGCCAGCTTGGCGTTATGGTAGAAGATGTAGTTCTTGCCGTTGAATTCGACGATGGCCTGGTGGATGGTCTTCACCTTCTCGTTCTTCGACATGATCACGCCCTGATACTTCCACGGCCCGGTGGCGCTTGGACCGGTCATATACGCCGTCTCCTCCGGAAAATCGCGCGAGTACGACAGGTAGTAGGTGCCGTTATGCTTGTGCAGGTAGGACGCTTCGGTGAAACGGTCCATGCCGACCGTATGGATCGGCCCATCCAGCTCGATCATATTGGCCTTCAGCCGGGCGTACTTCAGCACCGTGTTGCCCCAGTAGAGATAGGCCTGGCCGTCGTCGTCCTGGAAGATGGCGGGATCGATATCGTCCCACGCAATCGGCGATTCCAGTGTCATGTCGTTGGTGATGAGCGCCGAGCCGCGCGCGTCCACGAACGGACCTTCTGGCTTATCCGACACGGCCACGCCGATGGCGCGCCCTGGAACCGATGCGTGATCGACGGTGGCATAGAAGTAGTATTTGCCATCGCGCTTGGTGATGTCGCCAGCCCACGCGTCCACTTTGCCGATCGCCCATTTGAAGGCGGACGGCTGGATCGGCGAGCCGCGGTCGGTCCAGTTCTTCATGTCGCAGCTGCTGTACAGGCGCCACTCCTTCATGACGTAGTCCTTGTCCGTCGCCGAAGCCTGATCGTGGCCGACGTACAGATAGACCGTGCCGTTTTCCACGAAGGCCGCCGGATCGGCGGTGAACAGTTTGGGCAGGATAGGGTTGGCCGCATGCGCGGCGCAAGCCAGCAGGCTCGCCGTAGCGAACATCAAACTCTTTTTCACGATACTCTCCAGTGTTTTTTTATTTAATTTTTATTTATTTTTTTTTGCTACGCATGGTCATCACGCGTTGTACCACGCAGAAGATGAACAGCAAACCGCCGATGACAATCTTGGTCCACCACGAACTAAGCGTGCCGTCGAAGGCGATCAGGGTCTGGATGGAGCCCAGTACCAGCACGCCGGTCAGCGCGCCGGCCACGTAGCCGTAGCCGCCGCTCAGCAGCGTGCCGCCGATGACCACGGCCGCAATCGCATCCAGCTCGGTGCCCTGCGCATGCAGGCCGTAACCGGACAGCATGTAGAACGAGAACAGCACGCCGGCCAGCGCCGCGCAGAAGCCGCTGAAGGCGTAGATCAGCACCTTGGTGCGCGCCACGCGCAAGCCCATCATCAGCGCCGACTGCTCGTTGCCGCCGATGGCGTAGATGGCGCGGCCGAACGGCGTGCAGTGTGCAACGTAGATGGCGCCTGCCAGCGTGGCCAGCGCAATCAGGGCGCCCGGCGAGATGAAGCAATCGCCGATCGGCAGCTGGGTTTGCGACAGCGCGACGAAGAACGGATCGTCGATGGTGATGGAGTTAATGCTGATCAGGTAGCACAGGCCGCGCGCCAGGAACATGCCGGCCAGCGTGACGATGAACGGTTGCAGCTTGAAGTAGTGGATCATCGCGCCCATGGCGGCGCCGAACAGCGTGCCCACGGCCAGCGCGACGGCGATGACCAGCAACGGGTTCCAGTGCCAGGTTTGCAGCATGTAAGCGCAGATCATGGTGGTCAGCGCCAGCACGGAACCGACCGACAGGTCGATGCCGCCGGACAGGATGACGAAGCTCATGCCGACCGCGATCACCAGCAGGAACGCGTTGTCGATCAACAGGTTGAACATCACCTGCAGCGACAGGAAGCCGGGATAGGCCGCCCCACCCGCACCCAGCAGGACCAGCAGCAGCAGCACGGTGATCAGAGGCGTGAAGTATGGCGCAGCGGCGATCGACGGCCGTGGAAGATTCATGGTGCTCATTGGGTCTTGCCTCCGCGGGCGCCAGGGAAGGCGCGGCGCCACATGGTTTTGAATTCCGCCGACTGCGACACGCAGATCACAAACACGACGACCGATTTGACCACCATGTTCACTTCCGGCGGCAGGCCGAGCGAGTAGATGGTGTAGGTCAGCGTCTGGATAATCAGCGCGCCGATCACGCTGCCGGCCAGGCTGAATTTACCGCCGGCCAGCGAGGTGCCGCCCAGCGTGACGGCCAGGATGGCGTCCAGCTCCAGCAGCAGCCCGGCGTTGTTGGCGTCCGCGCTCTTGATGTTGGAAGTGATCATCAGTCCGGCCACGCCGGCGCAGGCGGCGCAGAACACGTAGACGAAGAAGATCAGCGAGGCGGTCTTCAAGCCGGCCAGGCGCGCGGCCACCGGGTTGATGCCGACCGACTGGATGAACAGGCCCAGCGCCGTTTTACGCAGCAGCAGCGCGGTGACGATGAACACGGCGGCCACGATGAACAGCGAGAACGGCAAGCCAAACAGGTAGCCGCTGCCGAAGAAGAAGAACGGCTGGTAGTAGACGGTGATGATCTGGCCGTCGGTGAGCAGCTGCGCCAGGCCGCGCCCCGCCACCATCAGGATCAGGGTGGCGACGATCGGTTGCAGGCCAAGGCCGGCCACCAGTGCGCCGTTCCACGCGCCGCACAGCAGGGCCGCGCCCATGGCGGCGGCCAGCGCCATCCACATCGGCGTGTTGGCCACGTACTCCGGCGTGCCGTTATTCATGACCATGGTGCCGCCGATCAGCATCGCGGCCACGGTGCCGCTGATGGCGACGGTGGCGCCGACCGAAATGTCGATGCCGCGTGTGGCGATCACCAGCGTCATGCCGATGGCCGCAAGGATCAGCGGCGCGGCGCGGTTGGCGATGTCGATCAAACTGCCATACAGGTGGCCGTCCTTGATCTCAAGGTGGAAGAAGCCGGGGATCATGATCAAGTCGATCAACAGCAGGATCGCCAGCGCGGCCAGTGGCCGGAACAGGGGGTGTTGCACGAACATAGGCAAGCTTGATTTGGTTGGCGCTCCGGCGGCGCGGGCTGCGGGACTATACATGCTGGTCTCCCGCCGCAATCACGTGCAACACGGTGGTTTCGTCCAGTGCGCCGCGCGGGTATTCGCCGCCGGCTTTACGGTCGCGCATGACGACGATGCGGTCGCTCACGCGCAGCACTTCGGGCAGTTCGGACGAGATGAACAGGATGGACATGCCTTTCTTGCACAGGGCCGAGACATAGTCCATGATTTCCTGCTTGGCGCGGACGTCGATGCCGCGCGTCGGCTCGTCAAGAATCAGCAGTTTGGGATCGGTGACCAGCCAGCGCGCCAGCAGCACTTTTTGCTGGTTGCCGCCGGAGAGTGAGCCGATCGGCGTTTCGATGCTGGCGGTTTTGATGCCGAGCGCTTTCACGTATTCCTCCGCCAGCTGCTGCTGGCGTTTGAGCGGAATGGCACGCATCATGCCGCTGCGCGCTTGCAGGGCAAGGATCAGGTTTTCGCGCACGGAGAGGTCAAGCACCGCCCCTTCCAGCTTGCGGTCTTCGGAGCAGAAGCCGATGCCGGCGGCGATGGCGTCGCGCGGCGTGGCGAAGGTTTGCTCCTTGCCGTCGATGGTGATGGTGCCGCTGTCGGCTTTATCGGCGCCGAACAGCAGGCGCGCCGCCTCGGTGCGGCCGGAGCCCAACAGGCCGGCAAGGCCCAGCAGCTCGCCTTCGCGGATTTCCAGATCCATCGGCGTGAGCGCGCCCTTGCGGCCCAGGCCAACAGCGCGCAGGAAGGCCTTGAAACGCCCCTCGCCCGCCGCGGCCGCGCGATCCACGCCGCTTTGCGTTGCCGCACCGGCGGAAGGAGCGCCAGTGTTGGCGGCCGCCGGTGCGCCGACCATTTTGTTGACCAGCTCCACACGCGACAAATCGGCGGCAAGATACTCGCCTTCCCGCTCGCCGTTGCGCATCACCGTGATGCGGTCCGAAATCGCATAGGTCTGATCGAGGAAGTGCGTCACAAACAGAATCGCCATGCCCTGCTCGCGCAGCCCACGCAATACGCTGAACAGCAAATCCACTTCCTTCTCATCCAGCGAGGAAGTAGGTTCGTCCAGAATCAGCACCTTGGCCGATACCAGCAGCGAGCGCGAAATCGCCACCATCTGCTGGATCGCCAACGGATAGTGCGCCAGCGGCAGCGTTACATCGATGCGGATCTGCATGCGCTCCAGCAGCTCAGTGGCCTGCTTCGCCATGCCGGACCAATCGATGCGTCCCAGCTTGCGCGGATAACGTCCGATGAAAATATTCTCCGCCACCGACAGATTCGGGCAGAGATTCACTTCCTGATAAACAGTGCTGATGCCATGGTTCTGCGCATCCAGCGTGGACTGCGGCTGAATCGACTGCCCGGCCAGCACAATCTGGCCGGCATCCGGCGTGTACACGCCGGTCAGCACCTTGATCAAGGTGGACTTGCCGGCGCCATTCTGGCCCATCAGCGTGTGCACCTCGCCCGGATATAAATTAAGCGACACAGCGTTCAAGGCCTGCACACCGGTGAAGGCCTTGCTGATGCCGCGCAGCTCCAGTACCGGCGCCGGAGCAGAAGAAATAATCGTCATCGGTATCAGTATTTACGGTTCGGGAATTCCTTGGCCGCGACTTCGGCCGGGAACACGCTCTCCTGCGTCACAACGCGCTTAGGTACAGGCTTGCCGGCGACGACATCCTTCGCGAGCTGCATCAACTGAGGGCCGAGCAGCGGATTGCATTCCACCGTCACATTCAGCTTACCGGCGATCATGGCTTCAAACGCGCCCTTCACGCCGTCGATCGAAATCACCAGAATGTCCTTGCCCGGCTTCAGGCCGGCTTCCTCAATCGCCTGGATGGCGCCGATGGCCATGTCGTCATTGTGCGCGTACAGCACGTTGATCTTCTTGCCCTCGGCCTTGAGGAAGGCTTCCATCACCTCCTTGCCCTTGGCGCGGGTGAAGTCGCCCGTCTGCGAGCGCAGCATCTTCAGCTTTGGATTGCCGGCGATGACTTCCTCAAAGCCCTTTTTGCGGTCCAGCGCGGGCGCGGAGCCCACGGTGCCCTGCAATTCGACGATATTCAAAACGGCATCGGGCGTTTTCTTCTGACGCTCCACCAGCCAGCGGCCGGCGCGGCGCCCCTCTTCCACAAAGTCCGAACCCAGGAAGCTCACGTACAGCGAAGGATCGCTCACGTTCACCGCGCGGTCGGTCAGGATCACCGGAATGTTGGCGCGCTTGGCTTCGCGCAGCACCGTATCCCAGCCCGATTCCACCACCGGCGAGAACGCAATCACGTCCACGCGCTGGGCGATGAAGGAGCGGATGGCCTTGACCTGGTTTTCCTGTTTCTGCTGGGCGTCCGCAAACTTGAGGGTGATGCCTTCTTTTTTGGCAGCGTCCTTGACCGAAACGGTGTTCGCGGTGCGCCATTCGCTTTCGGCGCCAACCTGCGAGAAGCCGATCACCAGCGGCTTGGCGGCGAAGGCCGGTGCGCTCAGGGTGATGGCGGCGGCCAAGGCGGATGCCAATACGGTTCTACGATTCATCATGGCTAAAGTCTCCTGGTAAATTTTTATTTTTCGGATAAATACTATGAGAAATATAAATATCTATCCAATGATATTTTCAGATCCTGGGATATTGATTTTGATATGTCAGCGTAACAAGCGTAGGCCGTACAAGCCTCCTGCAACCGAACCCTCCCGGGCGACAAACTTGACGACCAGCTTGCCAGCCTTGGCTGCGTCTGCGGGAACCGGGTAATCGCGGGTATAAAACTCCTGCGCCGCGCCGCCGTCCAGACGGACTTCAGCCAGCAATTTTTCATTGATTAGGATATCGAAGCGCCGGCCAGCGTCATGTTTTGAATATGTCAACCGCAGGGCGCGGGCCTCGCCGTTTTTATCGGTCAGGTCGTAGCTGAACCAGCCGGATGCATGGCGCCAGTGCTTGCCCTTGTTGACGCCCGCATCCGCGCCTTCGGCCTTGAAGAAGTGGTCGGATTCCGGCTGCTGCTCGCCCGGCGCCACCTGATCGATGGTCTGGGCGTCCAGCGCCAGGCGTTCTTTTTCATCCTGTGCGGCCCTGGCGCGGCGCTCGGCCAGCTCACCCGGCGTGGAGTACGGCCAGTAGACCACGTAGCGTGCATCGTGCACGCGGAAGAATGGCACGAAGGTGGTCGGCCCGCTTTGCGCGGCCTGCACCAGTCCCGGCGCGGTAAAGGTCAGTGGACGACCGGGCACCGGGCGGAAGCGGCCGGCAAACGATGGGTTCTCGCTCACCAGCACCGGCGCCTGCTCCAGCGGACAGACCGGGCCGCTGGCGATGTGGCCCATGCGGCTGTCGTCGGCCAGGTAGTTGAGCTGCTCACCGGGGAATGGATTGGTCCTTGCGGCCAGCACCACGGGACCGTGCAGCACGGCGTAATAAGGCGATTTGTCCGGCATCTGCTCAAGGCGGGTCTGCATCGGCAGATGGATCTCGACCTTGTCGCCGTCACGCCAGGCGCGGCGCACGTTGACATAGCGGTCCGCGCCAACGGCGGCGGCAACCTGCTTGCCGTTGACGGCGATGCGCAAGGCGCCCGGCTCCACCCATTCCGGATAGCGGATCTTCAGCGTAAAGGTCTTGTTGCCTTTGACGGTGATGGTGCTGCGGTCTTCATCGGGGAAGCGGTTGGACTGGCGGATTTGCACGCCCTGCTCGCGCCAGTCCAACGTGGACGGAATGAACAGATTGACGTACAGGTTGTCGCCGCGATGGGCGTAGATAAACTCCCCATACTTGGCGTGGTTTTCGAGGCCGGAGCCGACGCAGCACCACATCGCTTTCTGCGGTTGCGAGTAGACCCGGTAGTGGTTGGGCCGCATCGGCGTGAAGTAGACGAAGCCGCCGCTATCCGGGTGCTGCGACGACAGGATATGGTTGTACAGTGCGCGCTCGTAGTAATCGGCGTAGCTGCCTTGCGCATCACCGGTGAACAGCAGTCCGGTGAGCTTGAGCATATTGTAGGTGTTGCAGGTTTCCGGCCCTTCCACTTCCTCGATCATGGACGAGAAGTCCTTATCGCTGTGGAAGTGCTCTCTCACGCTGTTGCCGCCGATGGCGACGGTGCGGTGGTCATGGACGGTCTGCCAGAAGAAGGCGGCGGCTCGCTGCCAGTCTTTGCGCGACGTGAGGTCGCCGATGCGTTTGAAGCCGATGACTTTAGGGATTTGCGTGTTGGCGTGCAGGCCGGTGAGCTGGTCTTTGCCTTCCTCCAGCGGGCGCAGGATCGCCTGGTGGGAGAAGCGTATGGCCAGGTCCATGTACTTCTGCTGGCCAGTCATCTGTGCGACGTCGGCCAGCACTTCGTTCATGCCGCCATGCTCGCTGCGCAACATGGACTGCATTTGTTCTTCGCTGAGGTGGGAGCATAGCTCCACGGTCCAGTCGCACAGCGCGATCAGCATCGCGCGCGCCTTCGCATTGCCGGCGTAGATATACGCGTCGCGCAGGCCGGCGTAGGTTTTATGGAGGTTGTACCAAGGGACCCATTTGCCGTTCACCGAGAAGTTGTCGGCGTGGAGTTTGCCTTGGGCGATGTCCTTCCATGCCGCCGCGCCGCCGGGAACACCGCCGATGTAGCCATTGCCATTGGCTTGCTGGCAGAGATTGAGTTCGTCAACGAAGTAGTTCAGGCGCCTGAGAACTTCCTTGTCGCCGGTGGCGGCATACATCAGGGCCAGCGCGGACAGGTAGTGGCCACCCATATGGCCATCGAGGCCGGACGATTCCCAGTTGCCGTAGGTGGGCTGCTTGAGCGGCAGGCCGGCTTCGCGCAGGAATGGCGCCGACAGGCGGTCGGCGTCCAGCGACAGGAGGTAGCGCAGGTCGGTTTGCTGGGCCTCCAGGAAAGGGCTCGGCCCAAGGCGTACGGCGCTCAGCGGGAACAGCGACACCGGGCCGTCTGCGCGAGAGCCCGGGCCAGCCGCCAGCGCGCGGCGCGAAGCGATCGCCGCCGCCGCTCCCGCCGCCAGCTTGATCGCGCCGCGGCGGGACAGCTGCGGCGATGCGGTGAACACGCGGCCAGCCATTATTTCACCGGCAGCTGGTTGCTGCGGTATTTGTTGAGGTCTGCCTGCTCGACCTTCGGCCAGCCGGCTGGGTCAAATTTCATTTCCATGATTTTCAGCTTTTGCAGGTAATTGTCGGCCGTCTCGTAGGCATGCAGCACGAGGTAATCCTTGCCGTCCATGGTGTAGGCACTGTTGTGGCCCAGGCCTTTCCAGTCCTTGTCTCCAGCGATCACCAGCGAACCGCCCCCCTTCATCATGTCGACGCCATTCTTGTCGACATACGGTCCGGTGATCTCCTTCGAACGCCCCACCATGACATGGTAGGTGCTATCCCCCTTGCGGCAGCACAGGCCGAACGAAGCAAACAGGTAATAATAATCACCCTTCCTGAAGATGTAGGGCGCCTCGATCTCACCAGCCCCCGCCTGCTCGCCTGCGCCGGAAGCACCGTTGGTCCGGCTGGCGATGGCATGCCATTCCTGCGGCTCAGCCAAACCGGTCCACTCCTTGTTCAGCTTGACCAATTTCAGCCCGCTCCAGAACGAACCGAAGGACATCCAGGCATTGCCTTTGCCATCCTCAATCACATTCGGATCGATGGCGTTCCAGTCGTCGCGGCCAGGCACCGACTGGAGCAGCATCCCCTTGTCCTGCCACTTGTAGTCGGGCGAGCGAGGATTCAACGTTTTATTGACGGTGACGCCGATCCCGGACGTATTCTTGCCAAAGCCCGAAACGGAATAATATAAATAATATTGACCGTTATGGAACTGGATGTCCGGCGCCCAGACATGATCGTCAAACGTTGGCGCCGCCTTCTTCGCCCACACCGGCTGGCCCTTGAAAACGCGGCCCTCCGGCATCCAGTTCTTCATATCCTTCGAGCTGTAGAAAGTGATGCCAGGCCCCGTGCTGAACACATAGTAGGTATCTCCTTCCTTGGCCATCACCGGATCGTGCACGCTCACTTCCTTGGCCATACTGCCCACGGAAGCCAACGCCAGCGCCACCATCGATAAAACATACTTCATGACGAACCTCTTATCAATTGCCGGTGCGCGCGCCCCAGATCGATACACCATCCACAGATTGCGCAGTCCAGGTCACCACAAACGCGCTGGCGTTGGTATTCCACTGGCGCGACAGCACGCCAACGAAAGTCCCGGTCGCACCAAGCGAGATAGTGATCTTGTTGCCGCCGTCGTGCTTCCACGTACCCGACACCGAACCGGACACCGTGCCGTCCGCCCCCAGCACCACACTCTGCGATGGCTTGATGACGGTGGAAATGTCCTTGCCGTGATTGATCATCTTGTACGAGCCCGCCGCATCGGCCGCCGTCACTTCAGCCGCCAACGGCGTCGCGTTCTTGCTGAGCGGCGCGTAGCGGAATGGCGCCACCACCGGCCAGCCATCGGCATTGATGAACATCTCGTGTACCCGCACCTGATGCTGCTCGCCCATGCCCGGGAAGCGGGTATGGAAGATCAGGAAGTACTGGCCGGTCGAGGCCTCGTAGTAAGCCGAGTTGTGGCCCGGCGACACATAGCCCAATGGCGTGCCCGTCTCGCCGGCAGCCAGCGCGAACTGGTAATTGCCCATGATTTTCTGGCCATACGGTGCAATGCTGGCGTCATCAAACAGCGGCAGCGCCGGATTCGACTTGACGTTGGCCATGTCGTTACCCTTCGCATCCAGATAGGGACCGTCCGGATTCAGCGAACGTGCTACGCGCATATTGTAGGCGCCATTGGCATCCAGCCCGCCAAAGGACGTGAACAGGTAGTAGTACTTCGACTGTGGGCTGTACAGCACATACGCACCTTCGATGCGGCTGTGGTTACCCCCCATCAGATGCTTGCCATAGCCCTGCCCCGGTTTCTGCAAACCGGTCGCGGTATCCATCTCCAGGATGAAGATGCCGCCCGAGTACGAGCCGTAGATCATCCACAGCTTGCCCTGCTGGTCGAAGAAGGTGTTCGGGTCCACCACGTTCGGCATGGTCAGCGCGTCGTAGATGGTGACGCCGTCTTCGCCCGGCAGGCCCCACATGCCCGACTTCAGCAGGATCTGCTTGTTGACATACGGGCCTTCCACCTTGTCCGCCACCGCAACGCCCAGCGCCGAGCGCGGGGAATCACCCTTGCAGGCGCAGTAGTAATGATAGAACTTGCCGTCCGCGAGCTTGACCACATCCGGCGCCCACAGGTCGGTCACCTGCGCCCAGGTGAAGGTATCGGCCAGCGAGGTCACCACGTTGTTGAACAACGGGTTGGCGGCGTTGACGCCATCGGCGACCTTGGTCCAGTTCATCAGGTCCGCCGACTTGGCGGCGGCGAGGTGAGAGCCGAACACGTAGAACGTGCCATCCACCTTGATGACGGATGGATCGTGCACCGACACGTCCGCAAACGTGATGCTGGTTGGCGTCGGCGTTGGCGTCGGCGTTGGCGTTGGCGTTGGCGTTGGCGTGGGCGTGGGCGTGGGCGTTGGTGTGGGCGTGGGCGTCGGAGCCGGTGCGGGCGTCGCCGCCCCACCGCCACCGCCGCCGCAACCGGCCAGCATCAACGCTACGCCGCCTGCGGCAATAACCTTGCGGCGTGTGATCTTGACCTCTTCCATGTCCGTTTACTCCACCGCCACTACGATCACGGCTTTGGCCGGCACCTTGACCGTCAGCTTGCCATCGGCGCCGGCAGCAGCGCTGAATGGTGCTGGCTTGATCGCTTGCGGCGCAGCGAAGGTGTTATGCGCATCCATCGCGGCGGCGGTCAGTACGCGGCCTTTCACTGCCTTGACGGTCTGGCCTAGAATATTCAGCGCCACATCGGCAGGCTTGTTCGGATTGGTGTTCACCAGCGCCACATACAGCTTGCCATCCGTACCGCGCGCGGCCGAAGCACTCACTTCCGGCACCTTCACATTGCCCACGCTGTAGTCATGATTGTCCTTGAGCGTGATCGGCAGCGAAGTCGCGCCCTGGAACGGCACGTACATCTGGTAGGCGTAATAGGTCGGGGTCAGGATCATCTTGTCCTTGTCGGTGATGATCATCGCCTGCAACACGTTCACCATCTGCGCGATGTTGGTCATGCGCACGCGGTCGGCGTGGGCGTGGAAGATGTTGAAGTTAAGCGCTGCAACCACCGCGTCGCGCAGCGTGTTCTGCTGGAACAGGAAGCCCGGGTTGGTACCCTTTTCGACATCGTACCAGGTGCCCCACTCGTCCACGAACAGGCCCAGTTTCTTCTCCGGGTCATGCTTGTCCATGGCGGCGGTGTTTTTCTGGATGTGGTCTTCCATGCGCAGCGTGTTCGACATGGTGGAGACCCACTCGTTTTCCTGGAAGCCGGTCGATGCGCCCTTCACTTCCCACTTGCCGGTCGGGAGGGTGTAGTAGTGGAAGCTGATGCCGCTGGTCTGGTTTTTCAGCTGCTTGCTCAGCACATCGGTCCAGCTAACGTCGCTGTCGTTGCCGCCGCTGGCGATGATCTTCGGACGGTACTGCGCCGGCGCACGCAGGAAGGTCTCCACCTGCTTGTACAGGTCCGAGTAGTACTGCGGGCTCATATTGCCGCCGCAGCCCCATGCCTCGTTACCGACGGCGAAGTAAGCCACCTTGAACGGCTTGTCGTGGCCATTCTTGCGGCGCAGGTTGGCCAGCGTGGATTTGCTGTCGGAGGTCATGTATTCGACCCATTCCGACATCTCTTGCGCGCTACCGGTACCCAGGTTGCCGTTGACGTAGGCGTCGGCGCCCAGCAGGTCCACCAGGTCGAAGAATTCGTGCGTCCCGACGGCGTTGGATTCGTCCACGCCGCCCCAGTTGGTGTTGACCTTGACCGGACGCTTCTCGCGCGGGCCAATGCCGTCGCGCCAGTGGTATTCGTCGGCGAAGCAGCCGCCCGGCCAGCGCACCAGCGGCACCTTGATGTCTTTCAGCGCGCCGACCACGTCATTGCGCCAGCCTTTGGTGTTAGGGATTTTGGATTGCGGACCGACCCAGATGCCTTCGTAGATGCCGGTGCCAAGGTGCTCCGCGAACTGGCCGTACACGTCCTTGTTGATCACCGCGCCCGGCTTGGCGGCGTCGATGGTCAGTTCGGCCGCGAACGCGCTGCCGGAAGCCAGCAGGCACAGGGCGAGTACACCACGTTTGATAGGATTCATTCTCTCGGTCTCCTTGGATTTATAGTTGAATGACAAAGCCGCCATGCGGCTTGTAGATTACGACTGCCTTTTTTGCCGACGTTATACCCAGCCTGCGTCGACGATGAATTCCTGCGCGGTACACATGGCCCCGTCGTCGGCGGCCAGGAACAGCACCATCGATGCCACGTGCTGCGGCATCAGCTTGTTCTGCAGGCACTGGTTGCGCTTGATGTCCTGCTCGCCGGCGTCGTCCAGCCACAGGTCGATCTGGCGCTGTGTCATCACCCAGCCCGGCGTGACGGTGTTGACGCGGATGCCGTGGGCGCCGAATTCGCGCGCCAGGCCACGGGTCAGGCCGTGCACTGCCGCTTTGGTGGTGGCATACGCCGGGTAGCCTGCATTTTTAACGTGCCACGAGATGGAGCCGACGTTGATGATGGAACCGGCACCCTTTTTCTTCATGCCCTCCAAAACGGCCTGGCAAGTGAAGAACATCGGACGCTGGTTGACGGCGATGCACTTGTCCCAGTATTCGGGCGTGACTTCGGCGGTGTCGTGACGCTGGTCGTTGGCGGCGTTGTTGACGAGGATGTCGAAGTCGCCAGCCAGGCTTGCCAGTTCCGCCATGGTGGCTTGCAATACGGGGATGTCGGTGATGTCGCACTGGCGGAACAGTGGCTCGGGATATCCGGCTTCTTTTACGCGGCGGATCAGCGCCAGGCTGGCGTCCCGGGCGATGTCGACGAAGGCGACTTGCGCGCCCTGCTCCGCGAAGGAAATCACCATCGCTTCGCCGATGCCGGTGCCGCCGCCGGTAATGAATACGCGCTTGCCGCGCAGGCTGCCAAACTTGGCCAGTTGGGTCATACAGTCTCCTGTTATCCGTCGCACCGGCGAAGGCCGGTGCCCAATTAACGCTTGCGCGGTATTGGGTTCCGGTCTTCGCCGGAACGACATTTTTTTTAGTTGCGGGTCAATTCGCCTTCGCGGCGCAGCCATTTGGCCGAGCCGTTGTCGCGCAGGACTTCCGGCAGCAAGGCTTGCGGCAGATTCTGGTAGCACACCGGACGCAGGAAACGCGAAATCGCGCCCGTGCCGACCGACGTGCTGCGGCCATCCGAGGTCGACGGGAACGGACCACCGTGCACCATGGCGCTGCACACTTCCACGCCGGTAGGATAGCCATTGACCAGAATACGGCCAACCTTGCGCTCCAATACCGGCAGCAGCGCTTGCGCGGCTTCCAGGTCGCCATCGTCCATCTGCAGCGTGGCGGTCAGCTGGCCTTCCAGCTTGTCCGCAACCTGACGCAGTTCCGCCACGTCCTTGCAGACCACCACCAGCGATGCCGGGCCAAAGATCTCCTCCTGCAACGCGTGCTGCGACAGGAAGGCCGAAGCCGCCGACACGAACAGCGCCGGAGCGCCCTTGCCTTCCGCTTGCGGCGCAAGCGCCAGCGTCTTCACATCCGCATGTTCCGCCAGCTGGTTCACACCGCGAGCGAAATTACCGGCGATCCCCGGCGAGAGCATGGCGCAAGCCGCGCCGCCCTCCAGCGCCTGCGAAGCAGCCGCCGTAAAACGATCCAGATCCGGACCGGCCAAGGCCAGCACCAGGCCAGGATTGGTGCACATCTGGCCCACGCCCAGCGTCAGCGAAGCGGCGAAACCGGCTGCGATGTCTTCCGCGCGGTTCTTCAGCGCTTCGGGCAGCAGGAACACCGGATTGATCGAGCTCATTTCGGCATACACCGGAATCGGCACCGGACGCGCGGCCGCAGCGGCCATCAGCGCCATGCCGCCGCCGCGCGAGCCGGTAAAGCCCACCGCCTTGATGGCAGGATGGCGCACCAGCTCAATACCCAGCTCATTACCCACACCGGTCAGCAGCGAGAACACGCCGGCCGGTAAGCCGCAGATCTCCACCGCCTTGACCACTGCGCGGCCGACCAGCTCCGACGTGCCGGGATGCGCAAAGTGCGCTTTCAGCACCACCGGGCAACCGGCGGCCAGCGCCGACGCGGTGTCGCCGCCTGCTACAGAAAAAGCCAACGGGAAGTTGCTGGCAGCGAAAACCGCCACAGGGCCAAGGCCGATCATGCGCATGCGCAGATCCGGGCGCGGCGGCGTCCGGTCCGGCAGAGCTTTGTCGAAGCGCACATCGTGCCACGAGCCTTCGCGCAGCAAGTTGGCAAACAGTTTCAGCTGACCGACGGTGCGGGCACGCTCGCCTTCCACCCGTGGGCGTGGCAGGCCGGTTTCGGCCATCACGCGCTCGACCAGCACATCGCCCAGTTCCATGACCTGGTCGGCGATGGTATCGAGGAACGCGGCGCGCTTCTCGTCGCTCAGCGAGCGGAAGGTGTCGAATGCTTCGTCGGCCAGGCGGCAGGCCTGGTCGATCTGCGCCGCGTCCACCGTGCGGAATTCAGGTTCGATGACCTGGCCCAGCGCAGGGTTGTAGGCGCGGACGCCCGCGCCCGTGCCTTTGACGGCCACGCCGCCAATCAGCGCATCGCCGGTGATGATCATAATGCCTTCACCTTGGCGACTTCGGTTTTGTACACGGCCAGTTTGTTGCGCAGGGCCGGGCCGAATTGCGGCGAGTGGATTTCAAACGTTTCGCCCGGCTGCACCGAGATGTTGTCGGCCACGCTCAGGGTGGCGGTACCGAAGAAGTGCACGTGCACGTCGCCAGGACGCTTGAACAGCGCGTACTTGAAGTGGTGGTGTTCAAGATTGGCGATGGTGTGCGACATATTCTGTTCGCCGCTGAAGAATGGCTTCTCCCAGCGTACCTTGCCTTCCTTGTCGAGGATGCGCGAGGTGCCTTCGATGCTGGCCGGGGCTTCGCCCACCAGCAGCGCAGGACCGAGGCCGCACACGCGCAGCTTGGAGTGCGCGAGGTACAGGTAGTTCTGGCGCTCGGTTACGTGGTCCGAGAACTCGTTGCCGATGGCGAAGCCGACGCGGTATGGCTGGCCGTCGTCGCCGATGACGTACAGGCCCGCCACTTCAGGCTCTTCGCCGCCGTCGAGCGCGAAGTCCGGCATGTTCAGATCCTGGCCGCTGGCGGCGACGATGGAGCCGTCGCCCTTGTAGAACCATTCCGGCTGCACTCCTGCTTCGCCGGCGGCCGGCTTGCCGCCTTCCACGCCCATGCGGAACATCTTCATGGAGTCGCTCAGCGATTCGACGTCGCCGCCGATTTTCTTGTGCATGGCGTCGCGGGTGTCGGCCGAACCCAGGTGGGTCAGGCCGGTGCCGGTGACGTAGGTGTGGGCGTCGTCGCTGTGATCCAGCGGCGACAGCAGACGGCCGGCGGCGGCAACTGCGTCAAACGAAGTGGTTTGCGCGCCGATGGCTTTTTCAGCCAGCGTGGCCAGCGGCGTGGATTTGCGGATCGCATCCTGGGCCAGCGCGTAAGTGGTGCTGTAGCCGTCGATGACGCGGATGGTTTTATCGTTCAGCACACCGATCTTGCGTGCGCCTTGTTCGTTTTTGAATTGTACGAGTAGCATATGGAATCTCCGGAATTAGTGCGAATGGCGTGGCACAGCCGAGCCGCGTTTGCCGACCAGGAAGTCGAAGTCGCAACCCTCGTCCGCCTGCAGCACGTGCTCGATGTACAACTGCTGGTAGCCGGTCTTCGGACCTGGCGCGCTGCCAACCTCGCGGGCCGCCTGGCGCGCCGCGATCTCTTCGTCCGACACTTCCAGATTCAGTTGGCCGCCGGCGCAATCCAGCGTGATCCAGTCGCCATCCTTGACGATGCCCAGCGGGCCGCCGGCCATGGCTTCCGGCGCCACGTGCAGCACCACGGTGCCGTAAGCCGTGCCGCTCATGCGTGCATCCGAGATACGTACCATGTCCTTCACGCCCGCTGCCAGCAGCTTGGGAGGCAGGCCCATATTGCCCACTTCCGCCATGCCCGGATAACCTTTCGGGCCGCAGTTCTTCATCACCAGCACCGAGTCCTTGTCCACTTCCAGCTCCGGATCCATGATGCGCGACTTGTAGTGTTCAAAGTCCTCAAACACCACGGCCTTGCCGCGATGCTGCATCAGCTCCGGCGTGGCGGCCGAAGGTTTCAACACCGCGCCGCGCGGCGCCAGATTGCCGCGCAGAATGCAGATGCCGCCGTCCTTGCGAATCGGGTTGTCCAGCGTGCGGATCACTTCCTCATCGTAGATCGGCGCGTCGTTGCAGTTTTCCCAGATGGTCTTGCCGTTGACGGTCAGCGCGTTCGGGTGCGGCAGGATGTTACCGTCGCCCATGCGGCGGATCACGCCCGGCAGTCCGCCGGCGTAGTAGAACTCTTCCATCAGGAAGCGGCCCGACGGCAGCAGGTCGACGATGGTCGGCGTGCCGCGGCCCACGCGGGTCCAGTCTTCCAGCTCCAGATCGACACCGATACGGCCGGCGATGGCTTTCAGGTGGATCACGGCGTTGGTCGAACCGCCGATGGCGGCGTTGACGCGGATGGCGTTTTCGAAATTCTCTTTGGTCAGGATCTTGGACAGCTTCAGGTCTTCCTTCACCATCTCGACGATGCGGATGCCCGACATATGGGCCAGCACGTAGCGGCGCGCATCCACGGCAGGGATGGCGGCGTTGTGCGGCAGCGAGGTGCCCAGCGATTCGGCCATGCAGGCCATGGTCGACGCGGTGCCCATGGTGTTGCAGGTGCCGGCGGAACGCGAGTGGCCCGCTTCCGCCGCGATAAAGTCGTGCATCGAGATTTCACCGGCCTTGACTTGCTCGTGCAGCTGCCAGACGGCAGTGCCGGAGCCGATGTTCTTGCCGTTCAGCTTACCGTTCAGCATAGGGCCGCCGGTTACGACGATGGTTGGAATGTCGACCGAAGCGGCGCCCATCAGCAGCGCCGGCGTGGTCTTGTCGCAGCCGACCAGCAGCACCACGCCGTCCATCGGATTGCCGCGAATGGATTCTTCCACGTCCATGGAAGCCAGGTTACGGGTCAGCATGGCGGTAGGACGCAGATTGGATTCGCCGTTCGAAAACACCGGGAATTCAACCGGGAAGCCGCCCGCTTCGAGAATGCCGCGCTTGACGTGTTCCGCCAGTTTGCGGAAATGCGCATTGCATGGGGTCAGTTCGGACCAGGTGTTGCAGATGCCGATGATTGGTTTGCCCTGGAATTCGTGATCGGGAATACCCTGGTTCTTCATCCAGCTGCGATACATGAAACCGTTTTTATCTTGCGTACCAAACCACTCGGCAGAGCGCAACTTCACCTTTTTGTCATTCTCAGACATGCATTTCTCCTCAGTATTTTCCTGTGCGAGGACGTGAATATCATGCCCTCGCATCGTTAAGGCATACTAAGTTGTACTGAGATAACTTTCCAATAAATTGTTTATCAATATCGATACCAAAATCGATATATCTAGACCGTGGAGAAGCGGTAAGCCATCACCGTGGCGTATTCCTCGCCCGGGCGCAGGATGGTCGAAGGGAAATCGGGACGATTTGGCGAATCCGGGAAATGCTGCGGTTCAAGGCAGAAGCCGCTGCGATAACCGTAGATGCGCCCTTTTCCCGTAACCGCGTCATTCAGGAAATTGCCGCTGTAGAACTGGATGCCCGGCTCCTGCGACAGCACCTCCAGCACACGGCCCGACACCGGCTCCACCACGCGGGCCGCCACGTCCATTGCCTTTTCCGCCGATTTATTCAATACAAAGTTGTGGTCGTAGCCGGACCCCAGGCCCAATTGATCATCTTTTTGATCGATACGGGCGCCAATGGCGTGCGGCGTGCGGAAGTCGAACGGCGTGCCGGCCACCGGCGCCGGGGCACCGACCGGAATCAGGCCGGCGCCGACCTGGGTGTAGGCGTCGGCCGCGATGGTCAGCTCGTGGCCGAGGATATCGCCCTTGCCTGCCAGGTTGAAGTAAGCGTGGTTGGTCAGGTTCATCGGCGTGGCCTTGTCGGCCACCGCGTGGAAGGCGATGCGCAATTCATTATTCTCGCGCAGCTCGTAAATGACAGTGATTTCGGCAGTGCCGGGATAACCCTGGTCGCCGGCGATGCTGAGGTAAGTCAGGATCAGCCCCACCGATTTCGGCGTGTTGAACGTTTCAGCCTCCCACAACTGGCGGTGGAAACCGCCGGTGCCGCCATGCAGGTGATTGGCGCCGTCGTTGACGTCCAGCTGGTAGGCCACGCCATCCAGCGAGAAGCGGCCGTTGGCGATGCGGTTGCCGTAACGGCCGATCAGCGCTCCGAAGTAATGGGACTCGCCGAGGTAGGCATCCACATTATCGAAGCCGTGGCAGACATCGGCCAGCACGCCGTCGCGGTCCGGCACGTGCAACTCGACGATAACCCCGCCCAGATCGCTGATCTTGGCGATCATGCCGTTGGCGTTGGTCAGGGTGTAGAGGTGGGCTTCGCGGCCGTCCGGCAGTTTTCCAAATGAGGATTCAGTGATCGTTGCTTGCATGTTGACTCTCTAATGACAAGGCGGCCGAGAGGTTTCCCTCTCGGCCGCCGGAATATGTGCGCTCGCGCTCTTTACGCGATCGACGGTTTTCCGAATACGGGCATACCCTGCTCGTCCCACTTCAACGGTTTTACGTAGGTGTGACGGTCCGGATTCCACAGCGGGTCGCCGATAATCTCGGTGTAGGTGCGTGCATGATAAACCAACATTACCGTTTCGCCATCATCCGCCACGGTAAAGGAGTTATGGCCCGGGCCATACACCTTGTGCTCGAAACAGGTCTGCAGCACCGGTTCTTTCGACTTGGTCCACGACTTCGGATCCAGCACGTCGGCATTTTCGTCCGCCCACAGCAGACCCATGGCGTAATTCTCATCGGTGGCGCTGGCCGAGTAGCTGAGGAATATCTTGCCGTTCTTTTTGAGGATGGAGGGACCTTCGTTGACCCAGAAACCGCGGATCTCCCAGTCGAACTCCGGCTTGCTCAGCATGACCGGCGCGCCGCCCAGCTGCCACGGCGTTTTCATCGGCGCGATGTAGATATTGGAGTTGCCCTCGATGGCGTTATCCTTCTGCGCCCACACGTAGTACAGCTGGCCCTTGTGGGTGAAGGTGGTCGCGTCCAGGCAGAAGGTGTCGATGCCGGTGTCGATCTGGCCCTTGAACTCCCACTCGCCGGCCAAAGGATTGGCGGCAGCGGTGCTGATCGCATACATGCGGTGTTGGAACAGCTTGTCCTTGATCTCGCGGCTAGGCGCGGCGGCAAAGTAGACATACCAAGCGCCGTCGTTGAAGTGCAGCTCCGGCGCCCAAACCAGTTCGCTGTACGGACCGGTGTCCGGCTTGCGCCAGACGGTGACCTTCTCCGCCTCCGCCAGGCCGGCGATGGTCTGCGCGCGGCGCAGCTCAATGCGGTCATATTCCGGCACCGAGGCGACAAAGTAGTAATAGCCGTCGGTGTGACGGTAAATATGCGGATCGGCGCGCTGCTCGATCAACGGAGTCAGGATGTTTTCCATTTCGATTTCCATAAAATTAGACTGCCACATATTCCTTGCTCCCCATCTTCGCCTTGACCTCGCCGTAATAGCTATCGTTGATGCGGTACTTGAACATCAACAGGCCCATTACGGTATGGAAGAAACCGGGAATCAGCGTCAGCATCAGCACAATGCCATGCAGGGCGAACGCGGTCTGCTCCTGGTTCGGATGATATTCAAAATGCGTCAGCAGCACGCCCACCAGCGCGCCGGCGATGCCCATGCCGGCCTTCTGGCACACAGAGATGCCGCCGAATGCAAAGCCGGACACCCGCTTGCCGGTCTTCAGCGTGCCGTAGTCGATGGTCTCAGCGATGGCCGACCAGAACACCGGCGCATGCAGGTCCACCACGAAGGAGAGCAGGAAGTACAGGACGAAGGCCAAAGCGGTGTCGCCCGGCTTGATGAAGAAATACATGGCCGCGCTGATCACGCCGACGGCGATCTGGGTCCAGCGGAACAGCTTGACCTTGCAATAGAACTTGGTGATCCAGGTCGAGGCCACCATCGACAGAATCGCGGCCGCCACGCCGGTCGACAGGAAGGCCGACACCGTTTCGGCATTCGCGCCCAGATAGTATTTGGCGTAGTAGATGGCGACCGAGCCGCGCACCACATAGCCTATGGTGCCGACCACGCACACGGCGCACAGGATCAGCCACTGGTCGTTTTGCAGCAACACCTTGATCTGCCCGGCCAGCGGCTGGCGCGCCACCTTGTGCACCACGCGCTCCCTGGTGGTGAAGAAGCAGAACAGGAACAGCACCACCCCCATCACGGCCATCAGCGCCATGGCGGCCTGATAGCCGACGGCCGCATTGCCGCCGCCCCAGCGTTCGGACAGCACCGGCACCACCACCGTCACCATGAAGGCGCCGACCTTGGCCAGGAACAGGCGGTAGCCATTGGCCGACAGCACCTGCTGCGGATCGTTGGACAAGGTGCTAGGCAGCGAGATGTACGACACGCCGACGCCGGAAGTCATCAGCGTCATGATGATATAGGTCGAATAAGCCCATACCAGCTTGGCGCTGTAGCCCCAGTCGGGCGTCGTGAAGACGAAGAACACGCTCAGGCCATACGGCACGGCGAGGAACAGCAGCCACGGACGGTAACGTCCCCAGCGCGTCATGACGGCGTCGGTAATCTGGCCCATCACCAGGTCGCTGCAGGCGCCGATGATCTTCACCAGCACGAACAGCAAGGCCAGGTCGGTGGTGGCCAGGCCATAGACGTCGGTATAGAAGAAGGTGATCATCAACATCATCGACGAAATCACCACATTCAGCGCCATGTCGCCGGCGCCGAAACCGACCTTCTCGATCACGGACATTTTTTGATTCGACATCTCGATTACCTCAAAGTGCGAGGCCGCGCCCTCGCTCAGGCGGGGACGCGGCCGATTTGCTTCAACCTGCTCAGATCTTCCAGTTCAGGAACACACCCACGGAACGGTCATAGCGACGGGTATCGCGTGGATACAGGCCCTTGTTGGTCCAGTAGTCGTTGTACTTGAAGTTCAACAGATTGGTGCCGGTCAGGGTGACCGAGGTATTCTGGTTGATCTTGTAGCCCAGCGAGCCATCCAGCGACGACATCGGCGATGCGATCAGGTCCAGGCCCGGACCGCCGTCATTGTAGACCTGCGTGAACTTCGAGCGCCAGTTGTACGCCAGGCGGCCCGAGATACCATACTTCTCATACAGCGCCACCACGTTGTACGACCATTTCGACATGCCGGCGAACGGTTTGCCGCTCAGGTCCGGATTGCTCGACGAGCTGGTTTGGCCTTCGGTGTAGGTCGCATTCGCCTCCACACCAAAGCCACCCAGCCAGCCAGGCAGCTTGTCGAAGAAGGTGCGGTAAGCCACTTCGGCGCCTTGCAGGTAACCATCATCCGTGTTGAATGGACGGGTGGTGTCGTAGGATATGCCGTTGAAGGTCTCCTTCACCACCTTGTTCATGATGTAGCCTTTGAACTCGTGGCGGAACAGCGCGAAGCTGGCCATGCCGGTGGACGAGAAGTAATACTCCAGCGAGCCGTCATAGTTACGCGCGGTGAACGGTTTCAGATCCGGATTGCCGCCCGATGCCGTCGCCTGGATGGTAGTGCCGTTGGCATTGACGTAAGCGGTACCTGGATTCAGCTGGGCGAAGTCCGGACGGGTCAGGGTCTTCGATACCGAGAAGCGGGCGATCACGTCGTCGCGCAGCGTGGCCTTGAAGTTGGCGCTCGGCAGATAGGACGTGTCGCTCGATTTCTTCGAGGTCGGCACGATGGCGGTGCCCACCAGCGAGTTGCCCAGCAGGTCCGAATCGGTCTTGGTGACACGCATGCCCAGCACGCCGTCGAACGGAATGCCGGCGGTTTCCCAGCCGATGTGCGCCTTGCCGTACAAGGCGTAGTTCTTCTCCTCGTCGGCGAAGTACGAGCCAGGGTCGAGCGCCTTGGCGGCGCTGTTGCCGGTGACGGCTTTGCGCACATCGGCGGTGTTCGAGATCAGATAGCTGGCGCATGGGGTGTACCACGAATTGGTGCCCCAGTCGTTCTGCATCTGCGTGGTGCAGGTCATGCCCGGCAGCGAGGTCACGGCGACGCCACCCGGCGCAGGGGTCGAGCCCTCATACGACTTGATCGACGAAGCGGTTCGTTTGGCGGCGCGCACACCGAAGCCGAAGTCCTTGAACAAGCCTTCGTCCTGCATGGTGTAAGTGCCGTCGGCGCGCCAGTCGGTCGCCGCGCCGTGGTCATGGCCGTAGCGGTCGAACAGCTGCGACAGCGTGTATTTCGACGGGTCGTTCAGGTCCATGCCGCCGTAAGCCACATTGGAATGGCCGCCCAGATTGGTGGTCACCACGGCGTTAGGCACGTTGGTGATGGTGTCCAGGATCGGGTTCTGCCAGTCGTAGTCCGACAGGGTGCGGGCGATTTCAGTGGTCAGGCGCAGGCCCGGCGCGGCGTTCCAGCGGCCGCCGATGGCGTGCTGCTGGGTGACGTTGCTGGCGCGGTTGGCTTGCGTCGACATGATGGTGTTGACGTTGTGCGAGGTCAGGGTCTGCAACTGATCCGAACCCGGAATCTTGGTGGCGCTCATTTGATCGCCAGGGCCCCACCATGGCAGGCCGACGAAGAAGTCGGTCTCGAAGTTGTTCAGGTAATGGCTGCCCAGGCCTTCGGCGTACAGCTCGACGTCCTGGTTCGGCTTCCATTGCAGCGCGTAGTTGGCGGCCGTGCGGCGGCGGTCGCCCAGGATATTTTCCAGGCCCACCAGATCGGGACCGGTCAGCTTAGGCAGCAGCCAGCTCTTGTCGACCGGCTTGGTGTTGAATACACGTTCTTCCGAGTAGTGATTGCGCAGGTAAGACACGCCCACCAGCGCGCCGAACTCGCCCAGATCGGTCTTCCAGCGGTTGGAGATCATGCCGCTGACATTAGGGTCGGTGCGCTCGGCTTGCGAGTTGTTGGTGGCGCCGCCATTGACCACGGCGGTAAAACCCTTGAAGTCGAACGGACGGTTGGTGCGCACGTCGATCACGCCGGCGATGCCGCCCTCGTTCAGATCCGCGCTCTGCGACTTGTACACGTCCACGCGTTGCAGCATGGTCGATGGAATGTCAGCCAGCTGAATGTAGCGGCCGGTGGTGGTGAACAGCTCGCGGCCGTTCAGCAGCGTGGCGATGCCGGGCAAGCCGCGGATCAGCACCGTGTTGGCTTCGCCGCCATCGCGGCGCACCTGCACGCCGGTGACGCGGGCAATGGTTTCGGCGACGTTGGTATCAGGAAACTTACCGATATCGTCCGCGACGATGGAATCGATAACGTTATCGGCATCCTTCTTGATCTTCTGGGCGCTTTGCGCGGCGCGGCGCACGCCGGTCACGACCACGGTGGCCTCGCCGGTGGCGGACTCGGTGGCCGGGGCTTCTTGCGCCATGACTGGGAGGGTGCTCAACAGGCCTGCGGCGGCCAGGACGGCGACGCCGGATTTCAGGACGAGGCGATACTTCGCCTGGGACTCAAAAGCCCCGGATACTGTATGTTTCATAGGTCTCCAGTGTTGTCTGCGTACTAAGAGCTGATTCGTTTTCAGCTTTCTGAGACCAATCTTATGGGCTGGAGACCAAACAAACCAATCAATTTTTGACTGTTTTTGATATCGAAAAAGATATCGGCCCGCCACCGGACGTCAGAATAGCTTGCAAAAGTGAAGTTTGTCCTCGCCCTGTTGCGCCGCGCACGCCAGGAATCTGTTGCCCGAGTACAACACCGCCGCGCAACTCAGCCTGGCCCACGCGGCCGCGCCGCGCTACACCTACGACCAGCCGGCATCCTGCGGCACCTGGTGCTACGACGATCCCTCCTTCACCAAGCTGACCGATGGCGTGGCTGGCGATCGCGGCCGGGCGTACCAACGATGCCAACCCCATGACGGCGGCCCGCGTGCGTTCTACACCTGCAGCGGCCTGAACGTAACGACCGACAAACTGCGCGTCACCGCCTCGCCCGGCGTGTGGGCCCGGCGGCAAGCGCCCGCCGCCGCCTGGCCCGCGGCAAATCGTCCCGTTGACGCTATTGGAACGCCACCTCGGTAAAGCTGCGCAGCTTGCGGCTGTGCAGCTTGTCCACGCCCAGCGCGCGCAGCAGTTCCATGGCGCGGATGCCGATGCGCAGATGCTGGTCGACGCGGTCGCGGTAGAACTGGTTGGCCATGCCCGGCAGCTTGATTTCGCCGTGCATAGGCTTGTCGCTTACGCATAGCAGCGTGCCGTACGGCACACGGAAGCGGAAGCCGTTTGCCGCAATCGTCGCGCTCTCCATGTCCAGCGCGATCGCCCTGCTCTGGCTGAAACGGCGCTCGGGCGTGCGTTGCGGCATCAGCTCCCAGTTGCGGTTGTCGGTGCTGGCCACGGTGCCGGTGCGCATCACACGTTTCAGATCGTGCCCGGTCAGCTGCGTCACTTCGGCCACGGCCGCTTCGATCGCCACCTGCACCTCGGCCAGCGGCGGGATCGGCACCCACAGCGGCAAGTCTTCGTCCAGCACATGATCTTCACGCACATAGCCGTGCGCCAGCACGTAATCGCCCAGTTCCTGCGTGTTGCGCAGGCCGGCGCAATGGCCCAGCATCAGCCAGGCGTGCGGACGCAGCACGGCAATATGGTCGGTGATGGTTTTGGCGTTGGCCGGGCCGACGCCGATATTCACCATGGAAATGCCGGTGCCGTCGGCGCGGATCAGGTGGTAACCCGGCATTTGCGGCATGCGCGGCGGCGCCGCGCCCAGCGCATCGCCGGGCTGTACCGACTGTCCCACGCGGCGCGTGACCAGGTTGCCCGGCTCCACAAACGCGACGTAATCGTCGCCGGGCGCGCCCGACGGCTTGGCCATCAGCTCGTGCCCCAGCTGGATAAATTCGTCGATATAGAACTGGTAGTTGGTGAACAGCACGAATTTCTGGAAGTGCTCGCACGAGGTGCCGGTATAGTGGCGCAGGCGTTGCAACGAGTAATCCACGCGCGGCGCGGTGAACAGCGACAGCGGTTGCGCCTCGCCCATCGGCGGCTCGTGGGTGCCGTTGGCGATGCCGTCGTCCATGGCCGCCAGGTTGGGCAGGTCGAACACGTCGCGCATCAGCAGGCGGCGCTCGGCCGTCAGGCTGCCTTCGATATGCTCATGCTCCGCGAACGAGAAATGGATGGGGATGGGCTGCGCACTGGTGCCGACTTCGATTTTGACGTGATGGCTGCCGTGGTTCTTCAACAGCAGCTTGAATTGCTGCAGGTAATAGCGCGCGAACAGGTCGGGCCGCGTCAGCGTGGTTTCGTAGGTGCCGGGGCCGGCCACGAAGCCGAACGCCAGGCGCGAATCGGCGCGTGCCACCGTTTCCGTATGGACGCGCACGAACGGATAGCAGGCGCGCACATGCTCGCCGACATCCTCGCCGGCCACAAACCGCTTCATGGAATCGCGCAGGTAGGCGATGTTGCTGTCGTAAATGGCCAGCACCTGGTCGTAGGCCGCCTGGGCGTCGTCAAACTGCATCGGGGCAATGAATGGGCGATGATTCGTAGACATGCGGCTCCTTCGGTTTTCAACTGGTATTTCCTATTGTAAAGGCTGTAAGCAGAACTTGCATTCCTCCTCTAGGGGAACCATCTGCCGTACCGTACAATGGCAAGCTGAATCCGAATAAAGTATCCGCATGAATCAAGCCGTAACACCGTCCCATCTCGACATTCTCTTTGGCCCGCAGCAGGAAGCCCTGCTGCGCGAGGAAATCCTTGCCGATTTGCTGGAGGCCAGCGCCGCGCGCCATCCGCAGCGGGTGGCGCTGATTTTTGGCGACCGCCAGCTGACTTACGGCGAGCTGGATGCGCAAGCCGGCCTGGTGGCGGCACGCTTGATCGCGGCCGGGGTGCAACCGGGCCAGATCGTCGGCCTGTGGCTGCCGCGCGGGATCGAGCTGCTGGTGCTGCAGGCCGGTATCGCCAAGGCCGGCGCCGCGTGGCTGCCGGTCGACGAGGACACGCCGGTCGAACGCCTGCAGGTGTGCCTGGACGACGCGGCCGGCGCCGGCGTGCTGACTTGCGCGGCATTCGCATCGCGTCTGGCCGGGGTTGCGGCGTCCGGCCGTGCCGTGTGGACCGCGGAAGCGCTGCTGGCGCCGCCCGCCGCCGGCGAAACGCTGGCCCGGCGCGGCGCGGTGTCGCCCGATGTACCGGCCTATGTGATTTACACCTCCGGCTCCACCGGCAAGCCAAAAGGGATTCTGATCACCCAGCGCAGCATCTGCCACTTCCTGCGCAGCGAAAATGAAGTGCTGGGCGTGCGCGGCGAGGACAAGGTGTATCAGGGCTTCTCGGTCGCCTTCGACATGTCGTTCGAAGAAATCTGGATTTCCTACCTGGTCGGCGCGACGCTGTGGATCGGTCCCAAAGAAATTAGCGGCGATCCAGAGACGCTGCCGCTGCAACTGGCGCAAAACGGCGTCACCGTGCTGCACGCGGTGCCGACGCTGCTGGCATTGTTCAATCAGGAGGTGCCCAGCCTGCGGCTGATTAACCTCGGCGGCGAAGCGTGCCCGGAATCGCTGGTGCAGCGCTGGTCGCGCGAAGGCCGGCAAATGTTCAACACCTACGGCCCGACCGAGGCCACCGTCTCGGCGAGCCTGGCGCGTCTGCGCCCCGGCTATCCCGTCACCATCGGCCGTCCGCTGCCCAACTACGGCCTGCTGGTCATCGACGCCAACACCGAGCCGGCGGACGGCATGGCGGCGCCTTCCGCCCCGGTCCTGCGCCTGCTGGCACACGGCGAAGTCGGCGAATTGTGCATCACCGGTCCCGGCCTGGCCGCCGGCTACCTCGGCCGCCCCGACCTGACGGCCGAGAAGTTCCTGCCCAACCCCTGGTCCAGCGGCCCGCACGACGTGCGCCTGTACCGCACCGGCGACCTCGCGCGCATCGGCCCTGACGGCGAAGTGACGTGCCTCGGCCGCGCCGACGATCAAGTGAAAATCCGCGGCTTCCGCGTCGAGCTGGGCGAAATCGAAGCCCTGCTGGCGCAACAACCCGGCGTCGGCACCGTCGCCGTCCTGCTGCGCAAGGACGACGGCATCGACCAGCTGGTGGCCTACATCGTGCCCGAAGGCGCCACCACGCTCGACCCGCGCACCCTGCGCGCCGCGCTGGCGGAAAAACTGCCGCCCTACATGGTCCCCGGCCGCTACGAAATGCTGGACGCCATGCCGCGCCTGACCTCCGGCAAAATCGACCGCAAGACACTGAAAGCCGCGCCACTCAGCGCGCCCCAAGCCGGTAGCGCCGAGGACTCCGACCTGCCTGAAACGCCGGCGGAAGAAGCCCTGTTCGCCGCACTGGCCGCGCTGTTCCCCGGCCAGCCCATCCTGCGCAACGCCGACTTCTTCTCCGACCTTGGCGGCCACTCCTTCTTCGCCGCCCGCCTGGCCTCGTCGCTGCGCGCCAATCCGCGCTACGCCCACATCACCGTGCGCGACATCTACCAGCAGCGCCGCATCGGCAAAATCGCCGAAGTGCTGGCGGCAACGCCGGACAGCGGCGCCGAAGAAAAAGACTGGACGCCGCCGTCCGCACTCAAGCGCTGGATCTGCGGCGTCGCGCAAGCCGTCGCCATGCCGCCGCTGGTCACGCTGCGCATGGCGCAATGGCTGGCGCCCTTCTTCACCTACCATTTCTTCACCGGCGATCCCGGCGACTCGGTGGCGCGCGCCGTCGCCGCCTCGGTCGGCGTGTTCCTGCTGGCGACCATCGGCGAATTCGCCATCGCCATCGCCGGCAAATGGCTGATCGCCGGCCGCCTGAAAGCCGGCGTCTATCCACTGTGGGGCATCACCTACTACCGCTGGTGGCTGGCCGACCGGCTGCTGGAAGCCGCACCGGCCTATCTGCTGAGCGGCTCCTCGCTCAACGCCTGGTGGTTGCGCGCGCTCGGCGCCAAAGTCGGCAAGGACGTCACCATCGGCTCCATGACACTGCGCGCGCCGGACCTGCTCAACATCGGCGATCAGGTCAGCATCGGCAACGCCGTCAACTTCGAAAACGCCCGTGTCGAACGCGGCCAGCTGCACCTCGGCCGCATCACGCTGGAACACGAGGCCTGCGTCAGCTCCTTCGCCATCCTGGAAGGTAATACGCGCGTCGGCGCGCTGGGCCATCTGGAAGGCCAGTCCGCATTGGGCGACGGCGCAGTGGTGCCGGCCGGCCGCGTATGGGCCGGTTCGCCGGCGCGCGACATGGGTGCGTTTGAAAGCAAGCTGCCGCCGCGTCCCGCCGCCAGCGCCGCGCGCCTCGCCGGCGAAGCGCTGTTCTTCATCGTTGGCATCCTGCTGATCGTGACGCTGTTCTTCATGCCGGTATTCCCCAGCTTTGTGCTGATCGACTGGTTCGACGAAGCCGGCTGGATGCCGTGGATACAGGGCGACGACGTGCGCATCCGCCTGCTGCGTTACTTCCTGCTGGCCTTCCCGGCCAGCACGGTGCTGATCGTGCTGACCGCGCTGGTATCGGCCGGCGTCCGCTGGAGCGCCCTGCCGCGCCTGAAGCCGGGCCAGTTCCCGGTTCACGGCAACACCTATTGCGCCAAGTGGCTGGTGAGCCAGATCCAGGAATCGAGCCTCAACGTTTTGCACGGCATTTACGCCACCGTGTTCGCGCCGTACTGGTATCGCCTGCTGGGCGCCAAAGTCGGCAAGGATGCCGAAATCTCCACCGCGCTGGGCGTGGTGCCGGACATGCTGACGCTGGGCGACGAAACCTTCATCGCCGACGCGGTCATGCTGGGCGATGAGGAAATCGATGGCGGCTGGATGGTGATGAAGCCGACCGTCGTTTCGCACCGCAGCTTCGTCGGCAACGGCGCCTACATCCCGGACGGCACCGTGCTGCCGGAGCACGTGCTGATCGGCGTGCATTCGCGCGCGCCGGACAACGCGCAGATGAAGCACGGCGACACCTGGCTCGGTTCCCCGCCGATCAACCTGCCGGCGCGCGAGCAGACCAGCGGCTATCCGGAACACCTGACCTTCCATCCATCGCCTATGCGCCGCCTGGGGCGCGGCCTGATTGAAGCCTTCCGCATCGTCGCGCCGCACGCGCTGGTGATCGCGGTCGGCTACACGCTGGTGCTGGCGGTGATGCCGGCCGCCGGCGCGGGACGCTGGGCGGAAGTGATCTGGGAGCTGACGCTGGCGGGCCTGGCGTATGGCATCGGCAATTACGTGTTCGTGGTGCTGCTCAAGTGGCTGCTGATCGGACGCTATCGCAAACAATCGGAGCCGATGTGGACACCGTTCGTCTGGCTGTCGGAAGGCGTGACCAATCTGTATGAAGGTATCGCCGTGCCGAACTTCATGCGTTATTTGCGCGGCACGCCATGGCTGCCGATGGCGTTCAACATGCTGGGTTCGCGCATCGGCAAAGGCGTGTACATGGACACCACCGACATCACCGAATTCGATTGCGTGCAGATCGGCGACCATAGTGAACTGAACGCCCTCACCTGCCCGCAAACGCACCTGTTCGAAGACCGCGTGATGAAGATCGATCATGTGGTGATCGGGGAGCGCGTCTACATGGGACCGCGCGCCGCAGTGCTGTACAGCGCCGCCGTCGGCGCCAACGCGCGTCTCGGCCCGCTGACGCTGGTGATGAAGGGCGAGCACATTCCCGCCAACGGCAACTGGGCCGGCTGCCCGGCCGCGCCGGCACGCAAATGAAGCCGCTGGCCGTCCTCCTCTGGCCCGGCTCCGCGCCGGCGCCACAGGACGGCCTGTTTGCGATCCTGATCCGCACCGCCGTCCCGCGCGAGGCCGCGCGCCGCAGCATCCGTCTCGCCGCATGCGAGGCACTGGCCAGCGTGCTGCGCATCCCGTCCCGCGACATCGAAATCGTCTCAACGCCCGGCACACAGCCTCACGTCCTGCTGGCCGGCGCCGCAAGCCGCATCGGCGTCTCTTTCAGCCACGACGCCGGCTACTCCCTGGCCGCCATCAACCTGCAAGGGCCGGTCGGCGCGGACCTGATGCGCGTGCAGGACATTCCCGACTGGCCAGCCATCGCCCGCGATTACCTCGGTCCGGGGTTCGCCTGCCTGCGGGACTCGCGCGCCTATACACAAGCATGGACACAACGCGAAGCTGCGTTAAAATGCCATGCCCACCACATCAGCGAATGGCAGGCCGACCTTCCCGGCGCATCCATCCCGCTGGTCCTTCCGGTTCCGGAACTGGTGGGACACATACATATCGGAGACAGAAGCGCATGAAAGTACTGGCATTGATACTGGCAGCACTGGCAGGAACCGCCACCGCAGCCGACTGCGGCCCGGACAAACTGAACACCGAACGCACCATCGTCCTGAAACGCGAAGGCGCCGCCTATGGCGCCATGCAGCACAGCCCCCTGCCGCTGAAAAAAGGCGAGGTGGTTCTAACCTTCGATGACGGCCCTTCGCCGGAAAACACGCAGTTGGCCTTGAAAGCCCTGTCCGACCAATGCGCCAAAGCCACCTTCTTCATGGTCGGCCAGAACATTGCGCAAAGCCCGGAACTGGCACGCCGCGTGGTTAGCGAAAGCCATTCGGCTGGCATCCACAGCGATACCCACCCGCACCTGGCCTCCCTCAGCGCCGAACAGCAGCTGGAAGACCTCAAGCGGGCCCGCGCCGCCTACAAAGCCGTCTTCGGCGTCGAAACGCCGGCCTACCGCTTCCCCTTCCTCGAAGAGACGCCGGTAATGCTGGACGCGCTCAAACAAGCCAACATCACGATTACCTCGATCGACCTTGGCATCAACGACTGGATTCCGGAAGATACCACTGCCATTCTGGCCCAGCGCCTGACAGAAAATCTCGACAAAGCCGGCAGCGGTATCATCCTGATGCACGACGCGAACGGACCGACTGTCAAAGCCCTGCCGACCCTGCTGCAGGTCCTGAAAGACAAAGGCTACAAAGTGGTTCACCTTGAATGGCAATGAGAGGAGATTGAATGAGCAGCGACAAAGTAGACGCCTTTCTGGGCCGCGCCAAGAACTGGCGCGCCGAATTCGAAGCCCTGCGCGCCATCATCGCCGACAGCGAGCTGGAAGAGGACTTCAAATGGGGCCAGCCCTGCTACACGCTGGATGGCCACAACGTCGTACTGATGCACGGCTTCAAGGAATACTGCGCGCTGCTGTTCTTCAAAGGCGCGCTGATGAAAGATCCGAAGAATCTGCTGATCCAGCAAACCGAAAACGTCCAGGCCGCGCGCCAGATCCGCTTCAGGGAACTGGCCGACATCACGCGCCAGGAAAAGGTCCTTAAAAGCTACATCAAGGACGCCATCGCCCTGGAAAAATCCGGCGCCAAGGTGGAGATGAAAAAGACCGCCGAATTCTCCTTCCCCGAAGAGCTGGAATATGCCATGGACGACAAGCCCGCCCTGCGCACCGCCTTCGAAGAGCTGACGCCGGGCCGCCAGCGCGCCTACCTGCTGCACTTCTCGTCAGCCAAACAAGCGAAGACGCGCATCGCCCGCATCGAAAAATGCACTCAGCGCATCCTCGATGGCAAAGGCCTGGACGATTAGGCAGGCTGCCAGCGCATCAGATACGCCAGTGCCTCGGCCCATCCCGAAACCCGGACGGGCCATTCGACGTTCGCGTTATGCGGCGCAGAAAAGAGCACGCCCTGCCCCTGGAAGCGGGCGAAGTGCCTGACATTATCATCGACCAGCAAGTCGGCGGCCAGGATGCTCTTGTCGCCGCAGAAGACGATGTTGAGGCGCGGGATAAATGGAAAATGCTCCTGAAGCCAGGCAAACTTTGGCCCGCAGGAGGCTGGATACTCCATCGCGGCGGTGGTAATAAAGACGTCGTAGCGCTCCATCAGGCGACGCAAGGCGTCCTGGCTGCCCGCCATCGGGGCGAACGCGCCAAACATTTTTCCATCATGTAGCGCAGCTTCCATCGCCTCGGCGTGATCCGCTGTTACCAGCGAATGCCATGCGCCAGTCTCAATTTGCTCCGGCGACCATTCATAGCCGAAGTTCTCGCGGAACCAGGCTGCCTGAAATGGATGAGCGTCTGCGATGACCTCGTCCATGTCGATTGCCAGGCGCGGTTTGTATGATTGCAAAGTCAGCTCCAAAAAGAAGGTTATGCCTGTCCGGCGCGGCGTGCGGATGTACGCGACAAGGCCGCCCAATCCAGATGACCTTCGCCATGCGCCAGACTTTCGATATGGGTATCGCGCAGCGCACTGGCCAGCGGCAGCGGTACGTTGGCCTGTTCCGCAGCTTCCAGCGCCAGACGCACATCCTTGAGCCCGAGCGCCAGCTTGAACCCGGCCGGCTCGAAACGCTCGTCGGCAATGGCTCGCCCATAGCCCTGGTAGACCGGCGCTGCAAACACCGTGGAAGTGGCCAATTCCAGAAAACCGGCTTTATCCACGCCATGTCCCTGCGCCAGCGCCACGGCCTCGCCCATTGTACCAATGGCGCTGGCGATCATAAAGTTCACCGCCAGCTTGGCGGCGTTAGCCTGCGCGGGCCGACTGCCCAAGTGCCAGGTCTTCTTGCCGAGTACATCGAACAGCGGCTGCACGACGGCCAGCAGTTGCGCGTCGCCAGCGGCCAGGATGTTGAGCTGGCCCGCTTCAGCAACATTCACCCGGCCGAGTACCGGCGCCGCGATATAGCCCACTCCATGCGCCCGGTGCAGCGCCGCCAGTTCATCGGCCAAAGCCACGGAAATGGTCGCCATGTTGACGTGGATGGCGCCGGGTTGGAGCGCGGCCAACGCGCCCGCATCCAGCACGGTGGCGCGGGTGGCGGCATCATCGGCCAACATCGATATCAGCAGTTCCGCGTCGGCAGCGGCTTCGCCAGGCGTCGCCGCGATGTGCGCGCCAAGCGCGGCCAGTTTCGCCGCAGGCTCGGGTGAACGGTTCCAGCCGCGCACTTCGTGGCCGGCTTTGACCAGGTTGGCGGCCATCGGCAAGCCCATCGTGCCGAGACCGAGAAATGCGATTTTCATTTGTCCGCTCCTTTGCTTATGGAATCGTTCGTTTCCAAAATTGGTAAAAAAATCACGCGAGCGCCTTGAGCGCCACCTCCACCACGGCCTGCATCTTTGTACGGCTGGAGCCGGCCTTGCCGACCACGCGCATGCCTTGCGTCAGGCACAACAACATTCGCGCGCTCGCTTCGGCATCGACATGCGCCCCGATCGAGCCATCCGTCTGCCCCTGGCGAATCAGATCGGTCAGCATGGCCTCGTTGCGGGCCAGCGCCGCAACGATATGGTCCGCCGCCGGCTTATCGAAGGTCGAAAGCTCCACCGCGCTGTTAACCACCAGACAACCCTGCCTGCCAGTTACCCCGTGGGCCGATTCCGCATAGAAGTTCAGCGCGGCGCGCAGCCGTTGCAGGCCGGTGCCGCCTTCGCCGATGGCCTGACGCAGCTTCTCCGTCCGCAGTGCGCGGTAGCGGTCGAAGGCGGCCAGAAACAGCGAGCGCTTGTCCTTGAACGCCTTGTAGAGACTTCCCTGCGCAAGCTGCATGGCGCTGGTCAGGTCAGTGATCGACGCACCGGCATAGCCACGTTCGCTGAACACGCGCACGGCCTGATCGAGCGCCTTGTCGACATCGAATTCGCGCGGGCGGCCCGGGCTGCGGGGAAGCGTTGCTGTAGCGGGACGTGCGGGCATGCCTGACTCTATTTGGAAATGTTTGATTCCAAATATACACCCGCCTGATTATGAGGTCAACGCTTACATGACGCCGATTTGCCGCAGCCAGTTCTCAACGAGAGCGGGCCACGAGGACACAGGTGATGCCGCGCGATGTCAGCCAGTCGCAGATTTCCGTGCCCTCCAGATCCATGGCCAGCAGTCCGGCCGCCGTGGCTGTCGACATGCCGGACAGACTCCGCTTCCGGCGCCGGCTTCGCATCGGGCACCGCGCCGGGCCAGAGAGCCATTTGCGCATGTCCTGATGACGGCTGCCAGCCCTGCGCCTGCGCCGGAGCGATGCCAGCCAAGAGAAAAACAAAACTGATCACGGCCTTGATATGCAAACGCACTCCCACCATGAATTTTCTCTCATTTAAATACATCGGATTTTTGAGACCGCGTCTCATACCAAACCAAGCTTCGGCCATTAGCGAACTAAGAGCTGATGTCGATCGATGTAGGTCTTCAATACGGCATGCTGTTCATCCGTCAGCGCCCGCAGCGGTACTGGCATTGCGCCGTCCGCCTCTGCAAACAGATATCCTGCGGGATATTTATGGATCGCCACAATCTGCGCCCAGGGAACGACCAGGTCTCCACCTTTCGAGCGCCGAACGATACCGGTTTCGTCAAATTTGAAATCGCAGGAACCGACGCGTAAAACTTTGTATAAAAAGATCGGCGGAACAAATAGACACAAACAACTCCGCAGAATGAAGACATCAAACGCGCTGATCTTCTTTCCTTGCTCAATTTTGCGCCTCGCTAATTCAGCAATAACGTGAGATGACACCAACCTGAAGTATTCCCCTAGTCGATAGCTAACGTGGAAACGCAGCGGCACAACGGGAGGCTCGATTGTTTGCACTGATACTCCTATCTCGGTGTCTATTCCAGGTGGCTGGCTGCTTGCCAAATCAGGTCTCAACGCGCCGCGCCGCCGCGTGATCAATCCCCGATCTTACTGTAACTTCTGCTTGTGAATATGCGCTAATTGTCACGAGCGGTTGCGCGTAGCCAGGCGTGTCAGAGATGGCGTGTTTCGGTTGGCGGCGTTTCCCAGTTATCGTTTTTGCCGTCAAGGTAGGTAATGGGCGCGTTCACCAGTTCTTCGGGGCTGGCGTCGTCGAGGCAGGTGACGTTGACCGCGTAGAACGGTCCCCATCGCGGCGAACTGCCGATGCCGAAGGCGCGCACGCCACAGTGGCGGCAGAACAGATGCTGGTCGCGTTTTGTCAGGAACTGGTACAGCGTCAGGTCCCCCTCGCCCGATTGCAGGCGAAAGGCTTCCGGCTTGATGATCGCGGGCCAGAACCGCACCTTCGCGCAAATCGAGCAATTGCAGCGCAAGGTCCCCTGCGTAAGGTCGATGTCCGCTTCGAAGGCGACCGCGCCGCAGTGGCAACTGCCGTGATAAGTCCTCAGCATAGCCGCACCGCCTTGTGGTTGCGCGGTGTGGCGTCTTCGTGAAACAGGTCGGACAGGTATTCGCACAGGTCCTGTTCCGCCACGTCGCCGGGGATGATGAAGTCGGCCTCGCGGCGCTTGCCCTCGGCGCCGAAGTAGAAGCTGCGCCATGCGCCCGGGACGCCGGTAACGGCGATGTGCCGGCCAAAGATATTGAAGCGCAGCTCTTTCATCGGAAAGCTTCGATCGCGATTTTGGCGGCTTCGCCATGAATTTCGGGACGCAGCTTGTCGTCCTTGTTCGGCTGCGTCAGATACACAGCAAGCACGATCGGCGCTTTCCCCGGCGGCCAGATGACGGCAATGTCGTTGACGGTGCCGTAGTCGCCGGCGCCGGTCTTGTCGGCGACCGGCCAGCCGGAAGGCACGCCGGCGCGGATGCGCGTCGCACCGGTGGTATTCCCCAGCATCCAGTCTTTCAGCTGCTTGCGGGCCTGCGGCGGCAGCGCATCGCCCAGCACCAGTTTTTGCAGCGACTTCGCCATCGCCAGCGGCGTGGTGGTATCGCGCGCATCGCCAGGCACCGCGCTATTCAGTTCAGTTTCCCAGCGCTCCAGCCGGAATTCGTTGTCGCCTATCGATCGTGCGTAGGCTGTCACCGCGGCCGGGCCGCCGATCTGTTTCATCAGCAGGTTGGCAGCCGGGTTGTCGCTGTACTGTATCGTCGCTTCGCATAGTTCGGCCACGGTCATGCCCTCGCCCACACGCTTGCTGGTGATGGGCGCATGCGGTACCAGATCGCTCTTGTCAAATGCGATGTGCTTTTTCAGCAGTCCCGGTTCGCGCGCCAGGACCGCTGCCGACAGCATCATCTTGAAGGTGCTGCAAAACGGGAAGCGCTCATCGGCACGATGCAGCAGTTGCCGGCCGTCGGCGGTGTTCAGAGCAGCTACGCCCAGCCGCCCGCCCGACTCCTGTTCCAGCCGGGCCAGCTGTGCGGTCGGCGTCAGCGGCGTGGCTGCCGGTGCCTGATCGAGAAAATCCCCGGCGCGCGCCAGGGGAGTGGAAACCAGCGCCAGCATCAGCGCACGACGGGTGGTGAAATCGCTCATCGGCTGTCAATAACAGTTAAGAAAAAATAAATTTATCACACCAGCGCCGTCTGAACAATGTGCTCACAATTGCGCGCGCCGCATTCCGTCTTGGTTGTAGACTGCTTGCATGGCGACTCAAGTGCTCATTGTCGGCGCAGGCCCTACCGGCCTGGTACTTGCCATAGCATTGGCAAGGCGGGGCATTATTGTGCGCATCATCGATAAAAACAGCGGTCCCGGGCAGGCTTCGCGCGCCATGGCGGTGCATGCGCGCACGCTGGAGTTTTACCGCCAGCTGGGTTTTGCCGACATCGTGGTCAATCAGGGCATCAAGATCGAGACCATCCATCTGCGCGAGCATGGCGAAGACATCGCCCTGCTGCCATTGAAGGATATCGGCGCCGGCCTCAGTCCCTATCCTTTCGTGCTGGCTTATCCGCAGGACGACCATGAACGTTTCCTCGTCGCCCAGCTCAAGGCCGAAGGCGTGGAAGTCGAATGGAACACCGAGCTGGAATCGTTCACGCAGGATGAATGGGGCGTGCGCGCCGTGCTGGAACAGGACGGCGAACGCCACGCCTGCAGCAGCACTTACCTGTGCGGGTGCGACGGCGCCCGCAGCCGCGTGCGCGACTCGCTGCGGCTCGATTTCACCGGCGGCACCTACGACCATTTGTATTACGTGGCGGACGTGCAGACCGCCGGTCCGCCCAATCAGGATCTGGTGGCCCACCTGGGCGCCAACACCTTCGCCCTGATGCTGCCGGTACGCTCGCGCGGCATGCAGCGCCTGATCGGCATCATGCCGGAGCAGGCGCCGTCCGATCCCGGCTTTGAATCCGTGCGGCCGGTGCTGGAGCCGCTGCTGGGCATACGGGTGGAACTGGTGAACTGGTTTTCCACCTACCGCGTGCATCACCGCGTGGCCTCGCACTTCCGCGCCGGCCGCTGCTTCCTGTCCGGCGACGCGGCCCACATCCACAGCCCCGCCGGCGGCCAGGGCATGAACACCGGCATCGGCGACGCCATCAACCTCGCCTGGAAACTGGCCCACGTGCTGCAAGGCCGCGCCGACGCCGCGCTGCTGGATACGTACGAAACGGAGCGCATCGTCTTCGCCCGCAAGCTGGTGGCCACCACCGACCGCGCTTTCCAGCTGATCGTCGCGCAAGGCACGGGCGGGCAGTTGCTGCGCAGCTGGCTGCTGCCGCATGTGTTCCCGTTGCTGAGCGGCTTCGCCACAGCGCGCCGCACACTGTTCAAGACCCTGTCGCAAGTGACGATCCATTATCCCGACAGCCCGCTCAGCGGCGGACGCGCCGGCGACATTATCGGCGGCGACCGCCTGCCCTGGGTGCCGGACAATTTCGCCGCGCTGCAATCGCTGGACTGGCAGCTGCACGTCTACGGCCACGCCGCCCCCCTGCTCAAGGCTGCGGCGCAGGCTTTGCATATCCCGCTGCATACCTGGCCGTGGAGCGAAGATGCCGGGCAAGCCGGCCTGCTGCAGAACGCCGCTTACCTCGTCCGCCCCGACATGCACGTCGCACTGGCCATGCCGCGCCAGGAAGCCGACGTGCTGCATGCGCTCGCCGAGCGCTTCGGATTACGATTCAGCAGGGATAGCTAAATGTCATTGACATCCCGGCGGGCCGCAAGCTAAGGTCAACCTTTCGCCGCCACACACCAAAGGATGCCATGACTTACACCCGCCGCGACTTCCTGCTGGCCACCCTCGCAGCTACCGCTGCTCCCGGCCTGGCCTTCGCCGACAACGCCAACCCGGCCGATGTCAAATTCACCCGACTGCTGGACGATATCGCCGAAGAAGTGCTGCGCCTGTCGCCCACCAGCGCCACCGGCCTTGGCCTGGACAAAGGCGAACGCGCCGCGTTGAAGTCGCAGCTGGAAGACGTATCGCCCGCCGGCGACCAGGCCTGGGAAGCCGAAGTCAAATCCATCCACGCCCGCCTGCGCGCCATCGACCGCGCCGCCTTGAGCGGCGATGCGCAAATCCGCTACGACACCGTCGCCTACGCGGCCGAATCGGGCATCGCCGGTCTGCGTTTCCCGTTTGGCGGTGCGGCCTCCGGCTTCAATGGCGGCACCGCGCCCTTCCCTGTCACGCAGCAGGACGGCGCGCTGACCCGCATTCCCGAATTCCTCGACTCGCAGCACCAGATCAACGATGCCGCCGACGCCGAGGCCTACCTCGCACGCCTGGCAGCCATGGCCAGGTTGCTGGACCAGGAAACCGCGCGCATCGCCGAGCAAGCCGCCAAGGGCATCATGCCGCCGGACTTCATCTGCCGCACCGCGCTGGGCCAGTTGCAGGACTTCCGCAAAACCGCCGCCGCGCAGCAAAAGCTGGTGACCTCGATCACCGGGCGCACGCAAAAACAGAACATCGCCGGCGACTGGCACGCGCGCGCCCTGAAACTGGTGGAAGGTTCGGTGTATCCGGCGCTGGAGCGGCAGATCGCGACTTTCAGCAAGGCGGCCGCCAACGCCACCAGCGTGGCCGGCGTCCACCGCCTGCCGGACGGCGCGGCTTACTACGAGTGGGCACTGCGCCTCGGCACCTCGACCACGCGCAGCGCCAAAGAGATCCACGCCATCGGCCTGGAACAGAACAAGCAGCTGCAAGCGCGCATCGACGCCATCCTGAAAAAGCAAGGCATCACGCAGGGCACGGTGGGCCAGCGTTTGCTGGCGCTGTCGAAAGATCCGCAGCGCTTCTACGCCGATAACGACAAGGGCCGCGAAGAGCTGATCGCCTACTGCAACGAGCGCGTGGAGGCGGTGCGCAAGCTGATGCCGAAGATTTCGCACCTCGACCTGAAAGTGCCGCTGCAGATCAAGCGCGTGCCGACCGATATCGAAGCCGGTGCGGCGCTGGGCTATATGAACTTTGCCTCGCTGGACGGTTCGCGCCCGGCCATCTACTACATCAACCTCAAGTCGACCACGCTGTGGCCGAAGTCGGAAATCGCCACCCTCACCGCGCACGAAGGCTTGCCGGGCCACGCGTGGCAAGGCGCCTATCTGGCCGAGCACCACGACGAGCTGCCGCTGATTTCTTCGCTGATCGGCTTTAACGCCTTCGTCGAAGGCTGGGCGCTGTATGCGGAACAGCTGGTCGACGAATTTGGCCTGTACGCCAACGATCCGTTCAGCCAGATCGGCTATCTGCAAGCGCAGCAATTCCGCGCCTGCCGGCTGGTGGTGGACACCGGCATGCACGCCATGAAGTGGGCGCGCGAACAGGCGATCCGCTTCCTGGTCGAGAACACCGGCCGCGGCCAGCAAGCCATGACCAGCGAGATCGACCGCTACACCGTGTCGCCGGGCCAGGCCTGCGGCTACAAGATGGGCCATAACGAAATCCTGCGCCAGCGCGAGCGCGCCAGGGCGGCGCTGGGCGGCAAATTCGACCTGGCCGGCTTTAACGATGCGCTGGTCACCAGCTGCGGCGTGCCGCTGACGGTGCTGCCGGTCGTGATCGACCGTTACATCGCCAAACAACAGAAAGCATAAAATTTGTTTCGGAGGCGATGGTTTTCTTGTAACATTGTTATGCCCATCATGAAAACCATCGCCATCATCGGCGGCGGCGTCACCGGAGTGACCACCGCCTATGCCCTCGCCAAGCGCGGCTTCGCCGTCACCCTGCTGGAACGCCATCGCTACGTGGCGATGGAAACCTCGTACGCCAACGGCGGCCAGCTGTCGGCCTCCCATGCGGAAGTGTGGAACCACCGCGCCACCATCGCCAAGGCCCTGCAGTGGATGCTGCGCAGCGACGCGCCCTTGCTGGTGCACCTGCATCCCACCTGGCACAAGCTGTCCTGGTTTGGCGAATTTATCGGCGCCATGCCGCACTATCACGACAACACCATCGCCCTCGCCCGCATGGCGGTGGCCGCGCGCGAACACCTGTTCCAGTGGGCCGGGGATGAAGGCATCCAGTTCGACCTGAAACGCCAGGGCATCCTGCACCTCCACCGCGACCGCGCGGAGTTCGAGCATGCGCTGGCGGTCAGCAAGCTGCTGGCTCGCGGCGGCGTGCCGCGCCGCGCCGTCACGCCGGAAGAGATGCGCGCCATCGAACCGGCCCTGCGAGGCCAGTACTATGGCGGCCATTACACCGAAAGCGACAGCAGCGGCGACATCCACAAATTCACCACCGGCCTGGCGCAGGCGGCGCAGCGCCTGGGGGCGCAACTGCGTTTCAACCAGCAAGTGGTGCAGTTGAGCGCCGGCGACCACTGCGTCAGCGTCACCGTGCTGCAGGACGACGGCGCCGACACCACCGATTACGACGGCGTGGTGATCTGCGCCGGCGCGGCCAGCCGCGCGCTGGCGGCGCAGGTAGGCGACGACGTCAACGTCTATCCTGTCAAAGGTTATTCGGTGACGGTGCACCTGGAGGACGCGGCCAGCCGCGCCGCCGCGCCGCAAGTCAGCCTGGTGGACGATACGGTCAAGCTGGTCAGCAGCCGCCTGGGCGAGGACCGCCTGCGCGTGGCCGGCACCGCCGAGTTCCACGGCTTTAACCGCGACATCCGCGCCGACCGCATCGCGCCGCTGACCGATTGGGTGCAGCAGAACTTCCCGGACGTCAGCACCCGCAGCATCACGCCATGGGCCGGTCTGCGGCCGATGATGCCGGACCTGATGCCGCGCGTGGGCCGTGGCAAGGCGCCTGGCGTGTTCTACAACACCGGCCACGGCCATCTCGGCTGGACTCTGTGCGCCGCCACCGCCGACATGGTTGCCGCCAGCGTGGCCGCCGCCCGCGACTCTGTGTTGCAACGCACCGCCGGGCCCTTGAAATTGGCGTAAACTAGCATCATCTTAGGCCTGTCTTCACTAGGAGGTAATGAAATGACGGCGAAATCTATTGCACGTATCACCATGCTGGCCGGCGCTTTGGCGTTCGCGGCCCCTGTATTTGCCGCCGAGCCCACCATTCACGACGTGTATGTCGCAGCCGAAGCAGGCAAATACACGGAAGCGCAAGCGATGATGGATCAGGTGCTGAAAGCGCATCCCAACAGCGCCACCGCGTATTTTGTCGAAGCCGAGCTGCAGGCCAAGCAAGGCCAGTTCGTGGCCGCGCAAGCCTCGCTGGCCAAAGCCGAGCAGCTTTCGCCCGGCCTGCCGAAAGTAAAACCGGAAGCGGTCGCCAAGCTGCGCACCTTGCTGGCGGAGGGCCAGAAGACCAATTACTCGCAGCAGCCGGCGCGCCACGCCAATAACGGCGGCAGCAACTATGGCAGCGGGGGTTATGCCAACGCCCCGCAGAGCAACGGCATTTCGTTCGGCGGCATCCTGATTATCGGCCTGGGCCTGGCCGGCTTTATCTGGCTGGCCACGCGCTTCATGCAGCGCCGCCAACAGCAGCAGCCGGGCAACGATGGCTTTAACCCGGCCGGCTACAATCCGGGCGCGGCGCCGGGCTATCCTCCTGGCGGCGGCTATCCGCAGCAAGGCTACGGTCCGGGCTACGGCCAGCCGGGCTATCCGCAGCCTGGGCAACCGGGCATGGGTTCGCGCATCATGGGCGGCCTCGCGACCGGCGCGGCGGTAGGCGCCGGCATCGTGGCGGGTGAAGCGCTGGCGCGCCAGTTCACCGGCGGCCACGATTCGGGCAATCACGACCAGCCGCGCAACGACATCGTCTACGACGACCCTTCCTCGCGCGATGAACTGCTGCGCCGCGACGACATGGGCGGCAACGACTTCGGCACCAGCGGCGGCTGGGACGACGGCGGCAGCGGTGGCGGCGACAGCGGCGGCGGTGGCGGCGGCGATTGGGACTGATCGCCGCTATCCCCACTCATCACCTCACGGGGCGCGGCGCTCGCCCGCCCCGGCAGCCTCCATCGCAAGGTCCCAGTAGGCGGGACTGCCGAAATACTCCTTCAAATGACGTACCAACAGCTTCGACTTGGCCAGGTTTGACCGGCCAGGCATGTGCACCGCGTGGATCGCCGGCTCGTTCGGGTCGCGCCGCGCGGATGCCACGTCGCGTTCTATCGGCAGCATCGGAAATACCGGCACCAGCTGACCGGCGACGATGGCATCGCTGGCCAGCCAGTTCGCCAGATGCACGATGCCGGCGCCGCAGATGGCCGCGTGCAGCAGCGAATCGGTATCGTCGCAACGCAGGCGGCCCTTCACCGGCAAGGGCTGATAGCCGTTTACACCTTCAAAGCGCCACCAGCCGCGCGGCGGCACCCGGCCGTTCACCGTCAGGCATTCGTGATGCAGCAGGTCTTCCGGCGACTTGGGCCAGCCATGCTTTTCCAGATACGCCGGGCTGGCGCTGACCACGCGGTTCATTCCCGCCAGATGGGTGGCCACCAGATCGCTGGCCGGCAGCACGCCGGCGCGCACCGCCACGTCGACGCGGCGCGCCGACAAATCCACCACGTCGTCGCTGACGTGCAGGTCCACCTCGATCAGCGGGTGGCGCTGCAGGAAGGCGGCAATCGCCGGCGCCACGTGCAGGCGGCCAAACGCCGCCGGCGCCGTCACCGTCAGCAGGCCGCGCGGTTCGCTGTCCAGTTCCTGCACCGCGTTTTTGCCATCCGCCAGTTCGGCCAGGATATTGCGCGCACGCGGCAGGAAGCGCTCGCCGGCATCGGTCAGCACCACCTGGCGCGAGCTGCGCAACAGCAGGCGCGCGCGCAGCTCGCTTTCCAGCGCATCGATCTTGCGCGACACCGACGACACCGCCATTTCCAGCTGCACCGCCGCGCGCGACAGGCTGCCCAGTTCCGCGACGGTAACAAAACATTCCAAACAATCAATCATCTTTTCTCCATGCCGCGCATCTTTGCGTAAACAGCAAAGACTATTTGTCTTTTTTTATATTGTGCCATTTTTTGCAAAGCAGCATACTTCGTTCTATCGATGAATTAACAAGGAAGCCAACATGAAATTTACGCCACTGATCGCCGCTCTCTTCGCCGCCCCCGCCTTCGCCGCCGCCCCGCTGGCCGGCACCAATGCGCCAGGCTTCCACCGCATCATGCTGGGCGATTTTGAGGTGACTGCCGTCAGCGACGGTACAGTCGATCTGCCGATGGACAAGCTGCTCAAGGAACCGGCCGACGTCACCGTCAAGGCGCTGGCCCGCAATTTCCAATCCGTGCCGACCGAAACCTCGGTCAATGCTTACCTGATCAACACCGGCAGCAAGCTGATTCTGGTCGACGCCGGCGCCGGCGCCCTGTTCGGTCCCACGCTGGGCAAGCTGGCCGCCAACATCAAGGCCGCCGGTTATCAGCCGGAGCAGATCGACGAAATCTACCTGACCCACCTGCATCCGGACCACGTGGGCGGTCTGGCAGCCAACAGCCAGATCGTGTTCCCCAACGCCGTGGTGCGCGCCGACCAGCGCGATACCGATTTCTGGCTGAGCCAGGCCAATCAGGATAAGGCGCCGGCCGACAGCAAGGGCTTCTTCCAGGGCGCGGTGGCTTCACTGTCGCCGTACGCTGCTGCCCAGCACCTGAAGCCATTCAACGGCGACACCGAACTGGCGCCGGGCGTGCGCGCCACCGCCAGCTACGGCCACACGCCGGGCCACACCATCTACACGGTGGAAAGCAAGGGCAAGAAGCTGGTGCTGATCGGTGACTTGATCCACCTCGGCGCGGTGCAATTCGATCATCCGGAAGTGACCATCGGCTTCGACAGCGACGCCAAGGCCGCCGCCGCGGCGCGCGCCAAGGTATTCCAGGCGGTCGCCAAGGAAGGCGCGCTGGTGGGCGCTTCGCACCTGTCCTTCCCCGGCCTGGGCCACTTGCGCAGCAATGGCAAGGGATACCAGTGGGTGCCGGTGGCTTACACGCAGTTGCGCTGATATGAGCACGCCTATCTCCGTTCTCGTCGTCGACGACCATCCGCTGCTGCGGGCCGGTCTCGGCGAAGCCATCTCCAATCAGCCGGACATGCGGTTGGCCGGCGAGGCCTGCAACGGCCGCGAGGCCGTGGAAGCTTACCGGCAGCTGCGGCCCGATGTCGCCATCATGGACATCGCCATGCCGGAGATGGATGGCGTGACGGCGCTGCAGGAAATCCGCCGCGAGCATAACAACGCGCGCGTCGTCATGCTCACCACCTACAAGGGCGACGCGCAGATCCTGCGCGCGGTACAAGGCGGCGCGGCCGGTTTTCTGCTGAAGAGCACTTTGCGCAAGGACTTGCTGGACACGGTGCGCGGCGTGCACATGGGCCAGCGCCGCATTCCGCCGGAGATCGCGATGGAACTGGCCCAGCACATGGGCCAGGGGCCGTTAAGCTCGCGCGAAATGGAGGTCTTGAATTACGCGGCGAGTGGACATTCCAATCGCCGCATCGCAGAACGCCTGGCGATTTCCGAGGAAACCGTCAAGGCGCACATGAAGAACGTGCTGGCCAAGCTGGCCGCGAACGATCGCACTCACGCGGTGACGATCGCCCTTAAACGCGGGATTATTACCATCTAATCCTTCGCTGCCGCCGCCAGCCACGCCAGTATCGCGCAAGGCAGCAGCAGGCCATGGAAGCCGGCCAGCACAAAGGCCACGCCGCCGCTCATGCAGCCGGCGGTAAAGCCCAGCACCGGCCACGTCAGCTTCTTGCAACGGCCGATCGCTTCGGCGTCGCCGCGCAGCGAATCCACCAACTCGATCACCAGCGTCGTGACATTACCGGTCATGACGGTGGTTGCCGCCGCCTTGCCCAGCAATAGCTTGCCGTAGGTGTTCTGCACCGCCATGGCGGCGGCGCACAGTGAGCCGGTCAGCAGGGTCAGTGGCGCCGAGGCTTCCACCACCGGCGCCGCCTGCCATGCGCACAGCACCGTCGCCAGCATCATGAAGAGCTGGAACAGGAAGCTGTTGCGCAAGCTTCTGGCGCCGCTGCGCTCCCAGCGCAGTATCGCCAGCCGCGTCAGCGCGACGAACACAATAAACACCGGGAACACCATCAGCTTGATGCCGATGGCTTGGGTCGGTTCGATCAGCGCGCGGCCGATCAGCACGAAGTTGCCCGTCACGTGGGCCGTGAACAGGCCGAACAGCCCGACAAAGCCCAGCGTGTCGACGTAGCCGGCCAGGAAGCCCAGCGCCGCGCCTTGTTTGATATCACCGCGTTCCATTACTACCTTTCTGTAAATCGAGCCAGGCCACCAGCAAGAAAGCACCGGTCAGGCCCAGATGCTCGAAGAAGCTGTTGGCCGCCATGAAGCGCTCCATGCCGGACATTTCCCAGAACCGGTTGGCCACCAAGGTCGCCATCAGCGTGAACACGCCGAGGAAGCCCGCGCCCAGCCAACGGTAAAAGCCGGTCAGGATGGCCGCCGAAGCGCCCAGCTCCAGCGCGATCACCAGCGCCGCCAGCGGCGCCGCCGGCGACAAGCCGAAATGCCGCATCTCGCCGATGGCGGCGTTAAAGTCGGTCAGCTTGTTGATGCCGCCCTGTATGTAGGCGGCGCACAGCATCAACAGGCAGATCCAGCGTATCCACGGCGTGCGTTCGGCCAGCGAACGCGCGGTGGCGGCAATGCCCGGGGCCCGCATCACACCGCCCAGCAGGCGCAACCCAGCGCACCCCAGAAGCTCTTGAGGTCCGACACCGGCATCTTGCTGGCCCACGAATTGGCGTGCTGGTGGCCGTGCACATTGCAGTTGTTGGCGCAACCGCAGGCCGCGGCCTGCTGCTCGCGTTCACGTTTCTGCTGCAACTGGCGCTTCTCCAGCTCCTTGAGCGCGGCGCGGCTGGTGCCCTGCTTCTCGCCCCAGCCCGCATAGCCGCCGTAACGGCGCACCGGCGACCAGTCCGGCATGGCCGGCGGTGGCGGCGTGTCGTGGCTGGCGAAGACGCCCTTGGCGTAGACGATTTCTCCACCTACCACGGTCAGGTCGGAAGTCAGATCCCATATCTCGCTTTCGGCGCAGGCGTAGAAGTCCTTGTCCGGCACGATCAGGTCGGCCAGCTGGCCCACTTGTATGCGGCCCTTCTTGCCTTCCTCGTTGGAGAACCAGGTGGTGTTCTCGGTCCACATGCGCAGCGCGGTTTCGCGGTCCAGGCAATTGGCGCGCGGGTAGAGCTGCGCGCCGCTGACGGTTTTACCGGTGATCATCCACGCCAGCGACACCCATGGGTTGTACGAAGCCACACGGGTGGCGTCGGTGCCGGCCGAGGTCTTCACGCCCGATTCCAGAATCTTCTTGATCGGCGGCGTGGCCTCGGCCGCGCCGTGGCCGTAACGCTCGATGAAGTATTCACCCTGATAAGCCATGCGGTGCTGCACGGCGACGCCGCCCCCCAGCGCGGCGATGCGGTCGATCGATTGCTGCGAGATGGTCTCGGCATGGTCGAAGAACCAGTTCAGGCCTTCCAGCGGAATGTCCTGGTTCACGCGCTCGAACACGTCCAGCGCGCGGCTGATGGTTTCGTCGTAGGTGGCGTGCATGCGCCATGGCCAGCGGTTCTGCGCCAGCACGCGTACCACGCCTTCCAGATCGTCTTCCATATTGGCCGGCATGTCGGGACGCGGCTGGCGGAAGTCTTCAAAGTCGGCCGCCGAGAAGGTCAGCATCTCGCCGGCGCCGTTGTGGCGGAAGTAGTCGTCGCCCTGCTGGTACTTCACGCTTTGCGTCCAGTTGATGAAGTCTTCCTTTTCCTGCTTGGGCTTTTGCGTGAACAGGTTGTAGGCCATGCGGATGGTCAGCTGTTTGGCGTCGGCCAGTTGCTGGATCACCTGATAGTCTTCCGGATAGTTCTGGAAGCCGCCGCCGGCGTCGATCACGCCGGTCACACCGAGGCGATTCAGTTCGCGCATGAAGTGGCGGGTCGAATTGACCTGGTATTCCAGCGGCAGTTTCGGGCCTTTGGCCAGGGTCGAATACAGGATGGAGGCATTCGGCTTGGCCAGCAGCAGGCCGGTCGGATTGCCGGCGCCGTCGCGCAGGATCTGCCCACCCGGCGGCTCCGGCGTGTCCCTGGTGTAGCCGACGGCGCGCAAGGCGGCGCCGTTCAGCAGCGCGCGGTCGTACAGGTGCAGGATGAACACCGGCGTATCCGGCGCCACCGCGTTCAGTTCCTCGATGGTCGGCAGGCGCTTTTCAGCAAACTGATGCTCGGTAAAGCCGCCCACTACGCGCACCCACTGCGGCGCCGGCGTAATCGCCACCTGCGCCTTCAGCATGGCCATGGCATCGGCCAGCGAGCGCACGCCGTCCCAGCGCAGCTCAAGGTTGAAATTCAGGCCGCCACGGATGATGTGGCAGTGGTTGTCGATCAGGCCGGGCAGCACGCGCTTGCCCCGCAGGTCGATGATTTTGGTCTGTGGGCCAGCCAGCGCCATGATCTCGTCGGCGCGGCCGACGTGGGTGAACTTGCCGCCCCTGATAGCCACGGCTTCGGCGTGCGGATTGGCGCGGTCCAGCGTGGTGAACAGGCCGCGGTGCAGAATGAGGTCAGGTGTTTGGTTCATCAGGTGCTCCGGGTTTCATCGGTCTTCTGCGCGGAGGGCAGCTGACCGAAACAATGCGGCTTGACGTGGTCTTCGATCCACGACACTTGTCTGGCTTCCGGCGCCCACAACTGGCGCAGCAGCGGCGGCAGCTGCTCGCCGAGCAGCATGCCAAGCAAACCAACCAGCGCAATCACCGGCGGCGCCGGCGAACGAACGTTCAGAAAACCGTAAATCAGGCCGACCAGCAAGCCGGCGGCCAACGATACGATATACATTTTCATGATTCAGCATAGCTCCAGTTAGTAAATCGTGCCGCTAGTGTAGAGAGCACGCCGGTTTCTGGCATCACTGGTATTGATCGTGCTTCCCCCTTCCTTTTGGGGGATCCCAACTGGCACGGGGTAAGGCGCGCTGCGGCGCTGGCTGATGCGGGAAGCGGCTTGGCGGATTATTGAAGGATGCCGCAGGCGTGCAGGTCGAGGATGCCGCGCTCGATCGCCAGCGTGACCGCGTGCGTGCGATCGCTGGCATTCAGCTTGGCCAGGATGCTCTTCATATGCACCTTGACCGTCTCCTCGGATATCGCCAGGTGCATGCCGATGCGCTTATTGCTCTGGCCTCCGGCCACCAGCTGCAGCACCTCCACTTCGCGCTTGCTCAGCACTCCTTCGTGCCAATGCTCGGCGATGCCGCTGGCCACCGCCGCCGGGATGCTGCGGCGGCCTTCGTGCACGGAGCGGATGGTGGCCAGCAGCTCCTTGCGCAGCATGCTCTTGAGCAGATAACCGGCGGCGCCGGCGGCGATGGCGCGCTGCGCCAGCACGTCGCCCTCGTAAGTGGTCAGCACCACGATGCGCGCTTGCGGGAACTCCTTGCGGATGGCGATGGTGGCGTCGATGCCGTTCATGTCCGGCATCTGGATGTCCATCAGCGTCACGTCGGGCCGCAGGCGGCGCCAGGCTTCCACCGCCTGCACGCCGTTGGTGGCCTCCTCCACCAGCAGCATATCGTCTTCGTCGGCAATCACGCTGGCTATCCCTTCGCGGAACATCGGGTGATCGTCGACGCTGAGGATAGTGATGGGCGGCGGGTTCATGGGCATCAATCTCGCGGATAAATTTCTGACATCTGACGCAAAGCATGCCATAAGTGCAAGCGTTTGCCTATACCTCCATCTGGGTAGGCGTCACCTCCCGTATCGGGGCGTGGCAAACCGGGATGGAAAGCTTAATCTTCTGTTCATGCGAGGATTCAGTTCCAGTTTCCCGCGCGGGAGCGCGGGTGTCGGCCTCCTGCTATTAAGGGCGGCCGTGAGCTTGCAGCTACTGTTGGAAGGCGGCTGCGGCGGTGCCACGCCCTGGTGGCTGGCGTTGCTGAAACTGGTGCTGGTGACGGCCCTGGCGGCCGGCGTGCTGACGCCGGTGGCGGCCCTGCTCGGCGGGATCTTCCAGCTAGCCTGCCTGGCCCACGCAGATTGGCCGCAGGCGGCATTGCCGATGACCTCCGCCATGACGGCGGTCGCGCTGGTGCTGCTGGGCGCGGGCGCTTACTCGGTGGATGCGCGCCTGTTCGGGCGCCGCCGCCTGGTGGTCCCGGCCGATCCTGTGGATTAGCGATTGATAGCATTTTATTTTGAGGAGAATGACATGCGAGTGGATACCCGATCCTGGCCCCAGGCCGTCGTCGGCAGCGCCGGCAATAGCGGTGCCGTCGTCCAGCAAGGCGATAAAGTTAACGTGCGGATCGCGCACGCGGAACCTATCGTCAGCGCCGGCCTGGCTGCGCTGCTCGGCGCGCATGCCGACATGAACATCATCGGCAGCGGCGCGGCGGACGTGATCATCGTCGACCACCGCGGCGGGCTGGAACACATGCGCAACAGCGCCAACGCCCACCACAGCGAGAACCAGCCCAGGGTGCTGATCGTCACCCAGCTGGAACGCGAATGGGAAGTGCGCACGGCCATGATGGCCGGCGTGCACGGCTACCTGCTGCAAAACGCCGGCCCGGAGCAGCTGCTGACGGCGGTGCGCACGCTGAGCCGCGGCCTGCGCTACCTCAGCTCGGAGCTGAGCCGCTGCGTGGCCGACAGTTTCACCCGCATCGGCCTGACCAGCCGCGAAACCGACGTGCTGCAGCTGCTGGCGCAAGGCCAGTGCAACAAGTCGATCGCGCGCGAGCTGGGCATCGGCGTGGGCACGGTCAAGACCCACGTCAAAGGGCTTTTTGACAAACTGGGCGCCACGGCTCGCACCCACGCCGTAGTGCTGGCCACGCGGCGCGGACTGGTGGGCGACTCTTACCTCAATCAGCAGCATTGAGGTAGAATCACGGGATGAAAGCCCGGACCACCAACATCAGTACAGCACATCGCCAGACGCGCTATCAGCGCGTCATGATGTTCTTCGTGCTGCTGTTCCTGGCGCTGCAACTGCTGGGTGCGAACTCGCACACCCACGCTTATACCGATCACGAACCCGATTGCGCCGCCTGCTCGGTGGTGCATCTGCCGGCTGGCGGCGTACCGCCGGCCAGCGTTGCCGCCGCTCCGATGGCGCTGCTGGCCAGCCTGCCGGTGCTGGCGCCGCCCGCCGTGGTGCGCGCCGCGCAAACCGGTTATTTCACGCCGCCTTCTCAGGCGCCGCCCGGCGCCGCTGTTACTTCCATCTGAATTCACCCGCATGACGGCGCCCCGTGAGGGCGCTGCCTGCGCACGTCCGAACCTATTCAAGGAATTAATATGCAGCTCCGTACCATCCCCATGCTGATCGCAGCGATCCTGTGCAGCTACGCCTACGCCGACGACAACGCGGTCATCCCGCAAGTGGAAATCACCGCCGCCCACCTGAAAAACGCGCGCATCGATCTGTCCCCCAACGTCGGCACCACCATCTACAGCATCGACAAGCACATGATCGATCAGCTGGGCCAGGGCGACAACACGCCCTTCAATGAAGTGCTGCTGCGTCTTCCCGGCGTGAGCCAGGACTCCAAGGGCTCCGGCTCCATCCACGTGCGCGACGACCACGCCAATGTGCAGTACCGCGTCAACGGCGTGCAGCTGCCGGAATCGATCAGCGGCTTTGGCCAGTCGATCGACACCCGTTTCGTGGCATCGACCGACTTCATTACCGGCGCGCTGCCGGCGCAATTCGGCCTGCGCACCTCCGGCATCGTCGACATCCAGACCAAGGAAGGCCAGCCGGGCAGCGGCGGCCGCGTCGGCATCCTGGTGGGCAGCCACGACCACGTCGAGCCGAGCGCGGAATTCTTCGGCACGCAGGGGGCATTCAACTACTACCTGTCCGGCAGCTACGTGTCGAACAAGCTGGGTATCGAGAATCCGCTGCCGACCACCAGCGCGCTGCACGACCGCACGCGGCAGGCCAAGTCGTTTGGCACCCTGTCCTACTTCGTCGACGACAACACCCGTCTGGGCCTGATGTTCGGCACCTACAACGGCCGCTTCCAGATTCCGAACAACCCGGATCAGGAGCCGTCCTACGCCGTCGCCGGCGCCACCGCGCCGGATTCGTCGCAGCTGGACGAGCGCCAGCGCGAGCTCAATCGCTTCCTCGTGCTGTCGCTGCAAAAGAGCGCCGGCGATCTGAATTACCAGGTATCGGCCTTCCACCAGTATTCGGAACTGCACTACACGCCCGATCCGGTGGGCGACCTGGCTTACAACGGCGTTGCGTCCGACACGCTGCGCTCCAATTCGGCCAGCGGCCTGCAGTTCGACGCCAGCTACAAGCTCAATGGCACCCACACCCTCCGCGCCGGTCTGGCCTACACCCGCCAGACCACGCACAGCGACAACAGCGTGGGCGTGTTCGACATGAACGACGACGGCACGCAGGCCAGCACCGTTCCGCGCACCATCATCGACAACGGCAGCAAGACCGGCAAGCTGTCCAGCATCTACCTGCAGGACGAATGGCATATCGGCGCGCCGCTGACCGTCAACTACGGCGTGCGCTTCGATAAAGTGTCGGCCTTCGTCGAGGAACAGCAATGGAGCCCTCGCATCAACGTGGCCTACCAGCTGGCCAAGGGCACGGCGCTGCATGCCGGCTACTCGCGCTACTTCACGCCGCCACCTCAGGAACTGGCGGCGCAGTCCAGCATCGACAAATACGCCGGCACCTCGAATGCGCCGGAAGTGCCGGTGTCCGACAACGTCAAGTCCGAGCGCACGCACTACTTCGATGTGGGCGTCAGCCACCAGGTAAGCGAGGCGCTGACCGTGACCGCGGACGCCTACTACAAGAAGATCCGCAATATGCTGGACGAAGGCCAGTTCGGGCAGGCGCTGATCCTGTCGCCGTTTAACTATGACCGCGGCTACGCCAAGGGACTGGAACTGTCCGGCGTGTACAACCAGAAGACCTGGGGCGCCTTCCTGAACGTGACCACGCAGAAGGCCGAGGGCAGCAACATCACCTCCGGCCAGTCCCTGTTCGGCCCCGACGAACTGGCTTACATCGCCAACCACTACATCCACGTCGACCACGACCAGACCGTAACGCTGTCCGGCGGCGCCCACTACCACTGGGGCGACACCCAGATCAGCGGCGATTTCCTGTACGGCAGCGGCTTGCGCATGACGCCGGACGGCGGCGCGCCGAACTCCGGCCACCTGCCGCGCTACACCACTGTCAACCTGGCGCTGACGCACACCTGGAAAGCCACGCCGGTGGGCACGGTGGAAGGCCGGCTGGCCCTGATCAACGCCTTCGACAAATCCTATCTGCTGCGCGACGGCTCGGGCGTGGGCGTGGGCGCGCCGCAGTACGGCGAGCGCCGTTCGCTGTATGCGGGCCTGTCGACCAGCTTCTGAGGCCGGTATTTACCAGCACGTTCGGCGCCCGATAGGCGGCGCAGGCCTGGCCGCCACACCGGGCGCCGAACGTGAGCTCATTCCCAGGCCAGTTCAGTGTGGCGTGCACACCTCACCGAAGCGATCCACGCAGTAATTTTCACTGCAATCAAGAAATATTATTGATCTTACATTGCACGAAAGTCTACAATACCGAATCTTATTTCGGTGCAGACCATGAGCAATGTTGTATTAACCGGGCAGTACACTTACCAGATCAACGCCAACGGTACCATTCGCATCGCCGCCGCCGAGGTGGACAACCTGTCCACCAGCGCCACCACCGGCCCGGTGCAGCTGGAAATGTGGGTGACCAGCCAGCCCTGGGACCCGGCAGGCGGCAATCACGGCTACCGTATCGGCGTGGTGCAGCTCAACGACGGCAAGCCGCTGGCCGCCGGCCAGAAGCTGCTCAACATCGACCAGATGGTCAGCTACGTCAGGCCGGCCACAGGCAGTTATTTCGTCACGCTGGTCGCCGCCGAATTCAATGGCGATACCCGGACCAACGGCTACCTCGCTGATGACACGAAAGGTTTCGAGCACACTCTGACCTTTGCCAGCGATGGCTCCGTCACCGTCGTCCCGATGCCGACCGTGAGCATCGCGTCGAAGGCGATATGGGAAGGCAATAGCGGCGCGGCGGACATGGTATTTACGCTGACACTCTCCAGCGCCTCCGCCCTTCCGACCACCGTGCAATTCGATACCCACGACGAGTCAGCCAAAGACGGCGTCGACTACCGGGGCGTGCACCAGACGGTGACTTTCGCGGCGGGGGCCACCACTGCCACTGTCCACGTGCCTATCTATGGCAACCACGAGTTCCAGCCCGATCGCGTCTTTGGCGTGTCATTAAGTCAGCCAACCAACGGCAGGACCGGCAGCGACAGCGGCGCCAGGGGCTACATCGACGACGACGATGGCAATGGCCTGCAACTGCCGTCGGATTATTTGTCCAGCTTCGAATGGCATCTATATACCACTAACACGGTGCAGGCCTGGCACAAGGCCACCGGCAAGGGGGTGAAAGTGGCGGTGCTGGATAACGGCATCGACGCCACCCATCCCGACCTGGCCGCCAACGACCTCACCGACCAGGGACGGACCGTGCTGACCATGGCGCCTGGCGGCTCGCCGGTCACCATCAGTGACAATCACGGTACCGCGGTGGCGGGAGTCATCGCCGCCGCCCGCAACGGCAGCGGCGCGGTCGGCGTGGCCTATGACGCCAAGCTGGTTTCGCTGTACGGCGCCAGCCAGTATGGCGAGAAACTGCAAATCGAAATTGCCAACGCCTTCCAGTACGCCAAGTCCTTCGATGTGCTGAACAACTCGTGGGGCTATAACAACCTGCTGAAGTTCGATACCAACTGGGCCTTCTACGACAACGCCAACGACCCTGCCTTCGCGCCTGCGTTTGCGGCCTTGCACGATCTGGCGGCGCAAGGCCGTAGCGGCCTCGGTACGGTCGTCGTGCAGTCGGCGGGCAATTCGTACTACTTCGGCGACGACACTAACCTGCACAACTTCCAGAATAGCCGCTACATCATCACGGTCGGCGCCACCGATTATGATGGCAAGCCTTCCTACTTCGGCACCGCAGGCGCCTCCATGCTGGTGGCGGCCCCCGGCGGCTCGGGCATCTCGGACTACTCCAGCATCATCACCACCGACCGAGTGGGTACAGCGGGAACCAGCACCAGCGACTTCGTGTTTGCCAACGGCACCTCGTTCTCCGCACCGGTCGTCTCCGGCATTGTGGCGCTCATGCTGGAAGCGAATCCGCATCTCGGCTACCGCGATGTGCAGCAGATTCTGGCTTATACCGCACACCAGACCCAGGCCGCAGCTGCCAACGGCGCTAACGACTGGAACGGCGGCGGTCTGCGGTTTACACATAGCCAGACCACCGGCTTTGGGCAGGTCGACGCGCTGGCCGCGGTGCGGCTGGCGGCCAGCTGGAACGGCACGCCGCAAACCGTCGCCAATACGGTGGAAGTCACGGCCGGGCAAACCGTCGACCAGGCGATTCCCGACGCCGACAAGCAGGGACTCAGCAGCACCATCGATATCGCCAGCGACATGGTGGTGGAACGGGTCGACGTCAGCGTCAATATCACGCATTCGTTCATCGGTGACCTGACGATTGCGCTGACCTCTCCGACCGGCACCACCAGCTACCTGATGTCGCACCCGTCGCAGGGAGTCCTGAGCGGCACCGGTTCCAGCCAGCAAAACATTCACTTTACTTTCGATACGGTGCTGGACTGGGGGGAAACCGCCAGCGGCCGGTGGACGTTGAATGTAGTCGACCAGCAGCCCGGCGATACCGGCAAGCTTGGCGACTGGACGCTGGACCTGATCGGCCACGCCGCCAGCAGGGACGACACCTACATCTATACCAGCGATTTCGCCGACCTGGTCAAGTCCGATCCATCGCGCGGCATTCTGGTGGACAAAGATGGCGGCAACGACACCATCAACACCGCCGCGCTGGGCGAGAATAATCTGATTGACCTGAGCGGCGGCAGCCTGTCGCGCCTGAATGGCGCCGGGCTGAAAATCGGCGCCGGCAGCACTATCCGCAACGCCTACGGCGGCGACGGCGATGACCTGATCTTCGCCAATCCGCTCGGCGGCGTCCTGCACGGCATGGACGGCAACGATACCCTGCGCGGCGGCGCCGGCCTCGATACCGCCGCCTACCAGCATGCGCGCGCCGACTACACCATCCAGAAAACCGCTACCGGCTACTCGGTGCAGGACACCAAGGGCAGCGAAGGCATCGACCAGTTGAGCGGCATCGAACGTCTGCAGTTCAGCGACGGCGTGCTGGCACTCGATACCACCACCGGCACCGCCGGCCAGGCCTATCGCCTGTACCAGGCCGCCTTCGACCGCACGCCGGACGCCGCCGGTCTCGGTTACTGGATCGGCGCCATGGACAAGGGCGTGCGCCTGATCGACGTCGCGCAGGGCTTCGTGCAGTCCAACGAATTCAAGACCCTGTACGGCGCCACGCCGACCAACGCCGAACTGGTGACCCACCTGTACAGCAACGTCCTGCACCGCGCCCCGGACGCCGGCGGCGCGGCTTACTGGCTGGACCTGCTGGACCAGCACCGCATCACCGCCGCCGACGCCCTGGCCAGCTTCAGCGAAAGCGCGGAAAACGTGGCGGCCCTGGTGGGCGCCACCCAGAACGGCATCAGCTATATCCCCTACGCAGGCTAACCGGTTCCGCACCTTAAAGACATTAAGGACACTATGAGCAAAGTCGTTTTAATCAATAATTTCAGCTACGCCTTCGATACCGCCACCGGCACCATCCACATCAAGGCTGCAGAGGTGGACAACCTGTCCGCCTTATCCACCGGCACGCTGCGGTTGGAACTGTGGGCCACCTCCGTCCCCTGGAATAAGGACGGTGCCAACACCGGCTACAAGCTCGCGGTGGTCCCGCTCAGTCCTGCCACCAACGGCACGATCGCGGCGAACGGGAAATTGCTCAACATCGACCAGTCGGTCGATTTCAAGGCGCCGCCAAGCGGCACTTACTACGTCACGCTGGCCGTCGCCGAATATACCGGCAAAGATATGGCCACCGACAACGGCTACGTAATCGACGATAGCGGCATCTTTGAAAAGTGGCTGACCATCAGCAGCTCGGGCGTCGCCGGCACCCATGCCATTGTGCTACCGACCGTCAGCATCGATTCACAAACCGTGGTCGAAGGCGACAGCGGTACCAAGTCCATGGTGTTCACGCTCAAGCTGTCCGAGGCGACGCCGATCGGCGCCACCGTTCAATTCGATACTTTCGACGAAACCGCGCTGGACGGCCTCGACTACCAGGGCGTGCACAAGACCGTCACCTTCGCGGCAGGCACCAGCACCGCCACCGTCACCGTGCCCATTTACGGCAATACCGACTTTGAGCCGAGCCGTGTGTTCGGCGTCAAGCTCGGCACCCTCGTCAACGGCACCAGCAACGGCAGCGATCTCGATGCGGTCGGCTATATCGTCGACAATGACGCTGGCGACCTGAAACTGCCAACCGACAACTTCTCCAAGCTGGAATGGTATCTGTACACCACCCGCGTTGAATTCGCGTGGGAGAAGGCAACCGGCAAAGGCGTCAAGGTGGCGGTGCTGGATAACGGTATCGACGCCACCAATCCCGACCTGACCGCCAACGTGCGTACCGACCTGGGACGCACCGCCCTCACCCTGACCGCTGGCGGCTCGCCGATCACCAGCACCGACAACCATGGCACCATGGTGGCGGGCGTGATCGCCGCCGCCCGCGATGGCAAGGGCGTGATCGGCGCCGCCTACGACGCGCAACTGGTGTCGATCTACAGCGCCAGCAAGATCAATGCGCAACTGCCGACCGAGATCGCCAACGGCTACCAGTATGCGAAGAACTTCGATGTACTGAACGATTCATGGGGCTTCGGCAACCTGCTGACCAGTGGCACCAACTGGGCTTTCTATGACAACGCCAACGATCCTGACTTCGCCCCGGCCTTCAAGGCGCTGCACGATCTGGCGGCGGAGGGCCGCAACGGCCTCGGGACCGTGGTCGTGCAATCGGCCGGCAATGGCTACGGCTATGGCGACGACACCAATCTGCACAACTTCCAGAACAGCCGCTACATCATCACCGTCGGCGCCACCGACTACTACGGCAGCGCTTCGTATTTCAGCACCAACGGGGCTTCCATTCTGGTGGCCGCGCCGGGCGGCGCCGGCAACTACGACTACGCCAGCATCATCACCACCGACCGCAGCGGCGATGCCGGCCAGACCACCGGCGATGCCACGTTTGCCGACGGCACCTCGCTCTCGGCGCCGCTGGTGTCCGGCATCGTGGCCATGATGCTGGAGGTGAACCCGCACCTGGGCTACCGCGACGTGCAGCAGATCCTGGCCTACACCGCGCACCAGACCGACTACACCTCGGGCGAGATCGTGGCCAACGGCGCCACCGACTGGAATGGAGGCGGCCTGCAATACATCCTGGGCAGCCAGACCACCGGCTTCGGGCAAGTCGACGCACTGGCCGCGGTGCGCCTCGCCGCCAGCTGGGACAGCACGCCCAAGACCGTGGCCAACACGCTGGAATACATCGCCTCACAAAACGTCGGCCAGGCGATCCCGGACAACGATATGAAAGGGGTGGTCAGCACCATTCACGTCGCCAGCGACATGGTGGTCGAACGGGTCGACGTGAGTGTCAACATCACCCACCCCTATATCGGCGACCTGGAGATCGCGCTGATTTCGCCGAGCGGCACGGTCAGCTTCCTGATGTATCGTCCATCACAGGGTGCGCTCAGCGCCTACGGCTCATCCCAGGACGACGTGCACTTCACCTTCGACACAGTGCTGGACTGGGGCGAAGCGGCCAGCGGCGACTGGAGCCTGCATGTGGCCGACCTTGCCGGCAACCTGACCGGCACCTTCGCCGACTGGAAGCTGGACCTGATCGGCCACGCCGCCAGCAAGGACAATACCTATATCTACACCAACGACTTCGCGGCATCGGTAGCGGCCGATCCAACGCGCGGCGTTCTGCGCGACACCGACGGTGGCATCAACACCATCAACACCGCCGCGCTGGGAGCGGACAATTACCTGGACCTGAGCGGCGCCACCACCTCCATCCTGAACGACGGCAAGCTGACCATCGCCGCCAGCAGCAATGTCCGCAACGCCTACGGCGGCGACGGCAACGACACCATCATCGCCAACCCGCTGGGCGGCGTCCTGCACGGCATGGACGGCAACGATACCCTGCGCGGCGGCGCCGGCCTCGATACCGCCGCCTACCAGCGTGCGCGCGCCGACTACACCATCCAGAAAACCGCTACCGGCTACTCGGTGCAGGACACCAAGGGCAGCGAAGGCACCGACCAGTTGAGCGGCATCGAACGTCTGCAGTTCAGCGACGGCGTGCTGGCATTCGATACCACCACCGGCACCGCCGGCCAGGCCTATCGCCTGTACCAGGCCGCCTTCGACCGCACCCCGGACGCCGCCGGTCTCGGTTACTGGATCGGCGCCATGGACAAGGGCGTGCGCCTGATCGACGTCGCGCAGGGCTTCGTGCAGTCCAACGAATTCAAGACCCTGTACGGCGCCACGCCGACCAACGCCGAACTGGTGACCCACCTGTACAGCAACGTCCTGCACCGCGCCCCGGACGCCGGCGGCGCGGCCTACTGGCTGGACCTGCTGGACCAGCACCGCATCACCGCCGCCGACGCCCTGGCCAGCTTCAGCGAAAGCGCGGAAAATGTGGCGGCCCTGGTGGGCGTTACTCAAAATGGCATCAGCTACATTCCCTACGTCGGCTGAGGTCCGCTTCAACTAGCTTAACTAGCGATGCGCTTGCCGGCCCGTTTGTGTTCCGTATGCGTCACACGGGCCGGTAATTCTTGAGTATTTGGCATTGTTATAGGCATAATCGTCTCGATCCGATGGTGCTGGCACTCGCCCTTGGGTGCCGCTGTATGGTTGGATAAAACATAAAAGCACATCAATGGGAGACAACATGAAAATGCGTCGAACCGTCATCGCCGCCAGCCTTGCCGCGGCCTTCTTCGTCCCGCAGGCACAGGCAGCCGACGAAGTGCAGTCCGTGGTCGTCACCGCGCAGTCGCGCAAGCAACTGGTACAGGATGTGCCGATGACCATGCAGGTCGTCACCGGCAAGGACATTGAAGCCATCGGCGCCAAGGATCTGGCGGACCTGAATGGCTACATTCCCGGCCTGACGGTGGACGCCAACGAACCCACCCAGCCATCGTTCGGCATCCGCGGCGTGCAAGCGGGCGATTTCGGCATCGCCACCGATTCCCCGGTCGGCATTTATGTCGATGGCGTGTACACCGGCAAAACCGGCGGCGCGCTGATGAACTTCATCGACGTGCAGCGGATTGAAGTGGTCAAGGGGCCGCAAGGCACGCTGTTCGGCCGCAACAGCGCGGCCGGCGCCATCGCCATCACCACCAATGAACCGGGCAAGGATGTCGACGCCAACGCCCACGTCAAGCTGGGACGTTTCGGCCGCGCCAACGCCGATGTGATGCTGAACTTCCCCATCACCGACACCCTGGCCACCCGCCTGGTGGTGGTGCGCTCGGGCAGCGAAGGCTGGGCCGACAACACCGCCACCGGCAAGAAATCCGGTGGCGACAAGGACTGGGCCACCCGCCTCTCGGTGCGCAAGGACTTCGGCGTGGCCAAGCTGGTGTTCGCGTGGGAGCATGAGAACATGGAGCAGTATGGCCGTCCGGCCTTCGGCGTGATCAAGAACCCGGCGCTGCCGCTGGGCGGCTACCGCGGCGTGTACGATGCCGCCTACACCGCCAACTTCGTCAATCCGTTCGATGCGCCGCTGGCGAACGACCAGCAAGGCACGGAAGGCCGTAAGTTCGACGGCGCCACGCTGCGCTTCGAAGTACCTGTGGCCGGCATGACTTTCAATCTCATCACCGCCTATCGCCGCTTCGCCACCCACAACCTGACCGACAACGACGGCGGCGCACGCGCCGACCTGCAACTGACCACGCTGGACGCCAAGCGCGCGCACAGTTTCCAGCAGGAGTTCAAGCTGTCGGGCAAGACCGACCGGCTGGACTGGATCGCGGGCCTGAGCTTCTATCGCAACAACGAGCATCAGGATGCCGGCGCCTACGTCACCACCGGCACACTGGACACCCTGAGCCAGTTCCAGGGCGGCGATCCCAACTTCGCCATGCTGTTCGGCGGTCTGGCGGCGGCCGGCCTGCCGGGCATCAGCGCCGATTCCCAGTTCAGCTGGGACGAAACGCATTACAGCGATGTGCGCACCAGGTCGGCCTCTATCTACGGCGATACCATCTGGCACCTGACGCCGCAAACCAATGTCACCGTCGGCCTGCGCTACACCAGGGACAACAAGCGCATGACGTGGTTCGTGCCGGGCCGCGTGTCGCCGCAGCTGGACGATTTTCTCAACAGCTTTGGCCCGCTGGCCGGCCTGAATGCGGCATCGTTCCCGTCCAACGTCATCTTCGCCAACGCCGCGCAACTGGCGTCGTCGCCGGTCACGCGCGAGAAGGACTGGACCGACTGGAGTCCGCGCCTGGTGCTGGACCATAAGCTGAACAAGGACACCCTGCTGTTCACCTCCCTGTCGCGCGGCTACCAGGCCGGCGGCTTCAATATCTTCACGCCGCCGAATCCCGCCGCCGCCACCGGGGCCGGCAAGGACCCGAGCTTTGAACCGGAGAAGATGACCAACTTCGAGGCCGGTGTGAAGCTGGCCTTGCCGGACATCCGCGCCAGCATCAACGCCTCGCTGTTCGCCTACAAGTTCAAGAATCTGCAGGACATCCAGCTGTACAGCGTAGGCACCATCCCGACCTACAACGTGATCGCCAGCGATCAGAAGGCGCACGGCCTCGATGTCGATGGCCGCATCCGCCTGTCGCCGCGCGTGACGCTGTTCGGCGGCTTTGAATACATCGACCAGACCTACACCCGTTACCAGCGCCTGGACGCCAGCGGCAAGGTCACGCTGGATCTGGGCGGCCAGCCGGTCGGCACGCCGCGCCTCACCGCCATGGCGGGCGTGAACATGAACTGGGAAATGGAAAACGGCCGCGCCAGCGTCAACTTCCAGGGCACGCACGCCAGCGCCACCCGCTGCAACAGCGACACCGCAGCCCTGAGCTGCCTGAGTACCGCCAGGCTGAAGACCGGCAAAGCCACCAGCAAGTTCGATCTGCGCGTTGGTTGGGATAGCCCAGGCTCGCGCTACGGCGTGGCGCTGATCGTGAATAATGTGTTCGACCAGCGTTACGTCACATCGCTGGGCGGTCAGACGGAACAATACGGCGCGCCGTACGCCTACATCACGCCGCCGCGCGCAATCGGCGTGGAATTCAGGGCAAGCATGTAAATGGCGTCCAGACTCGTGCTGACTGCTGCGGCAGTACTGGTGGTTGCGGCTGGCGGTACGGCAACGCTGGCGGTGCGCCCGCCGGAGTTGTTGAAGGTCGGCGCCAGTTACAGCGCCAAAATCGTCTGTTCCAATGTGTTTATCGCCGGGCGCGATGCGCAGTCCGTGCTGGCCGACGATGTGCAGGCGCCCGGCCATCCCTTGCTCAGGCACCTGTCCGTGAGCGTGGACAAGGAGCGCAAGACTGTACGGGCGCAGTTCTTCGGCTTTGTAGGCGACGGTTTGGCGGTGTATCGGCCTGGTACTGGCTGCGCGGTAGCGCCGGACGGCGATGCGGCGCGGGCCACGCAGTATCAATTCAACCCGATCAGGATCTGGGCACCCTCGCCCAACGTACGCTGGCCAACCGGCTCGCAGGCCGATTCCAATCCGGCGGTGCAGGCTTTGCTGGACCAGGATGTGCTGGCCGGGCCGGGCGTGCGCGGCATGGCGGTGATCCATCGCGGCCGGCTGGTGGCGCAGCGCTATGGCGCTGGCTTTAACGCCGCCACGCCGCTGCTGGGATGGTCGATGACCAAGACGGTGACGGCGGCGCTGGTCGGCATGCAGATGGAGGATGGCAAGCTGTCCTTGCAGCAGAACGGCTTCTGGCCCGATAAAGCCGATCCGCGCGCGCAGATCACGCTGGCGCAGCTGCTGTCGATGAGCAGCGGCCTGCGTTACAACGAGAGTTACGGCACCGTGTCCGACGTCACGCGCATGCTGTATCTGGAGCCGGACATGGCGGCTTTCACGGCGACGCAACCGCTGGAACAGCCGCCCGGCAGCAAGTGGAATTATTCGAGCGGCACCACGGTGCTGCTGTCGCGCATCTGGCAGCGTGCGGCCGGTAGCGATGCGCTATCGCTGCCGCATAATCGCCTGTTTGCGCCGCTGGGCATGAACAGCGCGGTGATCGAGGCCGACGCGCGCGGCAACCTGGTGGGCTCCAGCTATATGTACGCCAACACGCTGGACTGGGCGCGCTTCGGCCAGTTCCTGCTGCAGGATGGCGTCTGGCAGGGCAAGCGCATCCTGCCGGCCGGCTTTGTCGAAGGCATGCAGCAGGTGGCGCCGGCTTCCGGCGGCCAATACGGCATGGGACAGGTGTGGCGCTGGGGACCGAGTGGCGACGCGCCGGAAGGCCAGAATCCCGATGCCCGCTTCCAGCTGCCGGCCGATACCTATTGGATGGAAGGCCATGATGGGCAAAGCATCGCCATCGTACCGTCGCAGCAATTGGTGGTGGTGCGGCTGGGCCTGACGCCGCTCCGGCTGCTGTATCAGCCGCAGGCGTTGCTGGCGGCGGCGGTGAAGGCGGTGGGGCAATGACGGCCGCCGTGCCTTATGGCCTGCTACGCCACCAGAGCGCGATGCTGCTAACCGGCGCGCGCGTGCTTGGCCACACGCTGCTGAACGCATTGACGCCCGCTTCACAATCTGCCGGCGTGGCGGCGCGCAAGGCGTCGGTGACGCGCGTGATCGCCGCGCCGCCGCTGGATCTGGTGGAACAGTACATCGCCTGGTCCGGCGCCGCACGCAGCTACGACGGCTTGCTGCCGCCACACATGGTGTCGCAATGGAGCCTGCCGCTGGTGGGCGAGCTGCTGCTGCGCATGCCCTACCGCCTCACCAGTGTGATCAACCAGGGCGTGAGCTTGCGCGTGCACGGCCAGCTGCCGCGCAATGTGCCGCTGCACGTCACCGCCGCCGTCGAGCAGATCGAGGCAGTGCCGGGCCGTATCAAGGTGGTGGTGGCCGTGACCACCGGCACCGGGCAGGATCCGTCGTTGGTGGAGGCGCGGCTGCATATGAGCTTCCTGCTGCCCGGCCCGCGCGCGCCGAAAACGCCGCAGGAACGCAATCGTGAGCCTGACTGGATCACGGCCGGATTGTGGCACGCCGATGCCCGCGATGGTTTGCGTTTCGCGCTGCTGACCGGCGACTTCAATCCCATTCACTGGTGCGGCCCGCTGGCGCGCCGTTCGGTGTTCCGCAACTTGGTACTGCACGGCTTTGGCAGCTTTGTGCGCAGCTACGAAGTGCTGGCGCAGCAGGGCGTGCGTTTCGATGAGATCGACGTCCGCTTCGTCAGGCCGGTGACGCTGCCCTGCACCGCGTTGTCGGTACAGGTGGCGCCGGAGAGCTGGGCAGATGACGACGGCTGGCGCGCACTGCGTCTCGCCGGCAGTGGCGATGCGGTACACTTGGCGGGCCGGCTGCGATAGCCTCAACCCACTTAGGAATGTGCGATGACAATACTGGTACTGGGCCTGATCATTTTTCTCGGACTGCACTCGGTCCGCATCTTCGCGGAAGACTGGCGCAACGCCACCCGCGCGCGCATGGGAGCAAATGCCTGGAAAGGCCTGTATTCGGTGATCTCCATTGTCGGCTTCGTGCTGATCGTCTGGGGCTACAGCCTGGCGCGCCAGGCGCCGGTGGTGGTGTGGACGCCACCGCCTTTCACCCGCCACATCGCCGCGCTGCTGGCGGTGATCGCTTTCATCTTCCTCACTGCCGCCTACGTGCCGCGCAACGGCATCAAGGCCAGGCTGCATCATCCGATGACGCTGGGCGTGAAGACCTGGGCGCTGGCGCACCTGATCGCCAACGGCACGCTGCATGACATTCTGCTGTTCGGCAGCTTCCTGGCGTGGTCGGTGCTGCTGTTCAGCGCCTCGCGCCGGCGCGACCGCTCGGCCGGCACGGTCTACCCGGCCGGCAACGGCGGCGCCACCGCCCTCACCATAGTGGGCGGCATCGTTGCCGCCGTGGTATTCGCCGGCTGGCTGCATGCTCCACTGATCGGCGTGCGGCCGTTCTAAAGGCACTTGCCGCGCACCGCGGCGGCGATAATCCAGGGCAGCGACAAGGGGCCGACCACACCAATCGGCCCTATCCTGGCCGGTTGCAGCTTGAGCGCATCGTCATGCAGGCAATCCGGCACCTTGGCGTCATTGAAGGCGGTGGTCATGCGCGACTGCAGGGTTGAAGTTTCGGCGCGCAGCACGCCACCCTGCCGGTTGGCGGCCGGCGCCGGATGCGGATCTTCGGCAATGGTCTCGCGCACGGCTTTCCGGATCAACTCATCGCTTAATCCCGGCGTGGCTTGTTGCGCCGGCGCGGACAGATCGATCGGCGCCGGCGCCTGCTGTGCCGCCGCGCCCAAGGCACAAGCACTCAGCGCGGCAGCGACGATGCCCCTCATGTCGCCACCTCCTCCTCCACCCGCACCGCATTGCGGCCACCCTGCTTGGCGGCGTACAGCAGCTTGTCGGCCTGCGCCAGCCAGTCGGCCGGCGTCCGTTCCTTGTCCATGAAGGCGACGCCGATGGAAATGGTAATCGGATGCCCTTCCAGCAGCGTGGCCGAGGCCACTGCCGCGCGGATGCCTTCCGCCAGCCGCGCCGCCGCGCTCAGGCCCGCGCCGCTGGCGATGATGGCGAACTCCTCGCCGCCGTAGCGGAAGATGCGGTCCGACGAACGCGTATGGCCGCGCATCAGTTCCGCCAGCCGTATCAGCGCCTTGTCGCCGGCCGCGTGGCCGTACTGGTCGTTGACCTGCTTGAAGTGGTCCAGGTCCAGCAACAGCAGGCTGGATTCAAGATGCGGTCTGCGCTCGTTCGCGTGCTCGGCCAGCCTACGCTCCATGGCGCGGCGGTTACCGACGCCGGTCAGGAAATCCAGCTCCACCGCGTTGTGCAACTCCTTGTTCTGCAGGCCAGTACGGTAGGCAAAGATGTAGGCGAACAGGTTCACCAGGGCGATGGTCACCACGATGGTCATCAGGTTGAGCACTTCCATCCGGCTCACCAGAATGGCAACCAGCATCAGCAAACTGGCGCTATTGATGGCCAGCGCCGCCGCCGGCCGCAACACGAAATAGGCGGCGATCATGGTCGGATAGACCCAGTACACCAGCGCCACGCCGCGCAGGTACACCGTCACCAGCATGCCGACCGAGTAGAAAAGCGTCACCCCCAGGCTGGCCACCTGATAACGGCCGGTGCGCCAGACGTGCACGATCGTCGCAGACATGCCGATCACCAGCGTCAGGTCGACAGCCGCCGACGCCCAGTTGCCTTGTAACAGGCGGTACACGCCAAACGGCAGGATGCTCGGGACGCTGAGGGCGCACAACATCATCAGGATGACTTCCTCCTGACGACGCTGGCGGCCTCCAGACAGCCAATGCCAGCGGCCTGCCTTGGCTTTCCCGCCCTCGTCCATCGCGGCGCTCAGTGGGCGCCCTGCGCCGACGGCGCGTCCGGCGCGGCGTCGGCCAGCCTTGCCTCCGCCTTATGCTCGCCAGCCAGGAACATATACATGGCAGGCACCACGAACAGCGTGAACAAAGTACCGATCGACAGGCCGGTAAAGATCACCAGCCCCATGGCATGGCGGCCGGCCGCGCCGGCGCCCGAGGCGATCACCAGCGGCACTACGCCGAACACCATGGCGGCGGTGGTCATCAGGATAGGACGCAGACGGGTGGCCGCCGCTTCCTCGATGGCCTCGCGCTTGGACTTGCCGGCAGTACGCAAATGATTGGCCACCTCCACGATCAGGATGCCGTGCTTGGAGATGAGGCCCATCAGCGTCACCAGCCCCACCTGCGTGTAGATGTTGATCGAGGCGAAGCCGAGGAAGATGAACGACATCGCGCCGAACAACGCCATCGGCACCGAGAACAGAATCACCACCGGATCGCGGAAGCTTTCAAACTGCGCCGCCAGCGCCAGGAACACGATGATGATCGCGAACAGCATGGTCACCAGGAAGCCGCCCGACTCCGCCGCGTACTGGCGCGATTCGCCCGAGAAGTCGGCGGTATAGCCCGATGGCGCCACTTCCTTCAGCGCGTCGCGCAGGTACTGCTGGATCTCGCCCTGCGAAGCGCCGGTCACGCCGGAGATGGTGGCGGAGTTCAACTGCTGGAAGCGGGTGATCGATTCCGGCTGCACGCTGTACTTGATGGTGGCTACCGTGCTGGCCGGGATCATGTCGCCGCTTGGCGTCTTGATGTAGAAGTCCAGCACATCGCTTGGATTCAGGCGATCCACCTGCTGCACCTGCGGGATCACCTTGTACGAACGGCCGGAGATCGAGAAGTAGTTGACGTAGCCGCCGCCCAGCGCCGCCGCCATGGCGTTGCCGAAGTCCTGCTGCGTCAGGCCCAGCGTGGCCAGCTTGTCGCGGTCCACGTCCACGCGTGCCTGCGGCGTGTCGATTTTCAGGTCGACGTCGACGAAGTAGAACTTGTTGTCCTTCTGCGCTTTTTCCAGCACCGCGTGCGCCACCGTGTTCAGGTTCTCGAACGGCTCGGTGGTGGTGATCACAAACTGCACCGGCAAGCCCGAGCTGCCCGGCAGCGCCGGGAACTGGAACGCCGCCACGCGGCCGCCGGCAATACCGTTCCACTTGGCCTGCAGCTCCTGCTGGATCTCGTGCGCCGAGCGGCTACGCTTGGCCCATGGCTTGAACAGCACGCCGCCGATACCGGAATTGGTGGTCGGCACGCCGGTGATCTGGAACATCTGCTCATACTCGGGCAGTTCCTTGGCCACTTCGAAAATCTGCTTGGCGTAAGCCTGCATCTGGTCCGAGGTGGCGGTGGGCGCGCCCACCACCTGCGACAGCACGATGCCCTGATCCTCTTCCGGCGCCAGCTCCGACTGCGACATCTTGAACTGCAAAATCAGCAGCACAAACACGATCACGCCGAACACGATCAGCACCGGCCAGGTATTCAGCAAACTATGCAGCAGGCGCAGGTAACCGTTGTGCACCTTGTCGAACACCTTGTCGATGGCCTTGACGAAGCGCCCTTCATCCTGCGTATGGTCGAAGAAGTGGCCACACATCATGGGCGACAGCGTCAGCGCCACAATGCCGGACACCGCCACCGCGCCGGCCAGCGTAAACGCAAACTCGGTGAACAGCGCGCCGGTCAGGCCGCCCTGGAAGCCGATCGGCACGTACACGGCGATCAGCACCACCGTCATCGCCAGAATCGGGCTGCCCAGCTCGCGCGCCGCGATGATGGCGGAATCGAACGGCGTCATACCCGCCTTCATGTGGCGGTCGACGTTTTCCACCACGATAATGGCGTCGTCCACCACCAGGCCGATGGCCAGCACGATGGCCAATAGCGTCAGCAGGTTGATCGAATAACCCAGCATCAGCATCACGAAGAAGGTGCCGATCAGCGACAGCGGCATGGCCACCACCGGCACGATCACCGCGCGGAAGCTGCCGAGGAACAGGTAGATCACCACCGTCACGATGATCAGCGCTTCCACCAGCGTCTTCACCACTTCCTCAATCGAGGTATTGATGAACTCCGTGGAATCGTAGACGATTTCGCCGGTCAGGCCCGCAGGCAGCTGGTCGCGGATGGCCGGGAAGGCTTCGCGCACGCGCTTGGCCACGTCGAGGATATTGGCCTCCGGCGCCACCTTGATACCGATGAACACCGAACGCACGCCGCTGAAGGCCACGTTGAAGTCGTAGTTTTCCGATCCCAGCGTGACGGTGGCGATATCCTCCAGCCGCACGATGGCGCCGCCGGCCTGCTTGACGGCCAGCTGCTTGAATTCGTCCACCGTGTGCAGGTCGGTGCCGGCGGTGAGCGGCACGGTCACCATCTGCCCCTTGGTCGCGCCCAGGCCGGCCAGGTAGTTGTTGGCGGCCAGCGCCTGGCTGACTTCCGCCGCCGTGACGCCGTGCGCCGCCATCTTGCCGGCGTCCAGCCAGGCGCGCAGCGCGAACTGGCGCGCGCCCAGCAGCTCGGCGGTCTGCACGCCCTGAATCGAATCCAGCTTGGGCTTGACCACGCGCGCCAGGAAGTCGGTGACGTTATTGGTCGGCAGCGTGTCGCTGTAGAAGCCCATGTACATGGCGTCCGTGGTCTGGCCGGTCTGCACTGTCAGCACCGGTTGCTGCGCCTGCTGCGGCAGCTGGTTCTTGACCGAGTTGACTTGCGTGGTGATCTCGGTCAGCGCGCGGTTGGAATCGTAGTTCAGGCGCAGCGTGGCGGTGATGGTCGACACGCCGCTGTTGGACGACGAGGACAGGTAATCGATGCCTTGCGCCTGCGCGATGGCCGACTCCAGCGGCTGGGTGATAAAGCCCGCCACCGTGGCCGCATCCGCGCCGTAGTAGGTGGTGGAGATGGTCACCACCGCGTTTTGCGTCTTCGGATACTGGTTGATCGGAAGGCTGAACAGCGAGCGCAAACCCAGCACCACGATCAGCAAACTGATCACGCTGGCCAGCACCGGCCGTTTGATGAAGATGTCGGTAAAGTTCATGGCGGCGATCCTCAGTGTTCCTGCGGCGTCGGATTCGGGCTGTTAGCCGGCTGCACCTTGTTGTCGATGGTGGCCGGAGTGCCGTTCTTCAGTTTCAGCTGGCCGCTGGTGACCACCGTCTGGCCATCCTTCACGCCGGTGAGGATGGCCACCTGGTCGCCGCGCGTCGGCCCGGTGGTGACGAACACCTGCTGCGCCACCAGATATGGCTGGCCTTTGTCATCCTTGAGCGGGTCCTTGGCGTTGGCCGGCGGCGGCGCCAGCACAAACACGGTCGAACCGTACGGGTTGTAGGTGATGGCGGTCTGCGGCAGGGTCAGGTATTTTTTCAGCTCCCCCTGATCGAGCGCCACGTTGGCGAACATGCCCGGCAACAGCTGGCGTTTCGCATTCGGCACCGTGGCCTGCACTTGCACGTTGCGGGTGGCGGCGTCCACTTTCGGGCTGATGGAGGTGACCTTGGCCGGGAAAGCCACGCCCGGATAAGCGTCGCTGGTCAGGTTCAGCTTCTGGCCGATGGACAGGCTGGCCAGCTGCTTTTGCGGCACGTAGAAATCGACATAGACCGTATCGATGGTTTGCAGCGTCACCAGCTTGTCGCCCGGGTTCAGGTACTGGCCCGGATTGATGGCGGTGATCCCCAGCTTGCCGGCGAACGGCGCGCGGATGGTCTTCTTGGCCACCAGCGCCTTCTGTTGCGCGACCAGCGCCTGCTTGCTCTTCAGGTCCGCTTCGTCGGCATCGACCTGCGCCTGGCTGATGGCTTGCGCCGTCAGCTGCAGCTTGTCGCGCTTGAGGGTGGTGGCCGACAGGTCGGCGGCTGCCTGCAGGGCGCGCAGCTGGGCCACGTCGGAATCCGCATTCAGCTCGAACAGCACCTGCCCGGCTTTCACCTCATCGCCCGACTTGAAGCGCACTTCGCGCACCAGGCCGGCAATCTCGGTGGTGACGTCGACGCCGCGCACCGGCGCCAGCGTGCCCACGGAGCTGAGCTGCGGCTGCCATTCGGCCGTTTGCGCCTTGACCGCGGTGACCACCTGCGCGCCCGGCTTGGGCGAACTGGCGATCAGTTTTTTAATCTGCATGTACTTCCCGAACGCCAGTACCACGATCAGTAAAAGTACGGCGCCTACCATGATGAGCATACGCTTGGTCATGAAGTTATCTCCTGCAGTATTGATTATTGATTTTTACGATTCCACCAGCCGCCACCCAGCGCCTGGAACAGCGCCGCGGTGTCGGCGTAACGTGCGGCCTGCGCCTGCACCAGCGTGATATGGGTTTGCTGGTAGCTGCGCTGCGCATCGAGCAAGGACAGATAGCTGATCCCCCCCAGCTTGTACTGCTGCTCGGCCAGCGTCAGCGTTTCCCTGGCCAGCGCTTCCGCTTCGGCCTGCGATTTCAGCGCGGCCGCATCGGACTCCAGCGCGCGCAGCGCATCGGCCACGTTCTGGAACGCCGCCAGCACGGTGGCGCGATACTGTGCCGCCGCCGCGTCGTAAGCCGCTTCCGCCGCGCGCCGCTGGGCAGTGAGCGCACCACCGTTGAAGATGGGCTGCGTGATGGCCGCCGCCAGGTTCCAGGCATTGGTATTGGCGTCGAACAGCTTGCCGAAACTCTGGCTGGACGAACCGTAGCTGCCGCTCAGCGAGAAATGCGGGTATTGCGCCGCCGTCGCCACGCCGACAGCGGCGCTGGCCTGATGCAGCTGCTCCTCGCTGGCGCGGATGTCGGGACGCTGGCGTACCAGCTCGGACGGCAACGACACCGGCAACTGCTGCGGCAAGGTCAGCGAGTCCAGCGCAAACTCGGGCATGCCGGCCTCGCCCGGCAGCTTGCCGGCCAGGACGGACAGCTGGTGCTGCGCCGACGCCAGCGCCTTTTCCAGCGGCGCGACCGTGGCCGCGACCTGCGCCACCTGATTGCGCTGGCTGAGCACCGTGGTGCGCGGCACCGCGCCAAATTCGAATTGCTTTTCGATCGCGCCGAGCTGGCGGTTGAGCGCATCCAGCACTTCGCGCGTGGCCTGCAGCTGCGCGCGCAGCGAGGCTTCCTGGATGGCGGTGGTGACGACGTTGGCGGTCAGCGCCAGATAGGTTGCCTCCAGCTGGAAGCGCTGGTAATCGACCGCCGCCTGCGCGCCCTCCAGCGTGCGGCGGGTGGAACCGAACACATCCGGCGTGTAGGACACGTTGACCGAGGCGTTATACAGATTGAAGACGCCGGCCGCACCGCCGGCGGTGGCGGCGCTGGTCTTCTGGCGTGCCGCGCCCAGTTGCGCATTCACGGCGGGATAGACCAGATTGCCCGACTGCGCGTTATAGTTTTCCTGCGCCTGGCGCAGCGCCGCTTCGGCCGCGGCCATGTTCGGATTTTGCGCCAGCGCGCTGCGGATCAACTGATCGAGGGCCGGGGAACGGAACAGGGTCCACCACTGCGCCGGAATTTCCTGCCCGAAGGCGAATTGCTGGGATGCCCCGGCCGTGCCCGGCGCCGAGGCGGTTTGCGCGGGAAGCGGCTTGGGAGTGTAACTATCGCCGGCGCCGGCAGGCGCCGCAGGTGTTTTGAAATCCGGCCCGAGCGCGCAACCGCCCAAGCCTGCGGCAAGCAAAGCCGCTGTGAAGATCCGTTTTTTCACTCCAGTCTCCCCCCTCACCCTTACCAAAGGTGAAATAAATATACATTAGCTAACATAGTCGCATTTTTTCCGGCTCAGGTGTAGAGAATTGCCGTGCGGCGACAAAAAAAATGGGCTTTGCCATCGCTGGCAAAGCCCATTTTTGAATGGAATGTAAGAATCAGGCCGGTTCAGGCGTCGCCACCGCGCCATATGCACGGTTGACTTCGGTCAGCGAGAAGGCGTTCGGACCGTTGGTCTGCGCATCGACGGCCTCGTCGTGCGCCAGGCTGCGGTAGGTCAGCGGCGCTTCGTAGCGGATGCGCTCGTCTTCGCTGATCTTGCCGTCATGGTTGGTGTCGGCAGCCATCTCGGCTTCAGGCGGCGGCACGCCCAGCAGGCCATCCTTGCCCACGCCCGGCAGCGGCTCCGGCGACGGCAGCAGGCTGTCGTCCACCTGGCTGGCCTGATTGCTATTGGCGTCGTTGCCAAACTTGGCCTGGAAGATTTGTGTTTCCGGACGCTGGGTCAGTCTTTTCAGGCCCTCGTCAAACTGCTGCAAGGCGGTTTTCAGCGTTTCGTCTTCCGACACCGCCTTGACCAAGGCATTGGCCTGGTCGCCCGTATTGCTGGTATTGCTCGTATCAGTTTGCAGGGGACTGGAAGCGTTGAAACCAGGCAGCGACAGATAGGCGGCCACCGACGCGCTAAGATCCACGTTGGCGTTTTTATCCGTTTCGGCTGATTTTACCGGCGTGAGCGCCTTATCCCCGACCAAGGCCGCAGACAGCGTAGCACCACCAATGTTGTTCACCATAATCATCATCGACTCCTGCAAGAAGATTCCTCACTGCTACATTCTATCAGCGTTTTAGCAAGAGTTTCCATTTCATGCGTGCTTCTCCTGCAAAAAAGTGCCCTTTTCCCTAAAAAAACTTTCTTTACAACACTATCGCCATTATCAAAATCAATTGCTTTTTTATTCCGATAGTTTTACATGCGGTTCATTGCAAAATTGGTCAGACCACCATAGAATTGGTCAACCAGTAGCATCCCACCGCATCACAGATTTTTGACCAACCGCGAGCTCGGCCGCTGCCCGGCCCTCCTCTCGGTGGCACGGCATACGCGAGGTGTGCCGACCGGCGACCGGCACAGACCGGCGCCGTTGCACTCAAACTATCTGGAGACACCATGCACATCACTTTACGCAAAGCCGCAGCAGCGGCCAGCCTGCTGCTCGCCACCGGCGCCGCACAGGCGGCTGCCCCGTTGCACAACGCCGTCATCCACGCCAGCTACAGCGCCGCCGGCGTGCTCAGTATCGGCGACGACTACGCCGGCAGCCCGATCAGCGGCCTCGATCCGCTCAACACCAGCGTGGAATTCTTTACCGCCGACTTTCTGTTCGGCTTCGATTTCGCGCCGGACGGCCATCTCACCATCTACAACAACCTGCCCGCGCCGGACGGCTCCTACATCGCCAGCTTTGACTTCGGCGGCACGCTGGGCGCGGCCATCACGGGCTTTCGCGTAACCGATGCCGGCCTGACCGGCGGCACGCCGGTGCTCACCGTGGTCGACGGCCATACCATCAGCATCGACTTGAGCGCGGTGGAGTGGCATGGCGATTTCAATCCGCTGCAAACGCAGATCGTTCTGCAGCCGGTGCCGGAACCGGCGCCGCTGTCGATGCTGTCGGCCGGTCTGCTCGGCCTGGCCCTGCACGCGCGCCGCCGTCGCCGCTAAACGCCTCTCACAATTCAAGGAGCATCATGATGAAACTATCGCGTTTCAGGGCAGCCCTTTGCCTGTTCGCCGCGAGCGCGGCGCTGCAGGCGGCGACCGTCGATCCGGCGTTGCACACCGCGCCGGCGGATGGCTTTGGCGCCGGCACCGTGGGCGGTTCGGCCGCCATCGGTTCGCAAATCTACACCGTCACCTCGCGCCCGCAGCTGCTGGCGGCGCTACAACACGGCGGCGTCAATCCCAAGATCGTCAAGTTAAGCGGCACCATCGACATGACCGAGGGCGTGCCGTATGCGAATACCGGCGACCAGGCCATACGCGGCCTGATACGCCTGCCCGGCAACACCACCCTGATCGGGGCTGATGGCAACGCCGGCATCGTTAATGGACATATCGTGGTGTCCAATGTCTCGCAAATCATCATCCGCAATTTGAAGATCGTGAATCCCTGCGACGTCGGCCCGATCTGGGATCCGACCGACGGCGCGCTGGGGAACTGGAATTCCGCCTACGACGGCATCGGCGTGTCCGGTTCGGACCATGTATGGGTGGACCATGTCAGCTTTACCGACGGCGCCATGACCGACGATTTGCTGCCGGTGGAGAATGGCCAGGTCAAGCAATGCCACGACGGCGCGCTGGACATCACCAACGCATCGGATTACGTGACGGTGTCGTACAACGTGTTCGGCCAACACCGCAAGAATAACCTGATCGGCTCCAGCGACACGGCGACGGCGGACAACGGCAAGCTGCACATCACCTTCAGCAACAACGTATTCCGCGACGTCGTCAGCCGCGCGCCGCGCGTGCGCTACGGCCAGGTCCACTTGTTCAACAACTACTATGTGGGCAGCAAATCGCACCCGGCCTACCCGTACGAATACAGCGTGGGCGTGGGCCAGCAGGCGCAGATCCTGTCGAACAACAATATGTTCGAGATCGCCGGGGTCACCCGCTGCGACGAGGTGGTGACGCCAATCGGCGGCACTGTGCCGGGCGCTTTCAAGGATGCGGGCTCGGTGCTGAACGGCGCCGCGCTGGCGGGATGCTCGACGCCGTCCAGCGTGGCCTACAACGTGCCGTATGCGTTCAGTGCGCGTCCGGCGGCGCTGGTGAAGGCGAACGCCATCGCGCAGGCCGGGGCCGGCAAACTGACCTCCACCATCAGCGGCAGCGGCAACGTCACGCCGGACGTCACCGTCACCCTGACCTGCCCCGCCACCGGCTTGTACTTCTGCGACGACTTCCAGAACAGCAGCATGGCCAACTGGAAGCTGCTACCGGTGTCCGGCCCCAACGGCAGCTTTGGCGTGAAAGCCGAAAGCGTGGGCGCGTCGAATATCGTGATGCAGTACACCGCCGCCAGCACCGGCGGCGTGCTGGCCACGCTGACGCCCGCCGCGATGAGCGGTGTGCCGTCCGGCGATTACTACGTCGAGGCGCGCATCAAGCCCATGACCAACAGCACCACCGGCAACAAGCTGCTTTATCTGCTCACGCGCTACAAGGACGCCAGCAACTGGTACGGCGCGGGCCTGAACGTGCAAAGCGCCACCACCAGCACGCAGGTGGAAATCGCCAGAATGCTGGCCGGGACGCTGACGCGGCCCAAGCAAGTGAAGAAGCCGATCCAGATGGATGCGCAGTTCTATACCGTGCGCTTTGAAATGAAGGGCGCAGTGCTGACCGTCTATCTCGATGGCGAAGCGCTGGGCTCCATCACCGACACCAATTTTGCGGAGCGTGGTCTGGTGGGGCTGTACACCACCAACAAATCGTTCCAGATCGACGACGTGAGCATAGGCGATCCCGCGCTCAAGCCTTCGCAACTGACGCTCAATCCCTCGTCGCTGACGTATGCGGCGGAAGTGGGCGATGCGCCGCTGGCGGTCAACGTCACAGCCGTCAAGCCGGATGGCACGCTGGATAGCTACACGGCCACCTCCAGCAACCCGGCGGTGGCGGCGGTGGCGATCAACGGCACGATCCTCAGCGTGACGCCTGCAGGCGCGGGCAGTGCCACCATCACCGTGACCAGCGCTTCCGATCCGACCTTGACGCGCACCATCGCGGCCACCATTGCACCGCGGTTCGTGCAGCCGACGCAGACCTACGCACTGGCCGGCGCCGCCCTGCCCGCCGCGCATGCCGACGGCACGCAGGTCGACGCCTCGCTTAAACTGACCTTCGATGGCCCGCCGACGCTGGGCAGCGGCGGCACCATCCGCATCTTCCGCAAGGCCGACAACGTGCTGGTGGACGTGATCCGCCTGTCCGGCGAGGCCGATATCCTCGGCTATCCGGGCCAGGCCAATGTACGCAAGGTGAACACCACGCCGATCACTATCAGCGGCAACACCGTCACCATCAAGCCGCACTCCAACAAACTGGCGTATGGCACGGAATACTACGTCGCCATCTCCAACGGCGTATTCACCGGCGTCACGCTGGGTGGCGTGCCGTTTGTCGGCATCGGTGCACTGGGCGACTGGTCGTTCACCACGCGCACCGGCGCGCCCGCTTCCGCAGCCATCCTGACCGTGGGAGACGCAGCGGACACCGACTTCGCCACCGTACAGGGCGCGCTCAATTTCGCCATGCAGAACCTGGGAGCGGCCGATCCGGTCACCATCAACGTGCGCAATGGCGTCTACAACGAGCTGCTTTATTTGCGCGGCAAGGACAACGTCACGCTGAAAGGCGAGAGCCGCGACGGCGCCATCATCCAGTACGCCAACTACGACACGCTCAACACCGGCTCCGGTGCCAGCCAGGCCAGTGCCGATGCGGCGGCAACCGGCGGCCGTTCGGTGCTGCTGGTGGAAGCCTCGGACATGTTGGTACTGGATACGCTGACCTTGAAGAACACCACACTGCGCTCAGCGGCCATCTCGGCGCAGGCGGAAACCCTCTACTTCAATAACGACAGCGGCCGCCTGATCGCCAAAAACGCCAACTTCCAAAGCGAGCAGGATACGCTCAACCTCAAAGGTTATGCGTGGTTCTGGCAATCGTTGGTGGCCGGCAACGTAGACTTCATCTGGGGCAGCAGCCGTGCCGCCCTGTTCGAGGAATGCGAAATCCGGTCGGTGGGCGATACCAGCAACGCCAGCAGCGGCGGCTACATCCTGCAAGCGCGCGCCGCCAACGCCACCGATAAAGGCTACGTCTTCCTCAACAGCCGCCTGACGCACGGTCCCGGCCCCGGCCCGCTGCACAGCGACGTGCCGGCCGGCGCCACCTACCTGGCGCGCAGCGCCGGCAACACGGCCTACTGGGACAACATTGCCTTCATCAACACGAAGATGGATACGCACATCGCGACGGTGGGTTGGGCATCGGCGGGCGTGAACGGCCAGCCGGCGCCGAATCCCGCTGCCGCCACCGCCGCCAGCGGCTGGCGCGAATACGGCAGCACCACGCTGGCCGGCGACGCCATCAACCTGGCGGCACGCGTCGGCGGCTTCCAGCTGAGCGCCAGCGATGTGGCGGCCGGCTTTGCCGATCGCGCCAAGGTGTTTGCGGCGTACGGTGGCGGCACGGGCTGGAATCCGCAGCCGTAAGCTGGCATTGGCAGGTCATCGTCCGGTAACAAGAATGGGATAGCATGATGTGTTGTCCCATTTAACCTTACGACGACCTCCATGACAAACACACTGTCCCTGCGTGCCTTCGTACTCGCCGCCGCCAGCCTGGCACTCACCAGCTGCTATGCCGCCACGCCAACGCCCACCGCCGCCTCCACCCTGCCCAAGCTCGTCGTCGTGCTGGTGGTGGACGGCCTGCCGAATGAACAGGTGGAGCGCTACCGCGACCAGTTCGGCCAGGGCGGCTTGCGCCGCATGCTGGATCAGGGCGCTTCGTTCAGCAACGCCCACCAGGCGCACGGCGTGACCGTGACCGCCGTCGGCCATAGCGCGGTGTTGACCGGCGCCTATCCCTATGTGCACGGCGTCATCGGCAACAACTGGATCGATCCGTTGACCAGGAAGCCGGTCTACTGCACCGAGGACACCAACTACACCTACATTGGCGAAGAGACCAAGGCCAGCGACGGCACCTCGCCGGCCAAGCTGAAAGTGAACACGCTGGGCGACGAGCTGCGCTACGCCACCGGCAGCAGGAGCAAGGTGGTGACGGTGTCCGGCAAGGACCGTGGCGCGATTCTGCTGGCCGGCAAGACCGGCACCGCTTATATGTACATGGAAAAAACCGGCAATTTCGCCAGCAGCACCTATTACATGAAACAGCATCCGGAATGGGTCGGCAAATATCTGGCCGCCAAGCCGCAGGACCGCTACTACGGCAAGACCTGGTCCGCCCTGCTGCCGGAAGCTGCGTACGCGGGGGACGCGCCGGAAGCGCTGAACGTGCCGAAGGCGGGCTCGCATAACCGCCTGCCTTACAGCTATTACAGCGAAAGCGGCGAGATCGACGCCGGCTACTACGCCAGCCTGCGCATCGGCCCGTATCTGGATCAGCTGACGCTGGACTTCGCGCGCGCGGCGGTGGAAGGCGAAAACCTCGGCCGCAATCCGGCCGGCGTGCCGGACCTGCTGGGCGTCAGCCTGTCGGCGCACGATTATGTGAACCACGCGTTTGGCCCGGAAAGCAAGCTGTCGCACGATCACCTGCAACGCGTGGACCGCATGCTGGCGGAGTTCTTCAACTATCTCGACAAGCGCGTCGGCATGGACAACGTGCTGGTGGTGCTGACCGCCGATCACGGTTTCCCGAACACGCCGGAATTCTCGCAAACGCAGCACTTCGACGCACAGCGCCTGGATGGCGACAAGCTGATGGCCGCGCTGGACAAGCATCTGGCCGGGAAGTTTGGCGTATCGAAGCTGGTGCAAGCCTGGTCGCTGCCGAACATCCATCTGGACTACGCGCTGGCCGACCAGAACAAGCTGAAACGCGAGGATGTGGAAAACACCGCGGCCCAATATCTGCTGGCGCAAAACGGCATCGCCGACGCCTACACCCGCACTCAGTTTGAAAGCGGCGCGGTACAGGGCACGCACATCAACACCCTGATGCGCCGCGCCTGGAACCGTCAGATTTCGGGAGACCTGATGGTGATCACCAAGCCATACTGGTACTTCGGCGCCGGCACCAGCGGCACCTCGCACGGTTCGCCATACGCCTACGACACCAATGTGCCGCTGATAATCATGGGTAAGCGCTGGATCAAGCCAGGCGCCTATGGCCAGTATGCGGAGGTGGTCGACATTGCGCCGACGCTGGCCAACCTGCTGCACTTGCGCCCGCCGGCAGGCTCGGAAGGCCGCGTGCTGACGGAAACGCTGCGCTGATTAGCGCGTAGCTTGCGGAGCGGGTTGCGCGTAGATGACGATGGGCGTGACCGGCGCCGGTGACGGCCGGTTCAACAGCAAAGCCGTCATAATCGAGGTGTTGAGCACCACGCCGCCGAGCACGGTTGCGACCACCCACTTGATCAGTCTGGCCTCAAACTTCGCGAAGCGCGTTTCAAACTCCTCCCGGATCGACTTAAAGCCGCTGTCAGTATTTTGAGCAAGCCCATCTATACGGGCCGTCAGAGCAAGTTCGTGCGCCTTTAATTCGCCAGTGAACCGCGCGACCGTAGCCTCCAGTTTGGCGTCAACATAGTCTTTGTCGGTGATGGAGTTCATTGCTCCATACTCTGCCTGCGCACCGCCCCTGTCAATGCAGGCACGTTTGAGGCAGATCAGGCCAGGCTGCTCAGGTAGCGGTTCAGGTGATCGAAATTCAGCGGCTTGCAAAAGTGCTGGCTAAAGCCTGCGGCGACGGCTTTTTGGGCCGAGTCGCGGTCAGCCGATCCGGTCAGCGCGATGATCGGCACGGCCTGTGCGCCCGGTATGCGGCGGATGGCGCGTACCGCGCTGAAACCATCCATCCACGGCATGCCGAGATCCATGATGATTGCCTTCGGCACAGCTTCACGCACCCAGTCACAGGCCTCGTAGCCGTTGTGGGCGGCGGCGGTTTCGTAGCCGTAGCACTGCAACAGCGCCGACAACGACTCCACCATATCGACATTATCGTCCACCACCAGAACCTGTTTTGCGCTCGCCATCATCTGCCTCACATTGTTGGGATTTGTGAGGCCATCGTAACAACGGCCGAGCTAACGGTATGTTCGCCAGCGCACGCTAGCCGCGCACTGCCGCCTCGATTTTGGCGACGTCGATTTTGCGCATGTCCATCATGGCGGTGAACGCGCGTTTGGCAACCTCGCCGCCCTGCTTCATGGCGTCGGTCAGCACGCGCGGCGTGATCTGCCACGACAAGCCCCACTTGTCCTTGCACCAGCCGCAGGCGCTTTCGGCGCCGCCATTGCCGACGATGGCGTTCCAATAGCGGTCGGTTTCTTCCTGATCGTCGGTGGCGACCTGGAAGGAGAAGGCTTCGCTTTGTTTGAAGGTGGGGCCGCCGTTGAGACCCAGGCAAGGAATGCCCAGCACGGTGAATTCAACGGTCAGGGCCTGGCCGGCCTTGCCGCCGGGGAAATCGGTTGGCGCGCGATGCACGGCGCCGACGCTGCTGTCGGGGAAAACGCTGGCGTAGAAATTGGCCGCCGCTTCCGCATCATGGTCGTACCACAGGCAGATCGTGTTTTTACTCATCGTCTCTCTCCTCTGTTCGCCGTCCGGACAGCCGGAATGGCTGCCGGAGCGGCGATTTTACAGCGAAGAGATCAAGCCTGGCACACCGCTTAACTTACCATCAGCTTGACGGATTTGAGATTCACGCTGTCCGGGCCGGCGTGGATGGTGAAACTGCCCGGCTCCACCACGCGCTGCATCTCGGTGTTGTAGAACCACAGGTCGGACGGCTTGATGTCAAAGCTCAACGTGCGCTTCTCGCCCGGCTGCAGCGTCACGCGCTTGAAGGCTTTCAGTTCCAGCACCGGACGGGTGACGGAGCTGACGTCGTCGCGGATGTAGATCTGCACCACTTCGTCGCCGGCGCGCTTGCCGGTGTTGGTGACGTCGACTTCCACCTTGGTCGACTCGCCGACGCCGATGGTGGCCTTGGCCAGGCGCGGCGCAGAAATCTCGAACGTGGTGTAGCTCAAGCCGAAGCCGAACGGATACAGCGGCTTGGTCGAACCATCGATGTAGCCGCGGCGCGCCGACGGCTTGTGGTTGTAGAAGATCGGCAGCTGGCCCACACTGCGCGCGATCGACACCGGCAGCTTGCCGCCCGGGTTGGCGCGGCCGAACAGCAGATCCGCCGCCGCGTTGCCGGTTTCCTGGCCCATGTACCAGCCTTCGATAATCGCATCGGCTTTCTCGGCCAGCAGGTTGATCGACAGCGGACGGCCGTTCAGCAGGAACACCACGGTCGGCTTGCCCAGTGCGAAGATGGCGCGCGCCAGATCATTCTGCTGGCCCATCAGGTCCAGCGACTCGCGGTCGCCGAGGTGGGTGTCAGCCCATGCTTCACGGCTGGTCTGCTCGTTGTCGCCCAACACCATGATGATGGTGTCGGCCGACTTGGCCGCTTCCACCGCGTCGGCAATCAGCTTTGCGTTGACCGCCGGGTCGGTAAACTTGATTTCGTCCTGCCCCCAGATGCGGCTTTCGGTGATGCGTACGCCTTCCGAATACGCCAGCGTGAAACCCTGCGCCTTGGCTTCCGCCTGCAGGCCTTCGTGGATCGATACCACGTGGCGCGGAATATCCGAGTAGCCGCCGATCGGCGTGTCCTTGGCGTGGGTACCGATCAGCAGCACCTTGCCGACCTTCTTGCCGTCCAGCGGCAGCACGCCCTTGTCGTTCTTCAGCAGCACCGGCGTGCGGGTCGCGGCCAGGCGCGCCAGCGCGACGGCGTTTTTGGTGGCGGTCAGGCTGTCGGCAGCCTTGGCGTCCACGTAAGGATTCTCAAACAGGCCGGCCTCGAACTTCATGGTCAGCACGCGGCGCACCACGACGTCGATTTCGCTCTCGCCGATGCGCCCTTCCTTCACCAGCTTGCCCAATTCCTTGAAGCCCGCGCCGTCCGGGGTCTCGATATCGACGCCGGCCTTGAAGGCGCGATAGCCCGCCTCCTTGATCGACTCCACCAGCTTGTGGCGTCCCACCAGTTCGGCCACGGCCATGTAGTCCGACACGGTAAGGCCCTTGAAGCCCCATTCTTCGCGCAGCACTTTGGTCAGCAGCCAGTGATTGGCGTGGGACGGCACGCCGCCGATCTCGTTATACGACGGCATGACCGCGCCGACGTTGGACTCCTTGATCGCACGCTCAAACGGCGGGAAGAACTCTTCGCGCAAGGTGCGTTCCGTGACTTCGGCTGGGCCGGTGTTGGTGCCGCTTTCCGGCTGGCCGTGGCCAGTCATGTGCTTCAGCGTGACGAACACCTTGTCCTTGGCCAGCTTGGGGCTGGTGCCGGCGAAACCGAGAATCGCCGCCTTGCCCATCTCGCCGCAGACGTAAGGATCTTCGCCAAAGGTCTCTTCGATGCGCCCCCAGCGCGGCTCGCGCGCCACGTCCACCACCGGCGCCAGCGCCATATGCGAGCCGGCCGCGCGCATTTCACGCGCAGCCACGCTGAAGATCCTAGTGGTCAGTTCCGTGTCAAAGGAAGAAGCGATGCCGATCGCCTGCGGAAAGCTGGTCGCATGGCGCGCCGCGTAGCCGTGCAACGCTTCTTCGTGCATGAACATCGGAATGCCGAGGCGGGTCTGCTCCAGCGCCCATTTCTGCGCCGCGTTCACGTAGATGGCGGTTTCCAGCGGCGTGCGGTTCAGCACCTGGCCGTCGTCGCCGGCCGCGCCGCCGCCCTGCCCCAGGCGGCGATCCGATGGACGCGCCAGCATGCCCATACCATGCGGGAATTCCTGCTGCGCCCTGGCGGCGGAGAACTCGCCCTTCTCATCCTGGATTTTGACCTTGGTCAGCCAGGTGCATTGCAGCTGCATGATCTTCTCTTCCAGCGTCATGCGGCCGAGCAGGTCGTCGACGCGCTTTTCAACCGGCAGCGACGCGTCCTTATACGGCGCCTTGGCTGGCGCAGCAATCGCCGGCAGCACGGTGAGACCGGCCAGGCCGGTCATGGAAGTCAGGAACTGCCTGCGGTTATTGGTCATGTATTGTCTCCATATTTTGTTTTATCGTTTGCCGGCGCGGGTGCTGACGTCCACCCATACCGCCAGCGTCAGGATGGCACCCTTGACGATCATCTGCCAGTAGGTGTCCACGTCCAGCATCGACATGCCGTTGTCCAGCGACGCCATCACCAGCGCGCCAATCAGCGCGCCGTGGACGGTACCGGAGCCGCCGCGCATCGAGGTGCCGCCGATGAAGCAGGCCGCGATCGCATCCAGTTCGCCGGACGTACCGGCCGACGGCGAACCCGCCGCCAGACGCGCCGTGTTCACCAGGCCGGCCAGTGCGCACATCAGGCCCATGATGCCGAAGATCCACAGCTTGATCGATTTGACGTTGATGCCGGACAGGCGGGTCGCCTCCATATTCGAGCCCACCGAGTACACGCGGCGGCCGAACACGGTCTGCGTGGTGACGTAGCTGAAGATGCCCAGCAATGCGAGCAGCAGCAGCACCGGCAGCGGAATGCCTTCATACGAGTTGAAGGTGATGACAAAGGCCGCCAGCACCACGCCCAGGCCGGCCAGCTTGGCGGCATCGCGCCACACCGGCGCCACTTCCAGCGCGTGCGCGGCGCGGCTGCGGCGCTGCGCGAAGATCAGATACACGGCCACCACGAACAGCAGGAAGCCCAGCGCAATGCCCAGCGTCGGCGACAGGTAGGCCTGGCCGATGTAAACCATGTCGTCCGATACCGGTGCAATGGTGGTGCCGCCGGTCACGCCCAGCACGATGCCGCGATACGCCAGCATGCCCCCCAAACCGACGATGAATGACGGGATGCCCAGATAGGCCGTCAGGTAGCCGTTAAACAGGCCGATAACCAGGCCCACCACCAGCACCACGATCAGGGTCAATGGCAGCGGCAGGTGGTGCGTCACATCCAGCACCGCGGCCACGCCGCCCAGCAGGCCAAGCAGCGAACCGACCGACAGGTCGATTTCGCCGGCGATAATCACCAGCGACATGCCGCAGGCGACGATGCCGGTAATCGCCATCTGGCGCATCAGGTTGGACAGGTTGCGCGGCGTGACGAAGCCGCCATCGGTGTGATAACTGAAGAAAGCCCAGATCAATGCGACCGCAATCAGCAGGGCCAGCATCTTGTACTGCGTGAACAGCTGCTTTAAATTGAATTTCATTGGTAGTCCTAATGTCAATGCGCCTGATCCAGCGCCGCCGCCAGCACCGTTTCCTGGCTCAGATTGTCGTTGACGAAGTCGCCGCGCAGCTTGCCCTCGCCGATCACCAGCACGCGGTCGGAAATGCCGAGCACCTCGGCCAGTTCCGACGACACCATGATGATGGACATGCCTTCCTTGGCAAGGTTGAAGATCAGCTGGTAAATCTCGAACTTGGCGCCGACGTCGACGCCGCGCGTCGGTTCGTCGAGGATCAGGATCTTCGGTTTGGTCAGCAGCATCTTGGACAGCACCGCCTTCTGCTGGTTACCGCCGGACAGGCCGGTAATCGGCAAGAAGGGGCTGGAGGTTTTCAGCTTGACGCTCTTGATTTCCTGGCGAATGGTCGACAGCTCCGCTTCCTGGTCGATACGGCTGGCGCGCGCAAAGTCCTGCAGCACGGTCAGCGTCATATTGTGGCCGACGCCGAGGTCCGGCACAATGCCGTGGTGCTTGCGGTCTTCCGGCACCATGGCCAGGCCATTGCGGATGGCTTTCACCGGCGTGCTGGTATCGAGCTTGACGCCGTTGAGATACACCTCGGCTTCGCTCGGTCCCGGATAAGCGCCAAAGATGGCCGATACCAGCTCCGTGCGCCCCGCTCCCACCAAGCCGGCGATGCCCAGCACTTCGCCCTTGCGCAGCTGGAAGGAGATGTTGTCGACGCGCTTGCGCTCCGGATTGTCGGCGTCGTAGCAAGTGACGTTGCGGGCTTCGAAAATCACCTCGCCCGGCGTGTGCTCGCGCTGCGGATACAGCTGCGTCATCTCGCGCCCTACCATTTGCGCGATGATGCGGTCGATATTCATCTCGGCCATCGGCGTGGTGGCGATATGCTGGCCGTCGCGGATGGTGACGATGGTGTCGCAAATCTCCGCCACTTCATCCAGCTTGTGCGAGATATAGACGCAGGTGACGCCCTTGGCTTTGAGCGAATGGATAATATTCAGCAGCACCTTGATCTCGGCTGCCGTCAGCGAGGACGAAGGCTCATCGAGAATCAGCAGGCGCGCATTCTTGTTCAGCGCCTTGGCGATTTCGATCAGCTGCTGGTGGCCGCCGCCGTACTGCTTCACCGGCAGCACCACGTTGACATCGTTGATGTTCAGCTCTTTCAGCAGTTCCTCGGCGCGGCGGTTCATGGCCGCGTAGTCCATGCGGCCGCCCGGCAGCGTGATTTCGTTACCGAGGAAGATATTCTCCGCCACCGACAGCTCGGGCACCAGCATCAGTTCCTGGTGGATGATGACAATGCCTGCGGCCTCGGTTTCGCGGATGGACTGCGCCTGCAACGGCTTGCCATCCCAGATAATCTCGCCGTCCCAGGTGCCGTGCGGGTACACGGCGGACAGCACTTTCATTAACGTCGACTTGCCGGCGCCGTTCTCGCCACAAAGGCCGGCGCACTCGCCGGCCTTGAGCTTGATGTCGATGCCGTTCAGGGCGCGCACACCGCCAAATTCCTTGACGATGTTGCGCATTTCCAGAAGATATTCGGCCATGCGGCTTCCTTAATTGGCGGTCAGCTGGGCCTTGGTGTAGAAACCGTCGTCAGTGAGGATGTTCACATTGGCCTTGGTGAGCGCGACAGGCGCCAGCAGCAGCGTGTTCACGTTCTTCATGCCGTTGTTGTAGTTGGCGTTGAAGGCCGGCGCTTCATTGCGCACCAGCTTGACCGACAGGCGCGCCGCTTCGGTGGCGATCACCTTCAGCGGTTTGTAAACGGTCATGGCCTGGGTGCCGGCGATCACGCGCTTGACGGCGGCGAGATCGGCGTCCTGGCCGGAGACCGGCACCTTGCCGGCCAGCTTTTGCGCGGCCAGCGCCTGAATTGCGCCGCCGGCGGTGGCGTCATTGGATGCCACCACGGCATCGATCTTGTTGCCATTGGCGGTCAGCGCGTTTTCCACGATGGACAGCGCTTCGGACGCGCTCCAGTCCTTGACCCACTGCTTGCCGACGACCTTGATGTCGCCCTTGTCGATCAGCGGCTGCAGCACTTTGAGCTGGCCTTCGCGCAGCACCTTGGCGTTGTTATCGGTCGGCGCACCGCCCAGCAGGTAGTAATTACCCTTTGGTTTGATGGCCACCAGGCTGCTGGCCTGCAGCTCGCCGACCTTGGCGTTGTCGAATGAGATGTAAGCGTCGATATCGGCATTGAGGATCAGGCGGTCGTACGACACCACCTTGATCTTGGCCTTCTTCGCTTCGCGCACGGCGTTGTTCAGCACCGTGGCGTTGTAGGGAACGATGACCAGCACGTCCACGCCGCGCGAGATCAGGTTTTCGATCTGAGAAATCTGGCGCTGCTCGCTGGCGTCGGCCGACTGCACGTAGACCTTGGCGCCCAGCTTCTCCGCTTCCGCGGTAAAGTAATCGCGGTCGCGCGCCCAGCGCTCCAGACGCAGATCGTCGATCGAGAAACCGATCTTCGGATTCTTGGCATCGGCCATGGCGCTGCCGGCTCCCAGCGCCATCATCGCGCCGAGAACGGCGCTCGCTACAATCTTCTTCATCTCATCGTCTCCTTTGTTGTTTGAATTCGGGGTCAGAGCCGACAATCGGACATTCGCAAGCGAAATGTCCGATTGTCGGCTCTGACCCCGAAGGGTTTAGTGGTTGTGGCGCGCCAGTTTGTCGCCCACACCCTGGTACTTGAGCGCCAGCTCCATGCAGGCGCCGGTTTCCATCTGGCCCACGGTGGAGCGGTACAGCTCCTGCCATGGCGTCTGGCTGGCCGGCACCGGCGGGATGCCTTCGGCCTTGCGTTTGGCCAGTTCCTCGTCGCTGATCAGCATATTACAGCTGCCTTCGTTCAGGTCCACGCGCACGATGTCGCCGGTGCGGATGTAGGCCAGACCGCCGCCTACCGCGCTTTCCGGCGAGGCGTTCAGAATGGATGGGCTGTCCGAGGTGCCGGACTGGCGGCCGTCGCCCAGCGTCGGCAGCCAGTTCACGCCGCGCTTGATCAGCGCATCGGGCGGCTGCATGTTGACGACTTCCGCCGAACCAGGCCAGCCGATCGGGCCGGCGCCGCGGATCACCAGCATGCAGTTCTCGTCGATATTCAGCGACGGATCGTTGATGCGGTTGTGGTAATCGCCCGAACCGTCAAACACGATGGCGCGCGATTCGAACACGTTTTCCTGACCCGGCTTGCTCAGATAGCGCTGGCGGAATTCCGGCGAGATCACGCTGGTTTTCATGATGGCGAAGTCGAACAGGTTGCCCTTCAGGACGAAGAAGCCCGCGTCTTCCTTCAACGGCGCGTTGAACGGATAGATCACTTCGCGGTCGTTGGTCTCGCGGCCGACCAGGTTTTCCTTCATGGTCTTGCCGGTGACGGTCAGGCGGTCGGAACGCAGCTTGCCTTGCTGTTCCAGTTCCCACATCACGGCCGGCACGCCGCCTGCGCGGTGGAAGCGCTCGCCCAGGAACTTACCGGAAGGCTGCATGTTCAGCAGCAGCGGCACCTTGTGGCCGTATTCCATCCAGTCGCTCGATTTCAGCTCGACGCCGGCGTGACGCGCCATGGCGACGATGTGCTGCTGGGCGTTGGTGGAACCGCCGATGGCGGCGTTGACCACAATCGCATCCAGGAAGGCTTCGCGGTTCAGGATCTGCGACGGACGAATGTCCTGCTTGGCCATTTCGACGATGCGCTTGCCGGTTTCGTAGGCCATCTGGCCGCGTTCGCGGTACGGCGCAGGAATGGCCGAGCAGCCGGTCAGCGACATGCCCAGCGCTTCGGCGATGGCGTTCATGGTCGACGCGGTGCCCATGGTGTTGCAGTGCCCCGCCGACGGCGCCGAAGCGGCGGCGATTTCCAGGAATTTCTCGTTATCGATCTTGCCGGCGGCCAGCTGCTTGCGGCCCTTCCAGATCGCCGCGCCCGAGCCCACCAGTTCACCATCGAGCCAGCCGTCCAGCATCGGGCCGCCGGACAGCACGATGGCCGGAATGTCGATGGTGGCGGCGGCCATCAGCTGCGACGGCGTGGTCTTGTCGCAGCCGGTGGTCAGCACCACGGCGTCGATCGGATAGCCGTGCAGGATCTCGACCAGGCCCATATACGCCAGGTTGCGGTCGATCGCCGCGGTCGGACGGCGGCAGTTCTCGAAGATCGGGTGCAGCGGGAATTCCATGGCGATGCCGCCCGCGTCGCGGATGCCGTCGCGCACGCGCTTGGCCAGCTCCAGGTGGATGCGGTTGCACGGGCTGATATCGCTGCCCGATTGGGCGATGCCGATGATAGGACGGCCGGAACGCAGTTCCTCCGGCGTGATCCCGTAGTTCATGAAACGCTCAAGATACAGCGCGGTCATATCGATGTGGTCCGGGTTATCGAACCAGTCCTGCGAGCGGTAGCGACGCGATTGGGTGCTCATAAAAAGTGCCTATTCTGGTAAGTACAGATGTTGCAGTTGTCCCGGCGTGGCCACGCGGAAGCTGAATACGCCTCCCGCCAGCGGCTCCCGGCTTAATTCTTCTTCCGACAGGCCTTTGCGGGCCGTGGTCACAAACACGGTGCGCAGATCCTCGCCGCCGAATGCAACCTTGGTGATATTCGAACACGGCATGGTCACGGTGTCCAGTAGCTGGCCCGATGCCGCGTAACGCTCGATGCGGCCGCCGGCAAACAGGCCTACCCACAGCGCGCCGTCGGCGTCCACCGCGGTGCCGTCAGGGTAGCCGCCGTCCTCGATGCGCACGAACACGCGCTTGTTGGACAGGTCGCCATTTTCATCCAGGTCGAACGCGTAGATGGTTTTTTCCAGCGTGTCCGTATGGTAGAAGGTACGGCCGTCCGGACTCACGCACGGGCCGTTGGTGATGACGTAGCCGCTGTCCATGCGCAGCAGGCGGCGGTTTTCGCTCATGCGGTACAGCGAGCCGCTCGGCGCCACTTCGGCGTTGTCCATGGAGCCGAACCACAGCGCGCCGTGGCGGTCGATGTAGCCGTCGTTGAGGCGATTGCCCGGCAGGTCGGATTCCAGTTCCTGAATGGTGGTCAGCTCGCCGGTCTTGAACGAAAAGCGTTCGATGCGGCCAGGCAGGCCGCACACAAAGTCGCCGCCGTGCATGGGCAGGGCGAAGCCCACTTCGTCCGGCACCGTCCAGCTTTGACGGCGGCTGCCATCCTCCGCGCAACGATGGATAGCGCGCTGCTTGATGTCGACGAAGTACAGCGTCTTGTCCTCCGGGTGCCATACCGGGCCTTCACCCAGGGTCGCACCCAGCGACCAGATGCACTCAGGCTGATAGAGGTTCATGCTCCATACCATCCGGCGTCTACGAAGTAATCGCGGCCGGAGCAGCGGCGTGCATTATCGGACGACAGGAACAGCGCCATGGCGGCGATGTCTTCCACTTCCACGCCTTGCGGCAGCACCTGCGCATCCAGGATCGCCTGGCTGGCTTCCGGCGAATGCCACAGCGCTTTCTGGCGCTCCGTCATCACCGACCCCGGAATCACGGTGTTGACCCGGATGCCGTCCTTGCCCAGGTCGCGCGCCAGGCCGCGAGTCAGGCCTTCGATGGCCGCCTTGGCGGTCATGTACAGGGACAGCTCCGGCAAGGCCAGGTGCCACGAGATCGAACCGAAGTTCAGGATCACGCCGGTGCCGGCTTTCTTCATGCCCGGGGCCACGGCCTGGGCGCAGAAGAACTGGTGGCGCAGGTTGACGGCCAGGCTGTTGTCCCAGTATTTCGGGGTAACGTCCTGCACCTGATGACGATGGTCGTTGGCGGCATTGTTGATCAGGACTTCAATCGCGCCGTGGTCTTTCTCGATCTGCGCGATGACCTTGGACAGCGCGTCCAGGTCGGTCAGGTCGCAGTGGAAGAACACCGGCGGGAACTTGGCGTCCTTCATGCTCGCGGCGAGCGCTTTCGAAGCCTCGACCGCGATATCGATGAAGAACACCTGCGAGCCCTGTTTCACGAAAGCGTCCACAATGCCCGCGCCGATGCCGGTGCCGCCGCCAGTAATCAGGACTCGCTTGCCGGCGAGGTCCGGGTAGGTGGCGTAGACCATTGGTTGCACCATCTTTTTCTCCTATTGTTTAATTGAGCAGGCCGCGTTGGGCCAGGTTGCGATACAGTGCGCGCACGCCGAACGTCCATGGGGTGACGGCGTCGCTGCGATAAACGTGATTGACCAGCATGCCCAGCGACGGGCTGCTGATGCTGACGCGGTCACCCAGCTTATGGGTGAAGCCCGCACCCGCCGCGCCGCGATCTTTAATCGGGGAGAACATGGTGCCGAGGAAGAGCATGAAGCCGTCAGGGTACTGGTGATGCGGGCCGCTGGTCTGCGATACCAGATCCAGCGGGTCGCGGCTGATCTCGCGCATGCGGCTTTCGCCGTCGAGACGGAAGCCGTCTTCGGCGCCTTCGATCACCAGGCGCAGTTCAGCGTTGCGCACGGTGTCGATGGTGAAGCGTTCGTCGAACAGGCGGATGAAGGGACCGATGCCGCACGAAGCGTTGTTGTCCTTGGCTTTGCCCAGCAACAGCGCGCTGCGGCCTTCGATGTCGCGCAGGTTGACGTCGTTGCCCAGCGTGGCGCCGACGGCTTGCGCGCGGCTGTTCACGGCCAGCACGACTTCAGGCTCCGGGTTGTTCCATTTCGATTCAGGGTGCAGGCCCACGTCCGCACCGAAGCCCACCGCCGACATCGGCTGCGACTTGGAGAACACTTCGGCGTAAGGGCCGATGCCCACTTCCATGTACTGCGACCATGCGCCGCGCGCAATGAACTGTTCTTTCAGTTTTTCCGCCTCCGGCGAGCCTGGTTTGATGGCCGACAGGTCGGCGCCGATATCCTTGAGCAGCGACTTGCGCAGCTCGTCCGCCTTGGCCGGGTTGCCGCCGGCCTGTTCTTCAATCACGCGCTCCAGCAAGCTGACGGCGAAGGTCACGCCGCAGGCCTTGATGGCTTGCAGATCGTTCGGCGCCAGCAGGCGCACTGGCGCGTTCTCGTCGCCGCTCAAGGCGGCGTCGATCAGTGCTTCCACGCGGCCCAGAGACTGGCCCGGCGCCGTTTGGGCGAAAGCCAGCACGTCGTCGCGATCCAGCAGATCGGACACGGTAGGCACGGCGGCGGTGATATCGAAAACCTCACCTTTGCGTACCACGACCACGCTCGGGCCATTGACGTCAGCGCGCCATACGCGGCCGACCAGCAGCGCGTCCGGCAGGTCGGCGGGAAGGTGCGCCAGGGCCGGCGCGTGTTTCAGTTTGTTTTGCATGGAGTCTCCTAGGTCCGACAGGGTATGGAATCCGGTGTTTTTGTTGCACGTACCATCTCTTTACCCTAAAATGAATAGCGCTAACATTTCAGGAGTGTGAAGGATTTATGCAACCAAGTCAACACGCTTTACGCAGCTGCCTGGGCGCCGTGCTCGCGGCTTTTCTGATGAACGCCGCCGCGGCGGAGCCGGGCGGCCACTGGGTGGCGAGTTGGGGTGCAGCGCAGCAAATTCCCGAACCCGCGAATGAACTGGCGGCCGAATCCTGGCGCGACGGCACTATCCGCCAGATCGTGCATCTCACTCTGGGCGGCAAGCAATTCCGGGTCCGCGTCAGCAACGCATATGGCACTGCACCATTGATGCTGGAAGCGGCCAGTGTGGCGCTGGCGTTGGCGCCCGGCCAGGCCGGTGTCAACGCTCCTACTTTGCGTCCCCTGACCTTCGACGGCCGTACTTCGGTGATGATCCCTGCGGGGACGGAATACTACAGCGACGCCATCGCCATGGAACTGAAACCGGCGGCCGATCTGGCGGTTTCGCTGCATTTCAAGGAGGCGCCGGCGCGGCAGACCGGCCATCCGGGCGCGCGCGGCACCACTTTCCTCGCCAAGGGCAACCGCGTCAACGACGCGGCGTGGGACGACGCCGCCAAAACCACGCGCTGGTACGCGCTCGGCGACGTCGAAGTACTAGCGCCGCGCGGCACCGGCGCGCTGGTGGCCATCGGCGATTCCATCACGGACGGCTACGGCGTGCCGGCCGATACCAACACCCGCTGGACGGACGTGCTGGCCGCGCGCCTGCGCAATGAGAAAATAACGATGGGCGTGGTCAATGCCGGCATCGGCGGCGGTCGCATGCTGCGCGACGGCCTGGGTCCCAACCTGGCTTCACGCTTCGACCGCGACGTGCTGTCACGGGCCGGCGTCACCCATGCGCTGGTCCTGATCGGCGTGAACGACATGGGCGGCATGCACCGCAATACGCCGGACACGAAGGCCGACCGCCAGCTGTTGCTGGCGGACCTGAAACTGGCGCATCGCCAGCTGGCCGAACGCGCGCGCGCGCATGGCGTCTGCCTGATCGGCGCCACGGTAACGCCGTATGTTGGCAGCGATTATTATCATCCCGAGCCGGAAAACGAAGCGGATCGCCAGGAGCTGAATCAATGGATACGCAGCTCCGGCGTGTTCGATGCGGTCGCCGACTTCGACGCCGCGCTGCGCGATCCCGCCCGGCCGGACCGCCTCAAGCCGGTGTACGACTCCGGCGACCACCTGCACCCATCCCTGGCCGGCTACCGTGCACTGGCCGAAACCGTGCCCTTGAAGGCATTACAAAAAAAATGTGGAGACATGAAATGATCGGTTCCTGGTTCACCCCTGCCGCTTCGCGCAGCGCCGCGTTGTCCGCCCTGCTGGCTGCTGCCTCGCTGGCTGCACCCGCCATCGCCGCGCAGCCGGCTACCTACAGCAATCCGGTGCTGAGCGGTTTCCACGCCGACCCAAGCATTTGCGCCGTCGGCGGCGACTACTATCTGGCCACCAGCAGTTTTGAATACTTCCCCGGCGTACCGATTTATCACAGCAAGGATCTGATCCACTGGCAGAAAATCGGCCATGCACTCACCCGCCCCAGCCAGCTCAATCTGAAGCACACCCGCAGCTCGCAAGGCATCTATGCCCCTACCCTGCGCTGCCACGACGGTGTGTTCTACATGGTCACCACCAATATGGAAGGCGGCGGGGCCTTCTACGTCCACACCAAAGATCCGGCCGGCGAATGGTCGGAACCGGTGTGGCTGAACGACCCAAGCTTCGCTATGGACCCGTCGCTGTTCTTCGACGATGACGGCAAGGTGTATTACACCCGCCACGGCGGCGGCGAACATGGCGGCGTCTATCAGGCGGAAATCGACCTCAAAGCCGGCAAGCTGCTGGAGCCGCCGCGCCTGATCTGGTCCGGCACCGGCGGCGTATGGCCGGAAGGTCCCCATCTGTACAAGCACGATGGCCAGTACTACCTGATGATCTCCGAAGGCGGCACCTCCTACAACCATAGCCTGACCATGGCGCGCTCCGCCTCGCCGTTCGGCCCCTTCACCGCCAATCCCGCCAATCCCATCCTGACGCACCGCGGCCATCCCGAACTTCCGCTGCAAGCCACCGGCCACGGCGATCTGGTACAAACGCCGGAAGGCAAATGGTGGGTCACGCTGCTGGGCATCCGGCCGGTCGACCACAAGCACCACCTCGGCCGCGAAACCCTGCTGGCGCCAGTCGCATGGAACGAGCAAGGCTGGCTCACCGTGAACAAAGGTCAGCCGCTGGCGATGGAAATGTCGGCGGAAGGCTTGCCGCCTATGGCGCCATGGCCCGCCGAGCCGGTGCGCGACGACTTCGACGCGCCCAAACTCGGTCTGCAATGGACTCAGTTGCGCGGTCCCGGCGACGGCCTGTGGTCCCTGAGCGAGCGGCCGGGCTACCTGCGCCTGAAAGGCAGCAGCGTCACCATGAACGATATCGCGCAGCCGGCCTTCATCGCGCGCAGTCAGGAGCACATGCGCATGCGCGCCTCGACGCAAGTGGAGTTCGAGCCGACGGACGCCGCCCACGCCGCCGGTCTGGTATTGCGTCAGAACGAAAAAAATTACTATGAGCTGCGCATCACCGGCGCACCGCAGCGCAAGCTGGAGCTGCTGGCCCGCACTGGCGGCGTCACGTCGCTGAAAGCCTCCACGCCGCTGCCGCCCGGGCCTGTGGTGCTGCAAGTGGAATCGTGGGCCGACCACTATGAGTTCAGCTACAGCGGCGCCGGTGTGCCGCTCAAGCAGATCGGCACCCTGCCGACGGCGCCGCTGTCGTCGGAATCGGCGAGCGGATTTACCGGCGTCTATATCGGCATGTATGCCGAAGGCGCCAGGCAGCAAGCCATGCCTGCTGCCGATTTCGCATGGTTCGACTACCAGCCCATCGAAAAATAAAACCATATGAGACAACGATTTTTTGCCGCCGGGGCCATGCTATTGACCCTGCTGTCGCACGCCCTGCCAGCGCAGGCGCTGGGCCAGAAAAAACTGGCTTGGTTCGACGCCCCGCCTGCCGATGCCGTCGCGCTGGCCCGTAACGGCCAGGCCGCGAAACTGTATGTGGACTCCGCCGATTATGCCGGCGTGCTACGTGCGGCGGGCGACCTGCAGGCCGATATCGCCCGCGTCAGCACCGTCAAGCCAACGCTTAACACGGCCAGTGCGCCGGCCGGCGCGGATGTGGTCATCATCGGCACCGTCGGCAAAAGCGCGTTGATCGACCAACTGGTGGCGGCCGGCAAGCTGGATGTTTCAGCCATCAAGGACAAGTGGGAAGGCTGGCAGGTGCAAACCCTGACCAAGCCGCTGCCCGGCGTAGAGCGCGCGCTGGTAATCGCCGGCAGCGACAAGCGCGGCACCATCTACGGCATCTACGAGATGTCCGAGCAGATCGGCGTCTCGCCTTGGAACTGGTGGGCCGATGTGCCGGCGGCGAAGCACGCCAATGTGTACGCATCGGCCGCCGCTGCGGTGAGCGATGCGCCGGTGGTCCAGTATCGCGGCATTTTCCTGAATGACGAGGCGCCGGCGCTGACCGGCTGGGTCAAGCAGCACTACGGCAGCTTCAATCACCAATTCTATTCGAAGGTGTTTGAGCTCATCCTGCGTTTGCGCGGAAATTACCTGTGGCCGGCCATGTGGGGCGAAGCGTTCTACGACGACGATAAGCTGAACGGCAAGACCGCCGACGAATACGGTGTCGTCATCGGCACCTCGCATCACGAACCGATGATGCGCGCGCACGACGAGTGGCGCCGCTACGGCGCCGGCCAGCACTGGGACTACACCCGCAGCGGCGAAGCGCTGCGCGAATTCTGGACGCAAGGCCTGCGCGTCACCCAGGGCCAGGAGAAAGTCGTCACACTGGGCATGCGCGGCGATGGCGACGAGCCGATGTCGCGCGATGCCAATGTGTCGCTGCTGGAGCGCATTGTCAGCGATCAGCGCAGCATTATCGCGAAGGAAATAAATCCGGATGTGACCAAGGTGCCGCAGCTGTGGGCACTGTACAAGGAAGTACAGGACTACTATGAAAAAGGCATGCGCGTGCCCGACGATGTGATGCTGCTGTGGTGCGACGACAACTGGGGCAATATCCGCCGCCTGCCGACGCCGGAGGAACGCAAGCGCTCCGGCGGCGCCGGCATCTACTATCACTTCGATTATGTCGGCGGACCGCGTTCCTACAAATGGATCAATGTGACGCCGCTGCCGAAGGTGTGGGAGCAGATGCACCTGGCCTGGCAGCATCAGGCCAACCGCATGTGGATCGTCAACGTGGGCGACCTGAAGCCGATGGAAGTGCCGATCGAATTCTTCCTGACCTATGCGTGGAATCCCTCCGCCTGGCCGGCGGAGAGGCTGCCGGATTATCTGAAGCTGTGGGCCGCCCGCGAGTTCGGACCGGAACATGCTGACGATATCGCGGATATCGTCGCCAAATACGCCAAATACAACGGCCGCCGCAGACCGGAGCAACTGGAACCTAACACCTATAGTCTGGTGAACTACAACGAGGCTGCCCGCATCGTCGACGAATACAAGGCGATTGCGGCGCGCGCCGAGAAGATTTCCGCCGCCCTGCCGGCCGCAAAGCGCGATGCGTTCTATCAGCTGGTGCTGTATCCGGTGAAAGCCAGTGCGGTGGTGAATGAGCTGTACGTCACGGCCGGTTTCAACCGCCTGTATGGCTTGCAGGGACGCGCCGCCACCAATGACCTGGCGGCACGCGCGCGCGCGCTGTTTGCGGAAGACGCGGAACTGGTGCGCCGGTATCACGAGGATATCAGCGGTGGCAAGTGGAATCATATGATGTCGCAGACGCATCTGGGCTATACCTACTGGAATCAGCCGCCGCGCAACGTGATGCCGCCAGTGACGGAAATGCAGGTGCCGAAAGCCGCGGACATGGGCGTGGCAGTGGAAGGCAGCGAGCAAGTCTGGCCCGGTCCGGGCGGCGATGCGCTGGCCCTGCCGGCGCTGGACGTATTCGAGCGACGCGCGCGCTTTGTCGATATCTTCAATCGCGGCCAGCAGCCTTTCGATTACAAGGTGGTCGCCAGCGAGCCGTGGATCACGCTGGACAAGCCGTCCGGCAAAGTCGCACGCGAGCAGCGGGTAGCGGTGAACGTGCGCTGGACGGAGGTGCCGGACGGTGTACGCACCGCCACGCTGACCATCTCCGGCGCCGGCGGCAAGACGGTGGTGAAAGTCCCGGTAAGCAAACCGGCGGGCGCTGCGGCGCTCAAGGGCTTTATCGAAACCGGCGGCGTGGTGGCGATGGAAGCGGAGCACTACACGCGCGCGGTGCCGGCCGGGCAGCGGACTTGGTTGAGGGTGCCGGATCACGGCCGCACCTTGTCCGGCATGACGGTGCTCCCGGTGGATGCGCCGGCCGATGCGGCGCCCGCGATGCGGCTGGAATATGAAATGCAGCTGTTCAGTGCCGGCCAGTTCGAAGTGCAAACGACGCTGGCGCCAACGCAGAAGTTCCAGCCGGGCGAAGGCCTGCGCTATGCGATTTCGTTCGATGACGAAACGCCGCAGATCATCAACGTGCATGCGGACGCCAGCGAGAAGGCCTGGGAACGCAGCGTATCGGATGGCGTGACAGTGCTGGCATCGCGCCATAAAATCGACAAGCCGGGCAAGCACACGCTCAAGTTCTGGGCGCTGGACTCGGGGCTGGTGCTGCAAAAGCTGGTGGTCAACACCGGAGGGCAAAAGCCGAGCTACCTCGGGCCGCCGGAAAGTCCGCGCCAAATCCCGCAACCTTAAGCGATACGCCAGCCCGACCACATAGGGGTCTGCCCCTGCGGGTCAGACCCCACATGGCAGTGCGGGGTCAGGCGCGAGCAGGCATCCCGTTAATAGCCGCAGCAATCGCATCCCGCAGCGGCTTGGCGCGCAGTTCCGTGTCAAATGGCGTTGGGCGACCCTTCTGCCCGTCGCTGCGGCGCGCCTCCGGCCAGCCCTGCAGCCAGTTGGCGTTATCTGCCATGCCCCACATCAGGAAATCGCGGCACTGCGGATAGCTGAGCGTCACGTCAAGATAATCCTTGGCCAGCGCCGCCACGCCGGCATCGCGCACCTTGATGTCGGCCGGCAGCTTGCGATCGTTGACGTCGAATTCCGTGATCAGCAAATCCAGTCCCATGCCGGTCACCTCATCCAGGAACTTGCGCCATTCCTGCTGCTGCCTCGCACTGGTGGTGACATCGTCCCAGGCACCGATATGGCTCTGCAAACCCAGCGCATGAACCGGCGTGCCGCGCGATTTCAGGTCATGCAGCAGTTTCAGCACGCCCGCGCGATGTTTGGCGCTGCCATCGTCGTCGCGCATGTAGTCGTTGTAAACCAGTTGCGCCTTCGGCGCCCGCTCACGCGCCAGACGGAACGCCAAGTCGATCTGCTCCACCGCTCCCATGCGCTCGGTGAATACATTGGCATGCAGGTTGCCAGTCTTGGGATCGACCGCTTCATTCACCACATCGTAGCTATGAATCGCATCGCCAAAATGATCGCACACCGTCACGATATGCTTGTGCAGCAGGGCTTCCGCCGCCTTGGCCGGCTGGGCGCCGAAGTCATATTCATTGACCCACTTAGGCAGCCACTTGGCCTCCTGCCAGATCAGGTTATGTCCGCGCACCAGCATGCCCTGCTCCTTGGCCCACGCGTACATGACATCGGCCGGGCCAAAGTTATACTGACCCTGGCGCGGTTCCAGCGCCTGCCACTTGCCTTCGTTCTCCGCCACCAGCATATTGCACTCGCGCGCCATCAGCGCCTTGTACGCCGGATCGCGGAAGTGATAGCTCCCGATCGCGTTGCCGACGTTAAGGCCTTTGCGTTTGCCCAGTACTTTCAGCGGTTCCGGCATTTCGGCGGCGTGCAAGGGTGCCGCGCCGGCGGCGGCCATCAAGGCCATAAAGCTGCGGCGGGAAATTTTCATCTTTGTCTCTCTCCTCGTTGGAATTGTTCACTAACATCGTGGCATAATGAAATGGTTACGCTACCATAACTCGGAGACTTGATGCGCTTTTTCTTTTCCACCGCCCTTGCCGGACTGCTGCTGTCGCTAGCCGCCACGGTGTTTGCCGCCGATGAAGACGGCTACGACTTGTGGCTGCGCTACCGGCCGCTGAGTGGCGCGGCGCAGGCCGCAGTCAAATCGCAGGCGCGCAGCATCGTGCTGCCCGGCGACGCCACGCCAACCACGGATGCGGCGCTGGCCGAGTTGCGTCGGGGCCTGTCCGGCATGCTGGGACAGGCGCCATCATCCGCCGCGCGCATCGGCGACGGCGCCCTGCTGCTTGCCACGCCGGCCCGTCTGGCCTCGCTGAGCGCCTCGGACGCGACACTGCGCGCCGATCTGGCGGCGCTGGGTGCGGAAGGCTATCTGCTGCGCTCCACCCGCGTGCAGGGCCACAAAGTCACGCTGATCGCCGCCAACAGCGACATCGGTCTGCTGTACGGCGCCTACGCATGGCTGCGCGGCGCTGCAACCGGCAGCACGGCAGCGGCAAGTTCCGCGCCCAAGCTGCAACTGCGCCTGCTCAACCACTGGGATAATCTGGACCGCAGCGTGGAGCGCGGCTACTCCGGCCAATCGATCTGGGACTGGTGGGCGCTGCCGGAAATCAAGGACCAGCGCTACACCGACTACGCCCGCGCCAACGCCTCGCTGGGCATCAACGGCACGGTGCTCAACAACGTCAACTCCAAACCGGAAGTCCTGGCCGCGCCCTTCATCGCCAAAGCCGCCGCCGTGGCCGACATCCTGCGTCCTTACGGCATCAAGGTCTATCTGTCCGCGCGCTTCTCGACGCCGCTGGAACTGCACGAAACCTCGACCGCCGATCCTCTGGCGCCGGAAGTGCAGCAATGGTGGAAGAACAAGGCCGACGAAATCTACAAAGCCATCCCCGATTTCGGGGGCTTCCTCGTCAAGGCCAATTCCGAAGGCCAGCCCGGCCCGCAGGACTACCATCGCAGCCACGCCGATGGCGCCAACATGCTGGCCGCCGCCGTGGCGCCGCATAAAGGCATCGTCATGTGGCGCGCCTTCGTCTACGCGCCCAAGGGCTCGCATGTGGCCGAAGACCGTGCCAAGCAGGCTTACGAGGAATTCAAGCCGCTGGACGGCAAGTTCGCCGACAACGTGCTGGTTCAGGTGAAGAACGGCGCCATCGACTTCCAGCCGCGCGAGCCGTTCCATCCTCTGTTCGGCGCCATGCCGAAAACGCCGTTGATGATGGAATTCCAGATCACCAAGGAGTACCTCGGCTACTCGACCGACCTGGCCTACCTCGGCACCATGTTTGAGGAGACGCTGGAAGCGGACACCCGCACTGGCAACGGCACCGGCGCCGGCAAAACCGTCGCCCAGACCCTGACCGGCATGGCCGGCGTGGCCAACATCGGCAGCGACCGTAACTGGGCCGGCTCCCACTTCGACCAGGCCAATTGGTACGCCTACGGCCGTCTCGCATGGAATCCGCAAGCCAAGGCGCGCGACATCGCCGCCGAGTGGGCCGCCCTCACCTTCGGCCCGGACCCGCGCGTGGCGCAGCCCATCGTCGACATGATGATGATGTCGCGCGAAACGGTGGTGAACTATATGACGCCGCTCGGTCTGCACCACATCATGGGCACCGGCCATCACCACGGTCCCGCGCCGTGGGTGGACAACCTCGAACGTCCGGACTGGAATCCGGTGTACTACCACCGCGCCGACCGCAACGGCATCGGCTTTGACCGCACCGCCAGCGGCAGCAACGCGCTGGAGCAGTACTCGCCGGAGATCGCGCGCGAGTACGCCGATCCGCACACCACGCCGGAACAGCTGCTGCTGTGGTTCCACCACCTGCCATGGGACTACGCAATGCCGTCCGGCCGCACGCTGTGGGCCGAACTGTTGGCCCGATACGACAAGGGCGTGGCCGACACACGCCAGCTGCACGCGCGCTGGGTTGCGCTCAAGCCGCTGATCGACGCGCGCCGCTATGCCGAGGTGGAACAACACCTCACGCGCCAGATCAACAACGCCATATTGTGGCGCGACGCCTGCATTGCCTACTTCCAGTCGGTGTCCGGCCTGCCGCTGCCGCCCGGCGTGCAGGCGCCAGCCCATCCGCTGGAATACTACAAATCCCTGCGCTATCCGTATGCCCCGGGTCGTGGATAAGCCCCGCTTGTGGTAAAGTCCGGGGCTTAACCTAGCTTTATATCGATTGAGGACAGATGACGAAAACCAAGGTGAAACCGGCCCCTGTACCGGCCGTGCAGAGCCGCTCGCAGGCCCCGACCATGGCCGATGTGGCCAAGCTGGCAGGCGTATCTCCGATGACGGTATCGCGCGTGATGAACGGCGATACCAACGTCCGCGAAAAGACCCGCAACCGCGTCGACGCGGCCGTTGCTGCCCTCAACTACGTCCCCAACCAGGCTGCACGCCGTCTCGCCGGCTCGCGCCCGATCCGCGTCGGCTTCCTGTACTCGAACCCGAGCGCGGGCTACCTGAGCGAGTTCCTGGTCGGCCTGCTGAATCAGGCCAGCCCGAATAATGTACAGTTGGTGGTGGAAAAATGCGAAGCCGACGAACACGGCGTCGAACAGGCCCGCCGCCTGATCGCCAATGGCGTGGACGGCATCATCCTGCCGCCGCCGCTGTGCGACGTGCACAATCTGATCGACCTGATCGCCGCATCCGGCACGCCGGCCATCACCGTGGCCTGCGGCCAGCCCGACCCGCGCGTGGGCGGCGTCAGCATCGACGACTATCAGGCCGCCTACGCCATGACCAGCCACCTGATCGCGCTGGGCCACCAGCGCATCGGCTTCGTCATCGGCCATCCGAACCAGAGCGCCAGCGCGCGCCGCCTGGCAGGCTTCAAAGCCGCCATCGCGGAGAAGAATGCGCAAAGTGCGAAAGAACTGGTCGTTCAAGGCCTGTTCACCTATCGCTCCGGCCTGGATGCGGCCGAGCAGTTGCTGGGACTGGAGCAGCGCCCGACCGCCATCTTCGCCAGCAATGACGACATGGCCGCCGCCGTGGTGGCGATCGCCCATCGCCTCGGCCTGGACGTGCCGGGCGACCTGACCGTGGCCGGCTTCGACGATACCGCGCTGGCCACCACCATCTGGCCCGAGCTGACCACCGTGCGCCAGCCGATTGCCGATATGGCGGAAAAAGCCGTGCAGATCCTGGTGCGCCTGATCCGCGCCCAGCGCAACGGCGCGCCGGAAGCGCCGGAGCACGTCGTCATCGAGCATGCGCTGATCCGCCGCCAGTCCGATGCGGCGCCGCGCCTGCGGCCCTCCACCAAGGCTGCAGGCAAGGCATAAGCTTAGCCCTTACTCGGGATCGTAGAAAATGGCGTCCATCAGCGCCACTCTGCGGTCCCAGATGACTGCCTCCTGCGCATCGGCTGGTCTCCGGGCATTGAACCAAGGCGAAGCATGCAGAAGGCGCAGCAGTTGGATATAGCCCTGCCTTGTCGTTAACGATCTCTGGCTCACGCCCAAGGTTTTCGCCATATTCGCCCGTACCGACGGCGAAGCGATGGTGCAGTAGACGTCGGGCCGCACGAGGCACAGCAAGCGCCCCCAGACCTTCATTGTGGGCCCCAGTTGCTCCAATCGCTCCAGTTGCCGCTCCAGCACCTGTTCGTAATCCGACGCATTGATGTCGAGGGCTGCAATCGTATTCACTGCGGATACGATGGTGCGATGGTCTGCCAGGCTGCCATTCGCCAGCAGTCCGCGCACCGCGCCCGATGCGGCAACGTGCCCCAGCCAGCCGTATGGTTCCATTCCGCCGATGATTTTGCGGTTATTCAGGTCATCAAATACCTCGACATGCCAAGGGAGCGGCACATTTTTCTCGGCGGCGTTCAGAGTCATGAGGTATGCCTCAAGTGATCGACCGGACTGCACCAGACTGTCATGTATCAGCGCGCGATAATCATCCCAGCCGGCCTCGGATAGAATGTCGCTTTCCGATATCTGATCCTCGGCGACAGCGGGATCGACATCCGGGCGTGGCGGATGCTGCTTGTATTCCTCACTGTATTTTTTCAGCCAGGCGTCGTCAGGCACGAATGACAGGCTGTCGCTGCGCCACTCAGCTAACTGGCGTTCCAGCGCGGCGATGCCGGTGTCAGATTGCGTACGGTCGCCTTCCATCAGCAAGCTCGCCTCGACGTTCATCGTAAAGCCAGAGTAGGTCAGGTTCGAACTACCGATAAATAGGGCAAATTTCTTCTCACTCTTGAAGAGATAGATCTTCGGATGGAACAAATTAGTCCGCATGGGTCGAAAGATACGAAAATCAGCCCCCATCTCTTCAAGCCACGGGAACGCAGCGGGATGCGTCTGATTAAAGCCGACACCTACGACGATCTTCAAGTTGCGGCCGAACCGTTTGATGTCCCGATACGGGAAAATGTCTTTTGGCTTGCCACACCACGCAACGGCGGCGTCCAGCGTTTTGTATTCGTTGCAGCAGCGAGAAAACTCGGTCCGCAACGCTAAAGCATCCGTAATGATCTTCGTTGTCGACATAATTTGCCTGTTTGATTTGTTGCGGTCGAGACTAAAGCGAATGTTTCCAAAAGTCAACGACCATAAAAACCAGTCGCAAACGTCATTGCTTCCCGCTATAGTTCTCAATCTCACTCAACCTGACTAAAGACGAGACATGAAGAAACTCCATGTGCTGTTGATTGCCGCTAGTGTTCTCTCCTCTTCCACCTACGCCGCCGATAGCACCCCGCCGCGCGCCACCACCGACACCGGCGCCGTGACAGGCGTGCAGGAAGCGTCGGGCGTCAAATCGTTTAAAGGCATTCCTTACGCGGCGCCGCCGGTGGGCAAGCTGCGTTGGGCTGCGCCGCAAGCGGCGGCCAAGTGGAAAGGCGTGCGCAAGGCCGATCATTTTGCGGCGCGCTGCATGCAGCTGCCGCTGTTCAGCGACATGGTGTTCCGTTCCGACGGTGTGAGCGAGGACTGCCTGTACCTCAACGTCTGGACGCCGGCCAAGTCGGCGAAAGAGAAGCTGCCGGTGCTGGTCTACTTCTACGGCGGCGGTTTCGCGGCCGGCGACGGCTCGGAGCCGCGCTACGACGGCGAGAGCATGGCGGCCAAAGGCATCGTCACGCTGACCGTCAACTATCGCCTCAATGTATTCGGCTTCATGGCACACCCGGAGTTGACCAAGGAATCGCCGCATCACGCATCGGGCAACTACGGTCTGATGGACCAGGCGGCAGCGCTGCAATGGGTGAGGAAAAATATCGCAGCTTTCGGCGGCGATCCGTCGCGCGTGACCATCGCCGGTGAATCCGCCGGTTCGTTCTCGGTCAGCGCACAGATGATTAATCCGCAAGCCAAGGGACTGATCGCCGGCGCCATCGGCGAAAGCGGTTCGCTGCTTGGCTTGATGGCCCCTGCCCCGCTGCCGGTTGCCGAGCAAATCGGCGCGGCCTTTGCACAAGGCGCCGGCGCGCCAACGCTGGCCGAGCTGCGCGCCATGCCGGCGCAGCAGCTACTGGATGCCACCAAGAAGCCCGGCGCATGGTTCTTCGCCATTCAGGACGGCTATGTGATCCCGCGTTCGCCGGTCGCCATGTACGCCGCCGGCGAGCAGGCCAAAGTGCCTCTGCTGGCGGGCTGGAATTCGTACGAAGGCCACTACAAGCAAATCCTCGCCGACGCCGAACCGACCGCCGAGAACTTCACCGCAGCGCTGCAAAAGCTGTACGGCGATCAGGCCGCAGCCGCGCAGCAAGCTTACAGCGGCGATGTGAAGCAAGCCGCGACAGAACTGGCGAGCGACCGCTTCATCGGCTACGGCACGTGGAAGTGGATCGACAGCCACGCGCGTACCAGCGGCAAGCCGACCTACCGTTATTACTACACCCGTCCGCGGCCGGGCCAGGAAGGCGCCGGCCATTCGGTCGAAATCGAATACGCCATGGGGAACCTGTCGGGGAATAAAGTCTATGCGTGGACCGACGACGACCGCGCCCTGTCGGCGCAGATGCAGCAGTACTTCGCCAACTTCATCAAGACCGGTAATCCTAACGGCACCGGCCTGCCGGAATGGCCGCAAGCCAGCGCCGGCGCGGGTTCGCGCCTGATGAAGCTTGACGTGCCATCCGTCGCCGCCACCGCAACCGACGACGCGCATTACCAGTTCCAGGAAGCGCAAGCCAAGCACTGAAAATAGTTTAATTTTGCGTTTGTATTTTATTGTATCGGCAGGTAATCATATGAAAACCTGCTATACAATTTATCCTCTTATCCAGAGGAATCCACTACATGCGCAAAAAAATCGGCTTACTGGCCATTTGCCTGACGGTGTCCGCTTACGCAGCGGAACCCTTCGACGACAAGTTCCGTCAACTCGACGAAATTCTGCCGACGCCTAACGTTTACCGCACCGCCTCCGGCGCGCCCGGCCACGCTTACTGGCAGCAGCGCGCCGATTACACCATCAGCGCCACGCTGGACGAAGCCAGGCGCGCCCTCACCGGCAGTGAGCAGATCACGTATCACAATAACTCGCCCGACACGCTGAGCTATCTGTGGGTGCAGCTCGATCAGAACATTTACAAAAAAGATTCGGATGCCCGCATGATGCTCACCCAGCCTTCGCGCGAGGCGTGGGCCAAGGCCTCGTCGCCGGACGACGGCTACAAGTTCGAAGGCATGCGCGCCATCCTGGCCGGCCGCGAATTCGATGGCGGTTTCAAGATCAAGAACGTAGCCGCCAATGGCCAGCCGCTGAAGCACGTCGTCAACCGTACCATGATGCGCATCGACCTGCCGACGTCATTGAAGCCGGGCGAGAAGTTTGTTTTCAATATCGACTGGTCTTACAACATCAATGAGCAGATGGTGCTGGGCGGCCGCTCAGGCTTCGAGCACTTTGAGGAAGACAAGAACGATCTGTTCGAAATCGCTCAGTGGTTCCCGCGCATGGCGGCTTACTACGATGTCTACGGCTGGCAGCACAAGCAGTTCCTCGGCACCGGCGAATTCACTCTGGAATTCGGCGACTACGATGTGCAACTGACCGTGCCGGCCGACCACGTGGTGGCCTCCACCGGCGAACTGCAAAATCCGGCTGACGTGCTGACTGCCGCGCAGCGCGAGCGTCTTGAGAAAGCCAGGACAGCAACCGCGCCGGTGGTGATCGTCACGCAGGAGGAAGCCGCCAAGGCAGAGAAGTCGCACAGCGCCGGCACCAAGACCTGGCATTTCAAGGCCAACAACGTGCGCGATTTCGCCTGGGCCTCCAGCCGCAAATTCATCTGGGATGCGCAGGGCTACAAGAAGGATTCCACTAACGTGATGGCGATGTCCTACTATCCGAAGGAAGGCAATCCACTGTGGGGCAAGTACAGTACACAGGCCATCATTCATACCATCGACAAGTACAACAAGTACAGCTTCGATTATCCGTATCCGACCGCGATTTCCGTCAATGGCCCGGTGGGCGGCATGGAGTATCCGATGATCTCCTTTAACGGCCCGCGTCCGTCCAGGGACAAGAAGACCGGCGCGCTGACCTGGTCGGAGCAGACCAAGTATGGCCTGATCGGCGTGATTATCCACGAGGTAGGCCACAACTACTACCCGATGATCATCAACTCGGACGAACGCCAGTGGACCTGGATGGATGAAGGCCTGAACACCTTCGTACAATATCTGGCCGAACAGGAATGGGAAGACAAATATCCTTCGCGCCGCGGCGAGCCGCGCAACATCGTCGATTACATGCGCAGCCAGAACCAGGTGCCGATCATGACCAATTCGGAGTCTCTGCTCCAGGTGGGTAACAACGCCTACGCCAAGCCGGCCACCGGCCTGAACATCCTGCGCGAGACCATTCTCGGCCGCGAACTGTTCGACTACGCTTTCCGCGAATACGCCCAGCGCTGGAAGTTCAAGCGCCCTACGCCGGCTGACTTTTTCCGCACCATGGAAGATGCCTCCGGAACGGACCTCGACTGGTTCTGGCGCGGCTGGTTCTACACCACCGATCCGGTGGATATCAGCATCGACGGCATCAACGAGTATGGCGTGAGCAGCAAAGATCCTGAAAAGGAAAAGGCGTGGAAGAAGGCGCAGAAGGATGCGCAGCCTGTTTCCCTGTCCGAGCAGCGCAACAAGGCTCTGCCGAAGCGTGTGGACGCCCATCCTGAATTGAAGGATTTCTACAACGAGCATGACGAGTTCACCGTCACCAATAAAGACCGCAACAACTACGCCGAAGCCATCGAAAAGCTGGAGCCATGGGAGAAGAAGCTGCTGGATCAGGGCAAGCACCTGTATCTGGTGGACTTCTCCAACCTGGGCGGCATGGTGATGCCGCTGATCCTGGAGATTGAACTCAAGAGCGGCAAGAAGTACATCGAGCGCGTGCCCGCCGAAGTATGGCGCTACAACTCGAAGAAGATCACCAAGTTGATCGTCACCGACGAACCGATGGTGGGCCTGACCCAGGACCCATATTGGGAAACCGCCGACATCGACACTTCCAACAATGCGTGGCCACGCAAGGTTACCCAGTCCCGCCTCGAACTGTTCAAGACCGAGCATGACAAGAATAACCTGATGCGCGACTTCAATACGCCGCTCAAGAAGGACGAGAAGAAGTGATGTTACGCCGCCTGCGTTTGGTTGCGGCTACCGTGCTGGCGCTCGCCGGCACGGCGTCTCATGCCCACAACTTTCATATGGGCATAGCGGACATCAGCTACAACGAGCGTACCGGCAGCACCGAGATCGTGCACACTTACACGGCGCACGATCTCGCCACGCTGCTCACTAATCTCTACGGCCGCCAGTTCGATCTGGGCCGAGCCGACAGCGAGGCGCCGCTGCGGCGCTATGTGGAAAAGCAGTTCGCCATCACCGGCGCCGGCGGCGAGCGCCTGCCGCTGCAATGGGTAGGCGTGAAGGTGGACGCCGACAGCGTGGTCATCTTCCAGGAACTGCCGGGCGTCAGACTGGCAAAAGGCAGCCGCATACACAACGCTTTGCTGATAGACTTCCTGCCGTCGCAAAAGAACACCCTCAACCTGCAAACCGATGGCACGACCAAAACCCTCCTCTTCGATCAGGATCATATCGATCAAATCGCCCCTTAGATACGCGCTGTTGTTGGCTTTAGGTTCCGCGTACGCGGACGACCAGATTCTGCAAAGGGTGCTGGTAGACGGCTCGCGCACCAATCAGCTGGGCGTGGCCGATGCCGCCAGCGCCGGCACCGTGACGCAGGAAGAGCTGGCGGCGCGCACGGTGTACCGTCCAGGTGAAATGCTGGAGGCGGTGCCGGGGCTGGTGGTCAGCCAGCATAGCGGCGAAGGCAAGGCCAATCAGTTCTATCTGCGCGGTTTCAATCTCGATCATGGCACCGACTTGCGCACCAGCGTGGACGGCATGCCGGTCAACCAGCGCAGCCACGCGCATGGCCAGGGCTGGACCGATCTGAATTTCCTGATCCCGGAACTGGCCGTGCGGCTCGATTACAAAAAAGGCCCCTACTCCGCCGAAGAAGGCGACTTCGCATCGGCCGGCACGGCGTCGGTGGTGTATGCGAACCGGCTGCTGCAAGGTGTGGCCAGCGTCTCGGCAGGCCAGAACGGCTACGGCCGCGCGCTGCTGGCGAATTCGGTCGACACCCAGCGCGGCAGCCTGCTATACGCCATCGAAGCGATGCACAACGACGGGCCGTTCACGCGTCCAGACGATTATCAGAAGCTGAACGCCGTACTGCGCTATAGCGAAGGCTACGCCAACAACGGCTTCAACGTCAGCCTGATGGCTTACAAGGCAGACTGGAATTCCACCGACCAGATTCCGCTGCGCGCCGTACAGGATGGGCAAATCGGCCGCAACGACGCCATCGACAATACCGATGGCGGCAAGGCGCATCGTTACAGCCTGTCCGGCGCGTGGCGGCGCACGGCGGAGGACAGCGCGTCCAAAGGCAGCGCCTACATCATTGCCAACCAGCTGGATCTGTGGTCCAACTTCACCTACTTCATGGACGACCCGCTGCATGGCGACCAGTTCGCACAGCCAGACAAGCGCGTCACCAGCGGGCTGAATGCCTCGCATAGCTGGCATCACCATAGCGAAACTGGCAACAGTGAAACCACGGTCGGTGTGCAGCTACAGAACGACAACATCTTCAACGGTTTATACGACACGCAGGCGCGCCGTACCTTGTCAGTCACACGTCAGGACCACATCGTTGAATCCAGCGCCGGGCTTTTTGTGGAAAACAATACGCGCTGGGACGGGACTTTCCGCACCGTGATCGGCGCGCGTTTCGACAGCTACCGCTTCGATGTGCGCAGCGGCCTTGCGGCCAATTCGGGCAAGGCGATCGACCATCTGGCGAGTCCGAGCCTGAGCCTGATCTACGGGCCGTGGCAAACGGCCGAGGTATACGCCAACTTCGGCAGCGGCTTTCATAGCAACGATGCGCGCGGCACCACCATCACGCTCGATCCGAAGACCGGACTGGCGGCGGACAAGGTGACGCCGCTGGTGCGTTCACGCGGCATGGAGCTGGGTGCGCGCAGCGCATGGCTGCCAGGCTTGCAAACGTCGCTGTCGGCGTACCGGCTGGATTTCGATTCGGAGCTGGTCTATATCGGCGATGCCGGCGCCACCGAAGCGGGTCCGCCGAGCCGCCGTTACGGCGTTGAGTTCTCCAACTACTACAAGCCGCTGAAATGGCTCTCGGTCGATCTGGATCTGGCGTACGCCCGTGCGCGTTCGCGCGGCGATCAGAAGACAGGCAGCTACATCCCCGGCGCGATTGAAGGCACTGGGCAGCTGGCACTGACGGTGGACAATGACGGTCCGTATTCAGCCTCGCTCAAACTGCGCTACTTTGGTCCACGTCCACTGATCGAGGACAACAGCGCGCGCTCCAGATCGAGCATGACACTGAACGGCCGTTTTGGCTGGAAGATCAGGAAGAATCTGGCGTTGGAAGTTGAAGCATTCAACATCACCAACCGCCGCGATTCGGCCATCGACTACTACTATGAATCGCAGTTGAAGGGGGAAGCGGCTGCCGTCGCCGGCATCCACTTCCACCCTATCGAATCGCGCTCGCTGAGGGCGACGTTGATCAAGAACTTTTGAAGATCAGAACTCTTCCCACTCATCGCCGGAGGATGCCGCTTTAACTTTCGGGGCGGCGGGTTTGGCGACCGGCTTGGCGCGCGGGGCTTTCGGCAAGGCAGTGACGGCGGAGCGGTGGACTGACGGTGCGGGCGGAGCGTAGGCAACCTGCGAGGCATTGATCTTGAAGGCGCTTACCACCTGTTCCAGCTTGTCCGCCTGATCGCGCAGCAAGGTCGCAGCGGCGGCGGTTTGCTCCACCAGCGCGGCATTCTGCTGCGTGGTCTGATCCATTTCGGTGACCGCACGGTGCACCTGAGCGATGCCGTCGTTCTGCTCCTGCGTCGCGGCACTGATCTCGCCAACGATGTCGGTCACCTGCTTGATGCTGGATACGACTTCGTGCATGGTACTGCCGGCCTGCTCCACCAGCTTGGTGCCCGAACCGACCTTCTCTACCGAATCGTCAATCAGCGCCTTGATTTCCTTGGCCGCCGCGGCGGAACGTTGCGCCAGATTGCGCACCTCGGTCGCCACCACGGCAAAGCCTCGGCCCTGCTCACCCGCGCGTGCCGCTTCAACCGCCGCATTCAGCGCCAGAATATTGGTCTGGAAGGCGATGCCGTCGATAACCGAAATAATGTCGACGATCTTGCGTGACGACTCGTTGATCGAACCCATGGTCACCACCACCTGCTCCACCACCGAACCGCCCTGCGTCGCCACCTCCGACGCCGAACGCGCCAACTGGTTCGCCTGACGCGCGTTATCCGCATTCTGGCCCACGGTGGACGTCAGCTGCTCCATGCTGGCCGCAGTCTGCTCCAGCGCCGCTGCCTGCGACGAGGTACGCTGCGACAGATCGCCCGTACCGGCAGCAATCTGCTGCGAAGCCGCTCCCACCGAACTGGTGGACGAACGCACCGTCTCAATCACACCGGCAATCTGCTCCAGCAGCTTATTGAATGCAACCGCCGTGTGGCCGATTTCGTCCATGCGCTCGACCTTGATCTGTCGCGTCAGGTCCAGCGACTGGCTCACATCTTCCAGCGTGCCGCGTATCGATTCCAGACTGCCCTTGATGATGGCATACAGCTGCCATGCCAGCGCACCGGTCACCAGTACTGCCAGCACAATCACTGTTACCAGCAGGCGGAAAGCGAAGTTGTAGGCCGCCACGCTCTCGACGCGCACATCCTCGCTCAGCTTATTGTTGTAAGCGATATGATCGTCAAAGGCTTTTTTAACCGCAGCCGCCGACGTGGCCAGCGGCGTACCCGGTTGCAGCGTGGCGCGCACCGCATCCATGTCGCCGGCGTGCGCACCAGCCAGGAATGGCACCAGCGCCTGGCGGTAGGCAGCCATTGCCGCCTTGTCGGCTTCCAGCATTTTGCGGTCGGCATCGTCGAAAATGCGCTCCTTCTCATACAGCGCCACCACTTCGTCAAACTTGGCGTGGGCGTCATTGTAGGCTTTATCCAACGCTGTTTTATCGCTCAGATTGGAAAATACCGACAAACGATAACCCGCCAGACGGCTATCAGCCAGATAGCCCTTGGCCATATTCAAACCGGCGATGCTGGGAATCAGATTGGTTTGCACCATATCCAGCCGATGCTGCGCGCGCGAGAGCTGGGCAAGGCCGGCGACGCCGACAAAAATCAGCGCCATCAGGGCCAACGACAAGGTTAATATCAGTCGCTTCGTAATCGTCATTGTGACTTTTCTCATGTAAGTAGGAGGAGATTCGGCCGTCTATGCGGCCTGAATCCAGTATAACTTATGAGAAGTGACTACCGAAGTCAACAAGATCTAATCTGATGGATATCTCGATGGGAGAAGCCAATCAGCCCAGCAGGAACTTCAGGCGCTCATCGGCTCTGGATGGCGAAATCTCCAGTATCTCCGCCTCCACCACTTTGGCGATGACGAAGGGATCTTCGGCCACACGTGCTTGCAGCTCCTCCAGTGTGGCGCCGTGGGCGAAGATACAGCCGCCACGGCGCGGCTGCAAGCTGCCCGCCAACACGAAGACACCGTCATCGAAGCCTCGCTTCAGCCAGGCGTTGTGCGCGTCCATGTGGTGCGGCGCCTGGTCTTTCTGTTCAGCGAATTTGAGCAGTACTATATACATGCGGTTCCCCTTTTCTCAGTGTTTTCCCGCCGCGACCGCGGCAAGCCATAGATTCATTTGCCCGACTTCCGATTTGATGAATGCCTCGTCATGAAAGGCGTTCGCCAGTGTCGCCACACCCTGGCTGCGCGCCAGCAGGTGCATGGATAATGCGTCCGCATGTTTCTTTCGTCCCATGGCGGCAAACTGCTGCGCGAGCCAATTGCGGAATAGCGTGAACAGGGAGTTGGCCTGCGGCTGCAAGCTGTGATCAAGCCTGGCCAGTTCGCTCGTCAGCGTGCCAACCGGGCAACCGTGCTGCATGATCTTGACGCGGTTGGCGATCAGAATGCGGATGAAACAGCGGATACGTTCCTCCGGCGTGCCGCCTTCTTCTTCCCAACTATCCAGCATGGAGCGCGTGCGTTCGACACGCAGCGCGATGACGGCTTCCAGAATGTCATCCTTGGATTTGAAGTGGTAATAGAAATTACCTCGCGATATGCCCACGGCATCCGCGATATCGGCAAATGAGGTGCTTTCGAATCCGCGTTCATAGAAAAGACGGTCGGCAGCGTCGACAATTTGTTCACGTTTTTGCATCGTGAACCGATATTAGGACGATTGTCCTAGATTGTCAATAATGCAGGATACCCGGCGGCGATGGCCTCGGATTCGAGTTGCGAGATGCGGTTGTAGTCGGCGTCGGAGCGGTACTGGAAGGAGTTGATGCGGACCGCCGTCATGTGTTTGCGCAGCCGAGGGCTGGGCGACAGCAAGGCCAGGCGCAGGCGGATTCTCGTTTCTTCCGGCACGCCTTGTGCGGTGATCAGTGGCAGGCCGGGCGAGGATGCGGAGTATTGCAGGATCCTGATGCCTTGCAGGGTGTCCGGCCGTTCGTCGCGCAGATAGCCGAAGGTGACGCAATCGATAGCGGCGATGTCGGCCTCCCCTTCGCGCAGCGCGCGCAAGCTGGCGACGTGGGCACCTGTCCATTTCACTTTGCCGAAGAAGCTTCCGTCGCACGCCAGCGGCGCCACGGCGTGACGCAGCACGTTCATGCCGCTGTTGGATTGCGGGTCGTTGGCGGCGGCGGTCAGGCCGCGCGCTTCGGCCAGCGAGTTCACCCCGTCGACCGCGCGGGTCACGATCACGCTGGAATAGTTGCTGCCATCGCAGCCGGGGAAGCCGAAACATGGCGTCGCCAGCAAAGTCGCTGTACCGCGCAGGGAGGTCACGTAGGGATAGCCGCAAGTCTGGCCGACCAGCAGGTCCGCCCGGCGCCACAAGGCCGGCAATTCGGGCTCCCGCAGCAGTTGCGTTTCATCGCGTACGTCTGCATCCGCCAGCAAGGCCGCCAGCAAAGCCTCGTATTCCCGCTGCAGGCGCGGGGTGACGTTATACATCGGTAGTGAAACGGTCCAGTTCATGGCGTGTGGGGATGTACAGGCGCGTCTATCGGGCGGAAGCCGTAGCGGCGCATCAGTTCTCCATAGCCGTTGATCTGGAAGCCACCGCTGCGCGCATTATATGCCTCGCGCCGCGCACCGTACACGCGCGGAAGCAGATACCACGGCAGCGAAGGCAGGTCGTGGTGCACGAGGTGCAGATTATTATTCAGGAAGAGGATGCTGAACACCAGTCCGGCATCATTCAACACAATGCGTTGTTTGTGGTCTTCGGCGGGGCGATGCTCATAGTAGGAGCGGATCATCGCCAATGATTGCGCCGGATACGAGATCGCCAGCAGATACCAGATGGCCGATATTCCGAAGGCGGTTTGCATCCACCACAGCAAACCAGCCACCATCAACAGGTGACGCAGCCATACGCCGGCATCACGAAAGTCACCGCCCAACAGACGACGCGCGGCGCCGCCCCAGGTGCAGGAGATTGCCAGCGCCGGGCCGATGGTCAGGCGGCCCCAGAACGTCTTGTTCAACCAGTGCAGCGCGCGCAGCGGGCTCCCCATGGACTGCCATTCGGCCGGCGACACATAGGTGCTCTCGGCATCCAGTTCCGGCAGCGTGAGGTCGAAGTCGTTGTGATGGCGGAGATGACTCTCGCGGTAGATCTCATACGGATACCATACCGCCAGCGGCGCATAGCCGAACACGCGGTTCAGCCACGGCCAGCGCGTGGGATGGCCGTGTATCAGCTCGTGCTGGAGCGACATATACCATGTGCACCACCAGATCATCAGCAAGGTGGCCGGCACGACGCCCAGCACCGGCCAATACGCCAGCGTGGCGAACCAGCCGCCGTAGATAGTCGCGATCAGCAGCCAGGTCGGCCATTCACCGCGCCACAGCGGGCGGCTGCGCTCTGTCCTTACTTCCTTCCGTTGTGCGTCATCTATCCATGCCTGCATATACTAATCTCCTGCGACCGAGTATATGCAGGCGAGGACTGGATGAAAACGAAGTAAAACAGGTTTTCTTATGCAGTTTATGCAGCTTATACGCCCGGATCGCGCACCTTCTCAACCTGGTCGAACTCCACATTGAACCACGCGCCGCCTACAGCTTCCGCCTTGCGGATGTAGACCGTCTGCACGATGTCGCGCGTGGCGGCGTCGATGCTCACCGGGCCGCGCACACTGGTCCAGGCCATTCCCTTCATGGCGGCCAGCAGCTTGTCGCCGTTGCTGTCCCCGCCCGTCTGCTTCATAGCCTGATACAGCAGGTGCATGCCGTCGTAGGCCCCCACTGAGTGGAAGTTCGGGCGCATGCCCTTGTTCGCCTTGGTGAAGGCGTCGACGTAGGTCTTGTTCTCGGCCGACGGGTGGGCGGCAGAATAATGGTGGCTGCTGACCACACCTGCGGCGGCCGGGCCGATGCTGGCCATCAGATCGTCGTCCAGCACATCGCCGGTGCAGATCAGGCGGATGCCGGCAGCAGCCAGTCCACGATCGGTGAACTGCTTGAGCACGGCGGCGCCCTCGCCCGACGGTACGAACACGAACAGCGCGTCCGGCTTCAAATCCTTTACCTTGGCGAGGAAAGGCGCGTAGTCGGGATTGCGCAGCGGCGCACGCAAGCTATCCACCACCTTGCCGCCTGCCTCGGTAAAGTCTTTGACGAAGACCTTCTCCGCGTCCAGGCCCGGTCCATAGTCGCTGACGAAGGTGACGACTGACTTGATCTTGTTCTTGCCGGCCCATTGCGCCATCGGCGCAGTCACCTGCGCCAGCGTAAAGCCGGTGCGCACGATGTAGGGCGAGCGTTGCGGAATCACAGAGGTGGCGGCGGCCATCACAATCATCGGCACCTTGGCCTGCGTGGCTACCGGCGCGGCGGCGAAGGCCAGCGGCGTCAGGCCGAAGCCGGCCAGCACCTGGACCTTGTCGCGCGAGACCAGCTCCTGCGCCAGCCGCTTGGTCACGTCCGGCGATACGCCGCCATCGTCTTTCAGGATGATCTCAACCGGACGGCCGCCGGCCACGCTGCCGTTCTGCTGCATGTACAGCTTGACGGCCGCCTCGATCTGTCGGCCGGTGGAGGCGAACGGCCCGGACATCGGCACAATCAGGCCTACCTTCAATGGTTCGGCGGCGCTGGCTACGCCTGGCAGCACACCGGCAGACAGTGCGGCAGCGCTCAGCAAAATCTGGCGGCGCTGGGTGTTGATGCTTTTTTGTTCCATAGTGTCTCCTCTTCTCTTTTTATAAATCCAGCAGCAGCGTGGCGCTCCTGGAACGCGAACAGCAAGGTGTGAACTGGTCGTTGGCCGCTTGTTCTTCTTCGGTCAGGTAAAGGTCGCGGTGATCGGGAACGCCGTCCAGCACGCGCGTCAGGCAGGTGCCGCAGACGCCCTGCTCGCACGATGCGGGCACGAACACGCCGGCGTCGTTCAGCACTTTCAGCACGGTGACGCCGGCCGGAATGGTGTAGCACTTGCCGCTGGAAGCCAGCTTGACTTCGAACGGCCGATCGCCGTCCTGCGGCACCGGCGCCGCAGCGCCGAAGTATTCGAGATGCAGCTGCTCATGCGGCCAGCCCGCCGCGGCGGCGGTAGCTTTCACATGATCGATAAAGCCTGCCGGTCCGCAGAAGTAGATGTGGCTGTCGCGCGGCAGGCCGGCCAGCAACGCCGGCAAGTCAAGCTGCTGCGTGCTGTCGTGATAGAAGCGCACTTGCGGAGCGTAAGCAGCGCTGAGAATGCGGTCGCGGAAGGCGGTGCGTTCCGGCGAACGGGTGCAGTAGTGCAGCTCGAACTGTGAGCCTTGCGCAGACAGGGTTTCCGCCATCGCCAGCAGCGGCGTGATACCGATGCCACCGGCCAGCAGCACGCTGCGCGGTGCATCCACCAAGGGGAAGTGATTGCGGGGCGCGCTGATAGTCAGCTTCGCACCGGCCCGGATTTGCTCGTGCATGGCTTGCGAACCGCCCCGCGACGCCGGATCGCGCAACACGCCGATCACGTAGCGGTGACGCTCGTGCGGCGGATTGCACAGCGAGTACTGCCGCACCAGGCCAGGCGCCACATGCACGTCGATATGCGCGCCGGCGGTGAAGGCCGGCAGCGGTGCGCCGTCTGCGCTTACCAGTTCATAGCTGCAGATGCCTTCCGCTTCATCGGTGCGGCACTCCACGCGCACTTCCAGCAAATCGGTATTCATGCCGACTTCTCCTGCTCCAGCCACTGATCAAGGATGCGGCGCGACTGCACGCCGCCGGCGTCGATATTCAGCATCAGCAGCTTGCGCTCCGGGTGGCGCAGAATGTTCTGCTGCTGCAGTTCCAGCATTTCGCGGTCTTCGGCAAAGATTTTACCTTGACCTTCGCGGATGGTGGCGGTGAGTTCCTTGTCTTCCGGCTTGAAATTGCGCGCCATGCCCCAGAAGTACCAGTGCGACGTTTCCGTCTCCGGCGTGATGAAGTCCACCACGATGCTGGACGCTTTGTGCTCGGGCGCAGCGTCGTAACCGCCCTTGCCCGCATGCGCCACGCCGACTTCGATCATCACATGGCTGGGCGGCGAGAAGCGGCAGATCTGCCAGCGGTCGACCGGCACGTCATCGGCCAGGCCGTTGCCGCGCAAGGCTGCGCGCCAGAACGGCGGCGCCATGATGTTTTCCATGTAACGGCTGGTGATCACCTGCTCGCCCTCCACCCGCGTGTTCACCGGCGCTTCATCGATTTCCTTCTGGCCGATGCTGGAGGCGTGCACGTAAGTCTCGTGCGTCAGGTCCATCAGGTTATCGATCATCAGGCGGTATTCGCAGTTGATGTGATACAGGCCGCCGCCGTATGCCCATGCCGGATTGTCGGCCCATTCAAGGTGATGGATCAGCGCCGGATCGGCCTTCTCCTTGTCGCCGGTCCAGACCCAGATGAAGCCATAGCGTTCTTCCACCGGATAGCTACGGATGCACGGGAAGCCGCGCACGCGCTGGCCGGGCATGCTGACCACCTTGCCATCGCAGCCCATCTCCAGGCCATGGTAGCCGCATACAAGCTGGCCTTCGCGCACAAAGCCCAGCGACAGCGGCGCGCCGCGATGCGGACAGAAATCCTCCACCGCCGCCACCTTGCCTTCGGCGCCGCGATAGAACACGATCTTCTCGCCGCAAATGGTGCGGCCCAGCGGCTTGCCGTTGATTTCATCCGGCGTGCATGCCACATACCAGGTGTTTTTTGGGTACATTTTGTCTCCTTCTGCTTTAATATTCAGTACACTGAATGTAGTACAGTACGACCTCAAAGTAAACCACTTTAAATGCGGCAGCGCACAAGCAGAGAGAACCATGCCTGAAACCGAAAGCAAATTAATCAACCTGTACGAGCATCCGGGCCACTTGCTGCGCCGCGCGCAGCAAATCTCGGTGTCGATTTTTTACGACGAGATGGGTTCCGAACTGACGCCGGTGCAGTATGCGATGCTGCGCAATCTGGCGGCGCAGCCGGGTATCGATCAGGTGTCGCTGTCGGCCGCCAGCGGCATCGATACTTCAACCGGCGCCACCGTCTGCGCGCGGCTTGAAGAGAAAGGCCTGCTGGAGCGCAAAGTGATACCGACCAACCGCCGCCAGCGCGCGCTGACGATCACCGCGGAAGGCGAGCGCCTGCTGGAAGCGCTGATCCCCGGTGCGCAACGTTTGCGCCGTCGCATCCTCGCTCCCCTCACCGCTCCGGAACAGCTGCAATTCATGGAACTGCTGACCAAGCTGGTACAAGAAAACAACGAACAAAGTCGCGCACCGCTCGCGCCGCGCGAAACAGTGCGCTGATCGCACAGCAGGCTATTAATCGCATACCTGTTGCGCTAGCATAGGCTTGCCGGAGATCCGGTGCTCGCTATAAAAATACAGGAGAAAAAATGAAATCGACTCAGTTAGCCGTTGTCGCCATGCTGATGGCCATGCCCGCCGCATATGCCCAGGAAGCGGATCGCGCTGCAGCCATCGCGATTGCCGACAAGGCAGTCGTCAACATTCAGAAAAAAGGTGTAGAAGAAGCTTGCAAGGATTTTGCGGATCCAAAAGGCGGCTATATCCAGGGCGAGATCTACGTGGTGGTGCAGGATATGCAATGCAAGATGGTCTGTCATGCCATGCTGCCGCGCATGAACGGCAAGGACATGGTGGAGCTGAAGGACGCCAACGGCAAATATTTCACCAAGGAGATGCGCAATGTCGCGCAATCCGGCAAGCCTGGCTGGGTCGATTTTGTCTGGCCCAACCCCGTGTCTAAGGCACTGGAGCCGAAGTCCGCTTACGTGCGCAAGGTGGATGACAAGTACATGATTAGCGTAGGCATCTACACTAAAAAATAGATCATACGGGAGACATCATGAAACTGAACCATTTCAGCGCGGCGCTGATGCTCGCTGCCGCCCTGCCGGCGTTCGCGCAGGACAAGCAGGAAGCCATCGCGCTGGTCGACAAGGCCGTCGTCAATATCCAGAAAAAAGGCGTCGATGAGGCGTGCAAGGAATTCGCCGATCCGAAAGGCGGCTATATCCAGGGCGAGCTGTATGTGTTCGTGTATGAGGCGAACGGCTTCATGAAATGCCACGCCACGAATCCGAAGCTGAACAACAAGGACATGAACCAGCTGCGCGACGCCAACGGCAAATACTTCTCGAAAGAGATGCGCGACCTGGCCATGTCGGGCAAGACCGGCTGGGTGGATTATGTGTGGGTCAATCCAGTGAGCAAACAGCTGGAGCCGAAGTCCTCCTACGTGAAGAAGGTGAACGACAGCTACTTCGTCGGCGTGGGGATCTACACCAAAAAATAATTCGGGGTCAGAGCCGACAATCGGACACGAGCCCAACCGTAGCAGCTGCTACGGTTGGGCTCGTGTCCGATTGTCGGCTCTGACCCCGAAGTTCAGGCGACGGCGACCAGCTTATCGAGTTTGTCGCCGTCGGCCAGCAAACTGGCGCTGTCGGAATCGTGCACGATGCGGCCGCGATCGAGCACGATGGCGCGCTGCGTCAGCGACAGCGCCAACCGCGCATGCTGCTCCACCACGATCACCGACATGCCCTCTTCCTGCACCAGCTTGCGGATCGCCCGCACCAGCTCTTGCACGATGATGGGCGCCAGCCCTTCCATCGGTTCATCCAGCAGCAGAATGCGCGGGTTGGTCATCAGTGCGCGCGCTATCGCCACCATCTGCTGCTCGCCGCCGGACAACTGGTTGCCCATATTGCTGCGGCGTTCGAACAGGCGCGGGAACAGCTGGTAAATCTTCTGCAGGTTCCACGGGCCGGGACGCGCCACCACCGTCAAATGCTCTTCCACCGTCAGCGACGGGAACATATGCCGCTCCTGCGGCACCCAGCCCAGGCCCGCACGCGAACGCTTGTGGGTCGATACGCGCGAGATATCGCCGCCGGCCCAGCGGATGCTGCCCTTGTGCAGGCGCGTGAGCCCCATCAGCGTCACCAGTAGGCTGGTTTTGCCGACGCCGTTACGCCCCAGCAGCGCCAGCGAATCGCCTTCCTTCAGCGTGAACGATACGTCCTCCAGCACGATCGATTCGCCATAGCCGGCGGTGACTTTTTCCAATGCCAGCAACTCAGTCATGTTCCGACTCCCCCAGATAAACTTCCTTGACGCGCGGGTCGGCGGCGATTTCCGCCGGCGTGCCCTCGGTCAGTACCTTGCCGCCCACCAGCACCGTGATGCGGTCGGCGAAGCGGAATACCAGTCCCATATCGTGTTCGATGAACAGCACCGTCACATCCCGCGGCAACTGCGCCAGTACTTCGAACAGCTCCTTGCTCTCCGCCTGCGGAATGCCGGCCGCCGGTTCGTCCAGCAGCAGGATGCGCGGCTTGGTCGCCAGCGCCAGCGCAATCTCCACCAGCCGCTGCTTGCCGTAAGCCATGCTGCGCGTGACGCTGTTGGCCTGATCGCTCAGTTTCAGTGTCGCCAGCAGCTCCATCGCTTCCGCAATCACTTCCGGATGATTGGCCACCGTCTTCCACCACACGTTCTGCAAGCCGCGACGCTCGCTGATCGCCAGCGCCACCGATTCCAGCACCGTCATCCCCGCGAACAGGGTGTTGAGCTGGAAGGTGCGCGTCATGCCGCAGTGAACGCGCGCATGCTGCGGCAGATGCGTGATATCCTCGCCGCCCAGATACACCTTGCCGCTGCTTGGGCTGAAAGCGCCGGTCAGCAGATTGATGAAAGTGGTCTTGCCGGCGCCGTTAGGGCCGATCAGCGCATGGCGTGCGCCCGGTTCAAAGGTCAGCGACACGTCGCTGTTGGCCACGAAGGCGCCCCAGCGCTTGCTCAGGCCCTCGGTACGTAAAGTGATGTCGCGGCTCATGGCTGCTCCTTGCGTTGAGGTTTCACCAGTTGCAGCAAGCGTTCCAGGCCACCGAGGATGCCGCCGCGCGCAAACAGCACGATCAGCACCAGCAGCAGGCCGATATAGAACTGCCAGTAGGTCGGATTCAGGCCGGCGATGTAGTCCTGCGCCAGCATGAACACCGCCGCGCCAACCAGCGCGCCGTACAGGCGGCCGGTGCCGCCCAGTACCAGCATGATCACCAACTCGGCGGAACGCGGGAAGCCCAGCGAATCGAGGCCGACGAACTGCGTGGTCTGCGCCAGCAGCGCGCCAGCCAGACCGGCCACCACGGCGCCCAGCGTGAACACGCCAACCAGGCGGCGATTCACGTTCACGCCCAAGGAAGGCATGCGGCGCACGCCTTCGCGGATGCCGATCAGGCTCAGGCCGAACGGCGATTTCACCACGCGGCGCATCACGGCAAATACGATGAACAGCACGGCAAAGCTGTACCAGAAGGCGACATTGCCATTCAGGTCGAACTCGAAAGTGCCGAACAGCTTACCGACCATCATGCCGGACAGGCCATCGACGCCGCCGGTGATGAAGGCGGCCTTGTTGGCGGCTTCAAACAGCATCAGGCAGATACCTAGCGTGACCATCAGCCGCGTCAGGTCCTGCCCCCGCACCACGAGGAAAGCGGTGAGCAGGCCTGCGATGCCGGCCACCACGCCGCCCGCCAGCAAGCCGCTCAGCGGCTCGCCCCAGCCGTGCACCGAGAGCAGGCCGGCGGTGTAGGCGCCCAGCCCGAAGAAGGCGGCATGGCCCAGTGAAACGATGCCCGCATAGCCGAGGATCAGGTCCAGCGAGACTGCGAACAGGCCGACGATCATGATCTGGCTGATCAGCACCAGATAGCCCGGGAAGGCAAAGTACGCCGCAATCGGCAGCAGCCAGAAGACGATTTCCAGCGGCTGCCAACGGTCGTTAGGCAGTTTGGGTGCAGGGAGCATGGCAGCGACCTTGGCGACAGGTTGGGTTTCAGTTTCAGTGAACGCGTTCATGCTTTCCTCCGCATCAGACCCATAGGGAACAGGATCAGCAGCACGACCATCAGCGCATAGATCACAAAGGCGCCGACTTCCGGCACGTAGTATTTACCGGCGACGTCGAACACGCCGAGGATGATGGCCGCCAGCAGCGGCCCCTTGATGGTGCCCGCCCCGCCCACCGCCACCACCAGCAGGAAGTAGACCATGTACTTGACCGGGAAAGTCGGATCGAGGCCCAGCACATCGATACCCAGACCGCCACCCAGGCCGGCCAGGCCGGAGCCCAGCGCAAAGGTCAGGCTGAACACCAGGCTGACGTTGATGCCAAGGCCCGCCGCAGCGGTCTGATTGTCCACCGAAGCGCGGATCTGCGCGCCGAAGCGGGTGCGCTCGATCAGCAGGCCGAGGGCCACCGTCACCAGCACCACCACGCCGATCAGGAACACGCGGTACGCGCCCACGTCGAGGCCCAGCAGCGACACCTGGCCGCGCAGCCAGTCCGGCAGCACTACCGGCTGTTGCGTCGGGCCGTAGAAGTAAGTGGCGCCGGCCACCGCCATGAAGGTCAGGCCAATCGAGAACAGCACCTGATCCAGGTGGCTGGCCTTGTACAGGCGGCGATACAGCACGCGTTCCAGCACCAGTCCCACCAGCGCCGAAGCGATGAAGGCCAGCGGCAGCGACGCCAGGAACGGCACGCCAAAGCGCGACAGCAGCGACACGCTCACGTAGCCGCCCAGCATGGCAAACGCCCCGTGCGCCAGGTTAATAAAATTCATCATGCCCATCGTGACCGACAGGCCGACGCTGATCAGGAAGAGCAGGCTGCCGTAGGCAATGCCGTCGAACAGCACGCCGGCGAAATTAGCTAACATCGCTGCCTCCCGCGTTCATTATGTTTTTCATTTTGTCTCCACTACTCTTTTTTGCAACTTACACTTTTTCGATAATCATCGCAATTCCCTGCCCCACGCCGATGCACATGGTACACAGCGCGTAGCGGCCGCCCGTGCGGTGCAGCTGGTAGGTCGCGGTGGTGACGAGGCGCGCACCGCTCATGCCCAGCGGGTGGCCCAGCGCAATCGCGCCGCCGTTCGGATTGACGCGCCGGTCGTCATCCTTGAGGCCCAGTTCACGCAGCACGGCCAGACCTTGCGCCGCAAACGCTTCGTTCAATTCGATCACGTCCATCTGGTCCAGCGTCAGGCCGGTCTGGCGCAGCAGCTTTTGCACCGCCGGCACCGGGCCGATGCCCATCACGCGCGGCGCGACGCCGGCGGTGGCCATGCCGACGATGCGCGCGAGCGGTTTCAGGCCGTGCTGTTTCGCCGCTTCACCGCTGGCGACCAGCACCGCGCAGGCACCGTCGTTGATGCCCGAGGCGTTACCGGCGGTGACCGTGCCGTCCGCGCGCACCACGCCTTTCAGCTTGGCCAGCGCTTCGGTGGTGGTGGCGCGCGGATGCTCGTCCTGTGCGAAGATCACAGGATCGCCCTTTTTGGCCGGCAGCGTCACCGGCACGATCTCCTGTTGGAACACACCGGCCTCGATGGCGGCGGCGGTTTTCTGCTGGCTGGCCAGCGCAAACGCATCCTGGTCGGCGCGGCTGATCTTGTAATCGGCGGCGACGTTTTCCGCCGTTTCCGGCATGGTCTCGGTGCCGTAGACTTCTTTCAGTGCCTTGTTGACGAAGCGCCAGCCCATGGTGGTGTCTTCGATCTTTGCGCTGCGCGAGAAGGCGCTATCGGCCTTGCCCATGACGTATGGTGCGCGCGTCATCGACTCGACGCCGCCAGCGATGATCAGGCTGGCGTCGCCGGCCTGGATCGCGCGCGCGGCGGTGCCGATGGCGTCCATGCCCGAGCCGCACAAACGGTTGATGGTGGTGCCCGGAACCTCTTGCGGCAAGCCGGCCAGCAGCAGCGACATGCGCGCCACATTGCGGTTGTCTTCGCCCGACTGATTGGCGCAGCCGTAGAACACATCGTCCACCTGGTCCCACTGCACGCCGGGATTGCGCTCCTTCAGCGCGCGCAGCGGAATGGCGCCCAGATCGTCGGCGCGGACATCTTTCAGCGCACCGCCGTAGCGGCCGATGGGCGTGCGGATCGCATCGCAGATAAATGCTTCGGTCATTTCATTGTCCTTTCAGCAGCGGCGCGCCGGTAGCGGCCTGCAGTTCTTCAAACGTCAGCCCGGGCGCCATTTCGCGCACTTGCAGGCCGCCGGCGGTAACGTCCAGCACCGCCATGTCGGTGTAAATACGGTTGACGCACGCTACCCCGGTGAGCGGGTAGCTGCATGCAGCGACGATCTTACTCTCGCCGGTCTTGGTCTGGTGTTCCATCATGACGAACACCTGCTTGGCGCCCAGCGCCAGGTCCATGGCGCCGCCCACGGCCGGAATCGCATCCGGCGCGCCGGTGTGCCAGTTGGCCAGGTCGCCCTTGGCCGACACCTGGAAGGCGCCCAGCACGCAGACGTCGAGGTGGCCGCCGCGCATCATGGCGAAGGAATCGGCGTGATGGAAGTAGGCGCCGCCGGTCAGCAGCGTCACCGGCTGCTTGCCGGCGTTGATCAGGTCATCGTCCTCCTCGCCCGGCGCCGGCGCAGGCCCCATGCCCAGCAAACCATTCTCCGAGTGCAGGAACACTTCACGGTCGGTCGGCAGGTAGTTGGCCACCTTGGTCGGCAGGCCGATGCCGAGGTTGACGTAAGCGCCTTCCTGAATGTCCTGCGCGACGCGAGCAGCCATCTGGTCGCGGGTATAGCGCGCTGTTTGATTAGTCATGCGGATTCCTTCACCACGCGTTGTACGAAAATGCCCGGCGTGACGATCACTTCCGGATCCAGCTCGCCCAGCGCCACCACGTCCTGCACCTGGGCGATAGTGACCCTGGCCGCCATGGCCATGATGGGACCGAAGTTGCGCGCGGTCTTGCGGTAGACCAGATTGCCCCAGCGGTCGCCGCGCAGCGCCTTGATCAGCGCGAAGTCGGCGTGGATGGGCGATTCCAGCACATAGTGGCGGCCGTTGATCAGGCGCGTCTCCTTGCCCTCGGCCAGCAGCGTGCCGTAGCCGGTCGGCGTGAAGAAGCCGCCGATGCCGGCGCCGGCGGCGCGGATGCGCTCGGCCAGATTGCCCTGCGGCGTCAGCTCCAGTTCGATTTCGCCCGCGCGGTACAGCGCGTCGAAGTGATGCGAGTCGGTCTGGCGCGGGAAGGAGCAAATAATCTTGCGCACGCGTTTGGCCTTGAGCAGCGCGGCCAGGCCGGTTTCGCCGTTGCCGGCGTTGTTGTTGACGATGGTGAGTTCTTTCGCGCCCTGCGCGATCAGGGCATCGATCAGGGCCGATGGCATGCCGGCATTGCCGAAGCCACCGATCATGACAGTGGCGCCGTCATGGATATCGGCCACCGCCCGCTCCAGCGATTCAAAAGTTTTATCGATCATATCTGCCTTCCAGTGCATGTTGTGCGATAATCGAACTAATGATTGATTACCGCACACCCAGTGTAGAACTTGCGTCAGCCCGGGTCAAGAAAAAAACGCCAATTCCAACCAATGACTGCATTAAAATCACGCCATGTCTAAAGCCACCCCACTTCACGACGCGGACGACGACCGCGAACCCACCATCGCCGAACAGATCGACGCGATGACCGATCCCAGTTTCATGACATCGCTGGCGCGCGGACTGGCGGTCTTGCGCGCCTTTAGCGATGCCCGCAAGCCGCAGACCATTGCCAGCATCAGCCAGAAGACCGGGATCCCGCGCGCCGCCGTGCGCCGCTGCCTGCACACGCTACGCGAGCTGGGCTACGTCGATGCGGAACTGAATAACTTCTCGCTGCGGCCCAAGGTGCTGACGCTGGGTTATTCCTACCTGTCGTCGACGCCGCTGACGGTGTCGGCCCAGCCCTACCTGAACAACATCAGCCGCGCGCTCAACGAATCGAGTTCGCTGGCGGTGCTGGAGGATGGCGAAGTGCTGTACGTGGCGCGCGCGGCGACGTCGCGCGTGATGTCGGTGGCGCTCAACACCGGCAGCCGCCTGCCAGCCTATTGCACTTCGCTGGGCCGGGTGATGCTGGCGCACCTGCCGCCGGATCAGCTGGACGCCTACCTCGAACATACGCGCCTGCGGCCGATGACGGTCAACACCGTGGTCAATCCGAAGCGCCTGCGCGAAGTGCTGGCCGGCGTGCGGCGCGACGGTTATGCCATCAACGATGAGGAGCTGGAGCTGGGGCTGCGTTCGATCGCCGTGCCGGTGCGCGGCGCGTCCGGCACGGTGCTGGCGGCGCTGAACGTGGGCGCGCAAGCGGCCCGCGTCAGCGTGGAGCAGCTGCAGCATGAGTTCCTGCCGGTGCTGCAACGCGGAGCGCAGGAGCTGGCGGTGCTACTGCCTTAAGCGTCGTTCCGGCGCAGGCCGGAATCCAATTGGGTCCCGGCCTGCGCCGGGACGACGACGCTTAGAAGGTGTGGCGGATGCCGGCCATCACGCCGTTCTGCGACTTGCCGGCGCCCACGGTGCCGCCGGCATCCAGCGCCACCGCCGACAGGCCCGAGTTCTTCATGCGGCCCACACCACCATACACGGCGGTGCGTTTCGAGAAGTAGTAGGTCGCGCGCGCAACCAGCATGGTGGCGTCGTCGCCGCTATTTTTCACATCCTTGCGCGCCCACTGCGCGTCGACCGTGGTGAACGGCGTTACCGGATAGCTCACGCCCAGGTAGTACAGGTCGGACTCGGTCAGGCCGGTCGCCGCGCGCGTGGTGCGATCGATCACGCCGCCAGCCACCTTGCCCTCGCCGACCTTGACGTAGGCATTGGCGGTCACGCGCTTGTCGCTGTTGTTGCTGCTGGTCAGGCCGGCAGCGGCGCCGGTGTTGCCGTACAAGATGTCGTACGAAGCGTTCACGCCAAACGCGGCGGTCTCGTAACCGAACAGGCCGGTCGCCTGGCGGCAAGCCTTGGAATTGCCCGGCACCTCGCCAGGGCAGCCGGTGGCGGCAGGACCGCCGGCGCTGGAACCGTCGCGGCCGGTGCTGTAGGTGGCGCCGATCACGAAGTTGTTGAAGTTGCCCAGATAGCCGATGGAGTTATCGCTGCGCGCGTTCGGCAGGTAGGCGTCGATGCTGCCGATAGCGAACAGGTTCGGTCCCATCACGTCCGATTTCAGCATCGCGATATAGGTCATATTGATCTGGCGGCCGATGGTCACGGTGCCGAAGCTGCCCTTCAGGCCGACCGTGGCCTGGCGGCCGAACAGACGGTTGCCCTGGCCCATGCTGCCGGTGTCCACCGCCAGGCCGGCTTCCAGCGTGAAGATGGCCGACAGCCCGCCACCCAGGTCCTCCGTGCCGCGGAAGCCGATGCGCGAAGGGAAGGAACCGGTCAGCGACGGCATGCGGGTCACGCTGTCGCCGGCGGCGTTGACGTTGGTGACGCGTTCAATGCCGCTATCCAGCAGGCCATACACGGTCACATTGGATTGGGCCATGGCGGCCGACGCGCCCAGCGTGCACAGCAGCGCAACCGCGCCACGAATGGTGTTTTTCATACCTTAGTCTCCTGTTGTTTTATTGGCGTGCGATAATCGAACATTGGGTTGTTAATCGCACACATATTGGATACTATGGTTGCCACGATGTATTGTCAATCATCGGAACAAGAACGAGACAGGAGACCGGCATGAACATGCAGAAATTAGTGAAAATAACGACACTTGCGGCATTTATCCTGGCCTGCGCGCCGGCCGCATGGGCGCAGGACACCATCAAGATCGGCGTGATTGCCGCCTTCTCCGGCCCCTTCGCCGATTACGGTAAACAGATGGAAGGCGGCATCAAGGCCTATATGTCGCAATATGGCGACACCGTGGCCGGCAAAAAAATCCAGATCATCGTCAAGGACACCACCGGCCCGGCGCCGGAAGTGGCCAAGCGCCTGGCGCAGGAACTGGTGGTGCGCGACAAGGTCGACTTCCTGGCCGGCTTCGGCCTGACGCCGGAAGCGCTGGCCGTGGCGCCGATCGCCCAGCAAGCCAAAAAGCCGATGATCGTCATGAACGCCGCCACCTCGGCTGTCACCACCAAGTCCGACTACATCGCCCGCTTCTCGATGACGCTGCCGCAGGTCTCGGCCCCGATGGCCACCTGGGCGGTGAAGAACAAAATCAAGAAAGTGGTCACCCTGGTGGCCGACTATGGCCCGGGCATCGATGCGGAAGCGGCTTTCAAGGCGGAACTGGTCAAGGGCGGCGGCACGGTAACGGAAGCCATCCGCGTACCGCTGCGCAATCCGGAATTTGCGCCTTTCATCCAGCGCATCAAGGATGCCAAGCCTGACGCGGTGTTCGTGTTTGTGCCGGCCGGCGAGCAAAGCGTGGCCTTCATGAAGGGCTACCGCGAGCGCGGCCTGGCCGAAGCCGGCATCAAGGTCATCGCCACCGGCGACCTGACCGACGACCACGTGCTGCCCGCCATGGGCGACGCCACGCTGGGCGTGATCACCACCTTCCACTACTCGGCGGCCCACAAGTCGCCCGAGAATGCGGCCTTTCTGAAAGCCTTCGCCGGAGCCAATCCGGACGGCGGCCGCCCCAATTTCATGGCGGTCGGCGCCTATGACGGCATGGCCGCCATCTATGAGGTGGCGCGCAAGCTGAACGGCAAGATCGACGGCGACCAGGCGATGGCCGTCCTCAGGAACATCAAGCTGAACAGCCCACGCGGCCCGATCGCCATCGATCCGGCCACCCGCGATATCGTGCAGACGGTGTATGTGCGCAAGGTGGAAAAGGTCGGCAACGAAGTCTATAACGTGGAGTTCGATCAGTTCGCCAACCAGAAAGATCCCGGCAAATAAAGCCGCCCTGTAGGTGAGGCAGCGTACAGCCGCTACCGCGTGCGGCGTGCAGAATCACCTGCATGGATACTTACATCACAACCCGTCCCCGTCGTCGATATCATCCCGCCGCCTATGCCATGCAAAGGCAGATGGAGGCGGTACGGCGGACGATTGCGGCGGCGACGGTGGAGGAATCGCAGAGAGCGGCGCGCTGGGCGCAGGCCTGGTATCAGCTGGTGCAGCGCAAGCTGGATCAGTTACAGCATGCGCCGCGTTACTTACATTAGGAGGGGGAATAGCAACCGCCGGCGCGGCGTTCCATGCCGTGGCGGTCGAGGATGGTGACGGTGCCGCGGCGGTATTCGATCAAGCCCTCTTCCTGCAGCTTGCCGGCGCAGCAGGTGATCGATTCGCGCCGCACGCCGAGCATATTGGCGATCATTTCCTGCGTCACTTTCAATTCATTCGACAGCGAACGGTCCAGCCGCTCCAGCAGCCAGCGGCACAGGCGCTGCTCGATGCTGCCATGGCGCACGCCGGCCACGGTCTGCGCCAGTTGCGCAAACAGGGCGCTGGTATGGCGCATCAGCTGCTGCGCCAGCGCACCGCCGCCAAAGAAGGCCTGGCGCAGCACGGCCGACCTGACGCGATAGCCGTAGCCGGCGCCCTGCACCACCGCGCTGCAATTGGCGCGCTCGTTCTCGTACAGCGACACCCCGACCACGCCTTCGCGCCCCACCACCGCCACTTCGGCCGCGCCGCCGTCCTCGGACACGTACTGCAGCGAGACGATGGCGTTGGTCGGGAAGTAGGCATACTCCATCAACTCGCCGCTGTCGAACAGGTGTTTGCCGGCTTCCAGCGGCACCAGGTCAAGGTGGGCAAACAAGTCCAGCAATTCCTCGCGCGACAAGGCGCGCAGCAGTTCGTTCTGCTGGGCGCCGGTCAGGCTGATGGCTGGCGCGGTGGTGTGCTGCATCGCCCTTGGGATGCTGGCGGAAACGGAAGTCTGGTTGGCTGAGTACATATTGTGCCTCATCAGTGTAGGTATCGGATGACTGCACTATATCGCCGCGCCCTGCGCCCGATTATAGGAGCACATACACGGCTTATGTAGGTTAGGAACATAGTCGCGTGTCAGCCTGATCCTACGAGGCGTTGCACATCGCTATCACGGTAGCGATAGCCATAGCTGCCCAGCCGCAGATGCAAGTCGTTGAAAATCACGCCATGCAGGGGCGCGTCGGCCTGGTTCAGGCGGCGCACCGACTCCAGGATATCGGTCTGGCCGTTGACGCCGGAACGCACCACCAGAAACACCGCGCCGGCCCGGGCGCCGATCACCAGCGCATCGGCCAGCGCCAGGACCGGCGGCGGATCGAGCAGGATCACGTCATAGAGGGCGTCGGCGCGCGCCAGCACCGCGCCCAGGCCGCTGTGCATCAGGAATTCGGCGCCGCCGGACGGCACGCTGCCAGTGGCCAGAAAATCCAGATTGGGCAGCACGCCGGCATGCACCACGCGCTCCAGCGGCGCCTGTTCCAGCACGGCATCGCTCAGGCCCGGACTGTGCGATACGCCGAAGCAGCGATGCAGGCTGCCGTTGCGCCAGTCGGCATCGACCAGCAGCACGCGCTTGCCGCTGGCCGCGATCACCGCCGCCAGATTGGCCGTCAGGAAGGACTTGCCCTGTCCCGGCAAGGGACTGCTCAGCATCACCGCCTTGTTCTTAAAGCCGGGCAGCGCGTGCAGCAAGGTGGTGCGGAACACCCGCAGCGCTTCCACCGCCACATCGTCCGGCGCCGCCGCCGCCAGCAATGTCTGCGGCCCCGGCTCGCCAGCAGCGCCGCGGCCACGGCGGCGGGCGTTGCGGTCGAGCGCGTCCTGCGCACTGCTGTGCGGCACCACCGCGTGCACCACGCCGGCACCCAGCAGTTGTTCCATGCGCTGCGGGTCGCGGATGCCGCCGGTCCAGTAATCGCGCGCCAGCGCCGCCAGACAGCCTAGCAGCAGGCCGACGCCAGCGCCGGCACCGATGATCAGCGGCCGGTTGGGACGCAGCGGCCGGTCCGGCGCCACCGGCGCATCCACCAGCCGCACATTGCTGACCTGCCCGGCCGACATCAGGCGCAACTGCTGCGCCGTGTTGGCCAGCGCCGTGTACAACTCGGTATTGACCTTGATCTCGCGCGCCATGCGGGTGGCGTCCTGCTCCAGCGCCGGCAAGCCTTCGATGCGCTGTAGGGCTTCGGCGATCTCGCGGTCCACGCCGCGCAGCTGCGCCGTCACGCCCTGCACGATGGGATGCTCGCGCGTATAGCGCGCCAGCAGCTCGGTGCGTTTCTGCTCCAGATCGGAACGCCGCTGGCGCGCCGCCGCCACCCGCTGCAGGCTGATGCGGGCTTCCTCGGCCAGGTCGACCGTGCCGTGCTGCTGGCGGAAGCGGCTGTACTGGTCTTCCGAGTGTTCCAGCTGCTGCTTCAGTTCCGGCAGCTGGGCGTCGAGGAAGGCCAGCGAGCGCTCGGCCTCCTCCACCTTGCGCGCGCGATTCTGGCGCAGGTATTCGCGGCCGATTTCGTCCAGCGTGTCGCGCACCAGCTGCGGCGCCTCGCCGCGCAGGCGCACCGCGATCACGCCGGACTGGCGCCCCTGCTCGCTCACCGTCATGGCCTGCTGCACCCGCTCCACCGCCGCTTGCGGCGTCATGCGCAGCAGCCGGAATTCCGTGCCGGGCAGGGCCGACAAGTGCTGCACCGTCAGCGATAGCAAGCCTTGCGGCGTGGCCAGCGTGAGCGGGGCGCCGACCCGGCCGCTGGCGGCCACGCCCTCTTCCTCCCCGCTGCGCAATTGATAGTAGCCGCCGACACCCGCGGTCAGCACAAACACATGGCCCAGCAGCGCCGGCGGCGGCGCGAAGGCGCCAATCGCGATGCGCTCGCCGCCCCAGCCAAAACCGCCGTAGCCGAACACGCCGGGCGGCAGCAGCGGCGCTCCCTGCCAGTCGTGCAGCCAGCGGCCCAGCAGCGGCAGATAGCGCGGCGCCGCGTCCAGGTCCAGCCGCAGCCGCAGCACGGCCGGCTCAATCACCGCGCGCGAGCGCAACAGCTCCATCTCGGCCACCGCTTCCTTCTTGGTGTCGAACAGCGAGGAAACGTCGTTGAGGATGTTGCGCGAGGCATTCGGATTGCCCTCCTCCACATGAAACAGCATATTCGCCTCGTAGACCGGCCGCGCGATGAAGGCGTACAGCAGCGCCGCCAGCAGGCAGGCCAGCGCCACCAGCGCAATCAGCCAGCGCTGCGCGCGCAGCGCATCGAGGTGGTGGCGCAGATCGAGCGCCTCGTCGGCCACGCTGCGCTGCGGCAGCGGCGCGCCGGCGATCTGCAAAGCCCGCCGCTGCGGGTGCAAGATGGATGGCAAGGGCATACGCATGTCTCCTTAACGGGTGGCGCCCACCGCCGACGACAGCGCCCCGGGGAACATCTGGCTGATATTGCGGTGCCAGTTGGCCAGCGGCGTGGCGGCCACATAGACCACGTCGCGCGGCTCCAGTTCAAATGCCTCGGCCATGGCCAGCGCGCCGGCCGCGCGCGCATCGAGCCGGAACACCTGCGGCTGGCCGCCGACGCGCCGCACCACATACACCTGGCGGCCGTCGCCCTGCGGCGTCAGGCCGCCGGCCTCACCCATGGCCTCGTTCAGCGTCAGGCGTCCGTTGTGCATGGTCAGCGCCTTGGGCGCCACCACCTCGCCGGAAATGAACACCTTGCTCTCGTCGCGCGACGGCACATGCAGCACGTCGCCGTCCAGCAGCAGGATGCGGGTGGGATTGACGCCCTGCTGCATCAGTTGCGGCAGGTTGAGCGGATAGCGTTGCTCGCCGCGCTCCAGCAGCAGCCGGCTCTGGTCGGCCGACGGCAAGGGGCCGCCGGCGCGGTTCAGCGCTTCCACCAGCGTCATCGGTAAATCGTTGATGGCCTGCAGGCCGGGCGAGCGCACTTCGCCATCGATATAGACGCGCTGGCTGCGGTAGGACTGCACGCGCAGCGTCAGCACCGGATTGCTGATGTAGCGCGCCAGCCTGGAGGCCAGCAGCGCCCGCGCCTGCTCCTCGGTCAGGCCTGCCAGGCGCAGCTCGCCGGCATAGGGAAATTGCACCAGCCCGTCATGGTCGACCACGAAGCCGGCCGGCGGCACGCCCGAGGCGTCGATCGGCGGCGTGGCGGACGCGGCGTGCGCGGCCGGCGCCCCCGCGCCCAGTTCCGGATGGTCCCACACCACGATGGTGAGGATATCGCCATTGCCGATCTGGTACGGCGTTGGCCGCGCCGCCAACAAGCCGCTCACGTCCTGCATGCCGCGCTGCGCGCGCCGCTGCTGTTCGGCCTGCAGCCACGACGCGTTGATCTGCTGCACCGCCATCGGGTCGGCCACCTCTTCCGCCATATAACCCTGGCTGCCCGCGCAAGCGCTCAGCAGCAAAGCCAGGCAACACCAGCCATACCTGAATATCCTCATCCATGCCTCCCGTCGATCCGGATCAGGCTAGCGCGCTCCCCCGCACCGGACCTGCGCTGCATCAAGCGTGCAGCGGGAACTCATCATTCCTGACGGACACAAGCAGTGACATTTTCCCTACGTAAAAATATTTCCTTTCCGGGCGGAACAAACACATTTGATCTAAGTCAAAACCTGTCCATTCATCACGAAAAGGAAGGAACTTTTATGTTCAACCGACTTCAATTCCATGCAGTCCTGCTCAGTTCCAGCGTGCTGGCCGCTTGCGGCGGCGGCAACGCTTCCTCACCGGCGGCCGAGCCGCCGTCGGAACAACTGGCAGCCACCCTCGTCAGCGGCCAGGACACCACCGCCATGGAAACAGTCAACGCCCCCGTTACCGCCGCCGCCAGCGCAGCTGCGGCGGCCGCCCCCAACCTGGCCCTGTACAAGTCGGTCACCGTGTCGTCGTCGGAAAACAGCAGTACCGGCGGCGCCCACGCGGTGGACGGCCAGGGCGCCACACGCTGGAGTTCACAGTTCAGCGATGCGCAGTGGATCACAGTCGACCTCGGCACGGCCAGCACCGTCAACCACGTCACGCTGCAATGGGAAACCGCCTACGGCAAGGCTTACACCGTGCAGACCTCAACCGACAACGCCAACTGGCATACCGTTTTCAGCACCAGCAACGGCGGCGGCGGCACCGAGGAAGTACGCTTTGCCGCCACCCGCGCGCGCTGGGTGCGCATGAACGGCGTGCAGCGCGCCACGCCATGGGGCTATTCCTTGTATGAGATGAAGGTGTACAACGAGCCGGGCACCACGCCGGCCGATGCCCTGCCGACCGACGCCATCTTTGCGCCCGGCAGCTTCTGGTATCAGGCCATTCCGAAAACCGCCACCCTGCATGCCAACTCGGCCGGCTACGTGGCCGACTTCCTGCGCCAGATCCGCACCTACTACGGCAATGTCGCCATCAACACCACGGCCTACGCCAGCCCGGTGTTCCAGCCCCCGGCCGGCATCAGCACCAGCAAGGTGACGCAATGGGATTGCCAGCACAAAGGCTATCTGGACGCCAGCCTGGCGGCGCAGTGGAACGGCGTGCCGATTCCCTCCAACGCCACGCCGTCCGACGGCACCGATGGCGAGATGAGCATCTACCAGCCGTCCAGCAACAGCCTGTGGGAATTCTGGCAGGCGCGCAAGGTGTCGGGGCAGTGGCAGGCCTGCTGGGGCGGCCGCATGACGAACGTCTCAACCAGCAGCGGCATCTGGCCGCCCGGCTACGGCACCACCGCCACCGGCCTGCCCTTCATCGGCGGCCAGATCACGGCGGAGGAACTCAGGCGCGGCGAGATCCGCCACGTGATCGGCATTGCGCTGGTGGATCTGGAACGGGCCGGCGTGGTCTCGTGGCCGGCCAACCGCTCCGACGGCTACAATCCCGGCAACGCCCCCAACCGCATTCCGGAGGGCACGCGCTTCCGTCTCGATCCCAACCTCAACCTGGACGGCATCGCCATGCACCCGGTGGCGCGCACCATCGCCAGGGCGGCGCAGAAGTACGGCTTTGTGGTATGGGACAAGGCCGGCGCGATTTCGCTGCGGGTGCAGAATCCCAAGTCGTACACGGCGCTCGGCCAGCCCGATCCGTATGCGGCGCTGTTCAATGGCACGCCGAGCTATGCCATCCTGAACGGCTTCCCCTGGGATAAGCTGCAGTTCCTGCCCAAGGACTACGGCAAGCCTTAAGCCGGCGCCTCAGCGCGGGCGGGGACGCCAGCGCTGCAGGGCCGAGGCCAGCAACAACAGCGCCGCGAACGGCAGGCCGTGCACCAGATAGCGCACGGCCAGCCGGCGCGGCTCCTGCCACAGCCGGCACGCCCACTCCAGCCCCGCGCGCTGCGCCCACAGCGGCGCGCGGGCCATCCGCCCGGCCAGCAGGCTGAAACTGATGCCGACGCCGATCCACCAGGTCTGCGGGAATTCCGCATGCAGCGCGCCGATCAGCCGGTCCTGCTTGGGACAGCCCAGCGCCACATACACGATGTCCGGCCGTGCCTGCTGCAAGGCCAGGCGCAGCGCCGGCAGATGGGCCGGATCGCGCTCGAAGCCGGGCGGCGGATACCAGGTGCCGGCCACGCGCAAGCCCGGACACTGGCGCATCAGCTGCTGCGCCGCCTGCTCGGCCGTGCCGTGGTCGCCGCCGATCAGAAACACCGAGCGCGCCTGGCGCGCCGCGCGCGCGCTGAGCGTGCGGATCAGGTCGGAACCGGCCACGCGCTGCGGCAGCGGCGCTCCCTTGAGGATGCTGGCCCACACCAGCGGCATGCCGTCGGCCACGAACATGCTGGCCGGCCGCACCAGCTCGCGAAAGCCGCGGTCGAACACGTGGCGCCGCAGGATGTCCAGATTGGCGGTGACGATCCAGCCGCCGCGACGCGCGGCCAGCGCGCCCATCACGCGCTCGATGCAGCCGGCCTCGTCAACACGAGCCAGCGGCATGGCAAACAAATTGACGGTGTCGTCCTGTGTCATCATGATTCCTCCTTTCGCTCTGCAGCCACGTTAGGCCGCGGGGCCGGCGCGCGCTTGATCGGCGCCAAAGCGGCGCGGGGAACCAATTAAAACGATTTATACTGTTTAGATCGCTTAGCGACACTTGCTCCAACACATGCGCGTTCCGTCTGCGCTGCATCAAACGAAGCGCGGAAAACGGCGCATACCATGGCCGCATTGTTAAGTCATCGGAGGCCGCCATGCTGAGCTTGTTCCCTGATGCGCGGAGCGCGCCATGACGGTCGCCGCCAGCGTGCGCTGGATCGCCGTGACGCAGGCGGTGCGCCTCGGCTCGCAGATGCTGAGCCTGATCGTGCTGGCGCGCCTGCTGCCGGCCCAGGCCTACGGCCTGATGGCCATGGCCATGACCGTCACCAACCTGGCCTTCCTGTTCCGCGACCTCGGCACCATGGTCGCCATCATCCAGCGCCCGCGCGTGCCGCAGTTGCTGAAAAGTTCGCTGTACTGGCTCAATCTCGGGCTGGCGCTGCTGCTGGCCGTGCTGCTGGCGGCGCTGGCCTGGCCCATCGCCGCCGCCTACCGCGAGCCGCGCCTGGCGGCCGTGCTGGCCGGCCTGGCGCTGGTGTTTCCGCTGTCCGGCCTGGCCTCCGTGCAGCAGGCGCTGCTGGAGCGCGAATCGCGCTTCCGCCTGCTGGCGCGCATTGAAACGCTGGCCGCGCTGGGCGGCATGGCGGCGGCGCTGGCGGCGGCCGGCGGCGGCCTCGGCGTGTGGAGCCTGGTGCTGCAGATGCTGGTCACCACCGCGCTGACCTCGCTGCAGCTGCTGCATGCCGCGCCATGGCGGCCGCAGCGGCGCTGTTCCTGGCGGGCGCTGCGGCTGGTGCTGGATTTCAGCGGCCACTTCGCCCTGTTCCAGCTGTTGGGCTACGTGCAGCGCAATGCCGACAGCATGCTGATCGGCCGCCTGTTCGGCTCCGCCCTGCTGGGCTTGTATGCGATGGCGTTCAAGGTGGTGCTGTTTCCCTTGCAGCACATCAGCGGCGTGGCCTCGCGCGCGCTGGTGCCGGCCATGAGCCGCTGCCAGCATCAGCCCGACCGCCTGGCCGAGCTGTATTTGCGCGCCAGCGGCATGATGGCGCTGTTGACCGCGCCGCTGATGGCCGGCCTGTACGCGCTGCGCGAACCGTTCGTGCTGCTGGCGCTGGGGCCGGCGTGGAGCGCGGTGATCGCGCTGACGCCGTGGCTGGCCGGCTTCGGCCTGATCCAGGCGCAGACCGCCATTCCCGGCTCGGTGCTGCTGGCGCAGGGCCGGGCGCGCCGGCTGCTGTTGCTGGGCCTGCTCAACACGGCGCTGCAACTGGCCGGCTTTGCGCTGGCGCTGCGCTGGGGTCTGCGCGGCATGGCGGCGGCCTGCTGCATCGCCAGCCTGCTGGGGCTGCTGCCGCTGAGCTGGAGCGCGCTGGCCGGGCTGCCGCTGCGCCTGTCCGCGCTGCTGACCGAAACCGCCAAGCCGCTGGCCGCCGCGCTGGTAATGCTGGTGGCGGTGGCGGCCCTGCACGCGCGTCTGGCGGCCGGCGGGGCCGGCGTGGCGGCGGCGTTCTGGCCCAGCGTGGCGGCCGGCGCGCTGGTGTACGGCGCCATGCTGCTGGTGCTGCGCGTGCGCCAGCTGGACGGCCTGCTGGCCCTGCCCGGGGCGCGGCCATGAGCGCGCGCGTCTCGGTCATCATCCCGGTGTACAACGGCGCGGCGCTGGTGGCGCAGGCCATCGACAGCGCGCTGGCCCAGAGCCTGCCGCCGCTGGAAGTGATCGTGGTGGACGACGGCTCCACCGACGGCACGGCGGCGCTGCTGGCCGGCTACGGCAAGCGCATCCGCACCGTGCGCATCGCCCACGGCGGCGTATCGCGGGCGCGCAACGCCGGCCTGGCCGCCAGCCGCGGCGAACTGCTGGCCTTTCTGGACGCCGACGATGTCTGGCATCCGCACAAGCTGGCGCGCCAGGCCGCCGCGCTGGGCGTGTGGCCGCAGGCCGGCCTGTGCTGCTGCGATTACCTGGTGCAGCACCGCCACCACGGCTGCAAGGTCAGCCACTTTGCCGGCGCGCTGCCGCTGGCCGGGCTGGCGCCGCAGCGGCCGCTGGTCAACCTGCCCCTGGCGGCGCTGGTGCGCTGCAATTTCATCGGCACCGCCTCCAACGTCATGTTGCGCCGTTCGGTGGCGCAACAGGCCGGCGGCTTCGACACCCGCCTGCGCCAGGCCGAGGACTACGACTACTGGCTGCGCTGCGCCCGGCAGGGGCCATTCGTGCTGCTGCCGGCGCCGCTCATGGAAAAGCGCAGCCACGGCGCCAATCTGACCGCCAACGCGCTGGAGACGGCACAATGCCACGAGCAAGTGCTGCTGAAATGGCAGCACAGCGGCGTGCTGCCCGCCAGCGCGGCCGTGCTACTGCCGGCCGCGCTGAGCCGGGTGCGTTACTGCATCGCCCGTCAATGGTCCTTGCGCGGCCGCGCAGGCAAGGCGCTGCATTACTGCCTGCACGGCTGGCGCAGCGAACCGACCGCCGCCAACTCGCGCCGCGCCCTGCGCACGCTGGCCCGCTGCACGCTGCACCTGCTGTCGCCCCGGCCGTGCGGCACCGCACCGGGATGAACGCCATGGCCCGCATCGATATCCTGCTCCCCGTCCGCAACGGCCTGCCCTATCTGGGCGCGGCCATCGACAGCATCCGCCGCCAGAGCGTGAAGGACTGGCGCCTGCTGATCCTCGACCACGGCTCCAGCGACGGCAGCGCGGAGCTGGCCGCGCGCCACGCCGACGCCGACCGCCGCATCGAACTCCACCAATGCCCCGGGGCGGACGGCCTGGCCGCGCTGCTGAACTGGGGCCTGGCGCGCTGCGACGGCCGCTACGTCATGCGCCACGACGCCGACGACTTGTGCCTGCCGGACCGCATGGCGCGCACGCTGGCGGGTTTCCGCCAGCACCCGGGCATGGCGGTCATCAGCGGCCAGGCTGAACTGATCGACGCGCACGATGCGGTGATCGGCGAGCTGCGCCTGCCGATGGGCAGCGCGCGCCTGAGCGCCGCCAGCCTGTTCCGCAATCCGATCTCGCATCCGGCGCTGACCATGGACCGCGTGGCGATCGGCCGGCTGGGCGCCCACTACGGCGGCGATTTCCTAGGTGTGCTGCCGACGGAGGAATGCCCGCGCATCAACGGCCTGGCCGAGGATTACCTGATGTTCGGCCAGCTGGCCTTGCTGGGCCTGTGCATCAACCTGGCCAAACCGCTGATCCGCTACCGCTGGCACGCAGCCAACGTCAGCAGCACGCGCATGCGCGAGCAGATGCAGCTGTCCTTGCAGATCTCGCGCTTTCTGGCGCGTGCCTTTTGCCGCATGCACGAGGTGCCGCCGTTCGACCCGGCGCCCTTCTGCAACCACGGCGGCCAGCTGCTGGAGCTGGAGCATGGCCCCGACTACGACGCCGAATTCCATATCATGGCGCTGTCGCTGCGGCGCGGTCTCGGCGCGACGCCGCAGCTGGAGCGCGAGCTGCGCTACCGCCACACGCTGGCGCATCGCAGCGCGCCGCACATGCTGTTGCGCTACGCCCGCTTCCGCCAGCAGTATCCGGCCGAAACCGGCGAGTGGCTGACCTTGCGCTCGTGGTTGCTGCGCCAGCTGCCGGGCCGCGCCTTGCTGAAAGCGGCTTGAGCCATGGCGATATCCCTGCCGGCCATCGCCAGCCCGGTGCGGCAGCCGACCTGGGCGATGCGGCTGTGCGCCCTGCTGCTGCTGGTGCGCGCCGGCAGCGACACCGCGCTGGAAGCGCTGCGCGACCAGAGCGGCGGCATGGGACCGGGCGCCGTGCTGAACGGCCTGATGCTGCTGGCGGCGCTGCGTCTGGCGCTGCTGCGTCCGCATCCGCTGGCAGCGGTGGTCCTGCCGATGTGGGCGCCATTTCTGCTGGCCGGGCTGGCGTCGGTGGCGGTGGCGCCGGATACCGGCGGCGCGCTGCGCCTGCTGCTGGTTCAGGCTTCCTATTGTGCCGCGTTTGCGCTGCCGTTCTGGCTGATCCGCCATCAGGCCGACCGCCTGTACTGGCTGCGGCTGATGCTCTGCTCGTCGCTGCTGCCGGTCGGCTGGGCGCTGGCGGAGCTGGCATCGAGCGGCGGACAGACGCGCCTGCAGGCCACCTTCATTCATCCGAATATCTTTGCCTTCTATCTGCTGCTGATGGTGGCGCTGGTGCTCTACCTGCAGCGCGCGGCGCCGGGGCGCGCGCGCTGGCTGCTCTGGCTGTACATACTGGTGCTGTTGGCCCTGCTGGTCTTCACGCGCACCCGCAGCGCCTGGGCCGGCTGCCTGCTGTTGTTCCTGATCTACGGCCTGCTGGCCGAGCGCCACTTCCTGCTGTACGCCGTGCTGGCGCCGGGCCTGCTGCTGCTCGGCGACGATGTGCGCAACCGCCTGCTCGATATCGCCGCCGGCGCGTATGACGACGAAGGCCAGCTCAATTCCTACGCCTGGCGGCAGCTGCTATGGCGCGCGGGGCTGCGCTGGATGGACGGCTTGCACTGGCTGCATGGCTATGGGCTGGAATCGTTCCGATTCTACTCGCCGCAGTTTTATCCCATGCCGGGGCAGGATAGCTGGGATCCGCACAACGTATATATCCAGCTGTACTTCGAGACCGGCGTGATCGGGCTGGCGGCTTACGCGTGGCTGTTCTGGCGCCTGCTGCCGCGGCTGCTGGCGGTGGCGTCCAACTGGCGGGCGGCGGTGATTGCGCTGGCGGTGGCCATGGCCTACCTGCTGACCTCATGGTCGGACAATATGCTGTACTACCTGTCCTTCAACTGGTACTTCTGGTTCTTTCTCGGCAGCGCCTGCGTGCGGGAGGACTGATGCTGGCTTACCTGATCAACCAATATCCCAGGCCGAGCCACAGCTTCATCCGCCGCGAGATACAGGAACTGGAGCGGCAAGGCTGGCAGGTGCAACGCATTGCCCTGCGCGGCCGCGATGCTGCCCTGCCCGACGCCGGGGACCAGGGCGAGCGCGCCCGCACCCGTTACGTGCTTGATGGCCCGGCCATGCGCATCGGCGCCTCGCTGGGCCTGGCGGTGTTGCGCCAGCTTGCCCGCCATCCGCGCCGCTTCCTGCGCGCGCTGGCGTTGACGCTGCGCTGCGGCCGGCGGGCGCACCGTCCGTGGCCTTATCACCTGCTGTACCTCGCCGAGGCTTGCAAGGTGGCGCAACTGCTGCGGCTCGGCGGCGTCCGTCATCTGCACGCCCATTTCGGCACCAACGCCGCGCAGGTGGCCATGCTGGCCGCCCTGCTGGCCGGCATCGGCTACAGCTTTACCGTGCACGGCCCGGAAGAATTCGACCACGCCCAGAGCCTGCACTTGCACGAAAAAGCCAGACACGCCGCCTTCGTGGTCGCCGTCAGCACCTTTGGCCGCAGCCAGCTGTATCGCTGGCTGCCGCATGCGGACTGGGACAAGGTGCACGTCATCCGCTGCGGGCTGGACGCCACTTATGGTGCCGCAGCTGCCGCGCCGCGCGCCACGCCGCGCATCGTCTGTGTCGGCCGCCTGTGCGAGCAAAAGGGACAGCTGCTGCTGCTGGACGCCGTCGCCCGCCTGCGCGCGGCCGGCAACGAGGTGCACCTGGTGCTGGCCGGCGACGGCGAACTGCGCGAAGCGCTGGCACAGCTTGGCGCGCCGGATGCGGTCACCATCACCGGCTGGCTGAGCGGCGCGCAAATCCGCCAGCAGCTGCTGGCCGCGCGCGCCATGGTCCTGCCCAGCTTTGCGGAAGGCCTGCCGGTCGCCCTGATGGAAGCCATGGCGCTGGGACGACCGGTGCTCAGCACCTACGTGGCCGGCATCCCCGAACTGGTCAAGCCCGGCCGCAACGGCTGGCTGGTGCCGGCCGGCGACCTCGAAGCGCTCACCAGCGCGCTGGCCGAACTGCTTGCCACACCGCAGGAGGAACTGGCGCGCATGGGCGCCAACGGCCGTCAGGACGTCGAACAGCAACACAGTCTTGCGCACCAGGCGGCGGAGCTTGGGCATCTGTTCCGGCGTGCGTTGCAGACTGCGGAGGCACGGTCATGATATGGCTCCTCCTGACGTCGCTGCTGGCCTTGCCGGTTCTGCTGCTGTGCGCGCAATTGCTGGCCGCGTTGCCGCCACGCCGGCCAGGCGTGCTTCCCGCAGGCGCGCGGCCGCCGCTGGCAATACTCGTGCCGGCGCACAACGAAGCGGCCGGCATCGCCATCACTCTCGCGTCCATCCAACGCCAGTTGATGCCGGACGACCGCCTGCTGGTGGTGGCCGATAACTGCGACGATCACACCGCAGCCATCGCCCGCGCCGCCGGCGCCAGCGTGATCGAGCGCTGCCATGCGCAACAGCGCGGCAAGGCCTACGCGCTCGCCTGCGGCCTGCAATGGCTGGCGCAAGCGCCGCCCGCCATCGTTGTCTGCATCGATGCCGATTGCACGCTGGACGACGACGCCCTCAACTGGCTGGCCCACCGCTGCACTGCCACCAACCGCCCTGCCCAGGCCCGCTACCTGATGCACACCCGCCAGCCCGGTTACGCCGCCGCGCCGCAGCGGCTGGTCGCCGAATTCGCCTGGCGCGTGAAGAACGGCTTGCGCGCGCTGGGGCGCGAGCGGCTCGGCATGGCGTGCCAGCTCACCGGCAGCGGCATGGTCTTCCCATGGCGCGCACTGCGAGCCATCCAGCTGCAACACCATCTTGCCGAAGACCTTGCCCTCGGCCTTGCGCTGGCGGCGGCCGGCAACGCGCCGGTCTACTGCCACGAGGCCGTCATCCACAGCAGCTTCGCCGACAATGCCGACGGCGCCAACGCCCAGCGCACCCGCTGGGAACACGGTCACCTGCACCTGCTGACGCGCCACGCCCTGCGCCACCTGTACACCGCCCTGCGCCGGCGCGACTGGCGATATGCCTCGCTCGCCATGGACCTCTGCATCCCGCCGCTGAGCATCCTGCTGATGCTGGCCGCCGCCGCCGCACTGCCGGCATGGCTGCACGCCGGCGCCACACCGTGGCTGCTGCCAGCCGCGCTGCTGCCGTTGACGCTGCTGGCCACCTGGGCCATCCACGGCCGCGACCTGCTGCCGGTCACCCGCCTGCTTGCCGTCGCGGCCTACGTGCTGGCCAAGCTGCCGATCTACCTGCGCTTCCTCGGCCGCCGCCAGCGCGACTGGATCCGCACCGACCGCGACTAAAGCCGCGCGCCGGTGCTACGTTCATACGCGCTGCTGAACCAGCGCGTCGCCAGCGTCATCGAGCGCTCATACAACGGCAGGCGCACCCGTCCGGAATGCGGCAAGGCCACTTGGCGCGGCTCGCCATCGTCCAGCTTGAGCAGCAGGTCAGGATAATTCAAACCCGCCCGCTCCGCATACAACAGCGAGGCCCAGAAACGCGGATTCAACTCCAGCAAAAAATAGCTGTCGCGCGCCGGATCGTAGCGCAGGTCCAGATGCCCCACGCCACTGTAGGCGCAAGCCGCAACAAAGCGCTCCACATACTCGCGCACCCGCACGCTGGGATAAAACGTCCGCTCCCCGCGCCGCGTATGACGAAACACCGAACACGCCGCCAACCTGCCGCGCTGCGCCAGGAAGGATGCCCCCACATCCCAGCCCGGCACATAGGACTGCGCAATCAGGGGAAACTCCGCCGCCATCTTGCCGCGCAGCAGTCGTCGCTCCAGCACGGCGCGGCTGGCGTGCACCTGAAAGCCCACGCTGGCCCAGCGGTCCAGCGGCTTGGTGATGATCGGATACAACAAGGAATGGGCCAGCAACTGTGCCGCATTGTCCACCCGCACGCTATCCGGCGCGGGCAAACCGGTCGCCGTCAGCATGCGCGTGAAATTCCATTTGTCGTTCAAGGTCGTGATGGTGGACGCGGCCGGCACCGCACACGCGCGGATGCGCTGGGTCGACTGCGCCAGAAGCAGAGCGGTGTCGTAATCGGCGCCCATCACCGCATCGATGCGGGCGCTGTCGCACAATTGCCGCACATGCGCCAGCGCCGCCGCATCGAGCGCGACGCCGTTGCGCCGCAAGCCATGCCAGCGCACATAGCGGCGGCAATCGCCGCTCCACATCATCGGCGTGCAAGCGTGCCAGCCCAGCACCACCGGCGCGCGGCCGGCGCGGCGCAGGCAACGCGCAACCGACCACGTCAACGACGGCACCACGCCCAGCACCAGCACGGAAGGATAAACAACAGTCATGGCGATCTCCTTGCAAACAGGCGTCACCAGCGTAGCCGCGTGGCGCCGGCGCCACTAGAGCATCGTCAATCGTGCGCCCGCGCGCGATTGAGCCAGCATAAACACCGCCCACCGAGGCCCCGCCTAGAATGAACTTTCATCTCGCCCAGAAAGGAGTCCTCATGAACCCGGTCGAATGTCAGAGCTACACCAACTACATCCCCGATTACGCCGAGCACGAACTGGCGCGTCTGCATGCCGGACGCTATTCCTCGCTGCCGCATTTTGAAATTTACGGCCTGGCCGACCAGGCCAGTACCTACGTCGCCCGCCGCGACGACCAGACCACCGCCCTGCTGCTCTACCGCCGTAACGGCGCCATCGTACGCGTGCTCAACGAGGGCATTCCGCTCACCATGGACGAAGCACAACGTTTTGCCGATCACATCTTCACGCGCCGCCCCGACACGGCGGCGGTCCAGCTGCGCGCGGTGGAAATGCCGCCGGCGCCCGGCCATCTGCTGGCGCAGCGCGTGGAATGCGAACAGGACAGTGTGCTGACACTGCCCGCCAGCAAGGAGGAATACCTCCGCAGTCTCGGCCCGCGCACGCGCGCGCTGCTGAAAAACCGCCTGAACAAGCTCAAGCGCGAACATCCCGGCATGGTGTTCCACGTCACCGAGCAAGGCCAGATCGACCCGCAGCATGTGCGCGCCGTACTGGCGCTGCACCGCGCCCGCGTGCACAACCGGCGCGGCGCCGTGCAGATCGATGCCGAGGAGGAAAATCGCATCATCCGGATGACGGCGCGCTGCGGCTTGCTGGGCGTGTTCATCGACGGTGGCCGCTGCTGTGCCGGCGCCATCTGTTACCGCAACGGCGACGTGGTCAGCGCACGCTTCCTCGGCCACGACGCCGACTACGACCTGTATCGCATGGGCTTTCTGTGCGCTTACCTGACCTGCGCCGAGTGCATCGAACGCCGTGGCCTGCGACAATTTAATTTTGGGTGGGGAAAGGAGGCGTACAAGTCGCGCCTCGGCGGACAGGCACGCAATCTGAGCGATGTGGTGATATACCGCGACCTGCGCCATCGGCTCAAGCTGGCGCCGCTGGCGGTGGGCCTGCGGCTGCGCGGCTGGCAATTCCAGCTGCGCCGCTTGAGAAGTTTCGTTAAGGCAAGAATTTATTGATGCGCGAGCTCTCTTCGAGCAGGCGTTCATCGCGCGAGCGCAGGCGGCCGGGATTGCGCCGATGTTCAGGCTCGGAAATAACGCGCTTGATCACGTTTTCCAGCACGCCGCGGTGGCTCAGGTATTCCGCCGCACTCTCGGGGCCGACACGGTCGGCCCGCTCGATACCGGCTTCCACCACCTCGGACGATTGATGGTCTGGGCGGAAAGTTTGCGTGGTAGACATCACTGCCTCCTGAAACTGGATAATTCCAATTCTGGAATTCTACCGCAGTGGCCGCCGTGCGGTAACGCACAAAATGGCGGCCGTGCAACTCTACTGTTGCGGCGCGGGTACGCCTTGCGGCGGCCGGTCATTGCGCGGGATCAGCCAGCCGCCATCGCTGAGCCAGTCGTGCAGGCGGTCGGGCCAGTGCACGTCGGACAGGCGTTCCGAGCGCTGCCCCATGTTGAAGGCGTGGTCGGTGTCGGCGTACAGATGCAGTTCGGCCGACACGCCGGATGCAATCAACTGCTGGTACAGGTTGAGCGCCGGCGGCATGCAGCACTTGTCGCTGGAGCCAGCCACGATGAAGGCCGGCGGCGCACTGGCCGCCGCCCTGGCTGGCTGGCCCAGCGGACCGGGATAAACCAGGATCTGGAAGTCCGGCCGCGCACTCAGCTTGTCGACGGCGTCCTGTTTGGCCGGCAGCGGCGGTTCCGGATTATCCGCCACCAGCGACACCAGCTCGCCGCCGGCCGAAAAACCCATGATGCCCAGGCGCTGCGGATCGACGTTGTACTCGGCCGCATGCGCGCGCACCCAGCGCACGGCGCGGCGCAGGTCGGCGGCGGCGTCGTTTTCAATGGAATAGCTGGAGCCCTGGTCGCGTGCGAGACGGTACTTGAGCACGAAGGCGGTGACGCCGGCGCGGTTGAGCGACCTGGCCGCCACCATGCCCTCGTTCTGGAACACCAGCATGCGGTGGCCGCCGCCCGGCGCGATGATGACCGCCGCGCCGTTGGCGTGGCGCGGGTTGGCGCGCACCACCGTCAGCGAAGGCGCATGCACATTGCTGACGTAAGTGTTGTCGATCTTTTCCGCCTCATTACCACGCTGCCCGGCGCCGGGCGCGCCGTCCGGCCACAAGGGCAGCTGCTGTGCGCTAGCTTGCGCGCACAGAGCCATCAGAAAACAGGCGAGTTTATTGCGCATTGAAGCCTCCCGCGGCATACAGCGAATGGTGCGTAAGGATGAACAGCGTGCGCTTGTCGGCACCGCCGAAGATCAGTTGCAGCGGACGCTCAGGCACATCGATGCGGCCGATCTCCTTGCCATCCGGCGCGTAGACGAATACCTGGCCGTTGGCGACGTAGACGTTGCCCTTGCTGTCCACCGCCGCGCTCTCGCCACCGCGATTGGCCGCCAGCTTGAGGTCCGTAATGGCGCCGCCCGCACCGATCACGCCACTGAAAGTGCGGTTCTCGGAGCCGTTGGTGAACACCACGCGGCCATTGGCGCCGGCCGACACCAGGCCGTGCGTATCCAAAGTGTCCGAGAAGCGGTAGCCCAGATGGTCGGCCGGGCCTTGCTTGAAGACGCGGTATGCCGGCAGCACCAGCGAGCCGTCCGGCGAAACATATTCGCGCTTCTTCGGCAACGCCACGTCGCGGGCGAACATCTCGGCCAGCGTGGTGAATTCGTAGGTATCGAAGTTGAGCTGGTCGCGGAACTCACCGTTTTGCCAGAAGTTGACCGGCACCAGTGTGCGCGCATTGGCGTTGGCCTTGACCGGCGTCGGCTTGATGATGGTGATCGGACCGGCCGGCTGCGCAGGATCGAAGGAATACACGGTGCCCTCGGGACCGGCCGAAGAAACCACCAGTATCGAACCGCTGTTGTCGATGGCGAGGTTGACCGGATCGAGCGGCGCATCGCGCACCACCGCCAGGCCGCCCTCTTTCGACCAGCTGTAGATGCGGTTGAAACGGCGGTCCACAAAATACAGCTTGCCGTTGCGGTCCACCGCCGCGCCGGCGATGGAGTAAAAGTCGCCTTCCAGCTTCTCCACCTTGGCCGCCGCGAACGGTCCGGCTGGCGCGGGTACCGGCGCGGTGGTGGCGAAGACCCCGGCCGCCGGGCCGGTTGCGGCGCGCACGGCGCCAGCTGCGGCCGCGGCGCTCGTCGCCGGCGTCGCGGGTCCGATATCCAGCACCGCGAATTCATGCTCGCGCACTTCCTGCTTGTGCGTCAGATCCTGCAGCGTATTCTCGAACGGGTATTTGCTGGCGCGCAGATAGGTATCGCAGCCGTTTTCATCGCAGGTGGCAAAGCCGCTTTCCGCATTGACGTGTACATTGCGGAAACGGATATCGCCCGAATTGGTCATCTTCACCGCCGAAACGGCCGGCTTGATCGAACGCGTGACGCGATACGTATGGTAGTTGGCAAACGTGATATTGCGCGAGTTGCGTATCTCCAGCGACACCGCGTCCATCCCATCGCGCACCTCCTGCTCCGTTTGGGGCGCAAGGAATTCCCAGTTTTCCACGTTATCCAGCACGATTTCGGCGCGGATGTGGTGCTCGGCCGACAGCTCGTACACCTTGCCCGGTGTTTTGGTATTGGAGACGTAGAAGCCCGCCTGCGCAAAGGTGCTGGGCGACCAGCACGCGACAAACGTCCCGCCTCCGCCATCCGTCACCCAGATGCTTGGATACTGGCGGTCCCAGTGCAGCGTCGGATCGAAGTTGGCCGACTTCTGATAAGGATCGCGGCGCTTGCCATCGTACAGGCGCGTACCGTGGCCGCCCTGAATGCGGATATCGTCCACCAGCGATTCGGCGCCCGCTTTCCATAACAGCGCCGTCGCGCGCGGATTGACTTCGCCGGTGGCGAGGCCAAAGCCGGAAACGATCGCATCGCCGCCTTTGGCGCTTTCCAGCAGCGCCTTCGGTCCATCCGTGCCCGCGTAGGCTGGCGCACCGTTCGGCAGCACCAGTTGCGTCACGCCGGGATGCAGGCCTATCAGCACCGTATCCGGCTTGAGACGAATGGTGTCCTGCACCATGTAGAAGCCCTGCGGCAGATAGACCACGCGATTGCTGTCGATGGCCTTCTGCACCGCCGCCGTATCGTCGGTAACGCCGTCGCCGACCGCGCCGTAGTCACGCACACTGCGCCATTGGCTGGTGGCGGGCAGCGCGCGCATGACCGGCGCGCGTTGCGCAGGCAGGGCTTTCAGCGCCGCGCCCTTGACGTTGGTGCCAAACTTGCCGACGCTGCCGACACCCGGCAGCATCAGGCCATAATTGAACTCGCCGATCCGATACACAGGGCCATAAGCAGGCACCGTCTTGCCGCTGTCGCGGAAGCGCGCAAACACCGGCGTGTTTTTGGCGACCGCGTTATCGAAGCCCACCTGCGTGTAGACATTATCCTCATTGCTGATGATGACGGCGGCCTTGGAGACATTCTCAAAGCGCACGTCCTTGCCCCACAGCCAATCGCCATAACCACGGCTGATCTCAATCCCCACCGGCGTATTGCGGATGGTGGTATTGACCAGCGTCAGGCCAGCTTCATGACCGCGTATCGCCGCATCGCGCTGGCCTTCGAAAGTGGAATCCATCAGCGTGTACTGCCACGCCGGCGACGTCTTCTCGGTCAGGATGCCATAACGGCCGCCGTAGAATTTCAGGTCGAAGCTCTCGTTGCCAACCATGTACACGCCGGCCAAGCCTGAACCGATGTGAAAGTCCATGTGGCTCAGATAGGAGTGCTGCGCCGTGCGCAGACGCACCGCAGCGGCGGCCGGATTGCCGTCGCCGATTTCAAAGTCCACATTGCTCATCGCCGAATAGAAGGTCGACGAATTCGCATCGCGCACGTTCTCGCTGTACGGCACCGCGCTCTTCACCGGCACCGGCACCTTGCCAACCGTGTACTGGTCGCCGCCGGTGAACACCACCATATTCGCTACACCTTTCTGGAAACCCGGCGTATTCGCACCCAACACCAGCACCGGCCTTGTCGGACCGACGCCGTACAGGCGCACCGCCAGCGGCACCAGCAGGGAACGCGAGATGCGATAACGGCCGGACGGCAGGAACACCACACCGCCCTCGCCCTTGTTGGCGGCGGCGGTCAGCGCTTCCTGAATGGCCGCGGTATCGTCGGCGCGGCCGTCGCCAACCGCTTTCACCTTGATCGCGCGAGGATCGTCCGGCATGGTCTGGTAGGCCGACACCGACGCGGCCTGCACCAACATAGGCGCGGCAAAAGCTGCCGCCACCAGCATATTCAACATTGTTTTCATCTGTTTACCCTACGAAGGCAGAAAGAATCAATACGAAAATGAGTCCGAACACGCCAACCAGCGTTTCCATCAGCGTCCACGAACGGAAAGTATCTTTTAGCGACAGCCCGAAGTACTCCTTGAACATCCAGAAACCGGAGTCGTTCACATGGCTGCACATCAAACTGCCGGCGCCAATGGCCAGCACCATCAGGCTCGGGTCGATGCCAGAGCCTTGCACCACCGGCGCCACAATGCCGGCCGCCGTCAGCCCGGCCACGGTGGCGGAGCCCAGGCAAATGCGGATCAGCGTCGCCACAATCCAGCCCAGCACCAGCGGCGGCACCGGCAAGGCGCCCAGCTGCGTACCCAGTTGCGCGCTGACACCGGAGTCCACCAGCACCTGCTTCAACGCACCGGCGCCCGCGATCACCAGCAGGATCGGTGCGATATCGCGCATGGCGTCCTGCGCACCGGCCATCACCGCCTGCAGCTTCTGGCCGCGCGCCACGCCGAGCGTGAACACCGCCACCAGCAAGGCAAGCAGCATCACGATCATGGGATTGGCAAGAAAAGCCACCAGCGATTTCAGCGCCGGATCGGCAATCGGCAGCATGCTGGCGCCGGTGGCCGCAGCCAGCAGCCATACCGGCAGTAGCGCCGTAGCGAAGCTGTTGAAGACACCCGGCAGTTCGGCCTCGTCGCGCAGGCCGGCGCGGAACATCGGCGCCGGTTCGGCCTTGATGCGCCTGAGCGTCATCGCAAACACAGGACCGGCGATGATCAGCGTGGGTACGGCCACGATCAGTCCATAGAACAGCGTGCGTCCCATATCGGCATGGAACTGCGCCACCAGCGCGGTGGGCGATGGATGCGGCGGCAGGAAGCCGTGCGCGATCGACAGGCCGGCCAACAGCGGAATCGCCAGCGCCACCGCCGGCCGTCCGCTCTGGTACACCAGCGAAAACACCAGCGGCACCAGCAGCACGAAGCCGACGTTGTAGTAGAGTGGAATACCGGCCACGAAGCCGGTCAGCGTCAGCGCCACTGGCATGCGCGCGGAGCCGAACACGCCGATCAGGTAACTGGCGATGCGCTGCGCCGCGCCGCTGTCGGCAATCAGCTTGCCGAATACCGCGCCCAGGCAGACGATCACAATCAGCGAGCCAAGCAGGTCGCCAATGCCCTTGTCGATGGACTTGGGAATGCTCTCCAGCGGCACGCCAAGCAGCAGCGCCGCGATCAGCGCCGCCGCCACAAACGCCAGCAGCGGCTGCACCTTGGCCCAGGCGATGAGCAGCGTGAGCGAACCGACTGCCAATGCCACGGCAATCAGTGCCCACGCGGCAGGCGTCACTCCGAAGAGCGCCGCCAACGGAGTGGTGATAGTCATCGCTTAGAAGTTGTAGCGCAGACCAACACGGTACACACGGCCAATCACGTCGTACAGGGCCGGATTGATGCCGAAGCTCAGGTTGGCCTGCGGCGCTGCGGCCGGGTCGACGTTGCCGATGTTGTCGATCTTGAAGAAGGCGGTGGCCTTATCCGAGAACTTCCAGCTGCCGCCCAGATCCACGTAGAAGGCGCCCTTCATGTGGTTGTCGTAGATGGTCGGGTGGATCACGGTCGATACCGGGCAGTTGGTCTGGCACTCGATATACTCGTTGCTGTACTTGCCGCTGCTGATCCAGCGCTCGCTCAGGGTCAGGCTGTATTTGTCGGTGTCCCACGACTGCGACAACAGGCCTTTCCAGCGCGGCGTGCTGCCCAGGTTATTGCCGGCGCCTTCCGATGGAATGGTGCCCACCACGCCCGGATCGGTCAGGAAGCTGATGTTACGGGTCAGCAGGCCACGCACGGTGAAGCGGCCCGGCAGATTCCAGTCCTTCAGATTCATGCGGTACGAACCTTCCAGGTCGTAGCCCTTGCTGTGCAGCGAAGCCAGGTTGAAGGCTTGCACCGTCACGTAGTTGTTGGTCGGGATGGCGTTACCAAGCGACATGGCGCCGCAGATTTCCTTGTTACCGGCCACGCACAAATCCACTTCCTGCTGCGCGGACAGCGACGAGATCACGCCATTGACCTTGATATCGAAGTAGTCGATCGATGCGCTGAATCCCGGCGCCCAGCTTGGACGATCCAGCACCACGCCGAAGATGCTGTTGCGGGCGATTTCCGGACGCAGGTTGGTGTTGCCCACGGTGCGCTGCTGAATGGTGACGGTGTTGCCCTGATACTGCACCACGTTGTTCACCACCACCGCCGCCGCATACAGTTCGCTCAAGTTAGGAGCGCGCACGTCTTTCGAGGTCACGGCGCGCAGGCGCAGGCCATCGATGCCGGTCTTCCAGTTGGCGCCCAGCTTCCAGCTTTCCACGTGACCGGAGGTGCTGTACTTGGTATGACGGTCGGCGACGTTGATGTTCGCCTCGCCCCACGTCACCGATTTCAGCACCGGCACGTTCAGCTCCAGGTATGCCTCCTTCACGTTGTAGGTGCCGGACGCGTTGTGATAGTTACCGGCGTACCAGTTGTTGCCGACGGTGGAATTGAGCAGCGGGTCGGCCGGGTAAGCGGCGTTGTTCGGCGTATCGGCGGTAACGCCGTTGCCATATGGGTCGCCGCTGACGCGGTACGATTCGCGGCGCCACTCGGCGCCGGTCGCCACGGCGATCGGACCGGCCCACGAATCGAAGGCCTCGCCGTTGATGTTGAAGCTGCCCACGTCCTGCTGCTGGCGGGTGTGCTGCTGCGGACCGTTTTCCGGCGCGATGTAATTCCACTGCGCGGCGCTAACCGGCACATTGCCGATGATGTTGAGCGGGACGCAACCGGAAGCGCGCGCCGTGGTGTTGCGGCAGGCGATGCTGCCATCGGCCAGCTTGACCGCGTCGATGGCGGCGTTGTAGCGCGAGTTCAGCGTGATGTCGTGAACGATGATGTCGGTGAAGTTAATGCCGCGTTCAACGTAAGCATCATAAGTCCATTCCTTGCCGAAGGCTGGCACGCGGCCGTTCGCGCCCAGCACCAGACGGCGCATTTCGCGGGTTGGGTGAACGTTGATATTCTCCGGGAAGATGGCGTTGGCCGTACCGTACTGGAAGCTGGTGATGTTATTGGCCGCGCAGGCCGCCGCGATCGACGCCGGCAGGTACGGGTTATCGCACTGGATGGTCAGGTTGGCGTTCTTGGCCGCGCCCGGGTTCGGCGAGAACGCCGACTTCACGCGGCCGAAGTTCGCGGTCATATAGATTTCGTGATCCGGATTGATGTCGAAGCCCACGCGGGTATAGCCTACCTGGCGGGTCAGGTCCATCGCCAGGTTGGTGCCGGCGCCCACGCTGCCGCTCAAGTCGCCGCCCACGCAGAACGGATTGACGCAGCCGGTCACCGCGCCGGTGCCGGTCGGCTTGCCGTTGGAGCCATACTGGAACTGGTACGGCTGGCCATTGACGCCAAACGCCGTGCCTTGCAGCGGGCCGTTGGTAATCAGGCCGTACTTGGCGTACTGGTACTGCTGCGCGTGTTCGATCACGGTGTACTGCGGCTTGCCGTCATTGGTCTGCGACAGAGGACGGATCTGGTAAGCCGGGTTCTTGAACCAGGTGCGGCCGTTAGGACCGACTTCGCCGAAGCCCGGCGAATCGATGCCCTTCTCGCGCCCATACTCCACGCTGCCCGTCACGTGCAGGCGGTCATCCATGAAGGCCTTGCCGAAGGCGGCTTGCAGGGTGCCGTTCTTGTCGTCGCTGTAGGTGGTCTGGCCGCCTTCGACGTTGAACTTGAAGCCTTCGAATTTTTTATCGGTGACGAAGTTGACCACACCGCCGATGGCGTCCGAACCATAGGATGCGGACGCGCCGCCCGTCACCACGTCCACGCGCTTGACCAGCAGTTGCGGGAACTGGCTGACGTCCGTCACGCCGGTGACGTTGGCGCCGACCACGCGCTGGCCGTCCAGCAGCGTCAGGGTGCGGATCGGGCCGAGGCCGCGCAGGCTCAGGGAGCTCAGGCCCTGGATGCCGCTGCTGGTGCTGTTGGTGCTGGTGGTGCGGCCGGTGCTGCCTTGCAGCGCAGGCAGTTCGGCAATCGCGTTGAACAGATTGGGCTTGGCGGTCTTGGCCAGATCGTCGGAACTCAGCACGGTGGTCGGCGTCGGCTGGGTGAAGCCGCGCGCCGAAATGCGCGAGCCGGACACGGTCACCACGTTATCGACCTTGGCTTCGGGCTCGGTGGTGGCGGCTGGCGCAGCCTGCGCGGCCTGGTCGGCCTGCTGCGCATCGGCGGAGGCTGCGGCAGCAACCTGCTGGGCGTGGGCCGCAGAAATGGCGATCCAGCTGCAGGCGCTGGCCACGGCCAGGCGCATGATGGTGTTACGGGTAGCAAGTGTAGTCATGGTCAGTCTCCATCTAGTTATTGTGATTTGTGCTGCTAGCTGTTGCCCCGGATTTGTGCGACCAGCTCCGTGGGCGGTGTTTCGATATCCAGCGTGATACCTGCCTCGTCCTGCTGCAGCGGTTCCAGGTCACGGAACTGGCTGTCCAGCAGGGAGGTCGGCATGTAGTGGCCGACGCGTGCCCTCATGCGCGCCTCGATCAACTCCTTCGGGCCGCTCAGGTGGGCGAAGCGCAGCGCCGGGTCGCCCTGGCGCAGCAGGTCGCGGTAGCGGCGCTTGAGCGAAGAGCACGAGATCACCAGCCCCGCGCCGCGCACGCGTGCCGCCTTGATCTGCGCCTGCAAGGCCAGCAGCCAGTCGGCACGGTCGTCATCGTTAAGCGGCACGCCGGCCGACATCTTGGCCACATTGGCCGGCGGGTGATACTGGTCGCCCTCGACGAAAGACACGCCGTTCGCAGTCGCCAGCGCCTGTCCGACAGTGCTCTTGCCGCAACCGCTGACGCCCATTACCACCCAACGGATACTCTGCATCCACGTCTCCAAAATTAGTTAGCGCTAACATTCATATCGTAAAAAAAATAGGCAGGACAGCAAAGCACCTATTCCTTCGGTCCAAGGGAAGATTGGCAGCGTTAAGATAGCGTTATCATTTGTAAGCACTTTAGCTGAGCATGGGGATTTGTAAAGACATATCCATGCTGCAACGCAGCGCGCCGGACTGGCAAAACCGCCAATCCAACCCTCGCCATTGCCCGTTTGCGGCGATGCAGCATAAACCGCTGCACAAAAGCCACACTCGCGGTGTATCCTACGTCTGCCCCACCCTCCATCAACCCAGAACAACAAAACAATGCACAACAACGAGACTGCGCGCCCGCTGACGGGCCAGGATTACAAAACACTGTCGCTGGCTGCACTGGGCGGCGCCCTGGAGTTCTACGACTTCATCATCTTCGTTTTCTTTGCCAACGCCATCGGCCAACTGTTCTTCCCGCCCGAAATGCCCGACTGGCTGCGCACCTTGCAAACCTTCGGCATATTTGCGGCCGGCTATGTGGTGCGTCCGCTGGGCGGCATCGTCATGGCGCACTTTGGCGACCTGCTGGGCCGCAAGCGCATGTTCACGCTGTCCATCCTGATGATGGCGGTGCCGACGCTGGCCATCGGCCTGCTGCCGACCTACGCCAACATCGGCCTGGCGGCACCGTTGCTGCTGCTGTTGATGCGCGTATTCCAGGGCGCGGCGGTGGGCGGCGAAGTGCCGGGCGCCTGGGTGTTCGTCTCCGAGCACGTGCCGTCGCGTTACACCGGCTACGCCTGCGGCGTGCTGACGGCCGGCCTCACCTTCGGCATCCTGCTTGGCTCGCTGGTGGCGACTGGCCTCAACACCGCTTATAAGCCGGACGAGGTGCTGGCCGGCGCTTGGCGCATTCCTTTCCTGCTGGGCGGCGTGTTTGGCCTGGGCGCGATGTACCTGCGCCGCTGGCTGCACGAAACGCCGGTGTTTGCGGAAATGGCGCAGCGCAAGGCGCTGGCGGCCGAAATGCCGCTCAAAGCCGTGCTGCGCAGCCATCGCGCCGCCGTCACGGTATCGATGCTGCTGACCTGGATGCTCTCCGCCGGCATCGTGGTGGTCATCCTGATGACGCCGGCGCTGCTGCAAAAAATCTATCACATCGACCCGCGTACCTCGCTGGTGGCCAACACCGTGGCCACGCTGGGGCTGGCCCTGGGCTGCGTGGTGTACGGCGTGCTGGCCGACAAGCTCGGCGCCAAGCCGGTGCTGTTTGCCGGCGCGCTGCTGCTGGCCATCTGCACCTACGTGTTCTACACCACCCTGCGCGCACAGCCGGAACTGCTGCTGCCGCTGTACGGTCTCACCGGCTTCTGCGTCGGCGTAGTCGGCGCGGTGCCGTGCGCGCTGGTGCAGGCCTTCCCGGCGCAAGTGCGCTTCTCCGGCCTGTCGTTCTCCTACAACCTGTCCTACGCCATCTTCGGCGGCCTGACGCCGGTAGTGGTGACCCTGATGTTGAAGAACGACCCGCTCGGCCCGGCATGGTATGTGATCGGCGTTTGCGCCATCGGCATGCTGGCCACGCTGTTCATCCGTAAGGCCGAACTCCACTGAACAAGCGCAGCATCGCGTACAGCAGCGGGTAGTCGGACTTCATGGTGGCTTTCAGCATGCCGCCCAGCGTATGGCTGTCCTGATGCAGCACGACCGGGACGTTGTTGACGGCGATGTAGCGATCGGTCGGCGCATCGCTGAGATAGCGGCGCAGCGGCTGCGAATCCGGCACGTAATGGCCGGTGAACGAGCGGCGCGTGTGGCGGGCGTCGGCGGTCGGCAGGCTGCCGTGCACCGTCAGCGCCGACCATAAAATCACATCGCCCTGCTTCATCATCGGCGCCATGCAATCGTAAGGGCCGGTGCGCACAAAGTCGGCCATCTGCTCCTTGTAGTGCGGGCCGTTGGGATCGTCGACGCCGGCCATGATGCAGCGGTGGCTGCCGGGCACCACGTAGAAGCGGCCGGCGTCGGGATGAATATCCTCCGCCGCGATCCACACGCCGATCATGCGCCCGGCTGCCGAAGAATCGAAATAATCGCCATCGCGGTGCGCCCAGGTGGCCTGATTGCCGTCGAAGTACATGGTATGCACCAGCCGCGCGGGTTCGCCGAACAACTGCTGCATCAGCTGCCGCACATGCGGATGGGTCAGCAGCTCCAGCCCGCGCTGGCGGAACTGGCGGAAGCGGCGGCCACCGATATCCTGCAAGTTCATGATCGGGTACTTCATGTGGCCGTACTCGGTGTAGACATTGCGCTCGTAGCGGCCGGACGCGTGCCGCTTGAAATAGGCGTGCCGGGCCGGCAGCACCTCGCGCAGGAACGCCTGCCGAGCCGCCTCGCATGCGGCTTGCGGCAGCAGGCGGCGTATCACCACAAAACCTTCGCGCTCGAAATAAGCGCGCAGGGCCGGAACATCATCCACAGCCGGGCAGCTGCATTCCACAATTTCTGTCATGACGGACCTCCTGATACTCGGTCCTCCATTGTGAAGCGCGTCCCCTTGCTACGCCTGCGCCACCTCAACACGGATTTTTTTGCCACACCCTGGTCGGGGTCAGCTTTATCATCCCCCCCTGGCTCAGCACTTAGAGATCCTCGTGGTGGCCGGCAGCGCCCTGCTTCCAGTAGGCGGAGATGCGGGCCGCTTCGCGCGGGTGGCCTTTGTCGACAAACACTGCGTCGCGCACCTGTGCGGCCACCGATGCTTCGCCCGCAAACCAGAAGAAGCCTTCGCCCGCAGGCAGCGCCAGCGCGCGGATGGCTTGCAGCAGCGCCGCACTGTCGGCGTAGCGTTCCAGTTGCACTTGCGCTGCGCTGTCGAAAGACAGCGCAGCCGCTTCCTCGCCCGCCACCAGCACCCGCACTCTGGCGTCCGCCGGCAGTTCTTCCAGACGGCGGCGTATGGCCGGCAGCGCGGTCGCATCGCCGGCCAGCACGTGCCATTCATAGTCCATCGGGATGATCATCGAGCCGCGCGGGCCGCCGATCAGGACGGTCTGGCCCGGCGCCGCCTGGCGCGCCCAGTCGGAGGCCGCGCCGGTGGCGTGCAGGGCGAATTCGATGGTCAGCTCACGCGTTGCGTTGTTGTAGCTGCGCGGCGTGAAATCGCGCCGCTCCTCGTCGCTGATCAGGAATTTCACATGGTCGTCGTAGGAAGCCGAGACGAAATCGTGTAAGGTCTCGCCTTTGACTGTTACGCTGACGTAGTTCGGAGCCAGATGCCGCACCTTCACCACTTCAAGTTCGCGCCGTTTAAGTTCGTGTCGTACCCGCTGAATGCGATTGCTCATCATCCGCTCCTTAGTTGATAATGTCACCTATTATGACCAAACAAGTTAATAAAGTCAACCAATCAGAACAAGTGTTCGACGCCATCCATTCGATCATGCACCTGTACCGGGCACGCCAGTTGCGCGGCCTGCGCGATACGCCACATGAGCTGACCCATATGGAATACAAGGCGATGGGCTTCTTCGCCCGCCATCCGGGCGCGACGCAGGGCGATCTGGTGACGCATTCCGGCCGCGACAAGGCGCAACTGGCGCGCCTGCTGAAAGGTCTGCGCGACAAAGGACTGCTCGGCGCCGAGGCGGATGCCGATGACCGCCGCATCACGCGCCTGACGCTCAGCGCCGAGGGCCACCGTATTTTCGACAGCCTGCACGATCTGGGTGTGCAGGCCGCCACCACCGCGATGGCCGGCATGAACGCCGACCAGCTGACCCAATTGCAGCTACTGTTGCAGCAAATCCGCCAGAACCTCGAAACCGATTAAAGCGGCGCGTTGCGGGTAGCGGCGCTGATCTGCTCCAGCGGGACCTTGGGTGTGCGGTCGGCGTTCAGCAGGCCGTTGGTTTCCTGGAAGGTGTCGGCAAACTGGGTGTAGCAGAAGCCACTGAACATCACCGTCTCGTTCACGACATGCAGCAAGGCGCGGTAGCGCTCGATAAACGTCGCCGCGTCGCCGGCGCGCGAATAGCCCCAGGTATGCCCTTCCGGCGCCTTGGGATCGTAGGCGATGCCGCCAAACTCGGTCAGCACGATGGGCTGGCCGCGATGCGGAAAACCGTCCAGCGTCAGTATCCGCCCGCCCGGGCGCCGCTGATCGAACAGCTGGCGCACCGGATCGTTGACCGCATAGCGCGCGCCCAGCTTCTCCGGATCGCCGTCGTAGTCGTGGATGCCGAGGATGTCGGTGGCCGAAGCCTCCCAGCCGTCGTTGCCGATCACCGGCCGCGTGCCGTCCAGCATGCGCGTCAGGTGGTACAAGGCTTCCACCGCGTTGCGATGGGCCTGCATCGAGGTCAGGTTGGGCACGCCCCACGATTCGTTGAACGGCACCCAGACTATCACGCAGGGATGGCTGTAATCGCGTTCGATCACCTCGGTCCACTCCTTGAGCAGACGTGTCATCGAACGCGCGCTGAACGCATAGGCCGACGGCATCTCGCCCCATACCAGCAAGCCCAGCCGGTCGGCCCAGTACAGATAGCGCGGATCTTCCACCTTCTGGTGCTTGCGCACGCCGTTGAAGCCCATCGCCTTGGCCAGCTCCACGTCGCGCCGCAGCGCGGCGTCGGACGGCGCGGTCATCAGGGTGTCGGGCCAGTAGCCCTGGTCCAGCACCAGCCGCAGCGGATACGGCCGGCCGTTCAGCATGAAGCGGTCGCGGTTGATCGTGACCGAACGCAGCGCCGTGTAGGAGCGCACGCTGTCGACCAGCTCATCGTCGCAGTACAGCCGCAGCTCCGCGTCCAGCAGGGTCGGGCGCTCCGGGCTCCACAGCAGATCGTTGCGCGAATCGTCGATGCCGGGATCGGACAGCACGATCTTGCGGTTGGCCTCCTGCCCCACCAGCAGATACCGGTCGGCCGCCAGCAGTACGCCGTTATGCAGCAGGCGCACCTCCACCAGCATGCGCGCGCGGATCTCGCCAGCCGCCAGCACGTCGCAGCCGATTTCGAAATTATCGAAGGTCGGCGTCCAGCGCAGCGAGGCGATGTAGGTAGCCGGCAGCGGCTCTATCCACACCGTCTGCCAGATGCCGGTGGTGCGCGGATACCAGATCGAGTGCGGCTCCAGCTGCCAGTCCTGCTTGCCGCGCGGCTTGGCCAGATCGCTCGGATCGTCCTCCGCGCGCACCACCAGCGTTTGCAGCGGACCGTCCAGCAAGGCATCGGTGACATCCGCGTGGAACGGCGTGTGGCCGCCCTCGTGCTCGGCCACCAGCACGCCGTTCAGCCACACCCGCGCCCGATAGTCGACCGCACCGAAATGCAGCATGGTGCGCGCGCCGCGCGCGGCCAGCGCGAACTCGCAGCGATACCAGCAGATGCGGTGGAAGCCGGTATCGCCGATGCCGCTGGCCTGCGCCTCCGGCGCATACGGCACGTCGATGCGCCGGTCCCAGCCGATGTCGTCGCCCGGATGGCGATAACGGCGCTCATCGTCGAAGGTGAACTCCCATGTGCCGTTGAGGCACTGCCATGCGTCGCGCCGCAGCTGCGGCCGTGGATATTCAAATTGGCTCATGCTTAACCTCGCCTGTCGAATCGCGATCTGCGCATCGTAGCAAGCTGCGCGCGAATGCGCAGTGTCGTTCAATTCCGCGCAGAAAAGCATGGCGCGCTTGCTAGCATGGGTTCACCGCGCCGCAGGCACACGCTCATCAGGAATCGCCATGACTTCCCTCTCCACGCCATTCGCCAGTTACTGGCAAGCCGGTTACGAAGGCGCCGACCACGTCAACCACGCCGGCCGGGCGCTCGATATGAACGTCACCACAGGCCATCTGCAGCAGGCGCGCGCCGACTATGCGCTGCTGCGTGAATTCGGCATCCGCACAGTGCGCGAATCGGCCGGCTGGCGGTTGTGCGAACGCGACGGCCGCTTCGATTTCAGCATCCTCGATGGCCGCCTGCAGGCGGCACGCGAACTGGATCTGCAAATCTGCTGGACCTTCTGCCACTACGGCTGGCCGGACGATGTGGACATTTTCAGCGCCGGCTTTGTGCCGCGTTTCGTGCGCTATTGCGCCGAACTGGCGAAATACCTGGCGCCGCATATGGGGCCGCAGCCGGTGTACTCGCCCATCAACGAAATCTCGTTCCAGAGCTGGGGCTTGTCGGTGCATATGTTCCACTGCCTGAACATGCAGCAGCCCGACGCCGGCGAACAAGGCAAGCGCCAGCTGGTGCGCGCCACCATTGCCGCCTGCGACGCCATCCGCGCCATCACGCCGGGCGCGCGCTTCATGCAGTGCGATCCGCTGATCCACGTGATCGCGCCGGCCGACCGGCCCGACTGGCGCGAGCAGGCGGCCGGCTGGCGCGCCTCGCAGTTCGACGCCTGGGACATGTTGTGCGGCCGGCGCGCGCCGGAGCTGGGCGGCGCGCCGCATTATCTCGACATCGTCGGCGGCAACGTCTACCACAGCAATCAATGGGAAAGCGGCACCAACCTGCGGCTGTGGTGGCACCTTGACGATCCGCGCCGCCAGCCGCTGCACCAGATCCTGCTGGAACTGCAGCAGCGCTACCAGCGCCCCCTGCTGCTGGCCGAGACCAGCCATGTCGGCAGCGGGCGCGGCGCCTGGATCCGCCAGATCGCGGAGCAGGCCGCGCTGGCGGTGCAGCACGGCGCCGACCTGCGCGGCGTCTGCCTCTATCCCGCCATCGACCGCCCCGACTGGGAACAACCCGAGCACTGGCACCGCAGCGGCCTGTGGGACGTCGACCTGCACAGCACCCCGCCGCTGGCGCGGGTGCGCGTGCCCAGCTATGCCACCGCGCTGCACCAGGCGATCCGCCTGACCGACCACCTGTGTCAACCACCAACCACCACCCCAAGGGAGAGCGCTATGCAAACCATGATTGTCTTCTGTCACCTGCGATGGGACTTTGTCTATCAGCGTCCGCAGCAACTGCTGTCGCGCCTCGCCCAGCATTACCGCATCCTGTTTGTCGAGGAGCCGGTGTATCACGATGGTCCGGCCCATATGCGCACCTCGATGCCCGCGCCCAATGTGACGGTGTGCCAGCCGCATACGCCGGTGCCGTCGCCCGGCTTCCACGACGACCAGATTCCGCTGCTGCAACCGCTGCTGGCGCAGCTGCCCGGCTTTAACGACCATCCGCTGGTGTGGTTCTACACGCCGATGGCGCTGCCGCTGCTGCCTCCCGACGCCGGGCTGGTGATCTACGACTGCATGGACGAACTCTCGGCCTTCCGCAATCCGCCCAGGCAGCTGCTGCAGCGCGAAACCGCCCTGCTCAAGCGCGCCGACCTGGTATTCACCGGCGGCCCCAGCCTGTACGAAGCCAAGCGCAGCCGCCATCACAATGCCCATTGCTTCGCCAGCAGCGTCGACGCGGTGCACTTCCAGCAGGCGCTGGACCGCGGCAACGGCCATCCGCTGCACGCCGACATTGCACGTCCGCGCCTCGGCTACTACGGCGTGATCGACGAGCGTTTCGATGCCGACCTGATCGCCGGCATGGCCGACGCCCATCCGGCATGGCAGCTGGTGCTGGTGGGGCCGGTGCTGAAGATCGATCCTGCCTCACTGCCGCAGCGCCAGAACATCCATTACCTCGGCCAGCAATCCTACCAGGCCCTGCCGCACTTCCTGGCCGGCTGGGACGTGTGCCTGCTGCCGTTCGCGCTGAACGAGGCGACCCGCTACATCAGCCCGACCAAGGTGCTGGAATACATGGCGGCCGAGCTGCCCACCGTCAGCACGGCCATCGCCGACGTCGAGCGGCCGTACGGCGACATCGTCCGCATCGGCCATGACCATGCCGAGTTCATCGCCGCCTGCGAGGCCGCGCTGGCGCTCGATGCGGAACAGCGCGCCGGGCTGGCGCAGCGCATGCGCGCGGTGGTCGAACGCACCTCCTGGGAGCATACGGCCGAGCAAATGCACGCCCTGATCCAGCAGACACCGCCCGGCGGCGCCCGTGCGCCGGACGGCGCGGCGCCGGCCAGCGCCAGCATCGCGCCCAGGCGGCCCTCCAGCCAGGCCGGCTGCATCATCCTCGGCGCCGGCCCCACCGGTCTCTCGGCCGCCTACCATCTGGGCGCCGACACCGTGCTGCTGGAGCGGCACGCCACCGTCGGCGGCTGGTGCCGCTCGATCCGGGACCGCGGCTTTACTTTCGATTACGCCGGCCACATCATGTTCTCCAACGATCCGTACGTACTCAAGCTGTACGACATCCTGCTGGGCGATAACCAGCACTGGCAGCTGCGCGAGGCCTGGATCTACAGCAAACAGGTGTACACCCGCTATCCCTTCCAGGGCGCGCTGTATGGCCTGCCGCCGGCGGTGATCAAGGAGTGCATCGTCGGCGCCATCGAGTCGCGCTACGGCCTGGCCGGCGGCGCGCCGCGCTGCGCGGCCGCCAATGTCGAGGATTGCTGCGCCGACGGCACCGCCGATGTCGCCAATAGCGACGAAGCCACAGCCGTGGCGCAAGCCGAGAACTTCGAAAACTTCATCTACCGCGTGTGGGGTGCCGGCATCGCCAGACATTTCGCCATTCCCTACAATCGCAAGCTGTGGACCGTACCGCTCAAGGAAATGGAAACCTCCTGGCTGGGCGGGCGGGTGCCGCTGCCGGATCTGGGCCAGATTATCGAAGGCGCGCTGGAACCGGTGGCCAAGCCGATGGGGCCGAACGCCCGCTTCGGCTATCCACGCCGGGGCGGCTTCCAGGCGCTGATGAACGGCTTCCTGCCGCACATCCGCGGCAAGGTGGAGCTCAACGCCGAAGTCACGCAAGTGCTGCCGCACGAGCACACGGTGGTGCTGGCCGACGGCCGGCGCCTGTCCTACGGCCGGTTGATCAGCACCGCGCCCTTGCCGCAGCTGGTGCAGCTGTGCGGCGGCGCGGCGCCGCCGGAGGTGCGCAAGGCGGCGCAGGGTTTGCGCCACGTGTCGATCCGCTGCGTCAACCTCGGCGTCAACCGCAGCAACGTCAGCGACAAGCACTGGATCTACTACCCGGAAGACAGCATCTTCCACCGCATCTTCGTCCAGGGTAACGCCAGCGCGGAATGCAATGCGCCCGGCGGTTTCGGCTTTACCTGCGAGATCTCGCATTCGGCGTGGAAACCGCTGCCGCTCGACGGCGACGCCCTGGTCGCGCGCTGCATCGCCGATTGCGTCAAGGTCGGCTTCCTGCGCGCGGACGACGAAGTGGTGGCCGCCAATCAGGTCGACATGCCGTATGCCTATGTGGTGTACGACCACGCGCGCGCCCGCAACGTCGCCACCGTGCGCGCCTGGATGGAGCGCCACGACATCGTGCTGGCCGGCCGCTACAGCGAGTGGGAGTACTACAACTCCGACCACGCTTTCCTGGCCGGGAAAAAAGCCGCCGAACGGGTGAGCGGCGCGCGCGCCGTCAAAGCCGGCTGAGCTCCGCCGAGGTGGTCACGCGGACCTGATTACAGCACCTTCAGGGTGCGTATCAATTCACTCAGCCGGTACGGCTTGGCGATCAGCTCAAAGTTGCCGATGTCCGGCATCTGCTCGCGCAGCGCCGCCCTGACGTAGCCCGAAGCCAGCACAATTTTCAGCGCGGGGAATTCGCGCCGCGCCACCTTGCCCAGCTCCACGCCGCTCATGCCCGGCATGACCACGTCGCTGAACAGGATGCCGATATCCGGATGCCGGCGCAGCAGCTCCAGCCCCTGCTCGCCATTATCGGCCGACAATACCTCGTAGCCCAGATGCGTGAGCAGGCTGACGGCGGCTTCCAGCACGTCCTGCTGATCGTCCACCACCAGCACTTTTTCAAGGCCGGCGGCAGGTTCCTGTCCAGCGGCGCCAGCCTGCGCCGGCACGGCCGGGAAGTACAACGACACCGTGGTGCCCTGCCCCGGGCGCGACTCCAGCGTCAGCGTTCCCTGGCACTGCTGCACCATGCCGTACGCCTGGCTCAGGCCCAGGCCGGTACCCTTGCCCACGTCCTTGGTGGTGAAGAAAGGTTCGATGGCGCGCGCCATGGTTTCCGGCGTCATGCCCTCGCCGTTATCCTGGACCCGCACGCGGATGTAGCGGCCAGCCGGCAGCTGCTCCACTGCATTGTCGGCCAGCGTCACCGCGTCGAGGACAATCGATACTTCACCGTCCCATGGCATGGCGTCGCGGGCGTTGACCACCAGGTTAAGCAGCGCCGATTCAAACTGGTTCGGATCGATCATGGCCCACGGCAGCCCGGCCTGGATCTGCAGGCGCAAACGCATCTCTTCCGACAGTGCGCGCCGCAGCACCAGCTCGAACGAACGGATCACGCGCGCCACATCGTGCGCCTCCTGCCGCAGGGGCTGCTGGCGGGCGAAGGCCAGCAATTGCTGGGTCAGCGAAGCGCCGCGCTGGGCTGCCCGCGTCATAGTCTCCACCGACCTGGTCACCATGGCCGGATCGCGCGTCATGCGCAGCAGCTCCAGCCCGTTCATGATCACGCTGAGCAGATTGTTGAAGTCATGGGCGATGCCGCCGGTGAGCTTGCCGATGGCTTCCAGTTTCTGCGAGTGGAACAGCGCTTCGCGCGCATGTTCCAGCTGTTCGGCGGCAACGCGGCGTTCGGTGATGTCGCGCGTGATCTTGGCAAAGCCCAGCAGTTCGCCCTGCGGGTCGACGATGGGATCGATCACCACGCTGGCCCAGAAGCGGCTGCCGTCCTTGCGCACGCGCCAGCCCTCGGCTTCGAACTTGCCGCTGGTGCGGGCCATCTCCAGCGCCCGCGCCGGCAGCCCGGCGGCGCGGTCTTCCTCGGTGTAGAACATGGAAAAATGGCGGCCGATGATCTCTTCCGGCGGATAGCCCTTGAAGCGCTGGGCGCCCGCATTCCACGTCACCACCACGCCGTCCGGCGACAGCATATAAATGGCGTAGTCGGTCACGCCCATGATGAATTGGCGGAAACGCTCGGCTTCGATCGCGTCGACACTCGACAAGGCACTCTGCTGCATGTTCTTCCTTTGGAGCTGGTTGAGGCCAATTCTACTTGAGAGCAAGGAAAAACTGCGTACACTAGGAAAATCGTGTGTCGTAAACAAAATCCAAGGAAACCACCCATGCCCGCTGTCCCCCTGCGTCCGATAGCCGCCCTGCTCCTGGCCGGGGCCGTCCTGCAAGCCGCCGCCGCGCCGTTGCCCCGACCGGTCGAGGTCAAAGTCATGATCATCAGCATGTTCGGCGCGGAAGCGGAAGTATGGGCCGGCCCGCTGGCGCTGAACCGGCACATCGCGGTGCCGGGCCTGTCGCCGCAGCACCCGGAGGTGCGTTGCAATACCGATAACGTGTGCCAGATGACCACCGACATGGGCAAGGCCAGCGCTTCGGCGTCGGTGGCAGCGATGATCCATAGCGGCTTGTTCGACCTGCGCTCTGCATATTTCCTCGTGGCAGGTATCGGCGGCATCGACCCGCAGCAAGGCACCACTGGCACGGCGGCGTGGGCGCGCTATCTGGTCGACTCGGACCTCGCGTGGGAACTTGACGCGCGCGAGCGCGGGGACGGCTGGAGCACGGGCTACCTGGGCATCAATATGAAATCGCCGGAAGAGCCGCCACCGCTGCACTACGGCTCCGAGATGTACCAGCTGGATGAAGACCTGCTCCAGCGCGCGCTGGCCTTGTCGCGCGACGTCAAGCTGGCCGACTCGGAGCAGGCCCGCAGCTACCGCGTCCGCTATGGCGCTGCACCCGCCAACCAGCCGCCGCAAGTGACGCAGTGCGATGCCATGACCGGCAACACCTGGTATCACGGCGAGCTGCTGGGCCAGCGCGCACGCGGCTGGTTCAAGCAATTGACGGGCGGCCGTGGCGTCTACTGCATGGTGGCGCAGGAGGACAACGCCACTTATACGGCGCTCAAGCGCGGCGCCGAGGCCGGCCTGCTGGACCTGCGCCGCATTGCGGTGCTGCGCACCGCCTCCAACTTCGACCGCCAGCCGCCCGGCATGACGGCGCTGGAGTCGGTGCATGCGCAATCGGGCGGCTATCCGCCGGCGCTGAAGAATCTTTATTTGGCCGGCAATCCGCTGGTGCAGGACATCGTCCGGAACTGGCACGGCGCCGTGCCTGCGCAACCTGCTACGGCGGAGCCCAAGGCCGCGCCTTCGTATGCGCCGCGCGTCATGATCGTCAACATGTTCGGCGCCGAGGCCGCACCTTTCATCAAGGGCCTGAACCTGACCGAACGCCACAAGGTGCCCGGCCTGTCAGCCCGCTATCCCGAGGTGCTGTGCAACCGCGAACAGGTGTGCCAGCTCACCACCGACATGGGCTACAGCAACGCCGCCGCCAGCATGAGCGCCCTGCTGTATGCCAGCGGCTTCGATTTGCGCGACACCTACTTCATCGTGGCGGGCATCGCGGGCATCAGCCCGCGCCACGGCACGGTGGGGTCGGCGGCATGGGCCGACTACGCGGTGGACTACTCGCTGTCGCACGAAATCGATGCGCGCGAGATGCCGCAGGACTGGCCATACGGCTACTTCGGCATCCACACCAACGGGCCGGGACAGAAGCCGCACCTCGACTACCGCACCGAGGTGTTCCAGCTGGATACCGCGCTGGTGGACCGCGCCTACCGCCTGTCGCGGGACGTGGCGCTGAGCGATTCGGCGGCAGCCAAGGCTTACCGCAGCGGCTTTGCCAGCAAGCCGGCCAACCAGCCGCCCGCCGTGACGCGCTGCGATACGGTGTCCGGCGACACTTGGTACGCGGGCGAAGCACTGAGCCGCCGCGCCGAGGAGTGGTCAGCCTTGCTCACCGACGGCAAGGCGCGCTATTGCACCTCGCAGCAGGAGGACAATGCCACGCTGGAAGTGCTGCGGCGCGGGCAGGCCGCCGGCAAGGTGGATTTCAAGCGCATCCTGATTTTGCGCGCGGCCTCGGATGTGGACCGGCCGCGTCCGGGCCAGAGCAACAGCGACGTGCTGGTCAACTATGCGCAGCAAGGCGGATTTGAACCCTCCACCGCCAACCTGCTGCTCACCACCCAACCGGTGATACGCGATATCGCCGGCAACTGGGAGCATTGGCGAAAAGGCGTGCCGGCCGACTGAGTTGGCGCAGGTTTGATCGGGCGCATACCCGCGTTGATGGCGCTGACTACACTGGTCAGATTGCCATTAACGGGGCGGCGGCCATGCACGTCTGTTTCACAATTGACACTGAATTCAGCATTGCCGGCGCCTTTGCCGATGCGGCTTTGCGTCCGGTCGGCGTGCCGATGGTGCAGTGCGAGATCGACGGACGCTCGCAGGGGCTGGGCTTTCTGCTCGACTGTTTCGGACGGCATGGCGCACAAGCCACCTTCTTTATCGAGACGGTGCAGCGCCACTACTTCCGCGATGACCCGATGCGGGCGCTGGCGCGGCGCATTGCGCAACACGGGCATGAGTTGCAACTGCATGTGCATCCCTGCTGGGCGGTATTCCAACATGCGGACTGGCCGCGGCGCGTGCGGCTGGCGCCACGTCAGGACGAACTGGCCGGACGCGCGCTGGACTCTACCATCGCGCTGCTGCGGCAGGGGCAGGAAACGTTTGCGGCATGGTGCTTGCCCGCGCCGCAGGTGTTTCGGGCAGGGAGCTTGCAGCATGACGAGAATTTATATCGTGCGCTGGCGGCGGTGGGTATTCCGTATAGCTCGAATATCGGCCTGGGCGTGTTCAATTGCGGCCTGGCGGATTATCAGCTACGCGCCGGCCGGCATGTGCGGCATGGCGTGGTGGAGTGTCCGGTCCTGACGTTTGCCGACTGGCCGGGACATGCCAAGACGGTGTCGATTTCCGGCACCAGCTTTGCCGAGATGCGCGGGCTGCTGGACAGCGCGCATGCGGCGGGGCTGGAGCTGGTGGTGATTCTGAGCCATCCGTTTGAGTATGTGCAGAGTTACGGCGATGGCTTTCGGGTCTTGCGGCGGCACGCGGTGAATCAGTCGCGGCTGGAGCGGCTGTGCGCTTACGTGGCCGCGCATCCGCAGCGTTTCCAGGCCAGCGGACTGGCGGCGGCGGCCGGCCAGCCGCTGACGGCCGCGTCTTCCGCCAATCCGCTGCTGCGCGGCCGTTTATGGCGCACCGCCGGCCGCCTTGGCACGCAAGTGCTCTACGACCGCTACGGGCAGTGGATGCTGGCCCGCCGCGCCGCGAGGATGCCATGAGCTGGCGCGAACGGTTGTGGGCCCTGACGCTGGGCCGGGTCGAGCGGCGGCACGGCACCTGGCGCGGTGCGGTGCGCGCGCTGCTGGCGCTGGCCGCGCTGCGCGGCGGATGGCTGGAGGCATTCCGCTTGCGCCGTCCACGGCAGGTGCGGCGCGTGGTATTCGTCTGCCTCGGAAACATCTGCCGCAGCGCCTATGCCCATCAGGTGGCGCTGCAACTCGGCCTGCCGTCCGCCTCGATCGGCCTTGCCACCTGCACCGGTACGCGCTCGCCCGACGCCGCCCGGCGCGCCGCCCGGCGCTGCGGCGCCGATCTGGACGAACACCGCGCCACCGACTTCCACGACTTCGACATCCACCCCGGCGACCTGCTGCTGGCCATGGAAATCCGCCACGCGCACGAACTCCAGCGCCGCCTGATCGCCCGCCGCGACGTGCAAATCGCCCTGCTCGGCCTGTGGTGCGATCCGCCCATGCCGCACCTGCACGATCCCTACACGCTGTCGGACGCCTATTTCGACCAATGCTACGCGCGCCTGCGCCAGGCGGTGCACGGCTTGCGGCACACCCTCTCGCGGAGCCCTTCATGAACCGCTCGTTCTCCCTCTATCTGGACCTGGTGCGCGTGATCAGCGCGCTGCTGGTGGTGCTATACCATTCCAACCTGCGCCTGCTCAGCACCGCAAAACTTCCGCTCAGCGACCACGGCCACGCGGCGGTGATCGTGTTCTTCGTCCTGTCCGGCTACGTGATTGCCCACATCACCGCCACGCGCGAGGCCACGCCGCAGGCCTACTGGTCCAGCCGCCTGGCGCGGCTCTACTCGCTGGCCCTGCCCGTGGTGCTGCTCACGCCCCTGCTCGACCAGTTGGGCAACGCCATGGTCCCCGCGTTCTACGAAGGCCGCAGCACCCACGACCTGCCCTGGCTGCGCATCCTCACCAGCCTGGCCTTCCTGAACGAAGTGTGGACGCAGTCCATCATGTCCTTCTCCAACGTGCCGTACTGGTCGCTATGCTACGAATTCTGGTACTACGTGCTGTTCGCCGTGTTCACCTTTGCGCGCCGGCGGTGGCTGTGGTGCGGCGCGGTGGCGCTGCTGACCGGCCCCAAGATCCTGCTGCTGGCGCCCGTGTGGATCACCGGCGTGGTGCTGCACCGCTGGCATGCCTTGCAGCGTATCGGCCGCCCTGCCGGCGCCGCGCTGCTGCTGGCGTCCTGCGTCGCCTACGCCCTGTTCCACAGCCACGGCCTGACCGAAGCCGGCAGCGCATGGCTGGCGCAACTGATCGGCCCCCACTGGCACCGGCAGCTGGCCTTCTCGCGCTACTTCATCACCGACTACCTGCTGGCGCTGATCGTGGCCTGCCATTTCATCGGCGTGCGCGCGCTGACGCCGCCGCTGGAACGACTCGCGCCTCTGATACGGCCGCTGGCCGCCTGCACCTTCAGCATCTACCTGTTGCACCAGCCGCTGATCCAGTTCTACGCCGCCCTGTTCGACGGCGATCCTGCGCAACCGTGGTTCTATGCCGTCACCATGCTGGCCGTGTTTGCCAGCATCTATGCTCTCGGCACAGTGACCGAACGGCAGCGCCACCATTGGCGGCGGGCGATCCACGCATGGCTGGCCACACCGGCGCCGCAGCCGCTGCCCGCCGTGGTGCTGGGCATCGACACGCCAATCGGCCTGGCCATCATCCGCGACCTCGGCCGCCACGGCGTCGCCGTGCATGGCATCGCCCGTAGCCAGGGGGCGCCCGGCCTCGGCTCGCGCTACCTGCACCGGGGCCTGCTGCGCGCCGATGACGTGGTGACCCAGTTGCGGCGCCTGAGCGAGGAAATCGGCCCGGCGGCGCTATTCGCCATCGCCGAAACCGATATCCTCGCATTGAACAAGGCGCGCGAGCAGCTTTCGGGCTACCGCTTCATGTTTGCCGACGAGGCGCGCATGGAGCGGGTGCTGCGCAAGGATCTGACCTATGCGGCAGCGGAGACGGTTGGCGTCTTCGTGCCGCGCACCTGGCATCCGGCCAGCATCGAACAGGCGGCGGAAGCAGCGGCGCAGGCGCGCTATCCCGTGGTGCTGAAATGGGCCGATCCCAACGCCATGATCCCGCTGCTGCGGCAAGCCGGCCTGGCATTGGAGAAGGTGCAATACTGCGACGACGCGCCATCGCTGCTGGCCAGCTTGCAGCGCTACCGGACGCTGGGTCGCTACCCGATGGTGCAGGAATATTGCGCCGGCCATGGCCTCGGCCAGTTTGTGCTGATGAAGGAAGACCAGGCGCTGTGCCAGTTCCAGCATCGGCGGCTGCATGAGTGGCCGCCGGAGGGCGGCACCTCGACGCTGTGCGCGGCGCTGCCCTTGTCGCAGCACGCGGCCCTGATGCGGCGCTCGGTCGCGCTGTTGAAGGCCTTGCAGTGGGAGGGCGTGGCGATGGTCGAATATCGCTACGATCCGGCCACCGGACGGGCGGCGCTGATGGAAGTGAACGGCAGGTTCTGGGGCAGCTTGCCGCTGGCCTGCCAGGCTGGCGCCAGCTTTCCGTGGTATTGCTATCAGGCGCTGGGGCTGGGGCTGGAAGTCGCGGCACGCCCTTACGCGGCGGGCGGGCGCTGCCGCTACATGACGGCAGAAACGCGGCGCTTGCTGCACATGCTGCGGCGCGGCGGCCATGGACGGTGGGCCGAACTGGGGGGCTATTTGTGGGAGTTTGCGCGGCCCCGCTCCGGCTACTTTGTATTCGACTGGCGGGATCCGCTGCCGCTGTGGCGCGACCTGCGCCACAGCGTTCTGCAACGAGCGCGTATGCGCCTTATTTTCCGATTACCTTGACTGGCGCGGAACCGCCGCCCGTCAGCTTGCCGGCCGCATCGTCCCATTTCAGGACGGTGGTGGTCGACTTGCCTTTCTCGTAGTCGTAGCTCACGCCATCGTCCTCGTACAGGCGGAACTCGCCGCTCTTGCCCGGATAGACGTTGATGCTGGCGATGGTCTGCTTGCTGGCGGTGGACTGCACCTCGGAACCCATCGGCACGATCGAACCGGCTTTCACGAAGACCGGAATCTGATCGATAGGCGCGGCCACTTTCACCCAGCGGCCGCCGGCCAGCTTCTCGTTGGTCCAGAAGTTATACCAGTCGGCGCCGGCCGGCAGGTACACATCCTTCTCGGTCTGGCCCTGCTCCGTCACCGGCGCCACCAGGAAGGCCGGGCCGAACATGTACTGCGTGCCGATGTTGGCCACGTTCGGATCGTTGGCGAAGTCCATCCACAGAGGACGCATGAATGGCGCGCCGGTATCGTGGGTGAACTTGGCTTGCGAGTAGATGTAAGGGATCAGCTGATAGCGCAGCGTGTCGTAACGCGCCATCACCGCCTCCGCCTGTTTGCCGAAGGCCCAGATCTCGGTGGCCTTGTGCTGGCCGTGCAGACGCAGCGTCGGCAGGAAGGTGCCGTACTGGAACCAGCGCGTCAGCAACTCAGGATAGTCGTGATACTGGCCCACCACATCGCGCGCATCGGACGGATCGAGCAGCGGCGGCTTCACAGCCGACGACTGGCCCGGCAGGCCCTGCCAGCCACCGATGTCATTGCCCCAATAGGCGATGCCGGAGGCGGTCATGTTCAAACCGGTCGGTATCTGGCGCGCCAACCCTTCCCAGGTCGGATAAATGTCCGAAGACCAGAACAAGGCACCGGTGCGCTGCGAGCCCAGATAGGCGGCGCGCGACAGGATCAGCACACGCTTGTTCGGCTTCCAGGCGCGCATATTCTGGGCCACGCCTTCCACGTGCAGCAGCGGGAACAGGTTGTGATAACGGTCGCCCGAACCGATCGAGTAGAAGAAGCCGCTCGGCACCAGGTCAGGCTCGGTTTCGTCCAGCCACGGATAGTCGAAGCCTTGCGACAGGATATTGTCGCGCGCCTTCTCCCAGTACCACTGGCGGGCCGCCGGATTGGTCGGGTCGATCAGGCCGCCGGTGCGGTCGGAACGGAACGGCAGGCCGTCCACGGTCTTGCCGTCTTTATCCTTGAGCAGGTAGCCCTTGGCATCCAGCTCATCGAAGTAGCGGCCCGAGGTTTCAAAGCGCGGCCAGATCGAGATGATGGACTCCATGCCCATATCGTGCAGCTGCTTGTTCATGCCTTTCGGGTCGGGGAACTGCGCCGGATCGATATCCATCTGGCCCATGCGGGTCCAGTAGAACCAGTCCACCACCATCACATCCAGCGGATACTTCTTCTGGCGATAGGTATTCGCCACGCGCAGCACTTCCTGCTGGCTGTCGTAGCGGGCTTTCGATTGAATCAGGCCGAAGGCGGACTTCGGCGGGATCGGCGTCTTGCCGGTCACGCGCGCATAGCCCGAGTAGATCTCTTCCGGCGTCGAACCGGTGATGACGAAGAAGCTCACGCGCTCGCCCACGTTCGACTGGAACGAGGTGCGGCCATTCACGCCGCCCACGAAGCGGGTGGCGGACGGGTTGTCCCATACGATGCCATAGCCCTTGGACGACACCATGAACGGCACGCACACGGCTTCGCCGGCCGGGGCGTCGTACCAGTGCTTGCAATCGAGCGTGCGGCCGCGCAGGTCGAGCGCGCCGAGCGATTCCTGGTTCTGGCCCATGCCGTAGTAGTGTTCATCGGGCGCCAGCGAGAACGAGGCGCCGACCTGGTAAGTCTTTTCGCCGCTCACGGTCTGCGGCGACATTTCCCAGCCGTTCATGCTGACCACCGGCTCGCCCTTGGCGTTCAGCACCTGCAGGCCGACCGGCGCCAGCGAGGGCGCGAAATACTTCTCGGCCTGGCCCGGCACGTGCGGCGGCGGTGCCGGATGCACGCGCACCGTCATGGCGGAGGACTTGAACACGTCGCCATCCTTGCCGCCGCTGTGGCGGAAGGCGCTGTTGTCGGCGTTCTTGGGCAGGATGCCATAGCCGGGGCCTTTCAGCACCTCGGCCTTGTCGACGGCGATGGTGACGTGCACCACGCTCGGGCCGTAGGCTTCAATCGAAACGAAGGCGCCGTCGCGGTCCAGGGTGGCGATGGGAGCGGCAAAGGCGGAAGCGGAAAACGCAAAAATCGATGCGAGCGCGGTGAATACCGGCGTATGGGCGAGCAATCTCATAATCGTCTCATATGGTGGAGTTGTGCCGGCATTGTGCGTCTTCATTTTCGAAATATCAATTACGAAAATCACCAACCCCGGCTATGAAAAGAGTGATGCAACGAACAGAAGCGGCCCCCTGCCCGGGCTAGCATAAGCCTTTTGGCCCGGCCAGACAGGAGTGCGGCTTGAATATACAACGCTATCTCGCGCCTTTTTCCAACGTCGACGCTGAAGAGCTGCTGCTGGCGGCCGGCGCCACCGTCGTCACCTTCGTGGCGATCTACGCCTTCCTGCGGCTGCTGCGCAAGCGCCTGTGCCGGCACGACGCAGCCGGGCGCTCGGACCGGCCCATGGTCCAGCTGATGAAGGAAACGCTCAACCGCACCAGCATGCTGGCCGTGCTGGTGATTTCGCTGCTGGTCGGCCTCAAGACGCTGGAACTGACGCCGCTGTGGGAGGAGCGTCTCGGCCACCTGTGGTTTGTGGTGCTGGGTCTGCAACTGGTGCTGTATCTCGACCGCGCCGCCACGCTGGGCGCGCGCCGCTACTTCCGCAACCATGCGGAGACGCCGGACTCCCCCACCACCGTCGCCAACACCCTGATGGTGTGGGCCATGAAGACCACGGTGTGGGTGATATTTTTGCTGGCGGCGCTGTCCAACCTGGGCATCAACGTCTCGGCGCTGGTGGCCAGTCTGGGCATCGGCGGCATCGCGGTGGCGCTGGCGGTGCAAAATGTGCTGGGCGATTTATTTGCCTCGCTGTCGATCGCGGTCGACAAGCCGTTCGAGGTGGGCGACGCGATCGCCATCACCAACGTTTCCGGCACGGTGGAGCACGTGGGCCTGAAAACCACCCGCATCCGCTCCGACAGCGGCGAGCAAATCGTCATCGGCAACGCGGAGCTGCTGAAAAATGTGGTGCGCAATTACAAGCGCATGCAGAATCGCCGCGTGCAGTTTTCCCTGCGCCTCAATCCCTCGACGCCGGCCGCGCTGGCGGCCAGGGTGCCGGATGCGCTGATGGCCGTGATCAACCGCCAGCCGGACGTCCGCGCGGACCGCGTGCATCTCAAGGCGGTGACGCAGGATGCGCTGGAGTTCGAGCTGGTGTTCTATGTGCTGAACTCCTCCTACCTCAACTACATGAATGCGCAGCAGGCGGTGCTGCTGGGCGCACTGGAGGTATTCGACGAACTGGGGGTGGATGCGAGTGCGCCGACGCGCCGCCTGCAATTCGAACAAGGCGCGGCCAACGACATGCTGCAAGCGGACCGGCGCCAGCAGGCACGCCCGCATTAAGGCTTGAGCTTTTCGTCTTCGGCCTGGGCTTCCTGCATGGCGTCCGGCTCCAGCTCCTCGGCCGAGCGGTTGAGGTGGACGAACACGCCCCATGCGGCCAGCAGGACGCCGACACCCGCCACCAGTGCCGCCACATACAGCAATTCGCGGGCGTCGCCATGCACGGCGCGGAAGGTGGCGACCAAGCCTTCGATGATCAGCGCCACCACGACCACCACGAAGAAGCGCGACAGGAAGCGGCGCACGCGCGTCGGCGCGCTGATATCGGCATCGCGCACCACCTCTTCCTCGATGATGGTTTCGGCGATCTGCAGGGCCACCACGGCGGCGGCCAGGATGCCGATGGCCTCGATCACTTCCTGCGCGGCGGCCAGACCGCTGCCGGCATGCGCCGCGTGCCAGCCCAACTGCGCGCCGACCACGATCAGGAACAGCGCCCCGGCCGCGAACAGCAAGGCGATCATCGCGTGCACCACGCCAAACGCCAGCATCAGGTGTTTCATGGGGCCGCTCCATGGCATTGTTTGGCGCATTGTAGTGCGCCTGCCGGGCGCGGATTGTGCGCCAGCGTACCGTTAAAATTTTTATAATCCGGCGGCCATCCACATTGAGGAGCCGCGATGAAAAAATACCTGCTTCTGTGCCTCGCCCTGGCGCCGCTGGCCCATGCCCAAATGCCGCCGCAAGACACCGTCAAGGGCGCAAAGGACCATCCCCTGCTGTCGCGCTTTGCCGGCGCCAGGCTGGTGGGCTATGAAGTCAAGGAGTTCGATGAGGCGGTGATCCCGGCGGGCAAGCGCGTCGCCGACAAAAAGGATGGGCCGGCGTTCGACAAAGTCCTGACGCTGGAGGGCAAGGTCACGCGCATCGCCTACAACTATCCCAGGGACCGCTCGGCCGTCGAAGTGATGCGCAACTACCAGGCCGCGCTGGACAAGGCCGGGCTGAAAACCGTGTTCGCCTGCGCAAAGGAAAACTGCGGCGTATCCTTTGGCGAGTACTGGCGCGCCAGCCGCTTGAGCAACAACTTCGTCAAGGGAGAAATCGCCTACGTCCAGCCGTTCAACTATGGGCGCGACGACGAGCGCTATCTGCTGGCCAAGGGAACCACGGCGGACGGCACGCCGGTCCATGTGGCGGTGTACTCGGTGGCGCCGGTGCAGGACAAGAACGGCGGCCTGTATCTGGAGATTGTCGAGGGCAAGCCGATGGAGGGCGATAAGGTCAGCGCCAGCCTGAATGCGGCCGACATGGCCAAGGGCATCGCGGCCGAGGGCAAGGTGGCGGTGTACGGCGTCTACTTCGATACCGACAAGAGCGAGGTCAAACCGGAATCCAAAGCCGCGCTGGGCGAGATGGCCAGGCTGCTGCAACAGAACCCGCAGTGGAAGGTGTACGTGGTCGGCCACACCGACAATCAGGGCGCGCTGGCACACAACCTGGAACTGTCGCAGAAACGCGCCGAGGCGGTGGTGAAAGCGCTGGCCGCGGATTACAAAGTCGATGGCAAGCGCCTCAGCGCCAAAGGCGTGGCTTCCTATGCCCCGGTGGCCTCGAACGACGCCGAGCCCGGACGCGAAAAAAACCGGCGTGTGGAACTGGTCAAGCAGTGAATCCGGCCGCAAAATCGTTGCAAATAAGACACAAAAAGTTCGCAACCTACGGCATCATGTCCGAATGTCGGCTCTGACCCCGACCTGGGGTGCGTAGGTGCTGAAATCCGGGATCCTTGATTTGAATCAAAGTTTTTATCCGTCCGCCAGTGGGACAATGGCCGCAGCTTCAATCAAGGACAGACAAGATGTACAAGATTTCGACTTATCTCGATCAGGATCACCGCCGTTGCGACGAACAGTTTGCGGTGGCCGAATCGGATGTCAACCTGCGCAACTGGGATGCGGCACTTAAGAACTTCGGTATTTTCATCAGCATGTTCACGTGCCACCTGGACAAGGAGGAACGCGTGCTGTTCCCGCGTCTCGATCATGCGCTAGGTAATGGCTACGGTTCCAGCATCGTCATGCGCGCCGAGCACCGCCAAATGCGCAGCATGGTGTCCCACATGCAGGCCGCGATTGCAAACCATGACTACGACGCCTTCCACGAGCTGGCCAGCAATATGCGCGAGCTGGCGCGCCAGCATCATCGCAAGGAGGAACGCATACTGCATCCGCAAGCCGACTTCCTGCTGGTGAGACAGGCCGACGCCATCATCGCCATCATGGAGAACCTGTATCACGTTGAAGCGGCATGAGCACCGGACTGTCACCGGGCTGTATATCATCACCCACACCATCACGAGAACGCTAGCATGAAGCCCACGCTCATCGTCACCACCAACCGCGAAGGCGCCCGCATCCACCGCCTGATCGACGATACCCACTATCCAACCCGCACCAAGAAGCCCGAGATCCGCCGCGATCCCATGGTGGCGGCATTGTTCGGCGCCGCATCGGCATCGAAAGATGCAGGCGACGCAGGTTTCCGTCCAAAGCCATACGAATGATATTTCGATAGCCCCCGAAATCTTGTGTTGACATGCACAGGCGCCGCGAACACACTGTATGAATGCTGACGTCTTTTTTTCGCTCGGGTTTGTCGACAACTCTGTTATGCGCGGCCCTCGGACTGCCGGGCGCCTGCGCTGCCGATAACCTGACTATCGACTATGTCGTTTCCAACAGTCCCCAGCGCAGCGCTTGGATAGGCCTCATCAACCAGTTTGCCGCCGCCAATCCCGACGTCCAGGTGATACACCACGGCTACCCGCAGGAGCAATACAAGCGGGAGATGCCAACGCGGCTGCAAAACGGCAGCGCCGACCTGGTATTCTGGTATGCCGGCGAACGCCTGCGCGACGCCGCCAAAAATAAACTGCTTTCGCCGCTCGATGCCGAGATGCTGGCGCTGCTGAAGAAGCAGAAGTTCGTCACCACCGCGATAGAAGCCACACGCATCGATGGCGAAGTGTATGGCTTTCCGTTGTATTACTACGTGTGGGGCTTCATTTACCGCAAATCGCTGTTCGAGCGCGTCGGCGTGCGGCCGCCCGCCACGTGGAGCGAGTTCCTGCAAGTGTGCGAGCAATTGAAGGCGGCCGGCGTCACGCCGCTGGGGCTGGGCGCAAAAAGCGTATGGCCCGCCGCCGGCTGGTTCGACTATCTCAATCTGCGCATCAACGGCCTGGACTTCCACCACAAGCTGCTGAACAACGAAGTGCGTTTTACCGACGCGCGCGTGCGGCAGGTGTTCGATGTCTGGGGCGACTTGCTGCGCAAGGATTACTTCCTGGACGCGACCATGGACCAGGAGTTCGACCGCGTGCTGCCCTATATGTACCGCAACCGCGTGGGCATGATGCTGATCGGGAGCTTTGCCGCCGCGCGCTTCCCCGGGCCGATAGCGCGCGATTTCGGCTTCTTCGCCTTCCCGGCGCTTTCGCCCGGCATGCCGGCCTATGAAGAAGCGCCGCTGGATGTGCTGGTCCTGCCGGCGAACGCCGCCAACCCCGGGGCACGCAGGCGTTTCCTGACCTTCCTCGCCGAGAGCAGCGCCCTGCGCCAGATCGCCGATGCCGATCAAACCCTGCCGGCCAAATCCGGGATGTCCTCCGCGAATGTACTGCTGGCCGAGGTCACCGGCGCCACCGTAGCAAATGCCGCCGGACTGACTTACTTCTTCGACCGCGACGCCAAAGCGGACCTCGTGGGGCCGGCCTACGAAGGCTTGCGCCAGTTCCTGAAAGCGCCGTACGACACCGGGCAGGCAGTCCGCTACATCGAACAGGCGCGCCGCAAAGAGCAGCCCTGACCCAGCCCGGATCTAACCCGGATGCACCATCCACATCCACGCGCTCAGCGTGAAGAAAGAGGCCACCATGCAGATCAGCAGCGCGGCGGCGCTGCGGTCAGCCTCGCCGTAGGCTTGCGCCAGAATCGGATAAATGCTCAGCATGGGCATGGCCGCCATCAGCACGGCCGCCGCGCGCAGGTCGGGCGTCATTGGCGCCACACCGGCCAGCGGCAGCAAGGACGCCACCAGCAGCACCGCCAGCGGATGGCCGATCAGCTTTGCCAGCACCTGCGGAATCACGCGCTGCCAGCCACTGGCCAGCGACAAGCCGAACAGCATGCCGCCAATCGCAAACAGCGACACGCTGCCGCTGGCCTGCGCGAACAGATGCACGGTGCGCACCACCGGCTGCGGCAGCTCCACTTCGGCCAGGCTGATGGCCAGGCTCGCCGTCACCGCCAGCAGCAGCGGATTGCGCATCAGGCGCGGCGCCAACTGCCCGAGCGTTTGCCGCCACGAGCCGCCGCCGCCATCGCGCGCGCTTTCCGCCATCGCCAGCAGCAACGGCAGCATCACCAGGTTTTCCACCATCACGTTCAGGCCCAGCGCCACGCCGGCCACCGGCGCCACCATCAGCAGCAGGATGGGGAAGCCGATAAAGCTGCTGTTGGAACAGGACACGCCCATCGCCAGGAAGGTGCTGCGGGTGCGGCTCAAGCCAACCAGCTTGCGGCCGGCGGCATAGGCCAGCGTCAGCATCAGCAGGGAGCCGAACAAATACGACAGCAAATAGGCGGGACGCAGGATGTCGCCGATGCGGCGCTGCGCCAGCGCGTTGAAGATCAGTGCCGGCAGCGCGAGGTTCAGCACGAATTTGCCGAACACCTGCATGTCGGTGCGGGCGAACAGGCCCATGCGGGTGGCCAGATAGCCGGCAAGGACCACCAGATAGATCGGCCCGGTGATGGCGAGGATGTCCAGCATGGCCAGAGGTCAGATTGCCGTCGCCGGCCGGTCGACGATCACGTAATGTTTTTTGACCGGCTCGACCACCTCGAACACCCCCTTGAAATTGGCGGGAATGACCATGGCGTCGCCGGGGCCGGCCTCGGCCGCATGCCCCGCTTCGTCGATCACGCGGCAGCGGCCTTCAAGCACGTAGAAGTACTCATCCTTGTGCGGCCCGAAGGCGATGCGCCAGCTGCCGCGCTCGCACGCCCAGACGCCGGCCACCATGTCGCCGCTGGCGCTGGTGTAGTGATTCCAGGTCGTGCGCCGGGGATTGCCGGCCAGCCGCCGCTCCGCGCGCGGATGGTCATGCTCAGGCTCGGGCGATTGCAGGCGGAATTCGGTGATGGCGGGTGTCATGGACAGGTGCAAAGGCGGAAAGCCGGTATTGTACCTGAGCAAGGCCGCCCCCGTGCCGGGCCGGCGGCATGGAGGCTTAACGGACGTCCAGCAGTTCGACCTCGAAGATCAGGGTGGCGTTGGGCGGAATCGGGCCGGCGCCGCTGTCGCCATACCCCATGGCGGCCGGCACGATCAGGGTGCGCTTGCCGCCGACCTTCATGCCCTTGACGCCTTCGTCCCAGCCCGGTATCACCTGCCCCGCGCCCAGCGCGAAACTGAACGGGCCGCGGCCGCTGGAAGAGTCGAACTGCGCGCCATGTTGTTGCGGCGCGTTCGGCTCGTACAGCCAGCCGGTGTAGTTCACCACGGCGGTGGCGCCGGCCACGGCTTCCTTGCCCGCGCCGGTCACGCTATCGATTTTCTGGAATGGCACGGCCGGCGCGGAGGCCGCAGCCGGCGCCTTTGCGCGCTCGCAGCCGGCCAGCGCCAGCGTCAGGCCCAGGCCAACAACACAGATGGAAAACAGTCGTTTCATGGTAGTCTCAACGTCAATGGGGCCCTGAATATAGGGGAAACTACCTTTTTTGTCGATACCATGCGCGTTAAACGACTTACGCAAGTTGGGCTGTTGATGCTGGCCCTGGCCGCCCAGCGGTCTTTTGCCGAATCGGTCCCGGCCAGCATCGATGGCCAGGCCGGCAAATATCAGTTTCTGGACCACGCCAGCCAGCGCTGGCGTTTATGCGCGGTCCTGCCCCACGCTTTCGACCGCTTTTTCTGGGCGGTGGCCTATGGCCTGAACAGGCAGGCCACGGCGCTGGGCGTGGACATCGGCATTGCCGAGGCCGGCGGCTACGACAGGCTGCCGGAGCAGAAGCGCCTGATCCGGCAGTGTGCGGCCGACCGGGCGGACGCGGTCCTGATTGCCGCCATCCATCCCCATGCCCTGGACGACGAGCTGGCCCTGCTGGCCAGACGCGGCATCAAGGTGATCGACCTGGTCAACGGCCTGGCGGGCGACACGGTGGCGGCCCATTCCCATCAAGACTTTTTTGAGTCCGGCATGCTGGCGGCCAACTATGTGCTGAAGACATCCAAAGGCCAGGCGCTGCGCGTGGCCTGGTTTCCCGGTCCCGCCGATGCCCAATGGGCCATGAGCTTCGATGCCGCCGTGCGCAAGACGCTCAACGCCGGCAAGGGCGAACTCAAATCGCTCACGCTGGTGGATGGCGGCTGGGGCGCGCCCTACGCCACGGCGCAAAGCGGCCTGGTGCGCACCAGCGGCTGCCGAAAATGGTCCATATTCCGCTGCGCCTGATTACGCAAAACGACATTGCCAGCTACGACGTGGACGGCACGCTGGCGCCAGCCAATGTGCGCATCCCCCTGCCCAGGCTGCCGCCGGTGCAAACTTCCCGCTGACCTCAGCTGGCCTCCCAGTAGCCGCGCCGCAGGGCGATCATCACGGCATGGGTGCGGTCGCGCGCATCGAGCTTCTGCAGGATGGTTTTCATGTGGGCCTTGATGGTGTCCTCGCTGAGGCCCAGGCTGACGCCGACCCTGTGGTTGGAATTGCCGTCCGCCACCGCCCGCAACACCTGAATCTCGCGCTTGCTCAGCGCATCGTCCCGGAAGCTGCCGGCCAGGGTGCAAGCCACTTGCGGCGGCAGCATGCGCCGCCCGGCGTGCACGGAAACGATGTAGTCGACCAGATCGGTGCGTGCCAGGTTCTTGAGGATGTAGCCGCTGGCGCCGGCCTTGAGGCCGCGCGCCACCTGCACGTCGCCACTGTAGGTGGTCAGGATGACGATGCGCGCCTGCGGATTGAGCTCCATGATGGCCGCGGTGGCGTCAATCCCGTTCAGGCCCGGCATCTGCAAATCCATCAGTGTGATGTCGGGACGGAACTGCCGGTATTGCTCAACGGCCTCCAGCCCGTCGCAGGCTTCCGCCACCAGCGCAAAGCGTGGATGGGCCGACAGCACGGCGGCTATGCCGCTGCGCAGCAAAGGATGATCGTCAGCAATCATCACCCGTATCGTCTGGTCACCTCGGCTCAACATGGCGTCACTCCCTGATTGTTCCGCGCGAGCGTAGCACCGGCGGCGCCCGATTTCATCCCTCTATCGGGTATAAGCCAGCGCCGCCGGCAGGATCAGCTGCCATTCGGTGCCGCGGCCCGCCTCGCTCTGCACCGCCAGCCGGGCCTCCATCCGCGAGGCCCGCTCGGCCATGCCACGCAATCCCCAGTGGTTGCGGCGCCCGCCTTCGCCGAGGATCTCGGCTGGAATACCGCAGCCGTCGTCGCGCACGATGCAGCGGAACTCCAGCGCGCCATACTGTACTTCCACCTCGATGCGGCTGGCGCGCGCATGGGTAAAGGCATTGGCCACGGCCTCGGTGACGATGGCCATGGCCTCCTGATAAATCGCCGCCGCCAGCGGCCGCGCCGCGCCGCTCACTGTCAAGCCGGCCGGGGCGGCGTCGAGCGGCCGCAGGCGCTCGACGGCGGCCCGCACGCCGTCGGCGAAGCGGCGCGTGTCGACCGCCTCCTCGCCGCGCAGCCCGCGGATGCGGCCGCGCCCCTCATCCACCACATCGTCGGCCTGGCGCAGCGCATTTTCCAGCTGCAGGCGGGTGCCGTCATTCGGCGGCAGCCGCATCGCGGCCGCGTGCACATGCAGGATCAGGCCCTGCACCGATTGCAGCAAGGTGTCGTGCAATTCGCGCGCGATGCGCTCGCGCTCGCTCATCCGCTCCTGCAGCCGCACGGCGATGCGCCGCCGCACGCGGTTGATGTGCCAGCGATACGCCAGCTGCGCGGCCGCCAGCAGCAGCAACCCGCACAGCGCGCGGAACCACCAGGTTTCGGTCATCGCCGGCGCGATGGAAAACTGCAGCACGCTGTCCTGGCCGGACCACACGCCGTTGTAATCGGAGGCGGTCACGCGGAAATGGTAGTCGCCGGCGCCCAGGTTGCTGTAGTAGGCGCTGCGGCGGGCGCCCACTTCCTGCCACTGCGCATCGACCTCATCCAGCCGGTAGCGGAAGCGGACCTTTTCCGGCATGGCCAGCGCCGGCACGGTGTAGTCGATCTGCACGGCGGAACTGCCGGCGGCAAAGCGCACATGGTCCTGCATCGGCTTGCCGTCGCCCGGCCGGCCGATGGTCTTGATGATGACCGGCTGGGCCGGCGCCGGCGGCAGCGCCTGCGCCGCGTTCAGGCGGTATACGCCGGTCGAGCGCACGATCCACAGGCGCCCGTCGGACGCCAGCACCAGCGACGGCGACGGCGTGACGCGCGGGGCCGTGCCCTCCACGCCGTCGTGCTGGTCCAGCCGTTCGTAGCGCACGCGGTAGTCGGGCGTTTGCCGGAAACGGGCGATCTCCGCGCCGGGCAGGCGGAACAGCCCGGCCACCGCGTTCAGCCACAGATCGCCGTTATCCATTTCCACGATGCCGGAAATGCCCTCGAACGTCTCGCCCTGCGCACCGTACAACTGGCGGAAGCGGTCCGAGGCCAGCAGCGCCAGCCCGCGGTCGCCGCCGGCCCAGACATGGCGGCCGTGCAGATGCAGGGCCATGACCGCGCCCAGCGCCAGCCCTTCGGCCGGCCCGTAGCTGCGCCACACGGCGCCGTCGGCATGGGTGACCCGGCCGGAATAGCCGCCCAGCCATACGCCGGCCGCGTCGGAGCGGGTCATCGCAATGATTTCATCGGCATCGCCGGCTTTTTCCCACGCGCCGCCCGGCTTCCAGCGGTACAGGCCATGGCGCCGTATCGCCACCAGCAGGCTGTCGTCGCGGTCGGCCAGCACCGCGTGGACGATGGTGCCGCCGATCGCCGGCGGCAGGACGATTTTCTGGCTGTCGCCGCCGCGCACGCGGCGCAGCGCCCCGTACGACGAGCCCCACAGCGTGCCGTCGCGGGTGCGGGTGTAGTTGGTCAGCATGTCGTCCCAGCCGACGCTGCTGGCCGGCCACAGCGGTGTCACCTTGAACGGACCGGCGTCGCCGCCGCCGACGTGATAGCCGCCTATCCACGCGCCGCCATGCTCGTCGGCCAGCACGGCGCCGCCGATGGCCGCTTCCGGCACCTCGATCCGGCTCAGCCGCCCATGGCGGAAACGGTCGATGCCGCCGGCGGTGGCCGTCCAGATATTGCCTTCGCGGTCTTCGAAGATGGCAAACACCGAGCGCCCGCTCAAGCCCTGCGCCGGCGTGATGCCGGCCACGCCCTGCGCGCTACGGTATTCCAGCCCGTCCTTGAGGCCCACCCAGAGATCGCCATGGCGGTCGAACAGCAGGCTGTTGGGATCGCCCAAATGCCGCCACAGCGCCGGCAGCGCCGCCACCGGTCCGGCCGCCTGGTTGAAGCGGGCACGTCCGGCATCCCAGCTCAGCACGCGCCCGTCCGGCAGATTGAACAGCACCCCGGTGCCGCTGTCGAAGCGCGCCCGCACAAAGCGGGCGGCGCCGGGCTGCAGGCTGTACACGCCGGCGTCGCCCTGCGCCCACAGCACGCCCTTGCGGTCGCGCATCAGCGTCTTGAACCAGGCGCCCGGCAATTGCCACGACGGCGCCGGCGTCCGCCAGCGCTCGTTTTCAAGATAGAACATGCCCTCGGCGGTGGCGGCCCAGATGCGGCCGCTGCCATCCTGTTCGATGCCCCACACGGCGCGCGCCGGCAAGCCTTCGCGCTCGCCGTAGTTGCGGATGCGGCCCTGCCGCAGCACGCCGATGCCGCCGGTGCGATAGCCTATCCACAAGGCGCCGTCGGCAAAAGCGTTGACCAGGCTGACGTTGCGGGTCAGCAAAGGCGCGTTGGCCGGCGTGTACGGTTCGAACTGGACGCCGTCAAACCGGTATAGCCCGCTCTGCCCGCCCAGCCACAGCCAGCCGTCGCGGGTCTGGGTCATGGACAGCACCAGGGCCGGGGCGCCGTCGCGCGCGGTCCAGCTGGTGTGGTGCTGGCTGAGCGCGGGCAGCGGCGCGCGCGCCAGGCACAGGGCCGGTAGCAAACAGCAAGCGAGGATCGCAAACCACGAACGTTTCATGGCGAAGGCTACCGGGTAGTGGTTGTAATTTGGATTTTTTATCCGACAGCAAATATTGTATAGAAAGAATTCACCCGATAGTGGGTATGTCCGTGCCAGCCGCGTGACTATGCTGTGGCTTTCTTCCCAGGAGATTGTCATGCCCCCCATCCTCGCCCGGCTGTTTTGCGCAGCCTTGTTCATGTTGAGCGCCGCCGTGCCGGCGCGCGCCGACGCTCCCCAAAGCCAGTTCGCCGAGGTCAACGGCGTGCGCCTGCACTACCTAAGCGCCGGCAAGGGCGATCCGGTGATCCTGCTGCACGGATATACGGAGTCGAGCCATATGTGGCTGCCGCTGATCGCGCAGCTGGCCAGGGACCATCTGGTGATAGCGCCGGATTTGCGCGGTTTCGGCCAGTCCGGCCTGCCGCCCGGCCCCTACACCAAGTCGGTGATGGCGCAGGACGTGCATGCGCTGGCGGTCAGCCTCGGCATCAAGTCGGCCAAGGTGGTGGGCCACGACATCGGCCTGATGGTGGCCTATGCCTACGCCGCCCAGTACCCGCAGGAAGTGAGCAAGATCGCCCTGATGGACGCCTTCCTGCCCGGCGTCGGCAACTGGAAGGATGTCTGGCTGCTGCGCGACCTGTGGCACTTCCATTTCTACGGCGAGACGCCGCTGGCGCTGGTCAAGGGCCGCGAGCGCACCTACTTCGAGCACTTCTGGAACGATTTCGCCGCCGACAAGACCAGGTCGCTGAGCGAGGCCGACCGCAGGTTCTACACCGCCGAATACGCCCAGCCCGGCCACATGCAAGCCGGCTTCGAAGTGTTCCGCGCCTTCGCCCAGGATGCCGAGGAATTTGCCGCCTACGCCAGAACGCCGCTGACCATGCCGATGCTGGTGCTGACCGGCGAGAAAGCCTCGGGCGAATTCCTGATCCAGCAGGCGCGCCTGGTCGACACCAGGGTCGAAGGCGTGGTCATCAAGGGCAGCGGCCACTGGCTGATGGAGGAAGCCACGGCGCAGGTGGTGCCGAAGCTGGTGCAGTTCCTCAAATAAATTCAGCGGAACACCAGCACCGGCACCGGACTGCGCACCAGCACTTTCTGGGTTTCGCTGCCGAGGAAGAAGGCCTCCACGCCGCGCCGCCCATGCGAGGCCATGGCCACCAGGTCGCAGCCGTGCTCGCGCGCGGCAGTGACAATGGCTTCGCTCGGCACCTCATGTTCCACGGTCAGCGTTTCGCACGCCACGCCCTGCGCCTGGCAGGCCTCGACCACCGGTTCGATGCACACGCGGGCGCGCTGCTGGCTGTGGACGGCATAGCTTTCCGGTGTATCCGACAACATGGCCGGATAAGCGCTGAGGAAATGGAATGGCGCCCGCACATGCAGCACGGTCAGGCGCGCGCCATTTTCCTTGGCCAGCCGGACGCAGGGCGCGATGGCGGCGTTCGACGGCGATTCCCCATCGGTGGGAAACAGGATATGTTTGAACATGGCAACCTCCTGGTGATAAAAAAACGGTTCAGTCCGCGCCGGACGGCCAGCTGTCGGGGTCGCACTGCGGCCCCTCCGGCGGATGGCCGACCGACTGCGCCGCCACCACCAGCTGCTCGGGCGCCAGCCCCATCGCGGCCGCCAGCGCCGGCCGGTCGACCCAGCCGCGCACCACCGTCGCCAGCCCTTCGGCGGCGCAGAACAGGTAGACGTTCTGGCTGATGAAGCCGGTGTCGAGCGCGGCATAGAACTGCTGGTCGGCGCGCGGCACGCCGGCTTCCCCATGAAGGCGGGCCACATAGATCAGATTCAGCGGCGCCTCGTCCACATAGTCCCGGGCGCCGGTGGCGGCGCGGACATCCCCGGCCAGCACCGGTTGCAGCAGCCAGTCGCGCGCGTCAAAGCGGTACAGGCCGCCGGACACCGCCACGTAAATGTCGATTGCCTGCTTGTTGCCGGCCGACGGCGCGGTACGCAGGCCCAGCTCCGGACGGTTGACGCCGAACGCCGCCCACAGCAGCCGCGACAGCTGGTACGGCGACAATGGCGCCGGGCTGAAACTGCGGCAGGAGCGGCGCGCCCGCAGCACCCGGGTGAGCGCCATGCTGAGCGGCGAATAAGCGGCATCCAGCGCCAGCGCTTCGGGCGCGATCAGCTGCAGGGGCGGCACGGTGTCGTGGGACATGGCATCCTCATGGGCTGGGAGTGAAGCCACGCCGGCGCTCGTATTCGCGCTTGCAGGCGCGGCACCAGTTGGTGGCGGGATAGGTCGCGAGCCGTTCGGCGTCGATCAGCTCGCCGCAGCGCCCGCACACGCCGTAGCTGCCCTGCTCGACACGGCGCAGCGCCGATTCGATATCGGCCAATTCCGCCTGCAGTTCGCTTTGATGCCAGCGCAGGCGGCCGGCCAGGCGTTCCAGGTCCATCATGTTGCACTCCTTGGCAGCGACTGCTGGCCGGCGGCAACCGCGCGCAGGCCGGCCAGGTCGAGGATTTCAACGTCGCGGTTGTGCACCCGCAGCAGTCCGCTGCGGCGGAAGCGCGACAGCAGCCGGCTCACGCTTTCAATGGTCAGGCCGAGGTAATTGCCCATTTCCTCGCGCAGCATGCGCAACTGGAAGCGGTGCTCGGCATAGCCGCGCGCCGCGTGGCGCGCCCCCAGGCCGGTCAGGAACACCGCCATGCGCTGGTCGGCGCGCATGGTGGCCAGCAACAGCATGGCGTTCTGCTCGCGCGTCAGCTCCTGCCCGATCAGGCGATGGAAGTGGCGCAGCAATTGCGGGATCTCGCCCAGCAGCAGCTCCAGCTGGGCAAACGGCACCTCGCACACCTCGCTGTCTTCCAGCGCGGTGGCGCCGCAGTGGTGCTGGTCGGCGCCGATCGCGTCCAGCCCCAGCAATTCGCCGGGCATCTGGAAGCCGCTGATCTGCTGCTCGCCGCGCGGATTGAGCTGGTAGGTCTTGAAGTGGCCGACGCGGATGGCGTAGATGCGGCTGAAGGCATCGTTCATGCGGTACAGGCTGGCGCCGCGCGGCACCTTGCGACGGTGCGCGATGATGCCGTCCAGGCGCTGGACCTCGGCGGCCTGCAGGCCGGTGGGCAGGCACAGCTTCTGCAGGGCGCAACGCGCGCAGTTGACCGCCTCGGCGGCCTGGCAAGCGCTGTCGCGGACGGGCGGTATGGCAATGGTGGCGGGCATGAATGGCTCCTGATGACGATGGCCCAGTATGGCCGCGCCGCCCGCCGCGCGCTATCGGCGAAGGCGGCGCCCCGCGGCCGGCGATGCCGGACAGCCGGCTGTCGGCGATCCCCTACACGCCCCCCTCACAGCAGCAGGCCGTGCTCCATGGCATAGCGGGTCAGTTCGGCATTGCTGGACATGCCCAGCTTGGTCAGGATGCGGCTGCGGTAAGTGGTGACGGTGTGCGGACTCAGGTGCAGACGCGCGGCGATCTGCACCAGGCTGACGCCGCCGGCGATCAGCTTCATCACCTCCAGCTCGCGGTCGGACAGGGCCGCATGCGAGGCGCCGCCGGCGCCGCCCATGGCGGCGGCGATATGCTCGGCCAGCGCCGGCGTCAGGTACTTGCCGCCGGCCGCCGCCTTGCGCACCGCCGCCGCCAGCACCGGCCCCGGGCTGTCCTTGGTCAGATAGCCGGCCGCGCCCTGCTTGAGCGCGCGCAGCGCATAGATGTCCTCGGCGTAGGTGCTGAGGAACAGGATGGCCGGCGCCTTGCGCGCACCGCGCATCAGGCGCTGCAGCTCCAGTCCGTTACGGCCCGGCATGGCCACGTCCAGCAGGGCGACGTCAAAGCTGTGGCTCTGCAGCAGCTGCAGCGCCTGCTCGCTGTTGGCCGCCTCGCCGGCAATGACGATATCGTCCTCGCCGCTCAGCATCAGGCGCACGCCGTTGCGCACCACCACGTGGTCGTCGACCAGCAATACCCGGATCGGATCACACGCCATCGCCGGCCTCCTCTCCCAACGGCAAACTCAGCACCACGGCCGTGCCGGCGCCCGGCCGGCCGGTGATGCGCAATTCGCCGCCGGCGTAACGGCTGCGCTCGTACATGCCCAGCAAGCCCCAGCTGTCGCGGTTGAGCAGGCGCTCGGTATCGATGCCGCAGCCGTCATCCTCCACGCTCAGGCGCAGCGTGCGGCCGTCGAGCGCGGCGCACACGCTGACGCGCCCGGCCTGCGCATGCCGCACCACGTTGGTCAGCGCTTCCTGCACCACGCGGAACACCATGATGCTGCGCTGCGGATCGAGCTCCAGCGCCTGCAACTGCGGCGCGATGACGCAGCTGCAGGCCAGGCCGGAGCGTTCGGCGATCTGGCCGGCATACCATTCGAGCGCGACCCAGATGCCCAGCTGGTCCAGCACGCTGGGGCGCAAGTCGGTGATCACCCTGCGCACGCTCTGGATGGCGGCGTCGCCCAGCGCCAGCGCCTCGGCCAGCAAGGGATCGGGCTGCGCGCCGCTGCGCGCCTGGCGCGCCATGGCCACCGAAATATGGGCCTTGATGCCGGTCAGCAGCGCGCCCAGCTCGTCGTGTATCTCCTGCGCGATGCGCTTGCGCTCCTGCTCCTTGACCTGCTCCTGGTGCGCCGACAGGCGGCGCAGCTCGGCCTGCGATTGCCGCAGCGCCTGCTCCGCGCGCACCCGCTGGCTGATATCGTGGACGGTGGCCAGCACCAGCGCCGCGCCGCCCGCCGGCTGCAGCGGCGACAGGCTCACTTCCACCGGGAACGCGGCGCCGTTGGCGCGCCGGCCATACAGCTCGCTTCCGGTCCCCATGCCGCGCGCGCGCGGCTGGCCGGCGTACTGGCGGCGCAGGCCGGCATGGCGGCCGCGCAACCGTTGCGGTATCAGCTCGTCCACCGGGCGTCCGGCCAGCTCCCCGCCAGCGTAGCCGAACAGGCGCTCGGCGGGCGGATTGGCCAGCACGATGCGGCCGTCGGCGGCCGCAATCAGCATGGCGTCGGTGGCGTATTGCAATAGCCAGCCGATGCCCGGTTCCAGCTGCGTGGCGGTGGAGAGGGTATCAGACATGGGCGCCGCGCTCCTGCAGGCGTTGGACCAGCTCGCCTCTGCGGGCGAACACGGAACAGATGCGGCGCGCCAGCGGCCAGCCGGCACGCTGCAGGCTCAGCCAGCCGTCTTCCCACAGCAGCAAGCCATCGCGCTGCATGGCCGCCAGTGTGGCCAGCTCGGGCGCGAAATAGCGCGCGAAGTCGATGCCGAACAGGGTTTCCAGCAAGGTGGTGGACAATTCGAACTCGCACAGCAGCATCTGCATGACGGTGCGCCGCAGCAGCTGGTCGCGGCTCAGCACCATGGCGCGCGCCACCGGCGAGGCCTCGGCGGCGAGGCGCCGGCAGTAATCGGCGGCGTCGCCGCTGTGCTGGCTGAGACTGGCGCCGATGGCAGTGATGGCGCCGGCGCCTATGCCCAGCAGATTCGGTCCGCCGAAGCGGCGGTCGCCCTGCGGATGGCGCTGCTGCCCGGCCAGCAGGCGCGACAGGCGCAGCGTGCCCAGTTCCGGCACGAACAAGTCGGCGCCGGCCTGGACATAACCGCCGTCGGCCAGGATGCGTCCGTGCAGCGGATGCAACTGCTGGCCCGGCACGGCAATCCGGTCCGGCTGCAAGCGCACCGCGTCCTGCAGCCGGCGCGCCAGCAGGAAGGCGTTGCCGGCGCCGGCCACTGGCGGCAAGCTCAGCTGCAGTGTGCGGAAACCGGCCGCGCGCGCGCCGGCCAGCAGCGCCGCCGCGCGGCCAACGCCGCTGCGCGCGCCGAGCCGTATCGACAGCTGATTGAAGCCGAGGCAGCGCAGCTGCCGCACGCGCCGCTCACTGGCCGCGGCCGCCAGCGTGACGCTGAACGCGCCGGCTGTATCGGACGCCACCGTGAAGTGCCGCCGCAACCCTTCGACCAGTTGCGCCAGCTGGCGCTCGTCCAGCGCCTGCGGGGCTGCGCCGAAATCCCATTGCTGCAGACAAGCCCGGCCGTTCCAGCGCGCGCCGTGGGCGCCGATCTCGCGCAACAGCGCGCCATGGTAGGTGGCGGCGTCGGCACGCGCGGCGGCCGGCGGCATGGCCAGCATCAGCTGCAACTGGGTGCCGGGCCAGGCGCGCTGGCAGGCCGCCAGCGCAGCGGGATTGAAATCGGCACGGCAAGCGTGCAGACCCGGATAAGGCAAATATACCGCCGGCAAATGACGGTATTTGTATGCCATCTCCTGCCCGGCGCCGGGCGCCGCCGCTGTTGTTCGTCTTGCCTGCATGAATTCCGCTCCACTATGCTGTTCTGCCATCCAGTGTAGTCAACTGCAAAAGGAGTAATCCATGATGCAGATCAAATCCCCCGCAGTTGTATTCCGCATGAAAAACACGGCAATTTGATCTGGATCATGCAAATGCGCGATCGCTTTGCCTAGCATGGATGCACCTACCCAACACAGGAGTTCGTCATGTACAAGACCATCGTGGTACACCTGAGCGGCGACAGCGGCATGCCCGCCACCATGCGCGTGGCGGCCGGGCTGGCCGTCCAGATGGGCGCCCACCTGATCGGCACCGCCGCCAGCGGCGTGCTGGAACTGCACGCGCTGATGGCGGCAGGGGCGCCAGTGGCCGCGCTGGCGGCGGAAGACATCGACACCTTGCGCGCGGATGCCGGCCAAAGGCTGCGCCATTTTGAGGCACAGTGCCGCGAGTTCGGCGTGCCCTCCTGCGAAACGCGCCTGACCGACAGCTCGGCGGTCGACGCCCTGGTATTGCAGTCGCGCTACTGCGACTTGCTGGTGACCGGCCGCGAAGACCTGCTCGGCTATGGCGCCCTGCTGCCGGCCCGCCTGCCCGGCACGCTGGTGACGCAGGCGGCGCGCCCGGTGCTGCTGGTGCCGCCCGCCACGCCGGACGATGCGCGTTTCAAGCACATCATGGTGGCGTGGAATGGCAGCCCGGCCGCCAGCCGCGCCATTGCCTTCGCCATGCCGCTGATCGCGCGTGCCGCCAAGGTCACGGTGGCGGTGTGCAATGCCGCCGAGGAGCGCATCGACAATGGCGGCGATCCCGGCGTGGACCTCGCGGTCTATCTGTCGCGCCTGCATCGCAATGTGGAACTGCTGCGGCGCGACAGCGGCGAGGATCCCGACCAGATGCTGGCCGGACTGGCCGCCGAAGCCGGCGCCGACCTCATGGTGGCCGGCGCCTTCGGCCACAGCCGGCTGCACGACTGGGTGCTGGGCAGCACCACCCGCGGCCTGATCGCGCGCACCGCGATTCCGCTGCTGATGAGCCATTGAGGCCGGCCGTGCGGCACCCTGTTACGGCCCACGCCACGCCCGACGCCTCCCTGGTGGAGGCGCTGGAACTGCTGCTGGCGGAAAAACGCACGGCCCTGTCGCTGCTGCGCACCGGCATTGCGGTGTTTGCGCTGCCGCTGTCCGTGCTCAGCCTGCTGGTAGCGACGGCGCGCAATTATCGCTATGAGGAAGTGGCGGCCATCCTGCTGCCGCTGCTGGTGCTGTCGGGCAGCCTGCTATTGCTGGCCTGCTATCTGGTGTACCGTGCGGTGGTGACGGTGCATCGCTGCGACCGCCACGTGGCGGAGCTGAAAAACCGCAGTCCGGTGCTGGCGGCGCTGATCGGCTGAGCAGCCGGCGCCGCTCCGGCGTCATGGTGCCGGAGCGGCACCCGGCACGCGGGCTTTACCCATGTTGACCGGCATACTGTTCTGCTTTCGACTGGCCAGCCAATTGCAGCGCCATGGCCAGCGCCGTGTCGGCGGTGGCCAGATGCAGCTCGAACCACGGCAGTATCAGGCCGGCCGCCTTGCGCCCGGCGGCGATGTCGCCCGGCGCCAGGCCGTGCAGCGTGGCCAGCACCCGCGCATGCTGCTCGCGATGCGAGCGCAGCGCCGGATAGTCAATCGCTTCCATCAACCCTTCCTCGACCCGGAAGTCTTCTTCCAGCGCGCCGACCAGTTCGGCCAGGCCGGCCTCGAACTCGGCGTCCGGCGTGGCTTGCAGGACTGCAAGCTGCTCCGCCAGCGCCTGATGCGCCTCGTCAAACAGGGGGATGCCCAGCGCCATCTCGGCGCGCCACAACGTGCTTTCCATCGCTCCTCCTAGCCCCGCCGTATGCGGTGTACCAATGTATTATGGTTGTGCCGGATCAAACCTGTCCTTGATCCGGATCAAGTCCCGCTCAATTCCCGCACCGCTGTAGCCAGCACGCCGTCCAGCGCGATGGCATTGCTGACGTGCGGCACGCTGTCGCAGCTGACGATGCGCGTCACGCCGGCCGCCTGCAGCGCCGCATAGGCGTCGCCGGCAAACAGGGCGTGCACGCCGATGCACACCGGCGGCGGCCAGCCGGCGGCGGCGATCTGCCCGGCCGCGGCTATCATGGTGCGGGCGGTGGAGACGATGTCGTCCACCAGCACCGGCGAGCGGCCCTGCCACGCCACGCCCTGCGGCAGCGACACCGCCACCGCGCGGTCGCCGCTGCGCACCTTGCGCAGCACCGTGTACGGGCAGCCGGCCAGCGCCGCCACCTGCGCCACCCACTGGGCGCTTTCCTCATCGGGGCCGATCAGCAGCGGCCGCTCGACCTGTGCCGCGACCCAGGCGGCAATCGCCGGCGCGGCCGGCGCCACCACGGTGGCGATGCTGTAGATCTCGGACAAGTGGCGATAGCGGTGCAAATGCGGATCCACCGTCACCAGCCAGTCGCAGCAGCACGACAGCAGGCGGGCGATATGGCGCGCGGTCACGCCCTGCCCCTCTTCGAACACGGCGTCCTGCCGCATGTACGGCAGATACGGCGCCACCAGCCCGATCCGGCGCGCGCCCAGTTCGCGCGCCACCGAGGCACTCAGGTACAGCGGCACCAGCCGCGCGTCGGGCTGCGCCAGCGCCGCCACCAGCACCACCTCGCGGCCGGCCACGGCCGGACGCAGGCGCGGGCAGCTTTCGCCATCGGGAAAACGGTGCAGCATCAGTTCGCCCTGGGCCCATCCCAGCCGCGCGCTCAGGGCGGCGGCCAGCCGTTCGGCGCCGGGCAAGGCCATGATCAGCGGATTCATTCTGCCTCCTGGATGGTGAACATGGTGTCCTGCGCTGCCGCATAGGCGAGCGCGTACGCCAGTTCGCCCGGCGATTCGGCATGCAGCGTCAGCAAAGGTTCGCCGGCCCGCAGCAGGCTGCCCAGCGGCCGGTGCAATTCCAGACCGGCGGCGGCCGCCTTGGGCGCGCCGGCCAGCTTGGCCAGCCGCGCCAGCCGGCGGTTGTCGATCGCCACCAGGCGCCCGCCATGCAGCGCCGGCAGCACCTGCGTGTAAGCGGCGCGCGGCGGCGTGCGCATGCCGCCCTGCGCCGCGCATATGGCTTGCAGCTTGCGCCACGCGGCGCCGCTGTGCAGGGTGGCGGCGGCCAGCGCCAGTCCCTGCCCCGGCGCCGCCTTGCCGCCCAGCTCCAGCAGGCGCGCCGCCAGCTGCAGGCCGCGCTGGCGCAGATCGTCGGGCGCACCGGCGGCGTTCTGCAGCACCGCCAGCACGTCGCGCGCCTCCAGCGCCGGGCCGATGCCGCGTCCGACCGGCTGGGCGCCGTCGCTGACGACCACGTCCACCGCGATCCCCAGCGCAGCGCCCACCTGATGGAAGCGCTGCGCCAGCGACTGCGCCGCCGCTGCCGAGCGCACCTTGGCGGTGCGCCCGACCGGCATGTCGATCACCACATGGCTGGAGCCGGCCGCCACCTTCTTCGACAGCACCGACGCCACCATCAGGCCATCGCTGTCCAGCCCGAGCGGACGTTCGACCCGGATCAGCATATCGTCGGCCGGGCTGAGCGAGACCGCTCCGCCCCACACAATGCAGCCGCCCTCGCGCTCGACCACGCGCCGCATGGCGGGCAGGTCCAGCGCGACCGGCGCCAGCGTTTCCATGGTGTCGGCGGTGCCGGCCGGCGAGGTGATGGCGCGCGACGAGGTCTTGGGCATGGTCAGCCCGCAGGCCGCGACGATGGGCACCACCAGCAAGGTGGTGCGGTTGCCCGGCAGCCCGCCGACGCAATGCTTGTCCAGCACCAGCGGCTGTGGCCAGTGCAGGCGCTGGCCCACCGCGACCATGGCGCGGGTCAGCGCGATGGTTTCGGCCACATCCATGCGCTCGCCCGAGCAGGCGGTGATGAAGGCGGCCAGTTCGATGTCGGAATAGCGTCCGTCCACCACCTCGCGCAGGATGGCGGCGGCCGCCTCGGCGCCGATCGGCCGGCCGTAGATTTTGGCCCGCACCGCCGACAGCGACAGCAGCGGCTGCGCATGCGCCACCCGCAGCGGCGCGCCATCCTCGCCGCCCAGCGCGCGCCAGGCCGCCTCCGACAGCCCCAGCTGGTTCTGGCCGATCAGCGCGTCATGCACCACGTTCAGGGTGGCAACGATGTGGGCGTCGCCGCGCCACACCTCGATGCGCGAGCGTGCCTCGAAGCCCTCCGATTTGCACACCGGGCAATCGCTGCGCAGATACGCCACCGGCTCCTGATAGGTGTCGATGCCCAGCCGGCGCAGCTGCAGCCCGCCAACCGCCGCCGGAGGCGCGCAGTCGTTCACAGCAGCTCCTGCTGTTCCAGATAGCCGGGCACGCGGCAATCCCAGTGCAGGGTTTCCTCGATGCGGTGGCGCAGCGCGTCGGCCGCCGCCGGTTCGCCGTGGGTGACGAAAGTGCGCTGCGGCGGCGACTGGAAATGCCCGAGCCAGCGCATAATCTCGCCGGCGTCGGCATGGGCCGACAGATTGTCGATCTGGCACACGCTGGCGCGCAAAGGCACGTATTCGCCGTGGATCTTGATTTCCGTGGCGCCGGCCAGCATGGCCGCGCCGCGCGTGCCGCCGGCCTGGAAGCCGACAAACTGGATGGTGTTGCGGGCGTCGCCGGCAAACGCCTTGAGGTGGTGCAGCACGCGGCCGCCGGTGGCCATGCCGCTGGCGGCAATGATCACCATCGGCACCTGGCGCTGGTTGAGCGCGATCGATTCCTCGACGCTGTTGACGATGTGGGCGGCACGGCACATGGCCTCGCACTGGCGCTGGTCGAGCCGGTGCAGGCTGCGGTGCTTGCGGTACAGGGCGGTGGCGTCGGTCGCCATCGGGCTGTTCAGGTAGACCGGCAGCGTCGCCGGCAGCAGGCCCCGCTGCTTGAGCTGGTGGATCGCGTACAGCAGGGACTGGGCGCGCCCGACGGCAAACGCCGGTATCACCGTCACGCCGCCGCGCGCGGCGGTGCGGCGGATGGTTTCGCCCAGCTGGATGGCCGGGTCGGCCGGATCGTGCAGGCGGTCGCCGTAGGTGGACTCGACCACCAGATAATCGCTGTGGGCGATGGGCTGCGGCGGCACCATGATGTCGTCGTGCTCGCGCCCGAGGTCGCCGGAAAAGGTGATGCTGCGCTGACCGTCGCCGATGGTGACGATGGCGGCGCCGAGGATATGGCCGGCCAGCGCCAGCTGCCCGGTCAGCTTGCCGCAGATGGGGAACGGCTGGCCGAACGGCACCGGCGCAAAGTGCCCGAGCGCGCGCACGGCGTCGGCCTCGGTGTACAGCGGCAGCGCCGGCGCGTGCCTGGAATAACCCTTGCGGTTGGCGTGGATGGCCTCCTCTTCCAGCAGGCGGCCACTGTCCGGCAGCAGGATTTTGCACAGGTCATAGGTGGCCTCGCTGCACAGGATCTTGCCGCGAAAGCCGTCGCGCACCAGCACCGGCAGGTAACCGCTGTGGTCGAGATGGGCGTGGGTCAGCACCACGGCGTCGATCTCGCCGGGCGCGACCGGGAAATCATCCCAGTTGCGCAGGCGCAGTTGCTTGTAGCCTTGGAACAGCCCGCAATCGACCAGGATGCGTTCGCTGTCGCCGGTCAGCAGGTATTTGGAACCGGTCACGGTGCCGGTCGCCCCCAGGAATTGCAGTTGCATGATTTCCCCCAAGCAGTTACCGCCGATGCTAGCGCCCCGGGGCGGGCGCTGCCTTTGATATAGATCAAATTTGCGGAACTGGCTTCACCTCATGCAACAGGGATTTAGCCTTGCTTTTGCTTGCGGGCGGCCCAGCGGGCGCGCGCCGCGTGCAGCTTGCGGTAGCTATCCAGCAGACGCTGGTGGCGGTCCAGGCCTTCCAGCCGCATGCTGGTCGGCGTCAGGCCGTGGAAGCGCACGCTGCCGTCCACCGAGCCCAGCACCGCGTCCATGCGGGCATCGCCAAACATGCGGCGGAAATTGAGCACGTAGTCGTCCAGTTCCAGCTCGTCGTCCAGCACCACTTCCAGCACCACGTTCAGGGCCTGGTAGAACAGGCCGCGCTCGACGGTATTGTCGTTGTACTGCAGGAAGGCGCCCACCAGCTCGTGCGCCTCCTCGAACTGCCGCAGGGCCAGATTGATCAGCAGCCTCAGCTCCAGCACGGTCAGCTGGCCCCAGTCGGTGTTCTCGTCGAACTCGATGCCGATCAGGGTGGCGATATCGCCGTACTCGTCCAGCTCGTTATTTTCCAGACGCTCCAGCAGCGCTGCCAGCTGGTCGTCGTTCAAGCGGTGCAGGTTCAGCACGTCTTCGCGGAACAGCAGCGACTTGTTGGTGTTATCCCAGATCAGGTCTTCCACCGGATAGACTTCCGAGTAGCCCGGCACCAGGATGCGGCAGGCGGTCGCGCCCAGCTGGTCGTAGACCGCCGTGTACGCTTCCTTGCCCATCTCTTCCAGAATGCCGAACAGGGTCGCCGCCTCGTCGGCGTTGGAGTTTTCGCCGTGGCCGGAGAAGTCCCATTCGACGAAATCGTAATCGGCCTTGGCGCTGAAGAAGCGCCACGACACCACGCCGCTGGAATCGATGAAGTGCTCGACGAAATTGTACGGCTCGGTCACCGCCTCGCTGGCGAAGGTCGGACGCGGCAGATCGTTCAGGCCTTCGAAGCTGCGGCCCTGCATCAGTTCGGTCAGGCTGCGTTCCAGCGCCACTTCCAGGCTCGGGTGGGCGCCAAACGAGGCGAACACGCCGCCGGTGCGCGGGTTCATCAGGGTCACGCACATCACCGGGTACTGGCCGCCCAGCGAGGCATCCTTCACCAGCACCGGGAAGCCCTGCTCTTCCAGCCCCTTGATGCCGGCCACGATGCCGGGATATTTGGCCAGCACATCCTGCGGCACGTCCGGCAGGCAGATTTCGCCTTCGAGGATTTCGCGCTTGACGGCGCGTTCGAAAATCTCCGACAGGCACTGCACCTGCGCCTCGGCCAGCGTATTGCCGGCGCTCATGCCGTTGCTGGCGTACAGGTTCTCGATCAGGTTGGACGGGAAATACACCGTCCCGCCATCCGACTGGCGGGTGAACGGCAGCGCGCAGATGCCGCGCTTGACGTTGCCGGAGTTGGTGTCGATCAGATGCTTGCCGCGCAACTCGCCGTCGGCGTTGTAAATGGCCAGCGTGTAGTCGTCCAGCAGGCCGGCAGGCAGCTTGTCTTTCGCCGCCGGCTTGAACCATTTCTCGTCCGGATAGTGCACGAAGTCGGCGTTGGCAATGTCCTCGCCCCAGTAGGCGCCGGCATAGAAGTGGTTGTTGCTGATGCGCTCGATGTACTCGCCCAGCGCCGAGGCCAGCGCGCTTTCCTTGGTGGCGCCCTTGCCGTTGGTGAAGCACATCGGCGAGTGCGCATCTCGGATGTGCAGCGACCACACGTTCGGCACGATGTTGCGCCACGAGGCGATTTCAATCTTGATGCCGAGATCGGCCAGCAGGCCGGACATATTGGCGATGGTCTGCTCCAGCGGCAAGTCCTTGCCGAGGATGTAGGTGCTGCTGTCGGCCTCGGGTTTGACGGTCAGCAGGGCTTGCGCGTCGGCGTCCAGGCTGGCCACTTCCTCAATGATGAAGTCCGGGCCTTCCTGCACCACTTTCTTCACCGTGCAGCGGTCGATCGAGCGCAGGATGCCGAGGCGGTCTTTTTCGGAAATATCTTCCGGCAGCTCGACCTGAATCTTGAAGATTTGCTTGTAACGGTTTTCCGGGTCGACGATATTGTTTTGCGACAGGCGGATGTGCTCGGTCGGGATGTTGCGCGTGTTGCAGTACAGCTTGACGAAGTACGCCGCGCACAGGGCCGACGAGGCCAGGAAATAGTCGAACGGGCCCGGCGCCGAGCCGTCGCCCTTGTAGCGGATAGGCTGGTCGGCAATCACCGTGAAGTCGTCGAATTTGGCTTCGAGACGCAGTTTATCGAGGAAGTTGACCTTAATTTCCATGAGAGGTGTATTGCCTTAAAAATCAAAGGGTTAGAAGTTTAACATACTTCCTCCCCTTTGACCGGCATCTCACCGCAGCGGCTCCGGACGCATAGTGTCGCCAAACGGTGCCCGAGGCATTATGAAAATCAACAAACCCGGCAATGATTCTTGAGAAATGGTGCAGGCACAGCGATTCATGGGCAATAATGCCAACCGCTTCCTTTATTCTGAAATAGATGAGACATACATGACGGCTTTTTCTACACTTGATAGCATTGTTTTCCTGGTGTACTTCGTGCTGGTTGCGGGGTACGGTATCTGGGTCTACCGGCGGCGCCAAGGCGGCTCCGGGCTGGCCTCGCACGACTACTTCCTGGCCGAAGGCTCGCTGACCTGGTGGGCGATCGGCGCCTCCCTGATCGCGTCCAATATTTCTGCCGAGCAATTCATCGGCATGAGCGGCTCCGGCTACCGCATCGGCATGGCGATTGCCGTGTACGAGCTGATGGCGGCCGCCACCCTGGTGATTGTGGCCGTGTTCTTCATGCCGGTGTATCTAAAACACCACATTTACACCATGCCGCAATTCCTGGAACAGCGCTACGGCAAGGCCGTGGCCACCACCATGGCGTTGTTCTGGCTGGGCCTGTACGTGGTGGTCAACCTGACCTCCATCCTGTACCTGGGCGCGCTGGCCATCAGCAGCCTGTCGGGCATCGCCCTGCTGCCGTGCATGCTGTTCCTGGCGGTGTTTGCCGCCATCATCACGCTAGGCGGCATGAAGGTGATCGGCTATACCGACGTGGTGCAGGTGACCTGCCTGGTGGTCGGCGGCCTGGTCACCACCTGGCTGGCGCTGGACATGGTGGCGGCCCTGGCCAAGGGCCACGGCGCCCTGCACGGCCTGACCGAGCTGTACGCCAGCACCCGCGACCACTTCGACATGGTGCTCAAGCGCGATAACCCGAACTATATGGACCTGCCGGGCCTGTCCATCCTGCTGGGCGGCATGTGGATCGTCAACCTGAACTACTGGGGCTGCAACCAGTATATCACCCAGCGCGCGCTGGGCGCCGACCTGCCGACCGCACGCAAGGGCCTGCTGTTTGCCGCCTTCCTGAAGCTGCTGATGCCGGTGATCGTGGTGCTGCCAGGTATCGCCGCGTTTGCGCTGGACCGCTCCGGCGTGCTGGGCGACGCCATGCGCCAGGGCGGCGAGCTGAATCCGGACCGCGCCTATCCTATCCTGCTGGGTCTGCTGCCTTCGGGCCTGAAAGGCGTGGCGTTTGCCGCCCTGACCGCCGCCGTGGTGGCTTCGCTGGCCGGCAAGGCCAATAGTATCGCCACCATCTTCACGCTGGACATCTACAAGAAGCTGTTCAACCGCGAGGCCAGCGAAATGCGCATGGTGTGGATCGGTCGCCTGACCGTGGTGGCGGCCATGCTGCTGGCGGTGCTGATCGCCCCGCTGCTGGGCATCGACAAGCAAGGCGGCTTCCAGTACATCCAGGAATACACCGGCTTCGTGTCGCCGGGCATCCTGGCCATGTTCCTGATGGGCTTCTTCTGGAAGCAGACCACCTCCGGCGCGGCCATGTTTGCCACCGTGGGCGGCCTGATCGGCTCCATCATCCTGAAATTCCTGCCATCCATGATGGACCTGTCCTTCCTGGTGCCGATCGGCTTTGCCAAGGCCAATGCCGCCGGCGTGCCGGAAATCCCCTTCCTCGACCGCATGTTCATCGTGTTCTTCGTGGTGGTGGCCGGCATGGTGCTGATCAGCAAACTGGCGCCACAGCGTGGCGCGGACAACAAGGGCCTGGACATCGATACCTCGCTGTTCCGCGTCCAGCGCGGCTTTGCCTTCGGCGCCGCAGTGATCGCCGTGGTGCTGGTGGCGGTGTACGCGCTCTGGTGGTAAGCCCCCTGCCGCAAGCGGCAAAATAAAAACGCGCCCAGGACACCAGCCTGGGCGCGTTTTTTTTTGATGAACCGTACTCCGGCAGACGATCGCCGATGATTTCAGTGGAAGAAATGAAAACGCCTTCCCGGATGGGAAGGCTAGGAAAATGATTTGCTATCAGGGCAGTCGGTTGAGAAATTGCTGTGGTCGCACCAGCGCAACCACTCTTCCCGACGACGCTGTTTTAACGGCGCGCCGCGCGCGCCGATGGGGATGGCCTCAGCCGCAGGCCAGCATGCGCTCGCCCAGCGCCTGCTCGCGATAAGCGCGCGGCGTGCAGCCCAGCTCGCGCTTGAACACCAGATGCAGATACTGAATGGAGGTGAAGCCGCAGCCGAGCGCCACCTCGGCGATGCTGCGCTTGCTTTCCAGCCCGGCCTTGGCCGCGTCCAGTTTGTAGCGCAGGATGACGTCATGTACGCTGCAGCCCAGCTCGCGCCGGAAATAGCTTTCCAGCGACGAGCGCGACACGCCGACATGCTCGGCCACCTGGTGGGTCTTGATGCCCTGGCAGGCATACTGGCGGATGAAGTGGCGCGCCCGCATCACCTGCGGATGGCGGATCAGCTGATGTTGGCTGGACGCGGCGGCCTGGACGCCGACCGGCGGCACCAGCACGCGCGGACGGTCCAGCACCGCGCCGTGCAGCATGCGGTCCAGCAGGCCGGCCGCGGTGCGGCCCATTTCCTGCGCGCCCTGGATCACCGAGCTGAGCGGAATCCGGGTCAGCATGCGCACCAATGGATCGTTGTCGATGCCGATCAGCGCCACCTGCTCCGGCACCTCGATGCCGGCCAGCAGGCAGGCCTGCAGCAGCTGGCGCGCGCGCGCATCGTTGACGGCGATGATGCCGACCGGCTTGGGCAGGCTGCGCAGCCATTCCACCTGGCCGCGCACCGCTTCGTCCCACTCCTGCGCGCTGGTCTCGCAGCCGCGGAAAATCGTCGCCTCCATGCCGTCCTGTTGCATCAGGCAGCGGAAGGCTTTCTCGCGCTCCTGAGCCCAGCGGTTCTGCGCCGATTCCGGCAGGCTGAACATGGCGAAGCGGTGCAGGCCGGTGTCCACCAGGTGCTGGTAGGCCGACTTGATCAGCGCAAAATTATCGGTGGCCACGTACGGCACGCCGGCCGGATAGTCGTCCGGGTTGGCGTACGATCCGCCTACCGCCACCACCGGCACCTTGCAGCGCGACAGCGCGGCCGCCACTTCCGGGTCGTCCATGTCGGCGATGATGCCGTCGCCCTGCCAGCCTTCGATGCCGGCCAGGCGCAGGCGAAAATCCTCTTCCAGAAACAGTTCCCAGGTGGTGCGCCGGCTGGACAGATAGGCGGCAACCCCGGATATCACTTCACGATCGAATGTCTTGTTCGCGTTAAACAGCAGCGCGATCCGATGAGCTTTGCTGGTTTTCATGATACACGTCCCCTCCTTATAGTTTTATCTCTGCAAGGCCTTGCCATTGACGTCATAGCTGGCTTCCTGCAGATGCACCACCACGCTGGCAGCCGGGTCGGCGCCGGCGTCGGCAGCCAGCGTCAGGCGATAGTCGCCGGCTGCCACTTTCCAGCGCTTGCTGGCCGGGTCATACATGGCCAGCAAGCGCGGATCGATCGTGACCGTGGCCGTGGCGCTCGCGCCCGGCGCCAGGTCCACCTTCTTGAAACCGGCCAGGCGCTTGGGGGCTTCCCATTGCGCGCCCAGCGGCGCCACATAGACTTGCGCCACTTCCTTGCCGCGCAGCTTGCCGCTGTTGCGCACCGTGAACGAGGCGCTCAGGGCGCCGTCGCTGACGCTGGCGCGCAGGCCGGACAGGGCAAAGCTGGTGTAGGACAGGCCATGGCCAAACGGGAACAGCGGCTTCATGCCTTTCAGGTCGAACCATTTGTAGCCGACCGCCGCGCCCTCGTGATAATCGACATCGAAGCGGCGGTCTTCCACGTGCGGATAGCCATCCAGCACCGGACGCGGCAGCTGCGCCAGCGAGGCCGGGAAGGTGGCCGGCAAGTGGCCGGAAGGATTGACTTCGCCAAACAGCACGCTGGCGATGGCCTCGCCGCCGCTGCTGCCCGGATACCAGGCTTCCAGCACGGCCGGCACCTGCGCCAGCCACGGCATGGTCACCGGGCCGCCGGTTTCCAGCACCACCACCGTGCGCGGATTGGCGGCGGCCACCGCCGCGATCAGCGCGTCCTGCTTCTGCGGCAGCGCGAGGTCGGGCATGTCGAAGGCCTCGCCGGTCCACTGGGTGGCAAACACCAGCACCACGTCGCTGTCGCGCGCCAGGCGGGCGGCGGCGGCCGGATCGGCGCCGTCGGCAAAGCGCACCTGCGCCTGCGGCAGGCGCTGCTGAATGGCTTTCAGCGGCGAAGACGGGTAATACATCACCGGTCCCGGCCAGGTGGCCGGCTCCAGTCCGGGCACGGCGTTGCCGCCTTCCGGATAGACCAGCGAGGAACCGCCGCCGGCCAGCACGCCGCGGTCGGCATGGCCGCCGATCACCGCCACCCGCTTGACGCCGCGCGACAGCGGCAGCAGATTGCCGCTGTTTTTCAGCAGCACCATGCCATCCTGGGCGTCGCGCAGCGACACCGCCGCATTGGCTTTGGCATCGACCGGCGGCGCGGCCGGCGCATCCACCAGCCCGTGCTCGAACATGGCGTACAGCACGCGGCGCGCCATGTCGTCCAGACGCGCCTGCGGCACCCAGCCGTTCAGCACGGCTTCCCTGAGCGGCGCGGCAAAATAGTCGGCATGGTCGAACGGCATGCCCGATTGCTGATCGAGGCCGGCGTTGGCGGCCGGTATCGTGCTGTGGGTGGCGCCCCAGTCCGACATCACCCAGCCCTGGAAACCCCAGTCCTGCTTGAGCACCTCGGTCAGCAGGTAAGCGTTTTCGCAGGCATGCACGCCGTTCAGGCGGTTGTACGAACACATCACGGCGCCCGGCTTGCCCTGCTCGTTGGCGATCTGCAGCGCCAGCAGGTCGGACATGCGCGAGGCCGCCTCGTCGATCTTCACATTCAGCGTGGTGCGGCCGCTTTCCTGGTCGTTCAGGGCAAAGTGCTTGAGGGTGGACACCACATGGTTGGACTGGATGCCGCGGATCTGGGCGCCGACGATCTGGCCGGCCAGCAGCGGATCTTCGCCGGCATATTCGAAGTTGCGGCCGTTGCGCGGCTCGCGCAACAGGTTGACGCCGCCGGCCAGCATGACATTGAAGCCGCGCGCACGCGCTTCGGCGCCGATCATGGCGCCGCCGGCATAGGCGCCGTCCAGATCCCAGCTGGCGGCGGTGGCCAGGCCGGATGGCAGCGCCGTGCCCGAGCGCGCGTTCGGTCCGGCCTGGCTGGCGACCCCGAGCCCGGCATCGGTTTCCCACAGGTGGGGAATGCCCAGGCGCGGCACGCCGTAGACGAAGCCGGCCGACTGATTATGCGACTCCGGCGGCCGGGTGTATTTTTTCGACGCCATGTCGGAGCCGAGATAGCCAAACACCAGCTTGAGCTTTTCGTCCTGCGTCATGGCGGCCAGCGCCAGGTCGGCGCGCTGGCTGGCGGCCAGGCCGCGATCGCTCCAGGGATGGCTGCTTTCGGCAGCCGACAAGGTGGTGCAGCACAGGGCCATGATGGCCGGCCACATCCCGATTGCTTTATTTTTAAAACGCATGCGTCTCCTCGGGTAGCAACTAGATCAACTATCCGAAGGATAGGGAGATCTGTCGCGCCGAGCTAACGCTCACAGTGAAAATGCTACTAAAAACGCGTTTGTTTTATTCTTTTTGACGTTTGTGTTAGCCGACTTCGACCTCCTGTTGCACGCTGCCGCCGCGCTTGCAGGCGTCGCGGAAGGCTTTCGGCGTGAAGCCGTATTCCTCCTTGAACAGCTTGTTAAAGTACGACACATTGCCATAGCCGACCGAATAGGCGATCTCGGCCACGGCGGCCGACTCCTTCTCCGCCAGCAGCCGGGCCGCCTCGGTCAGGCGCAATTTGTTCACATAGCCGCTGAAGGTATAGCCCAGTTCTTCCTTCAACAATTCGCCGATCTTGGTCCGGTTGACGCCGGTTTGCTCGACCACGACGTCGAGTTCCAGCGCGGGATCGGCGTAGTGGCTGCCGATAAACTGCAGGATGGCGGTTTTTTCCTTGTCGCGATGTGGTTCAAGCGACAATTGTTGATAAGCGACGAAGGGCAAGTCCTTGTGCAGCCGGCCGCGCACATCCTCGGTCAACACCCGGGTATGGCGCAGGAAGAACCATAGGCCGAAGCCGCCCCACACCAGGCACAGCATCGTCACCAGCAGCGTCAGGTAGCGGTAATCGCGCCCTTCCAGCTCCAGCGAGCTGATTTCGACTTCCGAGGTCAGGTCGCGCGGGCTCTGGAAGGTGGTGCCGATGCTAATCCTGGAAACCTTGTCAAGTTTGTACGCCTGGCGCGACAAGTCCAGATTGACCAGATAAAACCACCAGTGGGGCGTTTCCAGCCGGGTCAGATCGATTTCCACCTTGGACTCGTTTTTATTACACGAAAAATAAGCGAGGCCCGGGCGATAGTTCAGGTATTCCTTATCCTTGATGAAGCGCTCGAACGTCAGAACGCTCAGCATCAGGGTATTGGCCGGCGCGCATTTGACCCGCAGCGACAGCGAACTATAGCGCGACAGATCGACATGCACAGGCTTGTCCTTGCTGTCGCGGAAATTGAGATCGGCGCCGACAAACGGTTGCTCTACGGTGCTTGAAGTCCGGAATTCGTACTTGAGCCGCTGCCCCTGCTCCAAAACGCGCAACATGGCCGGACCATCCGGCCGCGCTTCCCAGCCCGGTTGCGGGCGCCATGGCAGCGGGCTGTCCTGCACCGGCAACATCGGTAAATGCAGATAACTTTGCGCCAGGCAGAAATAGCTGAGCAACAGGCTGGCGACCAACAGGCACAAGCACGCAATCAGCGCTCTTTTATAGAATTCGTACATATCGGCGATTCTACGCGCTAGTTGCTCCCGATACAATAAGCGAAGCCCGTGCGGTGCTCGCGTAGCGACAAAAAAAAGGGCGGCCGCAGCCGCCCATCAACTGCCGCAGTCAGGCAGCATTGCGTACAATGGAGAGAGCCCATTGTGGTCCGTGCGCGGCAGCGCAGCAATTGTAAAATCCACCAAATCCGCGAATAAAAATGCGCAGGCAGCGCAGCGCTCAGGCGCCGGGACGGAACAGCTGCCGGGCATAGTGATACAGATTGTCCGCCCAGCTGGGGCGGTCGTGGCCATGCTCGTCCACATTCCAGATGTGCGGCACGCCTTGCTGGCGCAGATAACGATGGAGGTTCTGCGACACGCCCAGCAGATTGTCCTGGTTGCCGCACGACAGATACAGCAGCCGCAGGCGGCTGGCCGCCGCGGCGTCCGGCACCAGCGCGGCCGGTGGCCGGGTGTTGGGCGCGGCCGAGAAGGCGCCGATCCAGGCAAAGGTATCGAGATGGCCCAGGCCGATATTCAGCGCCTGCCCGCCGCCCATCGACAGGCCGGCGATCGCCCGCTGCTCGCGCCCGCTCAGGGTGGGATAGGCGGCGTCGATGGCCGGGATCAGCGTCTCCAGCAATTCGCGCTCGAACCGCTCGAAGCCGGCGATGTGCTCCGGCGTGAAGGTGCGTTCGGGCGGCGGCGGCCGGTCGTCGGCCAGCGCGCGGCCGTTGGGCATGACCACGATCATCGGCAGCGCCTGGCCGCTGGCCAGCAGATTGTCGAGGACGGCCTGCGCCCGCACATAACCGCGCCACTCGTCCTGATTGCCGCCGATGCCGTGCAGCAGATACAGCACCGGATAGCGCCGCTGCGCCGTATAGCCGGGCGGCAGATAGACATTGGCGGTGCGCCGCGTGTGGGTCACCGGCGAATCGTAGGCGAACGGCACGACGCTGCCGTGCGGCTGGCCGGGATGGTCGTCGGCAAAGCCGGCCGGTGCCGCCGGGAAGGCGCGCACGTCGTCAGCGGCCAGCGCGATCGCCGCCGGCGTACCGGCAGGACGTTCGGGATTGGCTGCGACAGGCTGGCTCTGGCAGCCGGACAAGGCCGCCAGCGCGGACAGCGCCACGGCAGCGATCGCGGTTCGATGGCGCATGGCGGCTTATTTCAGCAGTTGTTCGATGTCGGGCCGCAGCGCGGCGGCCCACAGGCGGTAGCCTTTTTCCGACAGGTGCAGGAAATCCGGCTGGAGTTCGGCCGACAGGCTGCCGTCCGCGCCCACCAGCAGGCCGCCGTAATCGTGGAACACCACCGTCTTGCCATCGGCCAGCGTCTGCACCATGCGGTTCAGCGCCAGCACCTTGGCGCGCTCGGGCGCGTTGGCGGCCTGCCCTTCCGGCAACACGGCATTGAGCAGGATGCGGGCCTGAGGATAGCGCTCGCGCAACTGCCCCACCACCGCCTTGATACCGCCGAACACCTGCTCCGGCGTCTCGCCGCACAGGTTGATGTTATTGACGCCGATCAGCAGCACGACCAGCCTGGGCGTCAGCGCGGCGATCGCCGGGCTTTGCAGGCGCCACAGCAGGTTGCCGGTGTGGTCGCCGCCGATGCCGAAATTGGCCGCCTTCAAGTGGCCGAATTGCGCATTCCAGACAGTTTTCGGCCACATCTCCGTGATCGAGTCGCCGACGAACATGACGTCGATGCCGCCTTGCGCCGCGCGCACCACCTGCTCCTCGTACATCTCGCGCCAGCGCGGGATCGACATCCAGGGATAGTTGACGGCGCGTGGCGCGGCAGCGGTCGCACAGGCGGTTTGCAGCGTGGCGCCGGCTTCGGCCGCACCAGCGCTAACAGCCGCGCCCGCCAGGCAAGCGGCCAGCACGGCCGGGCCTGGCGCAAAGCGCAGGGTGATAGGCATTGCTTGTCTCCATAAATCGGTTAATGACGCCGATTCTGGCGGCGGCCGGGACAAGCTGCAATTACGATAATCACCAGGGCGGGTAATGAAATTCGACAAACCGCCCCGCTCGCGCCCCCGTCAGGCCATCAGGCCGTCAGGCGCAACAGGACCGAGGCATGCGGCGCCAGCGTCTGGCGCAGCATGCCGCGCACCGCTTCGCCATCCTGCCGACGCCACAGGTCGCGCAGCGCCACGGTTTTATTGCCGAGGTCGAGGCGCGACAGGTCGAACTCGATGGTGGCCGGCGCATCCTCGGTGTTGAACAAGGCCAGGTAATGCACCGTGCCTTTGCCGGGCGCCCGCGCGCTCCAGATGCGCGTGCCCGGGTCGGCGCGGTGCGGCCGGTTTTGCAGGCTCTTCTGGTTTACCGCCAGCACTTCCGGATTGGTCAGCAAGGCCAGCGTGGCCGGGTCCAGATGGCGCAGGTCGCCGCCCATGATCAGCGGCGAGCGCGCGATCGACCACAAGCTCATCAGCGTCTGCTGTTCGTCCGGCGTGAACTTGGTGTCGCGCGAACCCATCGCCAGGCGGCCGAGCGGCAGCATGTCGGCGTCCGGCCAGGAATCGGGACCCATGACGGGATTCCAGTTTTCCAGCCGCTGGAACTGCTCCTTGAGCAATTTCCACTCATCCCAGAAGTCGTCCGAGATGCGCCACATCTGCGCATAGTGCGGCACGTGATTTGCCCACTTGAGATCGGTCTCGCCCGGCGACAGGCTGAGCGTGATGGCGCGTCCGCTGGCCTGGATGGCCTTGTGCGCGGCTTCGATCTCCGGCCAGTTCTTGTCATACGGGCGCGACATATCGTCCATCTTGACGAAGTCGACGCCCCACGAGGCGTACAGCTTGAAAACCGAATTGTAGTATTCCTGCGCGCCCGGCTTGCTCATGTCGACGCCATACATATCGCCGTTCCACTCGCAGATGGACTTGGTGTCGGCGATGTCCTGCGCGTGCCATTTGGTGCCCAGGATAGGCGTGTTCAGCCGCACAGCCTGGCGCGGAATGCCGCGCATGAGGTGGATGCCAAACTTCATGCCCATGCGATGGATCTGATCGGCCAGACCCTTGAAACCCTTGCCCTGCGCGGCCGACGGGAAGCGGTTGGGCGCCGGCAGCAGGCGTCCATACTCGTCCATGGTCAGTTGGGCATCCTTGCGGTACGTATAGCCGTCGGCATTGGCTTCATACCACTGGATATCGACGGTGAAGATGTCGTAACCCGAGGGGAGCAGCTTTTCAGCCATGATGCGGGCGTTTTCCAGCGCCTGGGCTTCGGTGATGGTGGTGGCAAAGGAATTCCAGCTGTTCCAGCCCATCGGCGGCGTGGGCGCCAGCGGCTTGCGCGCTGCGCTGGCCGAGGCTGCCGCCCACGCTGCATGGGGCAGCGCCAGGGCGGCGGCGGTGGTCATGGAAGAAGTCAGGAGAAGACGGCGCGACAGATTGATCATGGTAAGCGAAGGCATGTTGGTTGACCCGCCATGATAGCCCGGCCGGCGGCCGCCCGCGCTTTATGAAAGCCGCCAAAGCCAGCAACGTTTTTTCGCACCGGCGTCCGCATCGCTTGTCCGGGTGGCAAATCATCCTTAACCTAGCGCGCACAACGGAATATTTTTTGGAGACCCACCATGCCCACTCGCCGCACCGCACTGTTTGCGCTTGCCGCTCCCCTGTTTGCCCTCAACTTGCCCGTCCAAGCGGCGCCTGCGGAAGAAACGCCGGTCCAGCTGACCACCGTGCCCGGACCATTCCGCCCGGACGCCAGTTCGCTCAAGACCTACCAGACGCCCGACTGGTTCCGCGACGCCAAGTTCGGCATCTGGTCGCACTGGGGCCCGCAGGCGGTGCCGCGCGCCGGCGACTGGTATGCGCGCAATATGTACATCTACGGCAGCGATCAGTACAAGCACCATCTGGCGCACTACGGCCATCCGTCCAAGTCCGGCTACAAGGACATCATCCCCTTGTGGAAGGCGGAGAAGTTCGATCCGGAAGCGCTGATGGCGCTGTACAAGAAAGCCGGCGCGCGCTACTTCGTCAGCATGGGCGTCCACCACGACAACTTCGACCTGTGGGACTCGCGCTACCATGAGTGGAACGCGGTGAAGATGGGGCCGCACCGCGACATCGTCGGCGACTGGCAGAAAGCCGCGCTCAAGGCCGGCCTGCGCTTTGGCGTGTCGGAACACCTGGGCGCCAGCTACGCCTGGTTCGCGCCCAGCCACGGCTATGACCAGATGTGGCCGCAGCTGGGCGTGAGCTACGACGGCGCCGATCCCAAATATGCTTCGCTGTACCACCCCGCCCACAACCAGCCCTACCGCGGCAGCTCCAGCTGGTACACCACCGATGCGCGCTTCCAGCAGGAGTGGTTCAACCGCATCAGCGACCTGTTGACGCACTACCAGCCGGACCTGCTGTACTCGGACGGCGGCATCCCGTTCGGCAACGTCGGCCGCACGCTGATCGCCAACTTCTACAACGCCAGCGTGGCCAAACATGGCGGCAAGCTGGAAGCGGTGTACGACCACAAGAACATCGGCTCAGGCGAATTCATTCGCGAGGCCGGCGTGCAGGACGTCGAGCGCGGTGTCATGGAGGGCATCAATCCCCTGCCGTGGCAAACCGACACCTCGATCGGCGACTGGTTCTACAGCGAAGGCTACAAGTACAAAACCACTTCCGAGGTCGTGCACATGCTGGCCGACATCGTCAGCAAGAACGGCAACCTGTTGCTGAACGTGGTGCAGTATCCGGACGGCAGCCTGCCGCCCGAGCCGATGCAGTTCCTCAAGGAGATGGCGGCGTGGATGGAAGTGAATGGCGATGCGATCTACGGCACCCGTCCATGGAAAATCTTCGGCGAAGGTCCGACCAAGGCCGCCGCCGGCCACTTCCAGGAAAACACCGCCTACACGCCGCAGGACATCCGCTTCACCACCAAGGATGGCGCGCTGTATGCGATCACCCTGGGCACGCCGGCCAACACGGTGCGCATCCAGTCGCTGGGCACCAAGGCGGGGCTGGAAACGCGCCCGGTGAAGGCGGTCACGCTGCTGGGCAGTAACACCCCGCTGCGCTGGGAACAGAGCGGCGAGGCGTTGACCATCCAGCTGCCCGCCACCCTGCCTAGCCAGATGGCATCCAGCTTCCGCATCAGCTTCTAATGATCACGCCGGCGCCGCAGCGCGCATTCGCGCCGGCGCACCCTGCCGATGGCGCGCTCTTCCTCGTCTATATCGCGCTGGTCTGGCTCGGCATGATCCTCGGCTTCGGCGGCGAGATCGCGCGTCATGTCAGGAACAACGAAGCGCCCTATCCGACGATCCTGCACGTGCATTCCGCCGTGTTCGTCACATGGCTGGTGGCGTTCACGGCGCAGATCCTGCTTGTCCGTACGGGCAGGCAGGACCTGCATCGGCGCCTGGGCGTGGCGATGGCCTTCGGTATCGTCCCGATGGCCATCGTCGGCGCGTTGACGGCCTACACGATACAGAACCTCAACTTCGGCACGCCGCGCAGCGACCCGGCGTTCTTCAGTGTCCAGATGGGGGATTTGATCGGCTTTGTCGGCCTGGCCGTGGCGGCCATCGTCTATCGCCGGCGGACGGCGGCGCACAAGCGCCTGATGCTGCTCGCGATTTTGCAACTGAGTACGGCGGGCTTCGCTCGGTGGCTGGGCGGCCCGATCGGCTCAGCCATTTCGTTCGGCCACTGGGGTCAGAGTTTTTGGGCGACTTTTCTGATCCTGCATCTCACCAACGATGTGCTCGCGCTTGGCGTCGGCGCCTACGATCTGCTGACCCGGGGGCGTCTGCATCCCGCTTACGTGGCGGGCCTGATCTGGAGTTTCGGCTGGCAAGTCACGCATGTCAGCCTGTACTTATGGCCGGCCTGGCTGCCCGTGGCGAAGATGTTGCTTGGGCATTGAGATGTGGCTGGTTACGCTGCGGCTTGTTTCAGCTTGCGGAAAGTCCGCGGCGTGCAGCCATACTCTTCCTTGAAGAGCTTGTTGAAATAAGGCACATTGCCATAGCCGACCGAGTACGCAATCTCGGCCACCGCCGAACTGCCGTTCTCGATCAGCAGCCTGGCCGCCTCGGTGAGCCTGAGTTTGTTCAGGTAGCCGTTGAACGTCATGCCCAGTTCCGCCTTCAGCACGTCGCTGATCCTGTTGCGGCTGACACCGGTGCCGGCCACCACGCTGTCCAGGTCGAGCGCGGCGTTGGTGTACTCGCTGGCGATGAACCGCAGCAGCCTGCTCTGCTCCGTGTCCTTGCCCGGTTCCAGGGTCAGCTCCCGGAAGGCCACGAACGGCAGATCCTTTCTCAGCCGGGCGTCCAGGCTGGCCCTGAACGCGCGGGCGTGGGCGCAACAGAACCAGACGCCGAAACCGCCCGCCCCCATGAGCAGCAGCGCGGCCAGTCCGGCGAGATAACGGTCGTCCCGGCCATGCAGCGTCAGTTCGCTGATCTCGACCCGGGACACGCGCCCGCGCGGACTTTGCGGACCGGCGCCAAATTCGATGCGGACGACTTGATCCAGTTTATAGGAGTGCTGCGTCAGGCCGCGATTCAGAGAGATGATCCACCATTCCGGGATGGTGAGGCGGGTGAGATCGAGCGTGACCGGCACACCCCGCTCATTGCACGCAAAGTAAGTCACAGGAGTGGGGTAAGTCAGCAAATCCTTTGCTGTCGACACCGTCTCGTCGAACACGGACAGGTCAAAGCGCAGCGAATTGGCAGGCGCGCATTTGGCCACGAAGCTGATCTGGCTATAGCGCGACAAATCGGCGGTGGCCAGCTGCCCTTGCCGGTCTACCCGCAGCAGGCCGACCGAGGCCCACGGGTAAGCCAGGCCGTCGCGCACCGTGAACTCGAAGCGCAACGATTCTCGCGGCGCGTCCAGCAGTTGCACGGTCGAGGCGCCGCCCTGCACCGCATCCGAGAGGGCCACCGGCCGCCAACCGGCGGACGGCAGCATCGCCGCCGTCGGACGGCTTTGATACACGCATACCCAGCCGGCCAGCAGGTCGGCCAACAACAACGCCATCAGCGCGATCAGCGCCTTGCGGTACAGCGCTGACATGGGATTCCAGCGCGATGGCGCCCGCCCGCCATCAACGCGCGCCTCAGTCGGAGCGGGCCGCGGACAGCAGCGCCGCCTCACCCCAGCTGACCGGCAGCAGGGCGTTGTCGGCCGCCGCGCTGCGCGCCACCAGTTCGATCAGCTTGACGCCGCTCACATCGGCGCTTAAAGCCTGCGCCGGCTGGCCCCAACGCAGCGCCTTGCTGCTCGCCAGCAGCTTGCCGTCGCCGTAGATCATGAAAGTGACGCCGTGCGCGCGATCCTGCGCCGTATCGTCCACGCCCACCTGCGCGCTCAGGCGGCGATAGCCGTGGTTGCGCACTTCCAGCCGCGAGTTGGCCAGGATGCCGATGCCGGCGGCGTAAGGCTTGCCGGCGATCTGCAAGGTCTGGCCATACGGCGTGCTGTCGGCGCGCGCGCCGCCCCAGCCGGCGTACATCGGCCGTTCGCCCGCGCCCTTGGTGCCGGTCCAGCCGGCCGACGAGCGGAAGATGGACGGATCGGCTTGCGGCCGGGTCACGCCATCCACCGCCGGATTGACATTGCCCGGCTGCTCGGACAGATACAAGCCATCCGCCAGCACGCGCGCGCCATCGACGCGGAAGATGCGCGTTTCGCGCGGCGCCACGCGCACCTTGGTCTCGTTGGTGAAGGTGGTCTTCTCCTTGCTCCAGAGATCGGTCAGCGTGACCGGCGCATCCTTGCGCAGTTTCAGCTGCTCTGCGGTGAGGTCCGCCTCCATCGGCGCCAGGCCGCGGTTGAAGATGGCCACCGCCTTCTGCCCCGACGCCAGCGGCTTGACCAGAATGTGCAGATCGTCGGCGTCATACGCCAGCGTGGCCTGGTTGCCGGCCGGGTCCTGGTTGAGCGCGATGATGTCGGCATTGCCGACGATGTCCATCAGCGGCTGCGCCATGGTGCGCAGGTCGGCGCCCAGCATCAGCGGCGAATTCAGCATGGCCCACAGCGAGAAGTGCGAGCGCGCCTCCACCAGATGGCCGGCATCGAAATCGCCCTTGCCGATGTACAGCATGTCGGGATCGTTCCAGCTGCCCGGATGAGCGTACAGCTCGCGCCTGACCGCGCTGTCGAAATTGGTCAGCATGCGCGTCCACGCCGGCGTGATGTCGTCGCTGGTGCGCGACAGGTTGCCGAAGTTTTTGCCCCATGCGCGCACGTCGCCGGCACCCCACACGCACAGCGACAGCAGATAGTCGCCATCGGGATTGTGGCGCTGCAGGGCGCGGTTAATCTCGGTGAACTCCGCCTGCACCGCCGGGATGTTGCTGCGGCTGACCGATTGCAGGTCCAGCACTGGCGGCAGCGCGCGGTATTGGCCGGAGCGCACTTTCGGGCTGTCGGCGCCATAGGCGCGCAGGCCGCAGCCATCGACCTTGATGAAGTCGAAGCCCCAGTCGGCGAAGTACAGTTTGATGTCCTGGTCGATGTGGCCGTACAGGCCCACTTCGCGTTCCAGCACGCTGCCCTTGGGCAGGTCGGTCTCGTCGCCGGAATAGGCCTGGGAGCAGGTGTTGCGGCCCAGGTCGGAATAAATCCCGGCCTTCAGCCCCATCGCATGCAGCTTGTCGGTGAAGGGACGGAAGCTGCTGCCGCCGGCGGAGGATGGGAAACGGTCCGGCCGTATCACCAGCCGACCATCGGGCTGCTGACGCCGCTGCCACCAGCCGTCATCGATGTTGATATAGCGGTAGCCGCTGGCGGCCAGGCCGCTGTCGACGATGCGCTGGGCCGAGCCGAGGATCTTGGCCTCGTCGATATCGGTGCCGAAGGCGTTCCAGCTGCTCCAGCCCATCGGCGGCACGGCGGCATGGCCGGCGGCGTAGGCGCTCCAGCGCGCGCCGGGCGCCAGCGGATCGGGCGCCGCGTACGCGGTGGCGGTGGCAAGGCACAGGGCCAGCAGCGCCAGGCCAGGCCGCAGGCGCGGTGTGATTTTTTCCTGCATCAAAATCTCCAGTGAAACGTTCAACGAACGTCCAGTTCAAATGGCGCGGCCGGCAAATCGTCGCCGCCGAACAGGTTGACGAACGGTGCGTCGGCCCAGGCGTAGCGCACGCGCGTCACCTCCGCCGTGGCGGCGCCGGGCAGGCGCACCGTGGCGCCCTCCGCGCGCGCCTCGGCGTAACGGCAGGCGGTGCCCGCGCACACTTCAAAGCCGATGGCGCGGTCGGACGAATACGTGGTCAGGCCGGCGCCGGTGTCGCGGAAGGCGATCACGATGTCCTTGCCGCTGCGCTGGGCCGATACCGCATATGGACTGCCGGGCGCGATCTGCTCGCCGTAAGCGACGGCGCGGGCCGCGCGCGCCAGGCGTTCGCCGACCAGCGTCTTCTGGGTCGGGTGAATATCGAAGCGGTCGCCGACGTCCAGCGTCACCGCCAGTCCCGCATGGGCGTCCCCGGCCACCGCGGCGGCCTGCGCCACGCGCAGTTCGGCCCAGTCGGACTTGCCGGGCTTGCTGGCCGGCGAGCCGAACGAAGTCAGCTGAGCGACCATGAACGGCAGCTCCGGCTGGCCGAAGCGCTGGCGCCAGTCGCGCATCAGCAGCGGCAGCAGCGTGCGGTATTCCTGCGCCGCGCCGGCGTTGGCTTCGCCCTGATACCAGGCCGCCAGCTTGAATTTATAGCCGAGCAGCGGCGCGATCATGCCGTTGTACAGGGTGCTCAGGCTGGTCGGCACATCCCATGGCGCCGGCGGCACGGACACGCCCTTCAAGACGCTGCCGCGCTGCACTTTCCACGCAGCTGGCAAGGCGATCGTCTGGCCGTCCGCCAGGCGGATGACGCGGCCGGCCGGCTGGCCCGACAGGCCACCGCCCTGCCCGCCGCTCAGCACGCGCAAGGCGATCACGTTGCGGCCGGGCTTGAACACGCCGGAAGGGACGGGGTACTCGCGCCAGATCCAGGGCGTGCTGGAGCCGCCCACGCGCACGCCGTTGACCCAGGTGCTGTCATAGGTATCGATCGGCCCCAGGTTCAGCTGGTTGGCCTTGGCGGCCTGCTCCGCCGTCAGCGTGACGGTGGTGCGATACCAGGCGACGCCGTCGAAGTCCTTGAAGCCGGCCAGGCCGCTATCCTTCCAGGAACCGCTGGGCGTGACGGTCGGCCAGGCCGCGTCGTTGAAGTCCGGCGCGTTCCAGCCGCGTTGCGCTGCGGCGGCCGCATCGTGCGCATCCCACCAGGCGTTGTTGCGGGCTTCCTCGGCACGCATGCCGGCAGCCTGGTCGGCGCCGTATTGCGCCACGGCGGCCACGCCGTCGCGGTAATCGTTCAGCGTCGCCAGCGACTCGCCGCCGATCCAGCTCTGGATGGCGGTGCCGCCCCAGCTGGCGTGGATAAAGCCCACCGGAATCTGGTAGCGGGCCTGCAGCGAACGCGCCATGTAGTAGCAGACGGCGGAAGCGTCGCCCACCGACTCCGCCGTCAGCGGCGTCCAGGCGACATTACCCTTGAGCTCATCCTGCGGCGTGGCCGCGCTGTTTTTCTCGACGTTCAGGTAGCGCAGGCGGTCATTGCGCGCGCTCCAGGTGGCGCCGATGGCGTTGGTCGAATTGCGCACGGCGAATTCCATATTGGACTGGCCCGAGCACAGGAACACGTCGCCGATCAGGATATCGCTGCGGCTGACGCTGTGGCCGTCAGCAGTCACTTTCAGGGTATAGGGTCCGCCGGCCGGCTGCGGCGGCAAGGCGATGCGCCATTTACCCTGGGCATCGGCGCTGCCGCTGACGGTGCGCCCGCCCAGCGTGACCGCCACCTCGCGCCCGGCGGGCGCCGTGCCCCAGACGGTCAGCGGCTGGTCGCGCTGCAGCACTGCGTGATCGGAAAAGATGCGGGCCAGGCCCAGTTCGGTCGCCTGCGCGCTCAGGCACAGGCAGCTGGCGGCCAGCGCCAGCAGGCGCGCCGCGTTACGGTTTGTCTCTATCATGCTTCCTCAGCGTTGTCGTTATCCAGCGATTGTGCGATTTCACTCTGCGCGGAGCAATTACGAAAATCACCAAACCGCGCAACGTTATTGATGAAAACCTTTAAAACGGATTTTTCCGGCGCGGCCAAGCCGCTAGAATCGGCCTCCTCGTTTCCATTCACACAAGGAAGATCATGACCAAAACACTCCTGCGCGCAGCGGTCGCGCTCGCCCTGTCGTCGATGTATGCGGCCTGCGTGCCGGCCCATGCGCAGACCCCGGCTCCAGCGGTCCAGGCAGCCACGGAAAGCGCGCGCGGCCTGCAACTGGCGACGGCGCAAGGGACCTTAAGGATCGAACCATGGAACGAGCGCATCGTGCACGTGCTGGCCGGCCCGGCGACGGGTTGGGACGGCAATTACAACCCGGCCGTAATCGCCCGGCCGGCCAAGGTGGCGTGGACCGTCACTGAAACGCCGGCCTACTACCAGCTGGCCACGTCCGCACTGCAGGTGCGCGTGGCGCGCGACAGCGGCAAGGTCAGCTTCCACGATGCGCAGGGCAAGTTGCTGGTGGCCGAGTCCGGACGCGACATCCGCCAGGACGGCGTCACCCAGGGCTACGACTACAACGGCCCGGTGTTCGGACTGGGCCAGCACCAGAACGGCAAGTTCGACTATCGCGGCACCTCCGTGCGCCTGCAGCAGGTCAACCGCGACGTGGCGGTGCCGATGCTGGTGACGCCGGATGGTTTCGGCATCCTGTGGAATAACGCGGCCGTCACCGACGTCGAAGTGGGCCTGCCCGCCGGCCACAACCCGGTATCCATCCGCTCCGAGGCCGGCCAGGGCGTCGATTACCATTTCATCCTCGGCCCCGAGCTGGACCAGGTGGTGGCCGGCTACCGCGAGCTGACCGGGCGCGCGCCGATGATGGCGCGCTGGACCTGGGGCCTGTGGCAATCGAAAGAGCACTACAAAACCCAGGCCGAGCTGCTGGAGGTGGCGGCGCGCTACCGCCGCATGAAAGTGCCGCTGGACGCCGTGGTCCAGGACTGGCAGTACTGGCAGCCGGGCGCCTGGGGCGATCACCAGATGGACCCGGCGCGCTTCCCCGACCCGAAAGGCATGCTCGACCAGCTGCACGCGCAAAACGTCCACGCCATCATTTCGGTCTGGGCGCGCTTTGACGCAGGCACCCGCAACGGCGCCGAGCTGCAGGCGGCTGGCGCCATGTATCCTACGCTGTACAACAACGTCTACCCGGCCGGCAAGGGCTACTGGTATGACGCCTACGCGCCGGCCGGGCGCAAGCTGTACTGGGAACAGATCAGCCGTTCGCTCGGCAAGGCCGGCTGGGACGGCTGGTGGCTGGACGCCAGCGAAGCCGAACTGGGCGGCTGGCCGGGCCAGATGCGCGACGTAACCACCGGCGCCGGCCCGGGCAAGCAGGTGTACAACGCCTACCCGCTGCTGCACACCAGCGCCGTGTTTGAAGGAAGCACAAAAGACGCGCCGTCCAGGCGGCCGTTCATCCTGACGCGCTCGGCCTACGCCGGCCAGCAGCGCAACGCCGCCCTCACCTGGTCCGGCGACACCATGGGCACCTGGGACGTGTTCCGCATGCAGTTGCCGGCCGCGCTCAACTTCACGCTGAGCGGCATTCCCTACTGGTCGGCCGACATCGGCGGCTTCTTCGGCGGCGATCCGGCCGATCCCGCCTATGCCGAGCTGTACACCCGCTGGTATCAGTTCGGCGCCTTCAACCCGATGTTCCGCGTGCACGGCACCGGCGAGTCGAAGGAAATCTGGCGCTTCAACGCCGCCACGCAGAAAATCCTGCGCGACACCACCCAGCTGCGCTACCGCCTGCTGCCCTACATTTATTCGGCCTCGTGGGAGGTCACCAGCCGCAACGGCACCATGATGCGCGCGCTGGCGATGGACTTCCGCAGCGACGCCCAGGCCGTCGCCACCGGTGACCAGTATATGTTCGGCAAGGCGCTGCTGGTGGCGCCGGTGATGACGCCCAACACCGACGTGCGCACCGTCTACCTGCCGGCCGGGCAGGACTGGTTCGATTTCCGGACCGGAAAGCGCTACACGGGCGGCAAGGTGGTGGCGGCCAAGGCCGATATCGCCACCATTCCGCTGTTCGCCCGCGCCGGCAGCATCCTGCCGCTGGGACCGGACGTGCAATATGCCGACCAGAAAAGCGAACAGCCGGTCGAACTGCGCGTCTATCCGGGCCGGGACGGCAGCTTTGAACTGTATGACGACGCCGGCGACGGCCCCGGCTACAGCAAGGGCGAGTACGCCATCCGCCGCTTCAGCTGGGATCAGGCGCGCGGCAAGCTGGCCATCGCGCCGTGGCAAGGCAGCTTCCCCGGCATGCGCGGCGAGCAAGCCTTCGTGGTGCGCTGCGCGGCCACGCCAGCCAAGCCGGGCGTGCGCGTGGTGGCCGGCAGCACGGCGGTCGAGGTGGCCTTGCCGGGCTGCCGCTAAGCGCGGGCGGCTCCCGGGCGATGACCATCAGGCCGGCATGGCGGGCCGGCCTTTCTTCTTGACCAGCGCGGCGGCCAGCATCTCGAACAGGGTGCGCGCCGCCGGCGCCATGCTGTGGCTGCGCTTGCAGATCAGGCCCAGCGTGCGCTCGACCGACGGATTCACCAGCGGCACGCCGACAATGCCGTCCGGCCGTCCCGGCAGCACCGACAGGCCGGGCACGGCCGCCACGCCCATGCCGGCCTCGACCAGCGCCAGCACGCCGGACACGTGGTTGACCTCGCAAAAAATCAGCGGATGCTTTTCCACCCCGGCCAGGGCGGCATCGATCACGCTGCGGTTGCCGCTGGACTTGGCGACCGAGATGTAGCGCTCGCCGGCCGTATCCTTCCAGCTCAGCGACTTGCGGCGCGCCAGCGGATGGTCGCGCCGCATGGCCAGCACGTAGCGCTCCACATAAATCGGCTCGAACACGATTTCCGGATCTTCCGCGCCGGTGAAATTGATGCCGAAATCGGCCTCCCCGGCCAGCACCAGATTCAGCACGTCCTGCGCGCTCTCGTCGTGCACGCGCACGCGGATGCGCGGAAAGCGCTCGCTGAACTGCTTGAGCACGGCCGGCAGGAAATGCCATACGGCCGAGGGCACGCAGGCCAGCGTCACCGTGCCGGTGCGGTGCGCCGCCAGATCGGCCACGCCCAGCACGGCGTCCTCCAGTCCGTCCAGCGCGGTGCGGACGTTGACCAGGAAAGCCTGGCCCACGTTGGTCAGCTGCACGCGCCGGGTGGTGCGCTCGAACAGCTTGACGCCCAGTCCCTCCTCCAGCTTTTCGATGCGGCGGCTCAGCGCCGACTGCGACAGGAACAGGTCGGCGGCGGCCTGGCGGAAGCTGGCGCGCTCGGCCACGGCGACAAAGGCATGCAGGTCGTGCAAATCGTAATTGATGCGCATAACTCATTAATCCGCTTAAAAATTGCGATTATCAAATTATGCCATTGGCCCCATGATCGCTCCACTACATAAAAAGGAGACATCATGCGCCATTCCTGCGCCCTCACCACCCTGTTCATCGCCAGCGGCGCCTGCCTGGCCCAGTCCGATATCAGCCTGTACGGCATTGCCGATCTCGGCGTGCGCAGCACCAGCGGCCTGGGTGCCGGCAACGCGCCCGCCACCGGCCGCGCCAGCGCCGTCAGCAGCGGCGTCAACGAAACCAGCCGCTGGGGCCTGCGCGGACGCGAAGCGCTGGGCGGCGGCTGGGCAGCGCTGGTGCGTCTGGAAGGCGGCATCAACGCCGACACCGGGACCTCGGCCAAGAGCGACCGCCTGTTCGACCGCCAGGCCTGGGCCGGGCTGGAAACGCCCTATGGCACCGTGACGGCCGGACGCCAGACCAATCTGCTGTCCGACGCCCTGATCAGCGTCGACCCGCTCGGCAAGCGCGACGCCTCGTTCAATCCGAACATCAATATCGCCGGGCTGAGCAACACCGCCTTCGGCACCCACGCGTTCGGCCGCCAGTACGGCCCCAGCGGCTACGCCGACAATTTCTACCGCCTCGACAACACCCTCAAATACGCGGCCAGCGCCGGTCCGTGGCAGGCGCGCGCCGCCTGGGCGTTCGGCGAGGTGGCGGGCGACACCAGCGCCGGCTCCAGTCACGGCTTGGCGCTGGCCTACCAGCGCCCGGACTGGGTGGTGTCCGGCGCCAGCCAGCAGTTCCGCAGCCGTGACGGCTTGCCGCTCGACGCCTGGACGCTGGGCGCGGCGGTGCGGGCCGATGCCTGGCAGTTCAAGGCCAATGTCGCGCGCAACAAGGCCGACAACGGGCCGTTGCAGACGGTCCGGCAGCGCGTGTTGTCCGCCGGCGTCAGCCGTCAGGCGGGGGCCGGCCTGCTGATCACCACCGCCTGGTATCAGGTACGGCGCGAAGCCAGCGGTTTCCGCGACGACGGTTTCAACCGCGCCTTCCTGTTCCTTGAAAAGGCCCTGTCGCCACGCACCACCGCCTACGCCGAAGCCGATTACACCAGCTGGCGCGGCGATGCCGCCGGGCTGACCGGCACGCATCCCAACGACCGCCATGGCAGCGGCCTGACCCTCGGTCTGATGCAAAAATTTTAAGACACGCTGCACAGGCGTATCAAATTTCATTTCCTTGCTTGACGATTTTCGCAATTGTGACGCCGGCGCGTCCTCCGTATGCTGCACCTCATATTTTATTCAGACTTTGTGAGGTGTATATGCGTATCCAGAAACAAGCGTCGGACATGGGCGGCCGGATTTGCCGTGTGGTCGGCCTGTCAGCCATGATCGCGCTGGCGGGCTGCGGCGGTGGCGGCGGCGGCACGAACGCCGGCCCCGGCCCAGTCACGCCGGCTCCGACGCCAACGCCGACGCCGACGCCTACGCCCACACCGACACCAACGCCGACGCCGACTCCTACCCCCACGCCGACGCCGACCCCGACGCCAACCGGAGTCGCCAGCTGGAGCAGCGTGAAATGGGGCGGCGGCGGCTATGTCACCGGCCTGGTCTTCCATCCAGCGACCGCCAATGTGTTGTACGCCCGCACCGACATCGGCGGCGCCTACCGCTGGGACCAGGCCAGTTCGTCCTGGACACCGATCACCGACGGCGCAGGTTTCGGCGCGGCCGAGAGCAAATACCACGGCATCGAAAGCATCGCCCTCGACCCGAACAACGACCAGCTGGTCTACATGGTGACCGGCATGTACACCTTTGAAGGCAACGGCCGCCTGTATGTCTCGCGCGACCGCGGCGACCACTGGACCCACGTCGATCTGCCCTTCCCGGTCGGCGGCAACAACGGCGGCCGCGCCATGGGCGAACGCCTGATGGTCGATCCGAACCTGCCTTCGACGCTGTTCTACGGCTCGCGTACGGCCGGCCTGTGGAAGAGCGCCGACTCGGGCCTGACCTGGAGCCAGGTCACCGCGCTGTCGTCCGTCAAGCTGACCCAGGACCAGGTCAATGCCCTGGGCGGCAGCGCCATGGGCGTCGAACTGGTGGTGTACGACACCGGCGCCAAGGGCGGCGCCACGGCCACCCAGACCATCTACGCCGCCATCGCTCCGGACTACGCCAAAGCGGCCGGCCTGAGCGCGAATATGTATAAATCCAGCAATGGCGGCGCCACCTGGACGCCGGTGCAGACGCCGGTGACCGGCTACCACATCCCGCACATGGTGCGCGCGGCGGACGGCATGTTCTATGTCGCATTCACCAAGGACGCCGGCCCGGGCGCCGGCGGCCCCGGCCGCTTCTACAAGTTCGACGGCAGCAACTGGACCTTGCTCAAGAGCGAAGACCCGGCCGGCGGCACCAACTTCGGCCTGGGCGGCGTGTCGGTCTCCGGCAGCGGCGCCACCACCCGCATTGCGCTGGGCGTGACCAACTCCTGGGGCAACTTCAACGGCCAGCAGATCGTGCAGCTGTCCGACGACGGCGGCCAGACCTGGCGCGAAATCGAAGCCATGATGCCGGGCGAAACCGCCTCCGGCTGGGTTGACGATGTCGAGATCGATCCATTCAACCGCGACCACATTCTGCACGTGCACGGCGGCGGCATCGTCGAGACCCGCAACGCCTCCGCGTCCAAGCCGACCTGGGCCGGCTCGGTGGCCAACCTCGAAGAGACCGCCACCCAGTCGCTGGCGACGCCGCCCGCCGGCGCGCCGTACAAGTTCATCAACAGCGCCGGCGACATCGGCACCTGGCTGCAGACCGACCTCACCGTCAAGCCGGTCATGGGGCCAACCACCAACTGGAGCAACGGCAACGCTGCCGACATGGCCTGGGCTGACCCGCTGTACATCGCCGGCACCGGCGTGGCCAACTGGTCCGGCGCCGGCGGCTTCGGCTTCTGGTCGGGCGACGGCGGCAAGACCTGGTCGAACTTCGCCAGCCTGCCGGCCGGGGCGCAAGCCAACATCGGCTCCAGCGGCAACATCGCTGTCACGTCGCGCAACAATATCGTGTGGGCGCCGGCCAACTCGGTGCCGTCGTACAGCACCAACAGCGGCGCCAGCTGGACCGCCACCAACCTGCCGGCGCTGCCGGTAGTGGGACAAAGCTGGGATCGCGGCTACCGCCTGGCGGCCGACCGCAAGAATCCGAACAAGGTGTATGCCTACGATTCCGGCGGCGCCACATGGGGCACGGCGGGCAAGGTTTATGTCTCGACCGATGGCGGCCATAATTTCACGGCAAGCGCGGGCGCGGCAACGGCCAAGCTGGCGCCGAACGCGTGGGGCGCAACCGCGATGGTGGTCAATCCTAACGCCGAGGGCGACATCTGGCTGGCCGACGGCAACACCGTGTACCACTCGCTGGATTCGGGCGCGAGCTGGACCAAGCTCAACAACTTCGCCCCGGCCGGCAGCACGCCGGGGGCAAACCTGATCGCGCTGGGCAAGGCGGCGCCGGGCAGCAGCTACTCGGCGGCGGTGTATGTGGTGGGCGTGGTCGGCGGCGTATGGGGCGTGTACCGTTCCGACGATGGCGGCGCGAGCTGGACCCGCTTCAACGACGACGCCCACCAGTTCGGCGGCATCGGCGTGATGACGGGCGACTGGAACACCTACGGCCGCATCTACATCAGCGGCACCGGGCGCGGCCTGCTCTACTCCAACTGAGCCCCGGCGCCAGCGGCGCGGGACTACAGCGCGATATCGGGCAGGTGCTTCTCCTGCCCCGGTTGTTCGGCCGGCGCGCTGGCCGGCGTGAAGCCGCCCAGGTCCGGCGCTGCGATCGCCAGTTGCAGCGCTTCGGCGGTGGCCGCCCATTCCGCCGCCAGCAGTTGCGGATTCTCGTTGAGCTTTTTCCCATAGGTGGGAACAATCTCGCGAATTTTGCTTTGCCAGGCGGCGGTTTTCAGCCGCTCTGGGAAAACTTTCTCCAGCAGCGACAGCATGATCGCCGGCGAGGTGGAGCCGCCCGGCGACGCGCCCAACAGCGCCGACACCGAGCGGTCTTCGGAGACCACCACTTCCGTGCCCAGCTTCAGCACGCCGCCCTGGCCGGGCACGTTCTTGATGATCTGAACCCGCTGGCCAGCCTGCCACAGACGCCAATCCTGGTCTTTCGCCTCGGGCATGTAGCGGCGCAACGCGGCCATCTTTTCCTCTTTGGACAGCTCCAGTTGCTGCGCCAGGTATTTGACCAGCGCAAATTCGTGCATGCCGACCTGCAGCTGCGGAATGATGTTGGACGGCGTGGTGGCCTTCGCCATATCGAAGTAAGAGCCATTCTTGAGAAACTTGCTGGACCAGGTGGCAAACGGGCCGAACAGAAGCACCGTTTTGCCATCCAGCACGCGCGTGTCCAGATGCGGCACCGACATCGGTGGCGATCCGGTATCGGCAAGGCCGTAGACCTTGGCCAGATGGCGCGCGGTGATCTGGGGATTGTCGGTGACCAGGAATTCCCCGCCGACCGGGAAGCCGCCGTATTGCTTCGCCTCGGGAATGCCCGACAACTGCAACAGCGGCAGCGCGGCGCCGCCGGCGCCGATGAAGATGTGGCGCGCGTCCACCGTCTGAATCCTGGATTTATCCTTGATGTCGAACGCCGACACCCGCCATGAACCATCGTCGTTGCGCGTGATCGAGCGCACCTCGTGCCCGGTCGTCACTTTGACGCCAACGCGCTCATTGAGGTGCTTGTAAAACTGGCGGGTGATCGCGCCTAGGTTGACATCGGTGCCCAGCGGGGAGCGTGTGGCGGTCACGATCTCGTCCGGCTTGCGGCCTTCCATCATGATGGGAATCCATTCTTTGATCCTGACCGGATCGGTCGTCATTTCCATGCCGGCGAACAGGGGCGATGCCTTCAGCGCCTCGACGCGTTTGCGGATGAACTCGCGATTCTCCGCGCCGAAGACCAGATTCATGTGCGGGGTCGAATTGATGAACTCGCGCGGATGGCCGAGGACGCCCTTGCGCACCTGATGCGACCAGAACTGGCGGGAGATCTGGAAATTCTCATTGATCTCGACCGCCTTGGAAATATGCACTTTGCCTTGGTCGTCCATCGGCGTGTAGTTCAGTTCGCAAAGCGCCGAGTGGCCGGTGCCGGCGTTGTTCCAGCCATTGGAGCTTTCTTCCGCCACCTTGTCCAGGCGCTCGAATACCTCGCAGGTCCAGGTTGGCTCCAGCTCCGCCAGGTAGACACCCAGCGTCGCGCTCATGATGCCGCCGCCGATCAGCAGTACGTCCACCTTGCGATCGGCCTTGTCGGCACGAAACTGGCCGCCGAAAAATACCGAGTACCCGCCCCATACAGCGGCGGCACCAACCGCCGCGCCGATAAACTGGCGCCTGGAGAAGCGCCGGCCTTTGGCCTCCACTGTCGTATTTTTGTTGTTCGCTTGACCCATGGATTTTCCCCTTAAGAAATATTAAAACAACGACAGCATCGTTCCAAAGCTGCAGCCTCGGACGAATCCGCGATCGGCAAACTGATGGAGATTGGTGAGGGTGCGCGGAAGGAAGGTTTTGCTGCGTGCGTGCTCAATGCACGATGCCGCTGAGGCATAAGCTCCAGCGGCATGCAATGGTCTTGGCGGGAATATTAGTTGATGCCCAATGGATTTGCCATTGTGGTTAACCGAGGGGCTGTATGCCCCCGGGCCGGTCACAGATCGGTATGCAGATACGAAGGCGTCTTCGGCAGGCGCAGGCTGACCAGGAGGGCGATCGCCATCATCACCGTCACGTAGATGTAGAACCAGCTCTCGTGACCCAGATTCTTGAACGACAGTCCGACGAACTCGGCCGAGCCGCCGAAGATGGCGTTGGAAATCGCGTACGACAGGCCCACGCCCAGCGCGCGCACTTCGGGCGGGAACATTTCGGCTTTCACCAGGCCGCTGATCGAGGTGTACAGGCTGACGATGGCCAGCGCCACGGTAATCAGGACGAAGGCCAGCACGGGGCTGGTATTCCCATGCAGGATGGCCAGGATGGGATAAGTCGCCAGCACGCCCAGGGCGCCGAACAGCATCATCGAATGGCGGCGGCCGATGCGGTCGGCCAGCATGCCGAACAGCGGCTGCATGCACATGTACAGGAACAGGCAGCCGGTCATGACCACGCTGGCCGTCTTGGCCGGCATGCCGGCCGTGTTGACCAGGTATTTCTGCATGTAGGTGGTGAAGGTGTAGAAGATCAGCGAACCGCCGGCGGTATAGCCCAGCACGGTGAGGAAGGCGGCGCGATGGTGCCTGAACAGGTTGGCCAGGGTGCCGGCCTCCTTGCTGTTGCGGTCCTCGGCCTTGATGGTTTCATGCAGCGTGCGGCGCAGCATCAGCGACACCAGCGCGGCCACCGCGCCCACCGCGAACGGCACGCGCCAGCCCCAGGCCTTGAGTTCGGCCGAGCTCAGGAATTGTTCCAGTATCACCACCGTCAGCACGGCCAGCAACTGGCCGCCGATCAGGGTCACATACTGGAAGGACGAGAAGAAGCCGCGCTGGCCGCGCAGCGCCACTTCGCTCATATAGGTGGCGGTGGTGCCGTACTCGCCGCCCACCGACAAGCCCTGGAACATGCGGATGATCAGCAGCAGGATGGGCGCGGCCACGCCGATGCTGGCGTAGGTCGGCAGGACCGCAATGGCCAGCGAACCGCCGCACATCATCAGCACCGACACCAGCATGGATTTCTTGCGGCCGACGCGGTCGGCAAGGCGGCCGAACATCCAGCCGCCGATCGGACGCATCAGGAAGCCGACCGCGAACACGGCGGCCGATTTCAGGAATTCCGCAGTGGCATTCCCGCTCGGGAAAAACTGGCTGGCGAAATAAATGGAAGCGAAGGAATAGACGTAGAAGTCAAACCATTCCACCAGGTTGCCGGACGAGGCGCTGATGATGGCGAAAACGCGCTTGCGCCGCTCCTCGGTGCTGTATTGCGGCTGCGGGGGTTCGTGCATGTTCATGCTGTTCTCCTGAAATATTATTCTTGGGTGGGTATGGGATCAGCATCGCATACTGCCCGCGCGGCCGCATCCGCAACTCTGGCGCGGCCTGCTCCGTAAAACTACGGAGAACGCCCACATCCCGCTGCACAGCTGTTATTGTTTGCTTATTTACCCCCGGAGTAAGCATGTTCCCCCTGTTCAAGCCGCATCACTGGCGCAGAGCCCTGGCCGCCGCCGGCGCGCTGGCCCTGATCGTGGTGTCGGGGAACTGGGCCGAGCAGCGCGAACTGCAGGCCAAGATGGAAGCCTTGCGCCAGGCCAGCGCGGCCCACGTCCTCGGTCTGCGCGGACTGGTGGAGAAACACGATTTCCTGCCTTACGCGGCGGCGCGCCATCCGGAAGTGCAGCATCTGCTGAACGCCCCCGGCGACACGGCACTGCGCACGCGCGTCAACGCCTACTTCGCCGACCTGCAAAGCACCACCGGCGCGGCCGCGCTCTACCTGGTCGACCGCAATGGCATGACGCTGGCCTCCAGCAACTGGAACACGCCATCCAGCTTCGTCGGCGAGTCCTACCGCCAGCGGCCGTATTTCGAGGACGCGCTCAAAGGCCGGCGCGGCCTGTTCTACGGCCTCGGCCTGACCACCGGCCAGGCCGGCCTGTTCATCGCCGAACCGGTGCGGGCAGGCGCCGGGGTGCTGGGCGTGGCCGTGGTCAAGATCAGCCTCGATCCGCTCGAACGCGTGTGGCGGCACAGCGCCTATCCGGTAGTGCTGCGCGACAGCCACGGCATCGTGTTCCTGAGCGCGGTGCCGGAGTGGCTGTTCCACAGCATCGCGCCGGTTTCCGATGCCGACAGCCAGTGGATCCGCGCCCACGGCCAGTACGGACTGCGCACCCGCTTCGATCTGCTGCCGTGGACCATCACCGCGGGCAAAGGCACGCCGGGCTACACCTTTAAAACCCCGCTACAGGGGCGCGGCGCGAACTTGCTGGCGCTCGATACGCCGCTGCCAGAACTGGGCTGGACCCTCACCGTCACCGAGGACATGCGCGACGTGCAGCAGGCGAAACAGGCGGCCCTGGCGCTGGCCACCCTGGCCGTCGCCCTGCTGCTGCTGGCCGTGCTGTACTGGCGGCTGCGCGAGCGCCGTTACGCGGAGCAGCGGACGGCGCGGCTGGAGCTGGAACACCGGGTGGAAGAACGCACCCGCGACCTGCAGGAAGCACACGCCTTCCGCAAGGCGATGGAAGACTCGCTGCTGGTCGGCATCCGCGCGCGCGACCCGGAGGGCAAAATCATCTACGTCAATCCCGCGCTGTGCGCCATCGTCGGCTACAGTGCCGAGGAACTGCTGGGCCGCTACCCGCCCTACCCGTACTGGCACCCGGAGGATCTGGAAAAGCAGGCGCGCGAAAGCGACGAGGCCTTGCAGGGCCGCGCCGCGCCCAGCGGCTTCGAATCGCGCATCCGCCACAAGGATGGCCACGACGTCATCACCATGGTCTACACCGCGCCGCTGATCGATACCGATGGCGTGAACCGGGGCTGGCTCAGCTCGGTGGTGGACATCACCGCGCAAAAGCAGGCCGAAGCCCGCCAGCGCGACCAGGAGGTCCGCTTGCAGCGCAGCGCCCGCCTGGCCAGCGTCGGCGAAATGGCATCGACCCTGGCGCATGAACTCAACCAGCCGCTGATGGCGCTGTCCAATTTTGCCGTGGCGGCGCGCGCGCTGGCCGGCCGTGCTTCGCCGGACATGCTGGCCGGGGCGCTGGACGACATCATCGAACAAGCCAAGCGCGCCAGCGAGATCGTGCGGCGGGTGCGCGCCCTGATCAATCCCCAGCGCGGCCATTTTGAAACCTTTGCCGTCGAAGACATCATCCTGCACGCGGAGGCCTTGCTGAAACCCGAATTGCAGCGCAACGGCGTCACGCTGCAGCTGTCGATGGAGAACCCGGCGGTACAGGTGCGCGGCGACAAGGTACTGCTGGAACAGGTGCTGGTCAACCTGATCCACAACGCCCTGCACGCCATGCAGGAGCTGCCGCGCCAGCGCCGCTGCATCTCGCTGACCAGCCAGCGCAGCGGTCCCTGCCTGCGGATCGCGGTCAGCGACCAGGGACCGGGCATTCCGAAAGACCAGCTGGAACAGGTGTTCGCGCCCTTCTTCACCACCAAGCCCGATGGGCTGGGCCTGGGGCTCAACATCTGCAGAACCATCATCGAAGCCCACAGCGGTATCATGACGGTCGAAAATCGCGATGGCGGTGGCGCCACGTTCTCCTTCACTCTTCCTATCGTGCCATGAAAGACGCTCCCCTTACCCTGTACGTCGTCGACGACGACGAAGCGCTGCGCCGCTCGCTGCTGCTCCTGCTGTTCTCACAGGGACTGGCGGTGCAGGCGTTTGAATCGGGCGAAGCGTTTCTCGATGCGGTCGACCTGCGCCAGCCGGGCTGCGTGATCCTCGATTTGCGCATGGGCGCCATGAGCGGGCTGGCGGTGTTCGACCACCTGCGCAGCCAGCATAGCCCGCTCGTGACCTTGTTCCTGTCCGGCCACGGCGACATTCCAACGGCGCTGGAAGCGGTGCGGCGCGGCGCCTACGACTGGGTGACCAAACCGGATACCCAGCAGCTGCTCGACAAGCTGCCCGCAGCCATCGCCGAGGCGCGCGCACGCGGCCAGGCGTTGCGCATGTGGGAAGAGCTGACGGCGCGCGAACGCGAAGTCGCGCGTCTGGTGGGACTGGGCCAGCCGAACAAGGAAATCGCCCGCGTGCTGGTGCCGCCGTGCGGCCCGCGCTCGGTCGAAACCCATCGCGCCAACATCTTCAGCAAGCTGCAGTGCGCGAACGACAATGAACTGGGGCGCTGGCTGGCAGCGCATCCGTGGCTGGAGTGAGTCCACCAGCCCGCCCCCTCAACCCGGGTCAGATGTGCACGCAAATCAAAAATAAGATATGATGCTCATCATGCAGACGAAACTTAGCAAAAGCACAGCCAAAAGCCGTAAGGAAATATCGCACGACCGCATCCTTGAAGTAGCGGCGCGCGCCATCCGTCGCAGCGGTTATGACGGCACGGCGGTGGCGGACATCATGAAGGAAGCCGGCTTGACCCATGGCGGTTTCTACGCCCACTTCGCCTCGCGTGATGCCCTGTTGGCCGAAGCGGCCGACCGCGCGGGAGCCGATTCGGTCGCGCTGGCTGCGCGCGTGGTGGCGGCTGCGCCGCCCGGACAGGCGCTGCAGGCGATCATGCAGGCCTATCTGTCGCCCGAGCATATCGCGGCGATTGAGCATGGATGCCCGGTGTCGGCGCTGGGATCGGAAATGCCGCGCCAGTCGCCCGAAGTACGGCATGCCGCTACGCTGCACATCAAGGAGATGATCGATCTGATCGCGCGTCAGCTCCCGGGCTGGGGCAAACAGGAGACGCACGAACAGGCGATGGCATTGCTATGCGCGCTGATCGGCACCACCATGATCGCGCGCGCGGTCGACGATCCCGCCTTGTCCGACGCCTTGTGCGCAGCGACGATGAAGCAGTTCAACCCTGCGGCCAAGTAAGCTGATCGGCCGCTTTTTTTTAACACAAAATATGATAACCATCATATTTCAAGCCTGCCAGCGGGCCAGGGAAAACCATGAAAGCACTCATCCTGAAAAGTTACGGTGGACTCGATAAAGTCGAATTCGCCGAGATGCCGAAGCCGGCGCTCAAGCCCGATGAAATACTGGTGCAGGTCCACGCGGCCGGGCTCAATCCGATCGATTACATGATCCCCAAGGGGACGTTCAAGCCCATCATGCCGATCCAGTTGCCGCAGGTAGTGGGCAGCGATCTGGCCGGTATTGTGGTCGAAGCAGGAAGCCGGGTGACGCGCTTCAAACCGGGCGACGCGGTATTCGCCAGTATCTTCGACCTCCCTGGCGGCAGCCTGGCCGAATTCGCCGCGGTGCCGGAATACGCCGCCGCGCACAAGCCCCCCAACCTCAGCTTTGTCCAGGCGGCCGCCATTCCCATGGTCGGGCTGACCTCCTGGCAGGCGATGCACGAACGGATGCAGCTCAAGCCCGGCCAGAAAGTGTTTATCCCGGCGGGGTCCGGCGGCATCGGCACGTTCGCCATCCAGCTGGCCAAACATCTGGGGGCGATCGTGGGGACCACGACCAGCGGCGGCAACGTGGAACTGGTGCGCAGCCTCGGTGCGGACGAGGTGGTGGACTACAAAAAACACAACGCCGAGCAGGTGCTGCGGGACTACGACGCCATCCTGGGCACGCTCAGGGGCGACGCGCTGGAAAAGTCATTGACGATCCTGAGGCCGGGCAGCCGGGTGGTCTCGCTGATCGGGCCGCCAGACGCTGCCTTCGCCCGGGCACGCGGGATGAACTTCCTCATGAAAACCGTGTTTAGCCTCCTGAGCGCAAAGATCATCCGTCGTGCCAGGAAGCACGCCGCCAGCTACGCCTTCATGTTCGTCCGTCCCGATGGCAGCCAGCTTGCCGAGATCGGCAAGCTGCTGGCCGATGAACGCATCCGCCCGGTGATTGATGCGGTGTTCCCGTTTGCGCAGGCGAAGGATGGGCTGGCATATCTGGAACAAGGCCGCGCAAAAGGCAAGCTGGTGGTGCAGATACGGCAATAACGGCAGGCTCCTCAAATGAATACGAAAGGAATAGCGATGACTACCTCAAAGGTTGTATTGGTCACCGGCGTCTCATCCGGTATCGGCCGCGAGACCGCCGGGCAATTTGCCCGGCGCGGCTGTGCCGTATTCGGCACTGTCCGCAATCTTGCCAAGGCAACGCCGTTGCCCGGGGTGACCCTGATCGAGATGGACGTACGCGACAGCGATTCGGTGCGGCGCGCCATTGCTGACGTGATTGGCCGCGCCGGCCGCATCGATGTGCTGGTGAATAACGCCGGGATGAATATGACCGGCGCCGTGGAGGAAACCACGATTGCCGAGGCGCTTGCCTTATTCGAGACCAACTTCTTCGGCATCATGCGCACCATACAGGCGGTGTTGCCGCATATGCGCGAACAGCGCGCGGGGAAAATCGTCAACGTGAGTTCGGTGCTGGGCTTCCTGCCGGCCCCCTTCATGGGCTTGTACTCGGCTTCGAAACACGCGGTCGAAGGACTATCCGAATCGCTGGATCACGAGGTGCGCCAATTCGGCATTCGCGTGACGCTGGTGGCCCCGGCATATGCCAGGACCAGCCTGGAGGCCAACTCACCGGTGGCAAAATCCCCGCTCGCCGCCTACGACCGCGAGCGCGACGCGGTTGCAACCGCAGTTGCGCGCGACATCGGCAAAGCCCCCGCGCCGGATGGCGTGGCGGCAGCCATCGTCGAAGCAGCCCTGGGCAAGTGGCGCATGCGCAATACGCCACCAGGCCAGGCAGCGCTGCTGAGCAAATTGCGCCGCTTCATGCCCGCCGGCCCCGTGGACGCGAGCTTGCGCAAACAGTTCGGGCTTGGCTGATTGGCGGTATAGCCTCATCACGGCTTGCCGTCCATGGCGCGCAGGCGCGCGCGGCAGCGCTCGACGCAGATGCGCAAGGCCTGTTCCACGATGTCGCGCTGGCGCTCGAAGCGCTGGCTCGGCATCACCACCGAAATCGCCAGCATCACGCCCTGATGCGCGCCCACCGGCAAGCCGATGGCGCTCTTGCCCAGCGCGTGCTCTTCCCTGTCGTAGGCAAAGCCCCCGGCCCGGATCGCATCGAGCTGCAGCTTCAGCGCCGCCATATCGGCCACCGTGTTCCCGGTCAGCTTTTGCAGCGGCCCGTCGCCGTACAGGGCGCTGACTTCGCCGTCGCTCAGGCCGGCCAGCAGCGCCTTGCCGCTCGACATGGTGTAGGCCGGATAAATCGCCCCCACCGACGGCAGCGCGCGCTCCGGCTGGTCGGACAGGAAGCGGTCCATGAACAGCACTTCGCCCGAACTCAGCGTGGACAGGTCGATGGTTTCATGGGTGGCCTCGAACAGCTGGTACAGCGCCCCGCGCAATTCCTGGGCGATGCCCGAGCCCGGCAATTCCCCCAGCCGCCGCAAGCCCCAGCCCGGCCGCACGCCGCCGGCGCCGGCCTGTACCAGATGCGCCATTTCCAGCGCATCGACGATGCGCTGCACGGTGGAACGCGCCAATCCGGTGGCGTTGGCCAGCTTGCCCAGGCTCAGCCCGTCCGGTTGGGCGCTCACCTCGCGCAAGATCGCGGCGGCCCGGGCAATGACTTGTATTCCTTCCATCGATTTCTCCATTCCAGCAAACTGTACCGCATCGTGATACATTACTGTACCGCCTGACGATACAATAATATTATGCCACGGAAATATATCGCCCCCCACTCGCCTTTTTACATTGTCATGCTCGGCCTGCTGTCGGCGTTGCCGCCGCTGGCCATCGACATGGGCCTGCCCGCCATTCCGGCGCTGGAGTCGGCTTTCCACATCGGCATCGGCCAGGCCACTCGCACCCTGACCGTGTTCCTGCTGGGATTCTCGGTCGGGCCGATCCTGTTCGGCCCGCTATCCGACCGTTACGGCCGCAAGCCGGTGCTGCTGCTCGGACTGGGCTTGTTCTCACTGGCTTCGCTGGCCTGTGCCTGCGCCGGGCAGATCGCCAGCCTGTTGCTGCTGCGCTTGCTGCAGGGCGTCGCCGCCGGCGCGGCGGCGACCTTGCCGGCCGCCATCGTGCGCGACGTGTACACCGGCCATGCCGCGCTGTCGCGCCAGTCCTACGTGGCGCTGGTCAATGCGGTGGCGCCGCTGGTGGCGCCGTTGCTGGGCGCCAGCCTGCTGGCGTTCGGCAGCTGGCGTCTGATCTACGGCTGCCTGGGCGTGATCGGCCTGGTGCTGCTGGCGCTGGGCGCGCTGGGTTACCGGGAAACCCGGCCGCAGCACGACACGCAGCAGAATGTCTTCCGCGCGGCGCTCTCGGCCTACGGCCGGGTCCTGCGCGACAAGCACTATCTGGTGCATGCGGGGCTGCTGGCGGCCTCGTTCGGCACCATGTTTGCCTACATCACCGGCTCCTCGGCCGTGTTCATCGACATGCTGGGCGTATCAAGCACCGCCTACGGCGCGCTGTTCGCGCTGACCGCCGCCGGCACCATCGCCGGCGCGGCGGCCGGCGCCAGGCTGGCCCATCGCTGGGAAGCGGGCCTGCTGCTGGGCTACGCCGTCATCGCCTCCGCCGTGGTTTGCGGCGCGCTGCTGACTGCCTCCCTGTGCGGCGCCAATTCGGTGGCCATGGTCGCCGCCTGCGTCCTGTTGAGCAATGTGTGCGCAGGCATCGTCATGCCCAACGCCACGCACCAGGCGCTGGCCACGGTCGGCAAGGTGGCGGGCAGCGCCTCGGCCTTGCTGCGCTCCATCCAGATGCTGGCCGGCGCCAGCGCTGGCGCCCTGATCGGTGTCTTCGCGGGTAATCAGCTGTCCGTGATGGCGGCCGTGATGACGCTGTATGCCGTGCTTGGCCTGCTGTTCTTCTGGATACGCCGGGCGTTTGTTAGTGCCTGTGCTGGTGATGAATGTCCGGATAGTGCTTGTGAGAGTGCGACATAGCAGCGTGATGATGGCGATGGGCATGCGGCTCAACACCGTCCCACTCGAAGTCATGCTCGTGCTGGTGATGCTCGTCGTGACTATGCGCATGGTTGTGATCGAGCGGTTCATGCTGATGCTCGTGCTCATGCGTTTCGGTCAGGTGCAGCCAGATGCCGCCCGCCATCAACGCCACGGCCAGCCAGAAGGTCAGCGCCGGGCGCTCGCCCAGCATGACTAAAGAAATCGCCGCGCCAACGAAAGGCGCGGCCGAAAAATAAGCGCCAGTGCGCGCCGTTCCGAGATGACGCAAGGCCAGCACAAACAGCACCAGGCTCAAGCCGTAGCCGCCCAGGCCGATGACACCAGCGGCCAGCGCCGTGCGCAACGGCGGCATGGCGGCGCCCAGCAAGCCGGCCACGCCAAGATTGACCGTGCCCGCCACCAGCCCTTTAATGCAGGCGATCTGCACCGCATCGCTGGCCGACACCTTGCGGGTGAGGTTGTTGTCGATAGCCCAGCACAAGCAAGCGCCGACAATCGCTAGCGCGCCCCATGGCACACCCAGCGCCGCCTGCTGCTCCCATGACAGCAGCACGCCGGCCGCAACAATCAGCAGCATGCCAAGGAAAATGCCCCGGTCAAAGTTCTCCCTGAAGACAAACCAGGCCAGCAAGGCAGTCAGCACGCCCTCCATGTTCAGCAGCAGCGATGCGGTCGATGCTGGCGTGGACAGCAAGCCCGTCATCAGCAGCACCGGCCCTGCCACACCGCCGGTCAGAATGGCGCCGCCCAGCCAGGGCGCGTCCTTTGCGGTCAGGCCGGCTTCACCGCCCTGCTCCGAGCGGCGCGCCAGCCTGCGCATCAGATAAAACGCCAACAGGCCCACGCCGCTGCCCATGTACAGCATGCCCGCCAGCGCTACCGGCGACAGCTGGCCGGCCAGCGACTTGGCAAACGGCGTGCTGGCGCCGAACAAGGCCGCCGCCAGCAAGGCATAGATCACACCCCGATTCATCATTTCCTCCACTGGCGGTAACCGTTATCATCCACCTTCATTTTACCAGCGAGGCGTCGGCGTCGTTACGGTGCATGAGGCGGTACAGCAAAGGCAGTACCAGCAAGGTCAACGCGGTCGACGACAGGATGCCTCCGATCACCACGGTCGCCAACGGACGCTGTACCTCGGCGCCGGTGCCGGTAGCCAGCGCCATCGGCACGAAGCCGAGCGAAGCTACCAGCGCCGTCATCAGCACCGGCCGCAGCCTCGTCAATGCGCCGGCAGTCACGGCGTGGTCCAGTGCCATGCCCTCTTCGCGCAATGAGCGGATATACGAGATCATCACCAGTCCGTTCAGCACCGCCACGCCTGAGAGAGCAATGAAGCCCACCGCAGCCGAGATCGACATGGGAATGCCGCGCATCGCCAGGGCAAGAATGCCGCCCGTCAGCGCGAATGGAATGCCGGTAAATACCAGCAAGCCATCCTTGACGTTGTTGAACATGACGAACAACAGCGTGAAGACCAGAAACAGCGCCAGCGGAACCACGATCCGCAATCGGCGGGTGGCCGATTGCAGCTGTTCAAACGTGCCGCCCCACGTCGTCCAGTAGCCAGACGGGATCTTGACGCTGCGGGTCATCGCCGCCTCGGCTTCGGTCACAAAGCTGCCGATGTCGCGGCCAGTGACGTTGGCACTGATCACAATGCGGCGTTTGCCGTTTTCGCGGCTGATCTGGTTGGGGCCTGGTGCGAAGTCCAGCGTCGCCACTTCGCTCAACGGAATAAACGAGGTCGCCGCGCCACTTTTTCCGGGCAGCGAAATCGGCAAGCGGCGCAAGGCGTCAAGATCGCTACGCAGGCTTTCCGGCAGCCGCACCAGAAGATTGAAACGGCGGTCGCCCTCGAACATGAGGCCGGCTTCACGCCCGCCAGTCGCAATCGCCAGGGCATCCTGCACGTCGCCGATGTTCAGGCCGTAGCGCGCGGTCTTCTCACGGTCGATTTGTACCGTCAGCATCGGCAGGTCGCCGGTTTGCTCCACCTTGACTTCCGTGGCGCCAGGGATGCGCTGCAGGACGCCGGCAATTTTCTTGCCGGTGTCGGACAGCACATCCATATCGTCGCCGTAGATTTTGACCGCGACGTCGCTGCGCACCCCGGAGATCAGCTCATTGAACCGCAACTGGATCGGTTGCGAGAATTCATAGGCGTTGCCGACATGCTTCCCGGCCTCCTGCCTGATTTCGGCCACCAGTTCATCGCGGGTTTTCCTCGGCTTCGGCCACTGCGATTCCGGCTTGAACATGATGTAGCCGTCCGAGATATTCGGCGGCATCGGGTCCGATGCGATTTCCGCCGTGCCGGTACGGGCAAACACGCGCTCGATTTCGGGGAACCTGGCTTTCAGGCCTGCTTCCAGCTTCTGCTGCATTTCCAACGATTGGCTCAGGCTGGTGCCGGGAATGCGCAAGGCCTGAATCGAGATATCGCCTTCATTCAGATTCGGTACAAATTCGCTGCCCATACGGGTAGCCAACAGGCCGCACAGCACGATCAGCACCACCGCGCCGGTAATCACTGGCAGTGCATTATCCATCACCCTGGCCAGCAGCGGCTCGTACGCGTTCCGCGCCAACGCCATCAGGCGGTTTTCCTTTTCCGCCACGCGTTTGCCGATGAACAAGGCCACCGCCGCAGGGATAAAGGTCATGGACAGAATCATGGCGCCCAGCAGTGCCGCCACCACAGCAAAGGCCATCGGGTGGAACATCTTGCCTTCCACGCCAGCCAGCGCGAAGATCGGCAGGTACACCACCATGATGATCAGCTGACCGAACAACAGCGGGCGGCGCGCCTCTCTGGCGGCGGCAAAGACTTCGTCAAAGCGCTCGCGCAAGGTCAGCTCGCGCTTGCGCTGTTCCTGCGCGTGCGCCAGACGGCGCACACAGTTTTCGACGATGACCACCGCGCCATCGATGATGATGCCGAAGTCCAGCGCGCCCAGACTCATCAGATTGGCGCTGACCTTGTAAGTCACCATGCCGGTGAAGGTGAACAACATGGCCAGAGGAATCACCATGGCCGTGATGATGGCGGCACGTATGTTGCCGAGGAAGAGGAACAGGATGGCGATGACCAGCACCGCGCCCTCCAGCAGATTCTTCTTCACAGTCGCGATGGCCTTGTCGACCAATACGGTACGGTCATAGACCGGCACGGCCTTGACGCCCGCCGGCAGCGAACGATTGACCGCCTCCATGCGCCTGGCGACCGCCTGCGAGACCACACGGCTGTTTTCGCCGATCAGCATGAATACCGTGCCCAGCACTACTTCACGGCCGTTCTCGGTCGCCGCACCGGTACGCAGTTCACGGCCAACGGCGACTTCCGCCACATCGCGCACGCGGATCGGCACGCCTTGAACGTTGTTCAGGATGGTGTTGCGGATATCGTCCAGCGTGCGCACCTGGCCCGGCGCGCGGATCAGAAATTGCTCGCCCTTGCGCTCGATGTAGCCGGCGCCGACGTTATTGTTATTGCGGTCGATCGCCCCCACCACATCTTTGAGCGTCAGGCCATAGGAACTGAGCTTCACCGGATCCGGCGTAATGTGATACTCCTTGGCGTAGCCGCCTATCGAGTTGATCTCGGTGACGCCTTCCACTTGCCGCAACTGCGGCTTGATGATCCAGTCCTGAATCTCGCGCAGGTCGGTGGGCGTGTATGGCGTGCCATCCGGTTTTCTGGCATGCGGTTCGCTTTCCACGGTCCACAGGTAGATCTCGCCCAAGCCGGTCGAGATCGGCCCCATCATGGGCACCACGCCCTGCGGCAGGTTCGCCCTCGCCTCCTGCAGGCGCTGATTGACCAGCTGGCGCGCGAAATAGATGTCGGTGCCGTCCTTGAAGATGACCGTCACTTGCGACAGTCCGTAGCGCGACAGCGAGCGGGTCTGCTCCAGATGCGGCAGGCCGGCCATCACAGTCTCGATCGGAAAGGTGACACGCTGCTCGACTTCCAGCGGCGAATAGCCATTGGCGCTGGTGTTGATCTGCACCTGCACGTTGGTAATGTCAGGCACTGCGTCGATCGGCAGCCGCTGATAGTTGTAGACGCCAATGGCGGCCATGCCAAGCGCAGCCAGCATAACCAGCCATCGGTGAGCGATGGCCGATTGAATAATCCGTTCAAACATGGTGGGTTCCTTCCTCAGTCCTCGTGTCCGGCGCTGCCTTTGCCCTGCTCGGCTTTCACCACGAAGCTGCCGCTCGCCGCGTACCGGGCGGCGGCCGGCAGGCCCTCGACGATTTCAACCAGCTTGCCATCGTTGATGCCTGTCTTTACCGGCTGAGCCTTGAAGCCTTTTTCAACTCTGACGTACACCACAGACTTGCCATCCACCGTTTGCACGGCGTCGGCAACGACGGCGACCGGCACCTGCTTTTCGCCACGGGTCAGCGAGGCATTCACAAACAAGCCAGGACGCCAGGCCATATCCGGGTTGGCAATCACGACACGGGCCTTGGCGGTACGGGTTTGCTCGCCCAGCAGGTTGCCTACATAGCTGACCTTGCCCGTGGTGGAAGTGTCGTTGGCGGAGGAGGTGATTTTGACGGTTTCGCCGACGCGTACAGATTCCAGATCTTTGGGCGTCACCACAATTTCCACCCAGACGCTGGACAGGTCGGACAGCAGGAACACATTGGCATCCTCTTTAACCGCCTCGCCCTGGGCGATATGCTTCTCCAGAACGATGCCGTTGAATGGCGCCCGCAGCACATAGCGGTTCAGCGCACCTTCCGCCTCCCCTGCTCCCAGCGCGGACAGCTTGGCGCGCGCCGACTGGGCGGCGATCTCGGCCTCCTGCAGCGCGGTCTGGGCTTGCAGATAGTCCTGCTCTGCCGAGATCTTGTCCTCCCACAGTTTTTTCTCGCGCTGGAAAGTCAGCTGGGCCAGCCCGAGGCGTTTTTGCGCGGCCAAAGAAGCGCTGCGCAACTCCGCCAGCATGGGACTGGAGATCACCGCCAGAACCTGGCCTTTCCGCACGCTCTGGCCCAGGTCGGCGGATACCGATTCCGCCACACCCGGCGTGCGCGGGACGATATGCGCTGTCAGGTCTTCGTTGAAGCGGATTTCGCCCGGCAGCTGGATCACATTGCCCATGGCGGCGCTTCCGGCTTCGGCGATGGCGATGCCTGCGGCCTGGATCTGTTTCGCATTCATCACGATCACACCGTCCTCGCCGGCATGGCCGCCGCCTTGTTCCGCGTGCGGGACGGGAGCGGCGTCTTTTTTCCAGAACAAGATGGTCGCGCCCAACACGACGCCGATCAGCATGATCAGCATGATCAGCAAGGCCGAAGTTCGCGCATTTTTATCAGAATTGAATTTCATTTTGTATTCCTGTCAGTCGGTTTTTACGGCGACAAAGCGCTCCAGATCGGCTAGCGCGCGATAACGTGCGGAGAGCGCACTCAGGTACTGAGCGCGGCTTTGGAACAGCGTGCGCTGGGCATCCAGCACGTCGATGAAACCGAACTTGCCCAGCTCGAAGCCCATCACCGCGGCATCAAAGGCGCTTTGCGCTGCCGGCAGGATTTCCCTGCGCATGCTGTCAATCTGTTCCTGCGAGATCAGGGCGCGCTGATGGGCGTCCGCCAGGGCCTGCGTCGCCTTCAGATATGCGACTTCGGCGTCGGTCCGGGCTTTGTCTGCGCGGCGCAATGCGGACAGCAGGTTGCCTTGACCGCGATTCAGCAGCGGCAGCGGAATCGACACGCCCACCACGGTTTGCGAAGCGTTCGTCATGCTGTCCTTCTTTTTGCCCAGCGTGAGCGTCAGGTCAGGGATGCGCTCCGTCCTGGTCAGATTGACTTGCGCCTCTTCGCGTGCGATCTGCATGCGTGCGCGCTGCATTTGCGGCGACTGCTCCAGCCGCGCTTGCAACTCCGGCAGGGATGGAATCGCCGTGAGATTGATTTCAGGCGCGACCAGCGGCCGCTCTTCCGGCTGCGTGCCGCCCCAGCAGGCCGCCAGACGGCGCCTGGCCAGCGCGGCATCTGCCAGCGCCTGCGACAGTTCCAGGCGAGCAACAGCCTCGGCCACGCCCGACCGCTTGTGCTCCAGCGGCGAAATCTTGCCCGCCGCAACGCGCCGGCCGGCGGCGTTGGTAGCCTTGCCCGCCAGGCTCAACGACTCCCTGGCCAGCGCGACGTGCTCCTGTGCCGTCAACGCTTCCAGATACGCAGCCGTGACGTTCGCACGCAGCTCGGCCGCCGCGACGCCGGCCTCGCCGCGTGCCAGAGCCTGATCCTGATCGGCCAGTTTGATGCGCGCGCCGCGCTTGCCGCCCAGCTCGATAGGCTGGCTGAGTTGATAGGTGTCTGTGCGGCCGCTGGTCGAGGAAGCGCCCTCGCGCAGCAGCGACAGCTCCGGATTGGGCCGCAAACCGGCCTGCAGGCGGGCGCCTTCCGCGATGGCCACATTCAGGGCGGTCGACCGCAATTCAGGGCTGGCGGACAAACTCATGGCGACCGCCTGCTCCAGCGTCAAAGGCTCGGCGGCGCGGGTACTAAAGGGGATGAGCTGCGCCAGCAGGACAGCCGCTCCCAGGACAAAATGTCGGGATTGCATGGATAACTCCGAAAAAATTAGACGAAGAAATCCGGCGGCGTGCAGCGCCCCGCGCCCGTAGTCAGGCGCCAGTCAGACTGATGAAAAGATGAACGATTACAACCGCCGGAGTTAAGCGGCGGCGGCCCACTGAGGGCGTTCCGGCGGAGCGGTGTAGTACGAGGAGAGGATAAGTTCGGTGGATACCGGAGCAGCTTCGGCGCCCCGGGGATGCGCGATGCCGTCAAAGCTGGCGATCGACAGCGTGCCATGCGCACACGAAGCGCAGTGCGAATGGGCCGACGTTTTCTTTGCGTCGGAAGGATTTTCTTTCAGCGCCGAAGCGACTTCGTCCGAAGCATTGGTATCGGGATGATGGCCCCAATGATCGGCTGCGCTGCCCGTCTCATGCGTGCAATAGGCCGCCACCACGCTCCAGCTAAACTGCAGCGCGAGTAATGTGACCAGCAGGATGAGAGTACGGCGGACCATGGGCTCAGTATATCACGCTGAACGATTCGGGCCGCCGCGCAAGCAGATCAGACAGACGCTGAAGAGCCGCCTGCAAGCGTCCACGGACTTTGATGCTGCCCAGAGAGATCCGGATTGCATTCACCGAGCCGCCACCAGTTGCGAAGGCCTGCGCCGGCGTGACTGCTATGCCTTCGCTATCGGCTACCCGCGCAAGCTGCGAGGCGTTCCAATACGCCGGCAACTCCAGCCATACGTGCAGGCCGTCTCCCGCGCCGCCGTACCGTCCGGCCAGGATATCCCGAGCCATCCGGTGGCGCAGGCGCGCCTCTTTGCGTACGCCTGCCATCAATCCATAGGCCGAACCGTCGAGTATCCATTGCGTGGCCAGAGCAGCCGTCAAAGGCGCTGCCATGAGCGCAAACGATCTTAGCGCGACCAGAAAACGTTCGCGCTCGTGCGGATCGCGTATCAGCACGAAGGCGACACGCAAGCCGGGCGTCAGGCATTTCGACAGGGTTGAGATGTAGTACACCTGTTCCGGGGCAAACCTGGCAATGGGCGGCGGCGGGGCCTCGGCCAGGAGCCAGTAAGGATCGTCCTCGACGATGCGGACATTGCAGCGCTGCGCGATGCCGGCGAGTTCCTTGCGCCGGCGTTGTGGAATGGTGATGGCGGTCGGGTTCTGTAATGTCGGATTGAGGTAGACCAGCCGAGGCTGGTACTGGCGGCACGCCTCCTCAAGCATCTCCGGCACCATTCCATGCTGGTCCGCCGCCACCGCAACGACGCGGCGGCCGAATTGGCTTGCAGCGGCAAGCAAGCCGGGATAACTCATTGGCTCTGCCAGGATAACCTCGCCCGGCGCCGTCAGCGCGAGGATCAATGCAGCGATCGCCGCTTGCGCCCCCGGACACACCACTATCTGCCGGCCATCCAGCTGACCAAACATCGGTTCAAGCCATTGGGCGCCAGCCTTGCGGTCGGAGTCGCTTCCCCCGGCCAGGTGGTAAGTCATCAGCAATTCATTATCTGCCCGCATCAGTACTTGAGACAGACCCTGTTTCAACATATCGTCGAAGTCGACGCCATCCGGCGGTGGCGGCGTATTCATACTCAGGTCGAGGATCGGGGTCAATTCGGCCTTGGGCGCCGCGACATACGTGCCGCGAGCGCCGCGGCCCTCCAGCAAATTGCGGCGCCTGGCTTCGTCGTATGCGCGCGTGACCGTCGTCAGATCGACGTCCAGCCACGCTGCCAACTGGCGCTGCGGAGGCAGACGGTCACCCGGCTGCAGCGATCCGTCCGCCACCGCCGCCTGCAACGCATCCGCAATCCGCAAGAAACGCGGCCCGCCGTGCGCGGCCAGTCGCGGCAACCAGATGGGCAAAACTTCGTCTTGTATGGTTTTCAACTGGGACAATTTGTCTCAATGTATGGAAATTGCTTTCCAGTAGTATGCCTTTATAAAGATAGCCTGGAAATACTCAAAATGGTGGATTGGATCCCTGTAGTCTTCGTTACGTTCAAGTTTCTCGTGCTGGCCACGGGCATGTTCTTCGCCATCAAGTGGCATTACGATCAGGGCAAGAAGGGAAAGGACCAGCAGGCGGTGCTGCGCGCCAGCGGCAAGGTGGCGGCGGCCTTCATGCTGTCGCTCCTGGGCCTGGGGCTCGTTACCTTCTTCCTGATCAGGATGCTCGGCATGGACCTGACCTTCCCATAATCCTTCCCCGATGCGGCTATCGGCGGTGAACGCCGACGTCCCCTATCGAACCGGCGCCGCCTTGGCGTACATCGGCCGCTGGCCCGGCAGCATTGGCGTCGGTGGCGGCGTTTGGCCGTCTACGCGGTTGAACAACACGTTGTCGAACCATGGCATGCTGAAGCGCCTGGCGTCCGCGCCAGCCAGCAGACCCGCCATGCCTTGTCCATAGGTGGCATCGTCGGCCTGCAACACCGCTTTGCCATCGAGGAAGCCGGTCAGGTGCGAGCCCTCGAAACGCAGCTTGAGGTGGTGCCACTGCCCAGCGGCGATACCCTGAATGCGGGCCGTGGCAAGGTTTTTTTCTCCGCCTTCGTCGGTATCGTTGGACGCTTTGATCAGCGCTTGCTGTTCAGCGTCGCCCACCAGCGCCTTTTTGTTTTCCTTGCCGCGTATTACCGTCAGGCGCAACGCGCCAGCATCATCCAGTTGCAGGAAATAGCCTTTCGGGACAGAGCCGTAACCGGTGCCGACGTGGTTGATACGCCCCATCACCGCGGCGCTCTCCCCCTGGCCAAGATAGACATCCGCGCTGACTTCGTAATCCTGCCACTTGTCGTCGCCGATGATGGTGTACGGTTGCCAGTCCGGCGCCCATGACATCGACGGCGCCGGCACGGACTGGCGCAGGCAGCGTCCCCTGTTTTTACCCGGGCAATCCGTCAGTTCGAAGGCGCCGCTGATGTCCGCGAAGTAGCGCGGCAGATAGCCCCATTGCTGCGGCTTGTCGTACTGCTCGAAGGTTTCGTAGTACGGCAACGGGAACGCCGTTTGCGGGCCGGCGGCGACGGTGCCTTTGGTCTGCCCGCGCGTCGTGGTCAGCGAATACACGGCGTTCGGCTCCAGCGTGACCGTCACGCTGCCATTGACCGGCTTTAAGTCCGCCTGACGCATGAAATACGCCTCGGGCGTCGTGCGCCATACCGCCAGCGCGCCTTTGGCGAGGCCGCCGCCGATGGCAAAGCTCAACTGCTGTGGCGCCGTCGCCCCTTTGGTCTCGATAATGACACTGAAGTCCTTCGAAGGCGCTTTGAGCGTGACATAACTGCCGCCGCCGGCCAGCTTGCCGCTGCCGCCGGCCAGGTAAGTCCAGCCCGCCTCGCTGAACTGGCCGTAATGGGCATAGCCCCACAGCGCCGGGTTGATTTCAATGTGCTGGCTCCACGGCCAGTTGGCACGCACTGCGGCTTCCTTTTCGCCGTTATACGGTTCCAGCGTGTACAAGCCGCCGATGCCATACCAATTGACGATCTTGGTCACGCCACTGCTGACAAAGTTGTCGTTGAACGCTTGCACAATGCTGATCAGACCGTCGTAGCCAGCCTTGTACACATGCTGTTCGGTATTCCAGATGGGCTTGCCCATGTCCGCCGCCAGCTTGCGTACATCGTTGGGCACCACCGACTCCGGCGCATTGATGTGGGCGCCGATGATATCGATGCCGGCGCGCAGCGCGGGATCGGTTGCCATGTCTTGCACGAATTTGAACTTCCATTCGTCGGGCCAGTTATCGAAGCCGTGCACCTTGACCTTGCCAAAGCCTGCCGCGTCCAGCGATGCGCGCAACAGGCCGGGAAAAACGTAATCGCTGCCCTTCTCGTTACGCACACCGAGCGCGTCGAGCTCCAGGCCATACACCTTGCGCAGCCCCGTCAACCAATTGACGTAATAGTCGGCCGTATCCTGAGAGAAGAAACGCGATTCATCTTGCTGGGCCTTGCCCAGCTTGTCACCGATCCATCCAGGCGCGCTCCACGCCGCGCCATCCAGCGTCAAGCGCGGGTTACGCTGCCTGGCTTCGCGCAGGACCCACCAGGTATAGCCGCGCGAGTACTCCAGGTCGGCCCGGGTGTGCATGTGGCTCGGCATGGCACCCTGCGTCGAATTGCCGTCGCCGGGAATCTCAACCAACAGCGCGCTTACCGAGGCGCCAAATTTGGGCTTATACAGCAGATCCAGGATCTGGCCGCGCAAGGGTTCGGGATAATCCTTCAACAGCACCGACGTGGCGCCGCCGCCGTCGACCACGCCAATGCCATCAAAGCGCTTGCCACCGGCTTTGCCATCCAGGGTAACGGTCTGCGGTGCTGCGCCGGCGAACGCGGCATGGGAAAACAGGGCCGCACAGGCGATCGCCATGGTGCTGAAGCGTTTCATACGTCTCCTCTAAACTCTTGACTAAAAATTCACTTATTATTGCACCAGGCTTGACCACCGGCCACATCTTCCCATACGGTGCCGCATTGTTTAGCATTGCTCCATGCAACACCGGACCTCAACCGGCCGCTACCCGGCCTTGAACTTTAAAACGGCGAAAATGAATAAACGTTATTTCATCCTTGTTCCGGCCTTGTTAATTGCCTTTGATGCTATTGCCCAGAGCCGCGCAACCGATCCGTTAAGTACCTTGACAAAGTGCGTCAACGACCAGGAATTTCATTCAGAGGCGAAAGACCGATTGCCTGTTGGAGCCACCTTCCGGGTGGTAAGTTCGTCGGCCGGGCAAGCGCAGGTTTCCACTGCCGATGGTTACCGGTTGATGATGTATCGTAAGAGCGCTTCACCGTTGGTGAATCTAAAACTTGAACGCTCAGCAGACGGGCAGTTCAGCGCTGACCGCGATGCGATTATTGCGCAGATGAAGGATATTTCAGCCCAGACCAAAGCGCCGCACCAAGTCAAGCTGGAGACCAGCATGCGTGACGGAATAGAAATTCTGGCCTTGAACAATCCTTCCATTGAGCATTCCCCAGGTGTAATCAGCTTCTATACCTTATTCGACGCCCGCAATAACACTGTGGCCACGGCCTATTTACTCAACCAGCGGCAGGAAGTTCGGGAGTATGCCAACGACGCCGAATATGCCGCTTTGCGTGACCAGTTTATTGATTTGCTGAGCAACTGCCTGTCTCACGCACATCAGTAGCCGCAATCCCGGTCATTGCGCCGAGTGAAGCTTGGACCTTGACCGGATGCGTCACATCGAGGCCGGCGGCTGTTGTGAAATCAGGATGGAAGCCGCCAGGACCGCCCCCATCAGCACCGCGCTTTCGATGCGCAACGCCGTGCGGACCCGGCGCAGTCCCGCTGCTGAACGGCTTGCGGCCGGCAGGCCCCGGAACTTGTTGTAGCCTCCCAGCGCGATCGCTACCAGCACCAGCGCCACCTTGATGATCAGGGTCACGCCGTAAAACGTGTGCAGCAGCTGCCCGGCCGAGCCAAGCCGATGCCATGCGCTGTAGGCGCCTGTCGCGAAAATAACGGCGACGGCCAGGGTGGCCGTCTGCGACATCAGATCCAGATAGCGGTCATGACTGCCCGCAGCGGCGTGAGCGATCCTGCTGTCGCTCAGCGCATGCCAGGCTGAAACCAGCACCGCACCGGTCCAGACACCGATCGCGGCGTAGTGCAGCGCTTCGGCCGCCAGCGCGACCGACAGCAAGCCATCCTCGCCGGCGTGTCCCATGGATGCGCGGGTGATCGCAAATACCGCGAGTGCGACGCCCACGCCGGCATCGCTTGCCCGACCAGTGCCACCGCCCCGGCGCAGGGCGAGCAATGCCAGCATGGCAAGGATGGTGACGCAGCCGGCATGACCATAATCGGTGCTGGTCAACATCATCCAGAACATCGGGCACGCTTCACGCAAACCGACATCCCCCATCACTGCGGTGGCGGCCAGCAAGGCAAGCGCGCTGGCAAACGCGGTCAGTGCGGCCGCGCACCAGTCCAGCCGGCGTAACCCAGGCTCGGACTCGTGGCGAGCGGTGCCGTTGGCGTGCATCCAGTAACGTGCAAACCAAGACCCTGCCAGCCAGGTAAATCCAAGGTTGAGCAGAAAAGCCGAACCGATCTGCAGCAGCGAGACGACATCCATTCATTTCACCGTGAACTTGAAGTCGCCCTTGCGGCGATGGCCGTCGTGCCCCGCCACCGCCCAGGTGACGGTATAAGTGCCCGCCGGCAGGGCCGGCACGGCAAGGCGCAAGATGGCTGGAGAGGCTTCATCCACCTTGGCCTTCTCGATGGCAACCTCCTTGCCTGCGCCGTCCGCGACCGTGATGCTGCTGAACGCCTGCTCCACTTTCTCGTTGAAGGTCAGCGCGATTTCCTTCGGCGCCGCCTCTACGGTCGCGCCGGCTGCCGGATTGGCGCTTTTCAGGGTCGCGTGGGCCTGCGCCGCAGGGGCGGCCAAGGCGGCGGCCACGATCGCCGTCGCGGCGATGATGCTGTCCAGTGCTTTCATGCGCGTTCTCTTCATAATCATTTAGCGACTTCGATCGCGGTAACGGTCAGCGCACCGTTGACCTTGTCCGCGGCAAAGTACACCTTGTCGCCCTGCTTGACCTGATCCAGCATGGCCGGGTCCCGCACCTTGAACACCATTGTCATGCCGGGCATGCTCAGGTTCTTCAACTCGCCATGCTTGATGGTCAGCTTGCCTGCGTCCTTGTCCACTTTCCTGATTTCGCCTTCGCTCGTTGCCGTGCCGGCTTGCTGCGCGTACGCCAGCGGCGGCGAACCGCAGGACATGCCGATGGCGGCGGCCAGGATCAGTTTATTCAGGTGTTTCATGAGAATTCCTTTCGCGTTAAACAGTGAATTAATGCTCGCCGTGTCCGGACGGCTTGCGCGCCGTGACCTCGACGTTGGGTGGGTTCCTGGCCGGCATCGACTGCCCGCCGGCGCTGCTGCTGCGCGCAGGCTCGGGAAGCGTCCCGGTCCATTCGTAGGCGACCGTGCCGGCCGGATGCCTGTACCAGCCCGGATCGGTGTAGTCGCCGCGCTTCTGGTCCTTGCGGACCTTCAGGACCGTGAACATACCGCCCATTTCGACGCCGCCAAACGGCCCTTCGCCGCTCATCATCGGCAGCGTGTTTTCCGGAATCGGCATTTCCATGCCGCCCATCGAGCCGCCCTTGTCGCCCATCACCATGTAGTCCGGCACGATCTTGTTGATCTTTTCGGCCACGCCGCTGTGGTCGACGCCGATCATGGTGGGAACGTCGTGGCCCATCGCATTCATGGTGTGGTGGGACTTGTGGCAGTGGAAGGCCCAGTCGCCCAGCTCGGTGGCGACAAATTCGATCGCGCGCATCTGTCCCACGGCGACATCGGTGGTCACTTCCGGCCAGCGTGCCGCCGGCGGCGTCCAGCCGCCGTCGGTGCCGGTGACCACGAATTCGTGCCCGTGCATATGGATCGGGTGGTTGGTCATGGTCAGGTTGCCCACCCGGATGCGTACCTTGTCTCCCTGGCGCACCGGCATCGCATCGATGCCCGGGAACACCCGGCTATTAAAGGTCCACAAGTTGAAGTCCAGCATCGTGTTGATCCTGGGCGTATAGCTGCCAGGCGCCACGTCATAGGCGCTCAGCAGGAACACGAAGTCGCGGTCCACCGCGTGCAGCGATGGATCTTTCGGATGGGTCACCCAGAAACCCATCATGCCCATCGCCATCTGCGCCATCTCGTCGGCGTGCGGGTGGTACATGAAAGTACCCGGCCGCTTAGCGACAAATTCGTAGACGAAGGTTTTGCCGGGAGCGATGCCAGGCTGAGTCAGGCCGGTCACGCCGTCCATGCCGTTGGGCAGGCGCTGGCCGTGCCAGTGCACGCTGGTGTGTTCGGGCAGCTTGTTGGTCACAAAGATGCGGACGCGGTCGCCCTCCACCACTTCGATCGTGGGGCCGGGGGATTGGCCGTTATACCCCCACAAATTCGCTTTCATGCCCGGCGCCAGCTCGCGCACCACCGGCTCGGCCACCAGGTGGAACTCCTTGACGCCATTGTTCATGCGCCAGGGCAGCGACCAGCCGTTCAGGGTGACGACCGGGTTGTATGGACGTCCGTTGGGCGGCGGTGGCGGCACATGCGTGCCGGCGCTGCCCATGGTCATTGCTTCGGGCAGCGTGGCGGCACCAGCCTTGCTGACCGCAGCGGCGCCGACGGCGACCGCGCCGGCGCCCTTGAAAAAATCTCGTCGTGAAATCATGGCATAGTCCTTGTATCGGTAGTGCTGCCGCCATTGATGGCGTTTTGCAGGCGGGTGTCGGCGATCCAGAAATCGCGCTGCGTTTCGATGGCGGTATTGACACTGGTGAGTTGCTCGCGCGAGTCGGCCAGCAATTCGAATACGCTGGCCAGCATGCCGTTGTAGCGCAGCAGCACCTCGTCCGAAATCTGCTTGCGGAGCGGCACCACGTCGTCCCGGTAATGACGGGCAATGTCATAGGCGGTGCGGTAGGCGGAGTACGCCTCGCGCACCTCGGACCTCGCCCGCACGGCCACATCCGTGGTACGGTGTACGGACTGCATATACAGTGCTTCGGCGCGCGCAACCTTGGCGCCACCCCAGTCGAAAACCGGCAGCTCCAGCGACACCTCGTAGCCGTTTTCACGCGGCAGACCGCTGGTGCTTTTGTTGGCATAGCCGGCATCGAAGACGTTGATGAACGCGCTTGCCTTGGTCAGCCCGAGCGACGCGGCAGTGGCTTCGCTGTCGCGGCGGGCGATCAGCACGTCCAGGCGCCGGGTCAGGGCCATCGCCTCGGCATTGTTGATTTCCTGCGGCTGCGCAGGCAGATCGGGCAGGCGGTCGGGCAGAACGAAGTCCTGCTGCCTGTCCCTCAGGCCCAGGAGGCGAATCAGCTGCTCGCGGCAGGCGGCCGCTTCGTGACGCGCACGCGCCTGCCGGGTGACGGCGTCCTGATAAAACGCCCGTTCGCGCGCCTTGTCCAGTTTGCTCCAGTTGCCCGCCCTGGTCATGCGCTCGGCCAGCTGCGCGCCGGCTTCCGCCGCACCGCGTACCTGTTCGGCAAACGCGGCCGATTGCGCCGCCGCGACCGCCGTAAAATAGGCGCGCCGGGTGTCGGCGGCCAACTGCACCGCTTGCGCTGCGGCCTGCAACTTGGCTTGCTCGTAGCGTCCCTTTTCAATCCGGGAGCGCGTTGGCAGCGTCAGCAAGCCCGCGATGTCGAACATCACGCCGCGGTCGATCTCCGTTTCACCGCCACCGCGCACACGGCTAAAGCTGAAGCTGGGATTGCGCACGCGTCCCGCCTGTACGAAATCCGCTTCTGCCACGCCCAGGTCGGCAAAGGATGCCTTAAGCGCAGGACTGTTGAGCAACGCAATCTGCACGGCCGACTCCGCCGTTAGCGGTTTCGCCAGCAACTGTTCGACCGTCTTGTCGTCGGCCATCGCCTCTTTGTTGAGCTGGACGGATTGCCCGACCCTGGCCTGGGTCAGCGCCGACACGTCGTTGAGCCCGCCGTCGCCGGACAGGCTGGCGCAACCGGCCAGGAATGCGGCGCCCAGGATGACAGCCATGCGCGTCAGCACAGGCGTGGAAGTTCGCTGCATGTCAGAGTCCTTTCTTGTTCATGTGGTGGCCGGCATGCGGATCGGCCTGGTTGCCCTTGGCGGGCTTGCCCGGTTCGGCGCTCCCGGCATAGGCGGATTGATATTTGAATGGCGGCACGGCGGCGCTGGCATCCGCCACAGCGGCGACCTGCGCGCTCTGTGCGTGGATGAGCAACGGCATGCCCGCCACTGCCAGAAGCAGCAGGCGTATGCGTTTCATGATGTTCCTAAGGAAATAAAGATACCCGGGGCAAGGCTGCCCGGAACGCGCGGATCGCAATCCGCAGGGCGCGATCAGATGCGCTGGCGGGGCGGACGCTCAAGCGTCGCGGGGACATGGCCGGTCATTGCCGGCTCTGATGCGGCAAAAACGGTGGCGGGCAGGTCGGCCGGCGTCACCGTCATGTCCATTGCCGGGGGCGCGGCAGCGCCGATACAGCAACTGGCGCATTGGCTGCACTTGCCATGCTCGCTCGCCGGGTGATGCTTCTGGTCGCCCGCGCAATGGGCCGTGGCGGCCGCATCCAAGTGCTCAGCCGTGTCCGCCATCTGATGGGACGCCGCAGCCGCTTGCCTCAAGCCGTTGTGACACGCCATGGCAGCGGCAGCCACTCCCTGCAAGGGGAGCGCGGCAATCAATAGCCACAGCAGATAACGGACAAGGAAGCGCATAGGACTGAAATGTTAATGCAAGCAGTTTTAAAATGCCAACTTTACATAGCCTACACCTTCCCACGGCAGGAAGGTCAAGAAAAATATGGTGCGGATTGCAGCGGATTGCTGCAATCCGCCACAGCCTTGCCAGGCCGCCGCCCCGACCGGAACTCCGCATAATTTCATGCAGCCCTGGTGGCGGCGGCCGCGCCAAGACGGGTAAAAAGCCACCGGCGGGCGCGGTATGCGCACCGCCATGTCCGTCAAGGTTAGGGTTCCAGGATGACCGCAGCCCCGCCCGCAGCCGCCAGGTGCAACCTCAAGCCGTCGTGCGCCGTGACGCCCGCTGCGCGCTGGGCGACCTGGTTCGGCGTGGCGCCATCTTCCCAGATGGTGGCCCGGTAACGCCCGGCCGGCAGGAAGTCCAGCGGCACCTGTTTCGAGGTGGCGGCATCTTCCGCCGACATCGCGCCAACGTACCACGTCTTGCCGAGGCGGCGCGCCAGCACGATGTCGCGGCCCGGTTCACCGGACAAGAAGCGGGTCTCGTCCCAGGCCGTCGGTACGCGGCGGATGAAATCGAAGCCTTCGGCGTCGCGATAGGCGTCCGGATCGTCGGACACCATTTGCAAGGGGCTGTCGTACACGACGTACTTCGCCAGCTCCTGGCCGCGCGTGTTCTGGGTGAGCGGCAGCACGTCGCGCACTTTGAAGGTCGCCGGCGTGCCGTTGCGGAAGCCGCCCGGGGTGTAATCCATCGGCCCGGCCAGCATGCGCGTGTAGGGCAGCATCAGGTTGTGCTCGGGCGTGATCTTCATCTGCATCTTGTTCCACTCGGCCCCCATGACGCCTTCCTGCGTGATGAAGTTAGGGTAGGTGCGCTGCAGCCCGGCCGGAACATAGGCGCCGTGCAGGTCGAGCAGCAGGTGGCGCTTGGCCGTGGCGGCGGCGACGCGATGGTAGAAGTCGACGACGTCCTGGTCGTCGCGGTTCATGAAGTCGATCTTGACGCCCTTGATGCCCCAGCGCGCGTAGGTATCCAGCACCTCGTCCATGCGGGTCCTGACGTGCTCCCAGTGCGCCCACAGAATCAGGCCGACGCCCTTCCCGGCCGCATAGCGCGCCAGGCCCGGCATGTCGATGCCTTCGGCGGCGCGGGTGATGTCGGTTGTCGGCCGCGCGTCGCAGCAGTCGCCGCTGCCCAGCGCCCAGCCGGCATCGATCAGGTAATAAGGCAAGCCGGACGCGGCGGCGAAGTCGATGAAACGGCGGTATGCGGCCATATCCGGCTTCATGCCCGCCAGCGGGCCGGACCACCAATCCCAGGCGGCCTTGCCGGGCTTGACCCAGCTGAAATCGCCCTGCGGCGCCGGGTTCAGGTTGCCGACCAGGTTGGATGCGATCAGGTCGCCGGCCCGGTTGCCGAGCATGACCACGCGCCACGACGTCTGCAGGCCGCCGCGCGACTCGTACACGGGCGCGGCGCGCCCCGGGACGGCCGACAGGCGCACCCGCAGGCCGGCGCCGTCGCGCCACAGCGAGGCGCCCGTGTAGCCTTCCAGCTGCGACTGGGTAATCGCGTAGGCGGTGCGGCCCGACGCGGTGGTGCACACGACCGGCACGTCGTAGCCCTGTTTGTCGCTCAGCTGGGAAACCTTCTGGCGCGCGAACGGCACTTCATGCGCGCCGTCCGCGACCGAGACCAGGCAGTCCGGATCGCCGGCCGGCACGAAGGCGGTCTTTTCGCCACGCAGGCGGACCGGCGCGCTGCCGTCGATGCGGTAGCGGAATGCCACGCCGTCATCGTAGGCGCGCACATCGACCAGCAGGCGGCGCATGCCGTCCGCGCGTTCCCGGAACACCAGCGTCGCGGCGCGGTAATGGTCGCGCGCGACGGACGCTTTCGTGGCGACCAAGGGAATCTTGTGGTCCACGCTGCTGGTGGTGACCTTTTCCAGTTCAAGCGCGCCGAGGTCCGGCGCACCGTCGAATTCCAGCCCCAGTGGCGATGCGGCGAGCACCGTCTCGCCGCCGCGCGTCACCACGTAGCTGCCGCCATCCACAGCGATCCGGATCGCCGCCTGTCCATCGGGCGACGTCACCGCGACCGGCCCCGCCGGCGCGGCGCGCGCAGCGCCGTGCAAGGTGGCCAGCACCATTGCCGCCAACATCATCATTCGTGTGTTCATATTGTCATCTCCTAAACTTCGCAAATGCCGGATCCGGCCTCAGTCGACGTGAAACACCGGCTGCATCATCGCCCAGTGCTCGCCTGGCGCGCGGCTGGCCAGCGGCACCTGGCACGGTCCGCAGAAGGTCCACCAGCGCTGGGTTTCCGGATCGGCCGCCACGGCGCGCATATCGGCGTCGAAATCGCTGCCGTGATATTCCCAGTAGCCGAACAGCAGATTCTCCGGCTCGCGCAGGAAGATCGTGTAGTTGCGCACGTTCGCCGCGGCCAGCGTGGCCAGCACCTGCGGCCACACCGCCGCATGCAGCGCCTTGTATTCATCGATTTTGCCGGGATTTATCCCGATCACCATGCCCATGCGTTCCATCTCTTCTCCTTGTCTGATAAGGTCATTGATACGATAAAAAGGTAAAATGCCATTCTTTACTTTGTTCGCCACAACCACGCCCGCTGCCCGCTCACTATGGCCAAGCTTCCCATCACCACCAGGCGCAGCATCAATCTGCTGCTCGATCACGCCGCCCAACACCTGCAGGTGGGCGACCCCCTGCCCACCGAAATGCGGATGACCCAGATCGTCGAAAGCAGCCGCACCGCGGTACGCAGCGCGCTGGCGCATCTGGTCGAGCATGGCCTGATCGCCGGCATGAAGCAGCGCTACCTGCTGCGCAAGCCCCAACCACGCGATTACTTCGACGTGTCCGAATTGCACAGCGCCACCGAAAAACTGCAGCAGGTGCTGATGGAGCGCATCTATGAACGCGACCTGCCGCCCGGCGCCGAATTCAGCGAAGCCGAACTGTCGCGCGCGGCCGGCGTGAGCACCATCGCCGTGCGCGAATTCCTGATCGGCTTCTCGCGCAACGGCCTGATCGAAAAGACCCCGCGCGGCAGCTGGCGCCTGTGCGCGTTCGACACCAAGTTCGCCGAGGAACTGGGCGAGGTGCGCGAAATGTTCGAGCTGAAGGCGATCGAACACTTCGCCAGCCTGCCGCACGACGATCCGGCCTTCGCCCGGCTGCGCGAGCTGCTGGCGCGCCACGAGGCGCTGGGCAAGGAATCGGCCCAGAGCCACGCCGAGTTTCCCACGCTCGACCGCGAGTTCCACAGCTTCCTGATCGGATTGCTGGACAACCGCTTCGCGGAAAACCTCAACGACGCCGTGTCGATGGTGTACCACTACCACTACCAGTGGGACAAGCGCGATGAGCTGCCGCGCAACCAGCACGCGGTGCAGGAACACCTGGCCATCCTGCGCCCGCTTGCCAAGGGCGACGTGCCGGCCGCGATGACGGCGATGCGCAACCACCTGCACTCGTCCCGCACCACCATGCTCAACGCGCTGCGCCAGCGGGAAAACAGCGCGCACCCGGAATGACGCCGGCTCAGGCGTTGAGGGTGATGAAGCCGCCGTCGATCGGGTAGTCGGTGCCGGTGATGAACGACGCCTGATCGCTGCACAGGTAGAGCGCCAGCGCCGCCACCTCGTCCGGCCGCGCCATGCGGCCTATCGGCTGGGTCTTCGACAGGCGCTCGAACATCTGGGCCTCCTGGCCGGGATAGTTCTTGGCCAGGAAACCGTCGACGAACGGCGTGTGCACCCGTCCCGGCGAAATCGAATTGCAGCGGATGCCGTCCTGCAGATAATCCTTGGCCACCGACAGCGTCATCGCCATCACCGCGCCCTTGGCGGTGGAATAGGCGAAGCGCTCCGGCACCGCGACCCAGGCCGCCACCGACGCCATGTTCAGGATCACGCCGCCGCCGTTTTGCCGCAGCAGCGGGATGGCCGCGTGCAGGCAGTTGTAGACGCCCTTGACGTTGACGTTGATGACGCGGTCGAAATCCTCCTCGGCGGTGGTGTCGGCCTTGCCGACGTGGGCGATGCCGGCGTTGTTGATCAGGATGTCGATCGCGCCGATCTGCGCGAACAGCGCGTCCACCTGCGCCTGGCGCGTGACGTCGCAGGCGTGCGCCGTGGCCTGGCCGCCCTCCTCGCGGATGGCGCGCGCCACATCGGCGCCGGCGGCCTCGCTGACGTCGACGATGTGCACCACGGCGCCGCTGCGCGCGAACAGGGTGGCGATGGCCGCGCCGATGCCGCTGCCGCCGCCGGTGACGACCGCCCGCTTGCCGTTTAATTCAAACATGTTTCGATACTCCCGGTTGAGGTGATGCCGGCCGGCCGCCGCGCCTCCTGCAGCGTGGCCCGCGCGAACCAGGCGATCACCAGGAAGCACAGCAGCGGCGCGGCGTAGCCGTATTGAAGGTTATGCGTCATGTCGCTGATCACGCCGAACAGCAGCGGCAGCACCGCGCCGCCGACGATGGACATGATGATCAAGCTGCTGCCCATCTCGGTGTCGGCGCCGGCGTTGCCGATGCCGAGCGAGAAAATGGTGGGGAACATGATGGACATGAAGAAGGCGATGCCGATCACCGCCGCCAGGCTGGCGACGCCGCTGGCGACCATCGCCACCGCCGACAGCAGCACGCTGGCCAGCGCATACACCAGCAGCAGGCGGGCCGGCGCGATGTACTTCATCAGCCAGGTGCCGGCGAAGCGGCCGACGACGAAGGCGGCGCCGCAGCCCCAGCCCAGGTAGTCCGCCGCCTTGATCTGCGAGATGCCGGCCGCCTTGGACGCGTACAGGATGAAGAAGCTGAACACGCACACCTGGGCGCCGACATAGAAGAACTGGGCGATGACGGCGCGCCGGATCGGCGCCCGGCGCAGCGCCCGCAGGATGGCGCCGCGCGCGGGCGCGGCCCGCGCCGCCTCGCCCATGGCGGGCAGCTTGAGGAAATAAAACACCAGCGCGATCAGCATGATCACCAGCGCGATGGCCAGGTAAGGCCCCTTGACGCTGGCCGCCTCCGCCGCCAGCGCCGCCTGGCGCGCGCTGTCGGACATGGCCTGCAGCTGGGCGTCGCTGGCGCCGTCGGCCAGGATGGCGCGCGCGCCGGCGATCGGCGCCAGCGTGGCCGCCAGGCCGTTGAACGATTGCGCCAGGTTGAGGCGCTGGGTGGCCTGCTCGGGACGGCCCAGCAGCGTGATGTAGGGGTTGGCCGCCGTCTCCAGCACGGTCAGCCCGCAGGCGATGATGAACAGCGCGCCGAGGAAGAACACATAGCGCTGGGTGTCGGCGGCCGGGATGAACAGCAGCGCGCCGGTGGCGAACAGCGCCAGGCCGGTCAGCATGGCGTTCTTGTAGCCGGCCTTGCGGATCAGCAGGCCGGCCGGCAGCGCCATCGCGAAATAGGCGATGAACACCGCTGAATCGACCAGCGCCGATTGCAGCACCGTCAGGCTGAAGGACTTGCGCAGATGGGGAATCAGTATCGGGTCGAGATTATGGACGAAGCCCCACATGAAAAACAGTGTCGTGATCATCACGAAGGCGAACCGGTAGGTCGGCCCGTTGGCCGGTGCGGCCGGTGCTGCCGGTGCGGCTGGTGCGGTTGGTGCGGTCGGTGTCATGGAGTCTCCGTATGTGGCGCTTGTGCGCCTTGATGTTCTGATCCATTTTGGGGCCGCCGCGCTGCACATTGCGCGGCGGTGTGAACACTGCTTTGCTTAGCCGTCGATCAGCGCTGGGTCCCAGGCGTGGACGGTCTGGTTCTGCTGGCCCAGGCCGTCGATGCCCAGCGCCATGCTGTCGCCCGGCTTCAGGTAGACCGGCTCCGGCTTCTGGCCCAGGCCCACGCCCGGCGGCGTGCCGGTGCTGATCACGTCGCCCGGATTGAGCGTCATGAAGCGGCTGATGTAGCTGACCAGCTGCGCCACCGTGAACACCATGGTGCGCGTGTTGCCGGTCTGGTAGCGTTTGCCGTTCACGTCCAGCCACATGCCCAGGTTCTGCGGATCGGCCACCTCGTCGGCGGTGACCAGCCACGGCCCCACCGGGCCGAAGGTGTCGCAGCCCTTGCCCTTGTCCCACTGGCCGCCGCGTTCGAGCTGGTACTCGCGCTCGGACAGGTCGTTGACCACGCAATAGCCGGCCACGTAGTCGAGCGCCTCGTCTTCCCCGACGTAGCGCGCGCGGGTGCCGATCACCACGCCCAGCTCCACTTCCCAGTCGCTCTTGACCGAATCGCGCGGCAGCACCACCGGGTCGTTGCAGCCGATGATGGAACTGGTGGCCTTGGCGAACAGCACCGGCTCGGACGGCACCGCCATGCCCGATTCGGCCGCGTGGTCGGAATAGTTCAGGCCCACGCAAATCAGTTTGCCGATGTCGGCCACGATGGGGGCGTAGCGCACCGGTCCGGCGACCAGCGGCAGTTGCGCCGCATCGATGGATGCCAGGCGGTCCAGGCTGGCGCGGCCCAGGTGGGCCGAACTCAGGTCCGGCAGCACGCCGGACAGGTCGCGCAGCTGGCCCTGGGCGTCGAGCATGCCCGGTTTTTCATGGCCCTTGGGGCCAAAGCGTAACAATTTCATGTCATTCCCTTATACGTCACTTCAAAAGATTCATGCGCCGCGCGGCGTCGGCGCGTTGCGGTCAACCAGTCCCTGCTCCACCAGCGCGCGCCACAGGGCGGCCGGCAGCGGCTGGGCGAACCAGGCGGCGTTCTGGCGCAATTGCGCCGGGCTCTGCGCGCCGGGGATGCAGGACACCACCGCCGGATGCGCCATCGGAAACTGCAGCGCGGCCGCCTGGATCGGCGCGCCGGCCTGCGCACAGACTGCGGCGATGACCTCGACGCGGGCGATGATGTCGGCCGGCGCGTCCTCGTAGTTGAACTTGCGGGTGCCGGCCAGGATGCCGGAATTGAACGGCCCGCCGATCACGATGCCGATGCCGCGCTGCGCGCAGCGGTCCAGCAGCGGCGCCAGCGCCGCTTGTTCGAGCAGGGTGTAGCGCCCGGCCAGCAAGGCGCAATCGAGATCGCAGGCGTCGATGGCCTCGGCCACCACTTGCCATTCGTTGACGCCCAGGCCGATGGCGCCCACGCAGCCCTGCTCGCGCAACTGCGTCAGCGCGCGGAAGCCGCCGCCCGCGGTCAGCTGTTGCCAGTAGTGCGCGTGCAGCTCGCCGTGCGTGACCCGGCCGATGTCGTGCACGTACAGGATGTCGACCCGGTCCATGCCCAGCCGCTGCAGGCTGTCCTCGTGCGAGCGCAGCACGCCGTCGTAGCTGTAGTCGAAGTGCGGCCGCAGCGGCAGCGGCCGCGCCCAGCCGGACTCGCCGGGGCGTACGCCGGCGTCCGGCCGCATCAACCGCCCGACCTTGGTGCTGAGCACGAAGCTGTCGCGCGGCCGCTCGCGCAGCGCGGCGCCCAGCCGGTGTTCGGACAGGGTGTAGCCGTAGTAGGGCGCGGTGTCGAAATAACGGATGCCCAGCTCCCAGGCGGCATCGACGATGGCGCGCGCCTCGGCGTCGCTGACCGCCTCATACAAGCCGCCCAGCTGGGCGCAGCCCAGTCCCAGGCTGCTGAGCGCCAGGCCGCGGCGCGGCAGCGGGCGCAGATCGCTAGCTTGCATGTCAGGCCGCCTTCAAAGGGAAGCATCCGGGGCCGGACGCTTCGAACTGTTTATAGGTGAGGATGAACTCCTGGTGGCCCAGCGCCTCCGAGCAGCTCTGCGCGCCGTTGGCCACCTGCGCCACCAGATCGACGATCTCGCCGCCGACCTGCGCCAGCGACGCGGCGCCGGTCAGGATGCGGCCCGCGTTCACGTCCATGTCTTCGGACAGGCGCTCGTAGGTGTCCGGGTTGGCGCACACCTTGATCACCGGCGCGATCGCCGATCCCACCACCGAGCCGCGGCCGGTGGTGAACAGCGTGACGTGGGCGCCGCAGGCGATCAGCTCGACGATTTCGGCATTGTCGGAGATGTTGGGGAAGCCGAAGCGCACCTCGCCGTCCGGCACCACGTCCAGCAGATACAGGCCGCCGGTCTCGGGCACGTCGCCCGGCTTGAGGATGCCGCTGATCGGCGAGGCGCCGCTCTTGGCGTAGGCGCCCAGCGATTTTTCTTCCAGGGTGGTCAGGCCGCCGTCGGCGTTGCCGGGCGCGAAGCTGCCGTGTCCCAGCACGGTGTAATAGTGCGCGGCCTTGTTCACGCAGGCGACGATGGCCTCGCCCAGCTCCGGCGTGGCGGCGCGCCGCTTCATGTGGAATTCGCATCCCACCAGCTCGCCGGTCTCCTCGAAGATGCAGGCCGCGCCGGCCGCCACCAGCTGGTCAAAGGCCACGCCCACGGCCGGATTGGCGGTGATGCCGCTGGTGCTGTCCGAGCCGCCGCAGATGGTGGCCACCACCAGTTCATCGAGCCGCATCGGCACGCGCTGCTGGGTGTCGAGCGTCTCGCGCGCCCAGCGCACCCACTCGACGCCGTCGGCCACGCTGCTGCGGGTGCCGCGGTTCTGCTGGATGGTGATGGTGTGCACCGGCCGGCCGCTGGCCGCCACCTCCTCCTCCAGGCCGCGCCGGTTAAAGCTCTCGCAGCCCAGCGAAACGATCAGCGTGGCGCCGACGTTGGGGTGGGTGGCCAGGCGCCGCATCATGCGGTCGGCGTAATCGTTCGGATAGCAGCCGGGGAAGCCGATCAGGTGCACCTCCTGACCGGGAAAGGCGTTGACGATCAGGCGCGCGACGTGGTGCGCGCATTCGACGGTGTAGGCGACGGCGACGACGTTGCGGATGCCTTTGCGGCCGTCGGCGCGCAGGTAGCCCGACAGGGCCGGCAGTGTGGCGTTGGACATCAGTGGGTGCTCCCGATGAAGGAATGGGCGTCCGACACCAGAGTGTAGGTCGGAATGTAGTCGCTGACGAGATTATGCGTGTGCAGCATGGCGCCGGGCGGCACGTCGGCCGTGACGGTGCCGATGATGGCGCCGTAGCGCAACACCTTGTCGCCGGTCTTGAGCGCGCGCCGCGCCACCTTGTAGCCCAGCGGGACGTTCTCGGGCAGCGTGACGGGCGCGCCGTCGATCTCCAGCGCCTCGCCGGCCGCCAGCGGCGTGCGGGCGATCAGGCAATTGTCTTCCGGCGCCATCAACAACAGGCGCGGCGCCGAAGGGATAGTGGGATGGGACATGTCTCTTTTCCTTGCAAGTGGGCGTTCAGCCACTCGATTGTATTCCATATATCACGTACAATACAAGCACATCCAACCTCGATACGGAACTACCATGATGAAAACTGTTGTTTGCCTCTCCCCCGGCGACTTGCAACTGGTGGAGCGCCCGCAGCCGCAACCGGGCGCCGGCGAAGTACTGCTGCGCGTGCGCCGCATCGGCCTGTGCGGCACCGACATGCATATTTTCCGCGGCACCCAGCCCTTCCTGCAATATCCGCGCGTGATGGGCCACGAGCTGTCCGGGGAAATCGTCAGCGCGCCCGAGGGCAGCGAACTGGCGCCCGGCGACCAGGTCTATGTGATGCCTTATCTGTCGTGCGGCGGCTGCGTCGCCTGCCGCCAGGGCAAGACCAATTGCTGCACCAACATCCAGGTGCTGGGCGTGCACCGCGACGGCGGCATGACCGAGTATCTGACCCTGCCCGAGCGCTTCGTGTTCAAGACCGACGGCATCAGCCTCGACGACGCCGCCATGCTGGAGTTCCTGGCCATCGGCGCCCACGCGGTGCGGCGCGGCGGCGTGCGTCCCGGCCAGAACGTGCTGGTGGTGGGCGCCGGTCCGATCGGCATCGCCGCCGCGCTGTTCGCCCGCCTCAAGGGCGGCAACGTGACGGTGCTGGACGGGCGCGAGGACCGCCTGGCGTTCTGCCGCAGCGCGCTCGACATCCGGCAAACCGTGACGGTGGGCGAGCAGGACAAGACCGAGCTGTCGGCGCTGACCAACGGCGAGTTTTTCGACGTGGTGTTCGACGCCACCGGCAACGTCAAGGCCATGGAGCGCGGCCTGGAATTCGTCGCCCATGGCGGCACCTATGTGCTGGTGTCGATCGTGCTGGACCGCATTTCCTTCGCCGACCCGGAATTCCACAAGCGCGAAACCAATCTGCTGGGCAGCCGCAACGCCACCGCCGACGATTTCCGCGAAGTGCTGGCGGCGATGAAGGCGGGCCTGGTGCCCACCGGCCTGATGAACACGCACCGCACCACGCTGTCCGATTTCGTGTCGGTGCTGCCGCAGTGGATGGACCCGGCCGCCGGCGTCATCAAAGCCATCGTCGAGGTGTAAATGGCCGCGCCCATACTGCAATTCGGCACCAGCCGCTTCCTGCAGGCCCACGTGGACCTGTTCGTCCACCAGGCGCTGGCAAGCGGCCAGGCGCTGGGCCGGATCACCGTGGTGCAAACCACCGGCAGCGCACAAAGCGCGCAGCGGGTGGCGGCGTTCAACGCCCCGGGCGGCTATCCGGTGCGCATCCGCGGCCGCGAAGACGGCGTGGTGGTCGAACAGGAACACCGCGTGACCGCCATCGAGGCCGCACTGCAGGCGGACCAGGACTGGCCGGCGATCCGCGCGCTGGCCGCCGGCCCGGTGCGGGTGATCGTCTCCAACACGGGCGACCGCGGCTACGAGCTGTCGGCCCAGGACGGCCCGGCCTTGCTGGACGCGGCCACGCCGCCACGCAGCTTCCCCGCCAAGCTGCTGGTGCTGCTGTACCAGCGCTACCGCAACGGCGCCGCGCCCGTCACGCTGTATCCGTGCGAGCTGGTGGCCAACAACGGCAGCGTGCTGCGCGAGCTGGTGTGCCAGCTGGCGCGCGACTGGGGCATGGACGACGGCTTCCTCGCCTACCTGGGCGGCGCCTGCGTGTGGATCAACTCGCTGGTGGACCGCATCGTCTCCGAGCCGATCGAGCCGGCCGGCGCGGTGGCCGAGCCTTACGCCATCTGGGTGATCGAGGCGCAGCCGGGCATGACCCTGCCCTGCACCCATCCGCAGATCGTCGTCACCGACCAATTGGAACCGTATGAGCGGCGCAAGCTGTTCCTGCTGAACCTGGGCCACACCTTCCTGGCCGAGCAATGGCTGCGAACCGGCCGCGCCGTGGACGAGACCGTGTTGCAGGCGATGTCCGATCCGGCGCTGCGCGCGCAGCTGGAAGCGCTGTGGCAGGAGGAAGTGCTGCCGGTGTTCGACGCCTTGGGCGAGGCCGACATCAGCCGCGCCTACCTGGCGCAGGTGCGCGACCGCTTCACCAATCCCTTCCTGGCGCACCGCCTGGCCGACATCGCCCAGAACCACGAGCAGAAAAAACAGCGCCGCCTGCTGCCGGTGGTGGCGCTGGCCGAGCAATTGCGCCTGCCGCTGGCGCAACCGCGCCTGCGCGCGGCGCTGCAAGGGGTGGCGGCATGAGCGTCGCCTTCTGGTCCGTGGGCGAGACCATGCTGGAGCTGCGCCCGCAAGCGCACGGCATCCTCGCCCACGCGGCGGCCGGCGACAGCTACAACACGGCGGTCTACCTGAAACGGCTGGCGCCGGCCATGCCGGTGCGCTACGTCAGCGCCCTCGGCGACGACGCCATGAGCGGCTTGATCCGCGACCACATGCGCGGCGAGCATATCGACGACAGCCTGGTCGAGATCCGCCCCGGCGGCACGGCGGGACTGTACGCCATCGCCACCGATGCCGGTGGCGAACGGCGCTTCACCTACTGGCGCGCGCAGTCGGCCGCGCGCGCCATGCTGTCGGCCGCGCACCAGGCGCAACTGTCGGCCGAGCTGGCCCAATGCCGCGTCCTGCTGCTGACCGGGATCACGCTGGCCATCCTGGACGACGAGCGGCGCGCCGCCCTGCTGTCGCTGGCGGCGCGGGTGCGCGCGGCCGGCGGCTGGGTCGCTCTGGACAACAACTACCGCGCCGCGCTGTGGGATGCGGCAACCGCGCGCGACTGGATGAACCGCGCGGCGCAGGTCTGCACCCACGCACTGTTCAGCTTTGACGACGAAGTGCTGCTGCATGGCGACCGCAGCCCGGCGCAGGCGATGGCGCGCATCGCCGCCCTGGGCGTGCCGGAAGTGGCGCTCAAGCTGGGCGCCGAAGGCTGCCTGGTGGCCGGCGCGGCGGAGCATGCCACGCAGGCGGTGCACGTTCCCGCGCTGACAGTGCGCGCCGTGGACACCACCGCAGCCGGCGACAGTTTCAATGCCGGCTACCTGGCGCAGCGCCTGCGCGGCGCCTCCTGCGTCAAGGCTGCGGAGTTCGGCTGCGCGGTGGCCGCCGCCGTGGTGGCGCATCCGGGTGCCATCATCCCCGCAACAGCCCTGCCGACCCTTTGAAATACGGAGCCATCATGCGCATCGACGCCCATCAACATTTCTGGCTGCTGGCCGCGCGCGACGGCGCATGGCCGCCGCCGGAGCTTGCCCCCATCTACCGCGATTTCCATCCCGGCGACCTGCGCGCGCTGCTGACGGAAAACGGCGTGGCCGCCACCGTGCTGGTGCAGTCCATGCCCAACGAGGCCGACACCCGCTACCTGCTGGAGCTGGCGGACCGGCATAGCTTCATCGGCGCCGTGGTCGGCTGGACCGATCTGAAGGCGGCCGATGCGCCCGAACGCATCGCCACCCTGGCCGCGCATCCCAAGCTGCGCGGCCTGCGGCCCATGCTGCAGGATCTGGACGACGATCGCTGGATCGACGATGCGGCCCTGGCGCCGGCGGTGGACGCCATGCTGCGCCACGGCCTGCGCTTCGACGCGCTGGTGCTGCCGCGCCATCTGCCGGCGCTGCTGGCCTTTGCGCGCAAGTATCCAGAGCTGCCGATCGTGATCGACCATCTGGCCAAGCCGGTCATGGGCGGCGCTCCGCAGGCGCAGTGGCAGGACGATATGGCACGGCTGGCGGCGCTGCCGCAGGTGGAATGCAAGCTGTCCGGCATGGTCACCGAGGCCGGTCCCGGCTGGACCGTGGAGCAATTGCGGCCATATGCGCACCATGTGCTGCAAGCCTTCGGGCACGAGCGCGTGATATGGGGCAGCGACTGGCCGGTGCTCATGCTGGCATCCGACTATACCGCCTGGTGCGCCGCCAGCGAGGCGTTGCTGGCGCATCTGAACGAGACGCAGCGGGCAGCCGTATTCGGCGGAAACGCCCGCCGCTTCTACCGCATCGACTGAGGGGTCGCCATGACCGACACGCGTCCCGAGCCGCGCACATACCGCGTGGTCGCCGAGCGGATACAGGAACTGATACGCCAACAAGGCATCGCCCCCGGCGCGCGCCTGCCCGCCGAGCGTGAGCTGGCCGCGTCATTGCGCGTCAGCCGCGCTTCGCTGCGCGAGGCGCTGATCGCGCTGGAACTGGGCGGCGTGATCGAAGTGCGCGGCGGCTCGGGGGTATATGTCTGCGACACCGGCGCGGCGCCGTCCGCCGTGCCGGAAGCCGGGCCGGGTCCGTTCGAGGTGTTGTCCGCCCGCAGCCTGATCGAGTCCGAGGTCGCGGCCATGGCCGCCAAGAATGCCAGCGAGGCCGCGCTGGACACTATCCTGGCAGCGCTGCTGGAGATGGAGCGCAGTCATGAAGACCGCTCCAGCAACGAGCAGGCGGACCGCAATTTCCATCTCGCCATCGCGCACGCCAGCGGCAACGCCGCGCTGACCGGCGTCATCGACTACCTGTGGCGCCAGCGCAGCAGCCTGTGGCACCGGCTCAAGCAGCACTACCGGACAGAGGAACTGCGCAAGGCCACGCTGGTGGACCATCGCGCGATCTTCGACGCCATCGCCGCACGCGACGCGGCCGGCGCGCGCGGCGCCATGCGCACCCACCTGCAGCGCGTGCGCCGCACCTTGGCTGGAGCGGGCTGACCATCCCTCCATGATAACGCCGGACCAATACGCATTCTGCAATGCAAAAAGGGCAGCCAATCGGCTGCCCTTCTTCATTCTGGAGCGGGAGAAGAGTCTCGAACTCTCGACCTCAACCTTGGCAAGGTTGCGCTCTACCAACTGAGCTACTCCCGCTGAGGAGCTTTGGAGGCGAGGATCGGAGTCGAACTGACCTGCTACCCTAAATTAGTACGGTGCTAAGCTAGAGTCTGCCAACTGGGAGGCAGGCATGAAAAAGCGATTCACGGAAGAGCAGATCATTGCGGTACTCAAGGAGGCCGAAGCCGGCACCAAGG